>JABAOD010001732.1_pt1 | contig 50349 bp, 49 predicted proteins | sample 7062151 | NCBI WGS metagenome assembly JABAOD01 (sample SAMN14538626, study PRJNA623070) | marine sediment metagenome | biome: marine biome [ENVO:00000428]; feature: marine pelagic biome [ENVO:01000023]; material: deep marine sediment [ENVO:00002113] | place: India: Gulf of Khambhat ... | reverse complement strand
GCCGGGCTGCGCGCGTCGGTCATCTCCAGGGTGCGCCGCATGTCGTCGCCCGAAAAGATGCCTTTTTCGATCAGGAGTTCGGCGACCGCCAGTTCGAGAATCTGGTAGTGGGTCAGCGGCGCATCCTCGATATCCGGTTGATGCGGATGCGGTGGATGGGGATGGGAGTGTCCGCGTGTATCGCTCACGTCGCCTCCTGCTCCGAAGGCTCCAGCCAGTTCTCGTAGACGTCGGCGACCAGGGTATCGTGCGCTGGTCCGCCATAGTCGGGCCAGATATCGCGCTGCCGGATGCGCACGCGGTAGACGGTCAGCGGCGGGCCGTCACAGCGCCCGTAGGCAAACTCTTCCGGGTTGGTCATCTCGCCGACGATATGGCTGACCGCGCCAGCGCAGCCGCGCAGGTAGAACGGTGCGCGGACATGCCCCGGCGGGTACGCGCGGCGGATCCGCACGGCGGCGCCGACCGGGAATCTTGGCCCGCTCAAGCTGCGCCTCCGCTGGTACGCTCGGCCTCATGCCGTGCCTCGACGTCGGCCATCCTGCGGCCCAGCTCGTCGACCGTGAGCACCCCCTTCTCGATCAGCAGGTTCGAGATCGCTGAGATCCAGCGCTCGTAGTAGCTGAGCTCGTCATAGGCACCGGGCCCGAGATCCTCGATGCCGCGCCGCAACTCATCGACCTGCAGGATGCCGCGTTTCGGACTCGACAAAAGACGCAGGATCGCGTCGACGCGTTTCTCCCACGGCGCGTGGTCATGCTCGGTGCGCGTCACCGGGCCGGCGTCCAGGCCACCCATGTCGTGGTGGCGGCGCAATCTGGTTCTGTCGTTTGTCGCCATGGCGCGAGTATGCGTTATGGGCGTGCCCCGATGCAAGGCACTGCGGAACATTTACGCCACCCTCATCATGACTCCGCAAAGGTTGTAGAAATCGTCGACAATTATAGCGATCATAGTTGAGTCTCGCTGTCGATTATGGCACCATGAAATATATTTCTGGCGGTAGCGGGGAGGTACCGTCGGGGGCCGCAGGGTGGGGCGATACACGGCCCCAAACAATGGATTTCAAGTGAAGGGGTGCTGGCAGATGTTGAACGCCAGCCGCATTAGCGGCCCTACCGAGATCGAGAATCGACGCCTGCGGCGTCTCTACGAATACTGGAATGAAAAGCGCGGCAGCCGCCGGGCGCCGGCCCGCGGGGAAATCAATCCTACTGAAATCCCCGACCTTCTGGGCTATGTGAACATGTTCGACGTCGTTGACGGCGCGCGCGACTACCGAGTGCGTCTCAACGGCAGCGAAGTGACCCGCATGTTGGGGCGGGAGATCACCGGCATGCTGTGTTCGGAAGTCACGCCGGGGGAGGATGGCGAGCGTTACAAGCAGGCCTTCGAAATCTGCGTCAACGAATGGTCGCCGGCAATCGTGGAAACCACCCTCGCGTTCTGCGGCAAGCCGCATGCGGGGCAGACCTTGGTTGCCCTGCCGCTCAGCAGCGACGGCCGCCACGTCGATACGATGATTACCGCCCACGCATACCACACCGTCGAAATTCCGCTGGACCAGTTTCCGTACCGGCGGGTCTCGGAAGGCTGATCCCCGACCCGCAGGGTTGCATCGTTACGCGTCGGCTGGCGACCGTCGGCGGCGTGCGCTATTGATGGACCGCCCGTGCCCATCGCAACGATCTGGAGCCCTGGAACATGACTCAGAGGCGGTTCCGCATTGCCGTGCTGCCCGGCGACGGCATCGGCGAGGAGATCGCGCAACCCTGTGTCGAGCTCCTTCAGATGGCGGCGCATAAGGCGCGCGGATTCGCTTTGGAGTTCGAGTGGCTGCCGGCCGGCGCGCGCTGCTATGCCGAAACCGGTGAGGCGTTGCCCGAAACCACGATGGCGGCGGCGCGGGCGGCCGATGCCATCCTCCTGGCGGCAATGGGGCTGCCCGACATCCGCTTTCCCGACGGCACCGAGATCGCGCCCCAGCTCGACCTGCGCTTCGCGCTGGACCTCTATGCCGGGGTGCGCCCGCTGCGCGCCATCCCCGGCCTCGCGCCCGTGCTCGCCGATCCACGGGCCGGCAGCCTCGACTTCGTCATCCTCCGCGAGTCGACCGAGGGACTGTTCGCATCGCACGGCAAGGGAGAGGTGCGCGGCGACCGCGAGGCGCGCGACACGATGGTCATCACGCGCGCCGTCTCGGAGCGGCTGTTCGCGTTCGCGTTCCGCCTGGGCGCCGGGCGGCGCGCCCGGGGCCGTCCCGGCCGCGTGACCTGCGTCGACAAGGCCAACGTGTTCCGCTCCTTCGCCTTCTTTCGGAAGGTGTTCGACGAGGTCGCGGCACGCCATCCGGACATCGCCGCCGACCACGCCTATGTCGACGCGACGGCACTCGCCATGGTGCAGCGTCCCTGGGAGCTCGACGTGCTGGTCACCGAGAACATGTTCGGCGATATCCTCTCCGACCTCGGCGCCGGGCTGATCGGCGGCATGGGCTTCGCGCCGTCGGCCGACATCGGCGACGGGCACGCCGTGTTCCAGCCCTGCCACGGCAGCGCACCCGACATCGCCGGACAGGGCAAGGCCAACCCGACGGCGATGTTCCTTTCCGCCGCGATGATGCTGGAGTGGCTCGGCGAGCGGCACTGCGTTACAGAGGCAGAAGCCGCCGGCACCCTGATTCGCGATGCAGTCGATGCGGCCTTCGCGGACGGCGCACTGATTCCGTTCGAGCTCGAGGGCTCGGCGGGTACGGCAGGGATAACGCAAGCCGTGCTCCGGGCGCTCGAGTGAGGCAGGAAATGGCCGGTCCGTGCCGTCGGCAAGGTCTGTTCAGACAGTCGACATCTGATAATCGCCATGTTCACGATGCCGGCGTCTCCGATTTTTCTGCCACTCCCGTACCATGGTGGCCAGCAACTCTGTCTCGACGCGGAATTTCGTGCCGCTGTCCTTGACGTTGATGAAGGCCCACAACTGCAGCACCAGCTCGTATTCCGCACCGGTGCGCAATAGCGCACGTGGTGGCGGATCGGTCAGCACGCTGGGATGCCGGCGCGCGGCTTCCTCCGCCGTGCACAGCAGCGCGTCGACATCATCCAGCTCATCGAGCTTCATCGTCACGTCGATGCGGCCGGTATGGTCGTTGAATGTCCAGTTCACCACCGATCGCGAGATCAGCTCGGAATTCGGCACCAGCACGGATGAGCGCTGGAATGTTTCGATCTCGGTGGCGCGCACGCTGATGCGCCGGACGATCCCCTCCTGGTCGCCGACGACGACCCAGTCGCCCGCCTTGATCGGGCGCTCGATGAGCAGGATCAGGCCGGAGATGAAATTGTTGGCGATCGTCTGCAACCCGAATCCCACACCGATCGACAGCGCGCCGGCGATAAGTGCGAGCTTCGACAGATCGAGGCCGAGTACAGGCAGGGCGACGAGCAGGGCCACAATGACCCCGAGATATCCCGTGCCGGTCCGCAGCGAGTTGCGGGTTCCGGAGTCGACCCGGGCCCGCTTGAGGATCCGCCTGTCCAGCAGATGCTGCACCAGGCGGGTCAGCGCCAGGACGCTGAGGAACGCGGCGGTCGCCGAAACGATGGTCGTGAACGAGATTGTGACACTGCCGATGGTTACGCCGCCGAGCACGCTGCCGGCCCAATCGGCGACCTGCGTCAGGTCGACCCCCCACGCAACCGCGAGTCCGGCCAGTGCAAGAAGTGCGAGCGCCATCTCCGCCACGGCGAATACCAGCACCTGTAACAGCCTGCCGCGACGAAGCCGATTCCGGCGACGCCGGAGCAACAGCGCCAGTCCTTCGCGCAGCGCGCTGCGCAATAGCCAATACGTCCAGAAAACCAGGCCCGAGACGACGACGCCCGTCAGCAGGAGTTCGCCGAGCCGCCCATAGCCGGCGAGTGTGAGAGCCGGGCTGGCCAGTGGCAGGGCAAGGAAAACACGAATCGCCGGCAGTGCACCGAGGGCGAGGCGTACCGGCGTCGGCAGACGACGATCGCCGTGCCGAACCGCGCCCAGATCCGGCCATACGCGACCGGAGACGACGACGACAAGCACCATTGCCGCGAGGGCCTGCAGCCCCGCATCGACGAGTTCGGCCAGCGGCTCCGGGACGCGGAGTTCCTGTGCGATCATGCCGAAGGCAGTCGCGCAGGCAGCCAGACCGACCAGCACGATGAGCCGGCGCGCGAGCCGGCGCGCCGGCACAATGCGGATCGGGAACGCGGGCGCGCCGATGCGCGCGATCAGGGGTGCCCGGATCAGCGCCACGGCGATCGTCGTCGCGAGCGCCAGCGCCATGAGCGGATGCAGCAGTGGAACGGGCGACTGGTGCAGTGCGGCAATTCTGGATGCGGACAGCCATAGCAGGGCCACCGCGCAGCCGCGGAAAGCGATGTTCAGTACCGCTTCCCGTACCGCGTTCAACGATGTCGCCCGGCGCCCGGCCGCTCCGCCAGCCTTCGCACCACCTCTTCGCCACCGGCGCAGAAGCGGCGGCAATACCACCAGCACGAGACTGCCGGCCAGCGCCAGGCCGAACAGCGCACGTTCCACCGCAGTAAGCGACGACCAGATCCCGGCCAGGCCCACCCCGAGTGCCGGAACGGTTTTGCGGGCAAGGACCCGCAGTCCGTCGCCGGCCGCCTTCAGGCGGTCCGGCGCCAGCGGCGACGCGTCGCGTGCCAGCAGCCCGACCGCCTTGGCCCGGTTGGCCGCCACGTTGACATGGCCGACCAGCGCGTCCGCACGCTCGAGCAGCAGATCAGCCTGTTTGATCTTTCCTTCCCAACCGGTGACCACCGATTGCAGTCGCGCCCGCTCCTTCGCCACCTCCGGCGCCTCTGCGGGCTCGCCTTCCGCGGGCGGCGGACCCAGGGCATTGAGCAGCTTGCGGCCGGATTCCAGCTCTTGCTGCGCCCTGGCGCGGCCGGCCTGCACGGTGTCGATCAGGGTGCGTACGCGCTGGCGCAGGGACTCGAGGCCGGCCGGGCGCAGTTCGCCGCTCTCGAGCGTGCGCTCCGCCCTGTCGATGTCCTGCGTCCACGATCTGAAGTCCTCGGTCGTCGGATGTGCCAACTCGGCGGCCCGCGGCAGCGCGGGCGCCAGCAGCAGGATCAGGGCAAGCAGCGCCATACCGGCCCGGCAGGCCGCTGTCCCTTTCACGTTCCTGTCAGTCGTGCCTTGCATCGGTTCGTCGCCCCGGGCTGGGGAATCCGTCGCGTCGCGGGCAGCGCGCCCATGCCGCACCGGGCGCCGCGGCCGCGACGTCGCACCGGCATGTTATGGGCCACCGTGTCGGAACTTTGACCGGGATATGGAGTTGCCGTGATGCCGCCGCGCGGACCCGCCACAGTTACGCCGTGCGGCGCCCATCACCGCGTAGCCCGGGCAGCACCGGAGCGCGCCGCACCGCGTCGCTCGAGACCGGGACACGCTGCACAAAAGCGGGTCGGGAGGAATCCAGACGCGGGCCCGGGAGTGCCGGGTGCGCCAGGTCAGGCGTCGAAGGCGCAGCGGCCGCAGCCGGGCCCGCCGGTGGCGGCACAGGCCGGCGCCGGGGCGGCGGCGCCGCGCGCGACGTTCGGCGCGGTGATCGCCTTGGTCACCTCGCCGCTGCCGCAATCGGGGCAGGCGAGCTCGCCCGCGGCCGCCCTTCGGTCGTACTCGGCCATCGAGTCGAACCACTCCTCGAACCCGTGCCCGTCGGCACACTGCAGGCTGTAGCGGATCACGCACCGTTCCTTTCGCGTGTGAGTTCCCGAACAGTTAGGGCGTCAAGCAGCGCCCCGCAAGGCCCCCTAATGCGCTCGGCTCAGTTGTGGGCGACGCCGGCGTCGACGACCAGCGGCACCGAGAGATCCAGCGCCGGTGCGGCGGCAGAACAAGGGACTGATTTCACAGTCGGCCACGGCAATTCAGTGGCTCGTTATAGGTCTCCCGGAAGATATTGCGGCCGACGGCGCCGGCCCTGCAGAACTAGTAAATCGCCCGTTCCTTGTTCCTGGGGAGCTTTTCGCCGCGCATGTACTCATGGCCGAGTTGCAGGGACGCGACAACGAATCCCTGTTCGGCGGCCGCCTCCATCAATTCCAGCCCCGTTGCCGTATCCTTCTGCACGGGAAATCCGTCGAGTTACATGAGGCCCAGTGCGAATTGCCCGCCCGGAATTCCGGCCTCGGCCGCGACCTCGAAATGCCTGACGGCCCTCGCTGGTTCGGCGATGGGGCGCCTGCCCGGAGGCGTGTGCTCGCCACCGGTGTACATTGTGCCGAGAAAAAAGTGCGCATGCGGGTTGCCCTGGTCTGCCGACTCCTTGAACCAGTTGAATGCCTGCCAGGTATCGGCCTCGACCCCCACGCCCTTGCGATACATCAGACCGACGCCAATCTGCGCGTCCTGGTGGCCTTGTTCCGCCGCCAGACGATAGTATTCGAAGGCTCTCTCAACGTTCCGCTCGCCGTACGAGCCGGACTCGAACATACGCCCAAGGTAAAGGTTGGCTGCGGCGTAGCCCTTGCCGGCTGCGTCCTGCAGCGCCGCTCTGGCTTCGTCAACTTGCCCGAGCGCCAAGAGGGCGCGGCCCAGCTGAAAGCGGAGCCGCGGTGCATCCGGATACGCCGCCACCGCCTCGCGGCACGCATCCATGGCGTGCTTCGGCAAGAACCTGAGGTCGTCGACCGGCGGCGCCTCCCGTTCATAATCGACCGGATCGGCGGCCAGCCGGTCGCACTGATGCACCCGAACGTTTTCGGCCGGGATCGCCGCCGTCGGGTCAAACAGCGCGACAAGAAAGAGTGCAAGAATCCAAGGATGTCTACGATTCATGACTCTGCGACCGCTGTTCCTCCCGGCTCCCGTCAATGCGCCTCGGCCCAGTTGTCGCCGATGCCGGCCTCGACGGTCAGCGGCACGGAAAGCTGCAGCGCAGGGCCGGCGGCGCCCTCCATCACCTCGCGCACCACTTCGACCGTTTTCTTCACCTCTTTCGTCGGCGCCTCGAACAGCAGCTCGTCATGCACCTGCAGCAGCATCACCGCGTCGAGCTTCGCCGTGGCGAGCGCCTTGGGCACGCGGATCATGGCGCGCTTGATGATGTCGGCGGCGGTGCCCTGGATCGGCGCGTTGATCGCCTGGCGCTCGGCGAAGTTGCGGCGCGCCGGGTTCTTGTCGACGATCGTCGGGATGTGGATGCGGCGCCCGTACAGCGTCTCGACCCGCCCGTGCTTGCGGCAGTACGCCTTCATCTCGTCCATGTAGTCGCGGATGCCCGGGTACTTCTCGAAATAGGCCTCGATATAGGCCTTGGCCTCGCCCTGCTCGATGCCGAGCTGGCGCGCCAGGCCGAACGGCGAGATGCCGTAGATGATGCCGAAATTGATCGCCTTGGCCTTGCGGCGGACCATCGGGTCCATGCCCTCGACCGGCACGCCGAAGACCTGGCTCGCGGTCAGCGCGTGGATGTCCTGGCCCTCGCGGAACGCCTCGCGCAGCGCGTCCACCCCGGCGACGTGGGCGACGATCCGGAGCTCGATCTGGCTGTAGTCGAGGGAGACCAGCTTGCGCCCCTTCTCGGCGACGAAGGCGTGGCGGATCTTGCGCCCCTCCTCGGTGCGCACCGGGATGTTCTGCAGGTTCGGGTCGGTGGAGGCGAGGCGCCCGGTCGACGCGCCGGCCATCATGAACGAGGTGTGGACGCGGCCGGTCTCGGGGTTGATCTGCTCGACCAGGGCGTCGGAATAGGTGCTCTTCAGCTTCGCCAGCTGGCGCCAGTCGAGCACCCTTGCCGGCAGGTCGTGGCCCTGCGCCGCGAGGTCCTCGAGCACGCCGGCGCCGGTGGCATAGGCCCCGGTCTTGCCCTTCTTGCCGCCCGCGAGGCCCATCTTGTCGAACAGGATCTCGCCGAGCTGCCGCGGCGAGCCGATGTTGAAGTCCTCGCCGGCGAGCTTGTGGATCTCGTCCTCGAGCCCCGCCATGCGCTGCGTGAAATCGCGGGACAGGGCGCGCAGCGCCTCCGGGTCGACGCGCACGCCGGCGCGCTCCATGGCCAGGAGCACCGGGATCAGCGGCCGCTCGATGGTCTCGTAGACGGTCACCATGCGCTCGGCCAGGAGGCGCGGCTTCAACACCCGGTGCAGGCGCAGCGTTATGTCCGCATCCTCGGCCGCATAGTCGAGCGCCTTGTCCAGCGGCACGAGGTCGAACGTGACCTGGAATTTGCCGGTGCCCGCGACGTCCTTGTACTTGATCGTGGTGTGGCCGAGATGCTGCTCCGCCAGCTCGTCCATGCCGTGGCCGTGCGGCCGCCGTCCAGCACGTAGGACAGCAGCATGGTGTCGTCGACCGGCGTCACCTCGATGCCGTAGCGCGACAGCACCAGCATGTCGTATTTCAGGTTCTGCCCGATCTTCAGCGTGCCCGGGTCCTCCAGCATCGGCTTCAGCAACGCCAGCGCCTTTTTCAGCGGCACCTGCTTCGGTGCTTCGGCACCGCCCTTGCCGTCGCCATCGCCGAGATCGAGCGCGCCCTGCGCCGCACCGCCCTTGTGGCCGAGCGGGACGTAGCAGGCCCGCCCCGGCTCGACGCACAGCGAGACGCCGACCAGCTCGGCCCGCATGGCGTCGAGCGAGGTGGTCTCGGTGTCGACCGCGACCGCCCCGGCCTCGGTCGCTGCGGCAATCCACTGGGCCAGTGCCGCCTCGTCCTGCACAAGCTCGTACGAACTCTTGCCCGGAGCGGGAGCGGCGGCGGCGCTGCCCGGCGCCGGGTCGCCACCGTCGGCGAGGTGCGCCGCCTCGACCCGGGCGATCACCGACTTGAAGTCCTGCTCTTTGAGGAACGCGATCAGCGTGTCGTGGTCGGGCATGCGCTTGGCGAAGCTGTCGAGCGGCCGGGCGACCGGCACGTCGTCCTTAAGGCGCACCAGCTCGCGCGAGACGCGGGCGAGCTCGGCATGCTCGATCAGGTTCTCGCGGCGCTTCGGCTGCTTGATCTCGCCGGCCCGCGCGAGCAGCGCATCGAGGTCGCCGTATTCCTCGATCAGCTGCGCCGCCGTCTTGACGCCGATGCCGGGCACGCCGGGCACGTTGTCGGTCGAATCGCCGGCCAGCGCCTGGATGTCGACGACGCGGTCGGGGCCGAGGCCGAACTTCTCGACCACCTCGTCGGGGCCGATTTCCTTGTTCTTCATCGCGTCCAGCATGGTCACCTTGTCGGAGACCAGCTGCATCAGATCCTTGTCGGAGGACACGATGGTGACGTCCGCGCCGCGGGCGACCGCCTCCTTCGCGTAGGTCGCGATCAGGTCGTCCGCTTCGTAGCCCTCCATCTCGATCGCCGGGATGTTGAACGCCTCGACCGCCTCGCGGATCAGCGCGAACTGCGGGATCAGCTCCTCCGGCGGCGGCGGGCGGTGCGCCTTGTATTCGGGGTAGATCTCGTTGCGGAAGTTCTCGCGCTTGGCGTCGAACAGGACGGCGATGTGGTCGGCGTCGGTCTCGCCCAGCAGCTTCATCAGCATGGCGACGAAGCCGTAGACGGCGTTGACCGGCGTGCCGTCCGGGCGCGTCAGCGGCGGCAGCGCGTGGAAGGCCCGGAAGATGAAGCCGGAGCCGTCGACGAGATAGACGTGCTTGACGGGCGTCGCGTCGCTCATCGCGCCACTGTGCCGGAAGCGCCGGTCAGCGGCAAGGCCGTTGCGGGGCGCAGAACAGCGCCCGCCGCCAATACGTTTTGAGGAAGATCCAGATGCCTGGGGCCGCCCCGAACCCGCCGCCGGCGCGCCCGCAGGCGAGAGGGAGACGTGTCGGTCGAAGGTCTCGCCCGCGCCCGAATTCGCCACCCGCTGTGATGAAACTCACAGCCCGTGCGCGCCGCGCTGTCATAGTTGTTCCCGACGCAGCCAGCCGGGCATTCGCCGCCGGGTCGGCATTCCCAACGGGCGGTTTGGTTACGCGCCCGGCGTGCCGGGATCGAGCCTGGAGCGGACGTTGCGGCGAACTGCAGAATCTCTGATCGGATACTCACGAAGCTGACATGCAATGGAGAAGGTCAGGTCATGCGTATGATATTCGCGTTTGCGCTTGCGCTGGGGTTGCTGGGAGGCTGGCCGGACGGGGCCGGGGCACGGCCCGACGCGCTGGCCGGTTCCTGGTTTGTCGAGGTATTCCCGCAACCCGCGCCGCCCGAAATCCCGGAACCGCCGCCGCCCTTCGTGTCGGTCCTCAATTTCGGGCCTGCCGGAACCCTGACGGAAACAGATACGAGCGTGCATCCCAACAGTCTCGTCACGCTCTTTCCGCCCGACGTGTTTCCACCGTTTCGTTCAAGCGACGGATTCGGGAGCTGGAAATGGCTGGGACGCAACAATTTCAGATGCACCTTCCTGAAGTTCCTGTTCGACGACTCGGGGACGCAGGTCGGCATCATCGTCACGACGCTGGACCTCGCGGTGACGCGTGACGGTGCCATCAGCGGAGAGGGCGGCTCGGACTTCGTCCGGGGCTCCGACCCCGACGGCGAGGTGTTCTTTACCGGCTTCGTGTTGCTCGAGGGCGCACGGCTCAAGGTCAGGGACTGGTGATCGATCGGGCGGCCGGGTCACGCTTCGATCCGTCCCGCGCGCAAAATCAGCGGCCAGCGGACGGTGCGGGCGCCGTCGCCCCATGCCGCCCGCAGCGAGCCGACAAATCGCGCCAGCGGGTCTTTGCCCGTTTCCTGGCGGTAGCGGCTGACCGACGACCAGGTGTTGAGGTAGCCGATACACTGCTCGACGGTCCATTCTGCGGTCATGAACAGGTCCGGCGTCCTGATCTCCTCGAACGGGAAGGGAAGGCTGCGGTAGCCTGACTGAATGTGCCGGCGCTCCGGTTGCCAGTACGGACCCAACACCGGCTCGTAGAACGCGTCGATGACGGCATCGATTTCCGGCGTCACGCGGTGCAGCTCGTAGGCTGCCAGGACAAGGACGCCGTCCACGCGCCCGACCCTTTTGACTTCGGCGAAGAAGGCGTCGGGATCGAACCAGTGCACGGCCTGCGCCACCAGGATCAAATCGAACGAGTCATCCTCGAAAGACGTGTGTTCCGCGGGACCGACGCCGTAGCTGACACGTGGATGCGCCTCGGCCCGAGCGATCTGCTCGGCACTGGCGTCGGTCGCGCAGACCCAGTCGAAATGCGCGGCAAGGCTCAGCGCCGCCTGCCCGCTGCCGCACGCGCAGTCCCATGCGGCCTCATGACGAGGCGCCACGGAGGCCAGCCAGTCGAACAATGCCTCGGGATAATTCGGGCGGGAGCGCGCGTATTGGTCCGCGACGACCGAAAAATGATCCTTGAAGGCGCCCTCGCCCCTCAATGCCCGCCGGATGCTGCCATGGCGTCGCCCTTGAGGACGAAGCGCTTGCCGCAGTAAGGGCAGTCGATCTCGCGCTTGTCGCCCATGTTGAGGAATACCCGCGGATGGCCCAGCGGGCCGCCGCCGCCGTCACACACCACCTTGACGTCCTCGACCTCGACACGTTCGACCGGTTGCATGCGTCGTCATCTCCTCAAGAATCAGCGCCTTCGGGATGCTGCTGCCGGTTGACCGGCGGGACCGCCGGATGATACCCAAAGCGGCCCGACAATCAACTGTCGTTGTTGATCTGCCGGGCCACGGAGCCGACCCGCCGGCGGCTCCGGTTGATGCAGGTCGCGCAGCCCACTTCTGGTCGCCGGGGGAAGCGGAATCGGCGAAGGTGGGCAGGGACCTTTCGAGACGGTCCTGCGGGCCTCCTCAGGGTGAGGATACTCGGGATCTTCCTCATGCTGAGGAGGCTGCGACAGCAGCCGTCTCGAAGTACGGGGAAAATCTTCTCCGTCTTGCGCGGGCCGTCATCGCGACAGGGAGATCTTCCTCGTGGTGGCACCGATGCGCCCGTCGAGCGGGCGGGCGACGCCCCGCGGGGAATACCGCTTATGGAAGAGGAACACGGATTCGATGACACAGACTCTGCCCGACTATGCGGTCGAGGTCCGGGGCCTGACCAAATACTACAAGACGAAGGAGCGACTCTCGGCGAAACCGGCGCTCGACGACGTCAACCTGGCGATTCCCCGCGGCTCGCTGTTCGGCCTTTTGGGCCCGAACGGCGCCGGCAAGTCGACGCTCATCAACATCCTCGCGGGTCTCGTCATCAAGACGTCCGGCACCGCCAAGGTCTGGGGAATCGACATAGATGTCGACGCGCGCAACGCCCGCGCCGCGATCGGCGTCGTGCCGCAGGAGCTCAACATCGACCCGTTCTTCACGCCGCGCCAGCTCCTAAACCTGCAGGCCGGCCTGTATGCCGTGCCGCGCAAGGAGCGCGAGGTCATGGAGGTGCTGCGGGCCCTGCGTCTCGAGGACAAGGCGGAAGCCTACGCACGCACCCTGTCCGGCGGCATGCGCCGGCGCCTCCTCGTCGCCAAGGCGCTGGTCCACCGGCCGCCGGTGCTGGTGCTGGACGAGCCGACGGCGGGCGTCGACGTCGAATTGCGCCGCCAGCTGTGGGATTACGTGGTGCAGCTCAACCGGCAGGGGGTCACCGTATTGCTGACCACCCATTACCTGGAGGAAGCGGAAGAGCTGTGCGACTACATCGCCATCATCAACCACGGCAGGCTGGTGGCGCATGACGAAAAACGCGCGTTGCTGCGGCGGCTCGACGCCAAGACCGTGCACATCGCGCTGACCGCGGAGATCTCGTCCCTGCCCGAGGCCCTCGGCCCCTATTCGGCGGAGTTGACGGCGCCCGACTGCATCACCGTGCACTACCCGCCGAGCCGCGCGCGGATCAGCGATATTCTCGATGCCGTGCGCGGTGCGGGGCTCGAGATCAAGGACCTCTCGACCGAGGAGACCGACCTCGAGGACATCTTCCTTCAGCTGACCGGCAACGCCGTCGCAGCCGGCGGCAAGGCGTCCGACGCGGCGTAGGCCGATGGGCGAGGACTTTTCGCGGACCGGAACATCCGGCCTCACCCCCCTCCCCAACCCCTCCCCCTCTCAAGGAAGAGAGGCTTTTGATTTTGGCGGCCGCAGCGAACCAGCCCCTCTCCCGACCGGGCGGGGGAGGGGTTGGGAATACGGTGGGGACTGCGGCGGAGCCGGAAGATGCCTCTTCACGAATTCATGTGTCGTTGTGCTCCTCGTTCTCGTCGCGTTGCTGGCGGCATCGGGCTGCGCGCCGACCGTGACCGGGCTGGGGGAAACGAACGCGGAGTCGGTCCTCGCGGACGACCATCTCCTGACGGCGGACGGCACGCGCCTGGCGCTTCAGGCGTGGCGGCCGGACGGGCCGCCGGTGGCGGTGCTGGTCGGCCTGCACGGGTTCGGCGACTACGCCAACGGCTTCGACCAGCCGGCCTCCTGGTTGGCAGAGCGCGGCATCCTGACCTACGCCTACGACCAGCGCGGATTCGGCCGCACGGCGACGCGCGGAAAGTGGCCCGGCAGCGCGGCGCTGGTCGATGATTTCCGCGCCGCGGTACGGCTGGTCCGCGAGCGCCACCCCGGGGTACCGGTCTATGCCATCGGCGTCAGCATGGGCGGATCGGTGATCCTGGCGGCTCTCGCCGCGGGCCACCCGCCGCCGCTCGACGGCGCCATCCTCTCGGCGCCGGGAGTTGCCGGGGCGAACGGCATCGGCCCGCTGGAGCGGGCGGGGCTGTGGCTGGCGGCGCACACCCTGCCCTGGGCGACGGTTACCGGCGAGGGCGTGCGAACCCACCCGTCCGACAACATCGAGATGCTGCGCGGCCTGCGCCGCGACAGGCTGGTACTGAAAAAGGCGCGCATCGATTCAGTTTACGGTATGCTTCGCCTGGCCGACGAAGCCTACGCAGCGGCACCGGTCGTGCGCGGTCCGCTGCTGGTGCTGTACGGCCGCAAGGAGGACATCGTCCGGCGCGGCGGCCGGGCGGCGCTGCTCGCGGCGCTGCCGCGCGAGGCGCGGTGGCGGCTTGCGGAATACCCGGATGGCTACCATCTGCTGCTGCGCGACCTGAACGCGGAGCTGGTCTATGCCGACGTGCTGTCGTGGCTCGCCGACCGGGCCGCACCGCTGCCGTCCGGCGCCGAACGGCCGGACCGCAAATTGCTGCCCTGAGCGATCCGCGGGACGCTCAACTGGGGAGTGGAAACCGGGACCGCTTTCGGTTAAGGTGCGCCCCGCCTTGAATACGTGCGCCCGTAGCTCAGCTGGATAGAGCGTCGGCCTCCGGAGCCGAAGGTCAGAGGTTCGAATCCTCTCGGGCGCGCCATTTCCTGCCGCGCATGCACGTCAGGGCCCCACCCGGACAGGGAGACCGATGCCGTCGTGCCGCTGCGACTGAAGATTGCCGCCGCCGTCGCGATCGCACTGGCCACCGTCGCCGGCGGGCTCGTTGCCGCGGGCTGGCTGGCGTGGGGACGCGGCGACGGCGCGGTGGCGGTGCCGATGCCGGAATTCGCGACGCTCGCGCTGCACGACAGACCGAACCAGTATCTGGCCCTGCCGCCGGGATACGAGAGCGTGGCGCGGCCGCATGGTGAGAGCCCGGTGTTCGACGTGCCGGTCGCGGTGCTGGAGGCGCGGGCGTTGCGCGCGATACGCGGCCAGCCGCGGATCACCGAGGTCGCGTCCGACCCGGCGCGCCGGCAGTATGCTTTCGTGCAGCGCACGAAGCTGATGCGTTTCCCGGATACCGTGACGGTACGCTTCGTCGATCTCGGCGACGGACGGTCATCGCTTGCCCTGTACAGCCGCTCCAGGATCGGCCATTCCGATTTCGGCGCCAATGCGGCGCGGGCCGCATCCTGGTTCGCGGCGATCGCGGCGGCCGTCGGGAAGAGCGGCGACTGACCCCGGAGCGTCGCGTCAGCCGTCCTGCGTCGGCGCCCGGCCGCGGCCGAGGAACCGCTTGACCGCCGCGGCAAGCGCGACGAACGCGACCACGATGAGGATCCAGCCCTTCTTCAGGAGCACGGCGGCGAAGGCGATGATCGTGGCGATCAGGCCCTTGCCGAGCTTGGCGCCGACGGCCGCCGCGACCAGGGCAGCGAGGCCGTAGGTTGCGACCTTGTCGCCGTCCTGGTAGTCGGCGTACCGGTGTCCGTCCTTGAACGCGTGATCGGACAGCGCCGTCTGCAGGAGGCCGCCGAGCTCGACATACTGCTCGCCGGAGCCGACCCAGGTGAGCTGCTCGTAGCCATAGCGGCCGAGCTTCAGGGCGGTCGCGTTGACCGTGATATCGTCGCCGTCCTCGAATTCGATGGCCCAGATCACCGTGTTGGCGGCGGCGTCGTAGGCCGGCTCGCTGAGCCAGCCCCGCACGTGCATCACGGGGATCCCGTATGTCTCGCGCTCCGCGTTGGCGGCCTCTGTGCCCTCGCGGATGCTCTCGAGGAACGCGGCGGCATCGACGTCCGTCCAGTCCTCGTCCTTGACGTAGCCGTCGTCGAAGAACTCGAAGGTGACGAACACGCCGCTTTCGTCGTCATACAGAACGGCTTCGGTCTGCGGGAACTCACGGCCGTTCATCAGGAACAGCAGACGCTCGGCGTCGGCGCCGACCATCAGCGAGCGGCCTGCCGGGAACGTCACGGCGCTGCCGGAGCGTGGCAGTCCGTGGGTACCCGCCTGCTCGACCCATTGCAGCTTGGCGAATTCGGCGTCCAGGGCCTCTTCGCTTTCGGGGTACGGGCCCTGGTCGGCGGACACGTCTGGCGCGATAGCCACAAACGCGAACAGCCCCAGGACGGCCCGCAGGACTCTTGGCATGGCTCGATCCTTCCGTACGCAACCCTAATTCATCAGCAATTCGGCCGGTCCGCGGGCGATCCCGGGCCCAATTTCCGGGCGAGACGAAGAACGGTTATGCCGGTCGCCGGAACGCCGCGGGCGGGACCGACGGCTATCAGTTGTGGGCCAGCTTCGGCGGTAACGGTGGTTGTGGCGCGGCATAGAACATGCGTTCCCCGCCGTCGTCCACGTCGCGGAACGGCGTGCGCATGCGCACTGCGGTGCCGTTCTCTTCGGCGCGGCCCTGTGCGCCGTGCAGTTGCCGTGCGGCGGCCAGCGACCAGGGCAGGACGTAGGCGCGGGGCTCGTCGATGTCGTCGAGCTGGAGCCACAGGTAGATGGCCTCGCCCTCGCGCATGTCGGAAGCCAACACCGTCGCCTCCGACGTATTGCGCGCGACCCATTCGAGATCGGCCGGCTTGGGCCGACCCAGCAACTCGACGAAACCGGCGTAGCTCGTGGCCATCAACGCGCCGGCCAGCACGACCGCGGTGCTGCGCAGGACCAGCGGATGCTGCGAGCGGATGGCGATGGCGGCGAGGGCAGCCGCGACGAGAACCATCGCGCCGTAGAGATAGATCAGGCTATCCATTCTGACCGCCGGCCCCGCCCAGCGGGTAGTTGTGCGCCGAGCGCAGCCGGCGCGGCAGGTCGTGGATGCTGTCGGGGATCACCTCGGAGTCCCGGTCGAGCGTGAAGCGGACGACGGTGACCTCCTGCCCGGTGCGGACCAGCTCGACGTTCTTTTTCTGAATGACCCGCATCGGGTCGGTTTCGCTCTTCTTGATGCCGACGACGACCTGGGTCGGCACCAGCTTGCGCGAATCGGTGTTGCTGTAAAGATGCAGGTTCACGGTGTACTCGCCCTCCGGCGCGCCGCGGCTGAACGCGATCTCGTAGTTCAGATTGCCGGAATCGTTGATGTGGCCCATATCGTCGCGCAGCAGGTTGAAGATGCGCCCGCCGCGGTTCGAGTAGCCGACCGGCTTGTCGTTGGGGGCCTGGACCCAGAGGTCGACGTCGGTGTTCATGTCGTCCGGCCAGTGCAGTTCGACGACGATGTTGCCGGGCTGCTGCTGATCGGTCGGCTTGGTCGGCGGGTTGAGGTGCGGCAGCAGCAGCACCACGATGGTCACGAAGCCGAGCAGTGCCAGCATGATGACGTCACGGAAGACCGTGCCGTCATCACCGTCGTCGAACAAGTCAAATCCGCGCATTTGCCTCGCCCCGTGCGACGATTCGGTCGACGAGCCGCACCGCGCCCCCGGACAGGATCAGGTAATTGATCTTGAGCCACAGATGGAGGACCGCGCCGACCAGGGTCGTGTACAGCGCAACGGACATGCCGTGGATCAGTTCGGCCACCATCGGCGTGATCGCGTCCACGTTGCCGGTCGACTGTGGATCGACACCGGACAACGCGATGATGAAGCCGACGACCGTTCCCACCAGGCCGAGCAGCACCAGGCTGTTGGCGATATGCAGGACCGTCGTGATGCGGCCGGACAGGACCATCTTCAGCCGCGAGGCGGCGATGGCCCGGCTCCCGGAGTCGCGGTCGGCGATCTCGTCGAAGTAACGGGTCGCGCGCGATCCCGGACCGGGGCGACGGGCCTGCGCCTGCTCCAGCTCCAAACTGACCTGCCAGACGCGGTGTCCGCAGATCCCGAGTCCGGCCAGGAACACGAGGAAAATCCCCAGCGACAGGCCGGTATCGTCGGCCGCCAGGACGGCGTCGATCCAGCCCTGCGCCCAGGCGGCGCCGAGCATGGCGAAGGTGGCGACATTGAACAGCGCGAAGCGAAGGGCAAGCAGGTGGCTACGGGCGGCGGCGAGCGTCTCGCGCAACGCTACGCCAGCGTCGTCTCGTCCCCCGTCGATCGGCAGGACACCCGCGTAGCCCCCGCCCGCTCCGTCGGGCGCGAAGTTTCGCCTGGTGTGATCGCCGTTATCCATCAGAACTCTCCAGTCTCGCACCTTGACAAGCGGCCAACTGCGACGCGGCTGCGTCCGCACCCGGCCGGACCGGCGGTGTGCGGTTACCACCGGCAGCCCCTGTCACCGAAACTGAAGCATGGATTCTGGTCGCGCCACGCCATCAGATTCGACAACCTGAGATAGAAGCGACGCCCTGCTTCTTTGCCACCTGCGGCGCAATCATCACGCGCCCGGTTCCTATATTATTTGCCAAAACCCTTAACAAAGTAAAAAAACACCCCATCACGAATCCTTTACGGCCCGGATTTCGTTTACCGAAAAATAATTATATTTCCCATTCCGGTGCAGTCGCTTATCGGAATGGCTGCGATCACGGAAAAGGTTAACGGCATGGTTTGAGGGGTGCTGCGGAAGGTTCGCCGCGGTAATTCGTGCACGCAGTGCCGACACGCCGCCTGGGTTGCAGGCGCTATTGCCGGTCAAGAGCACGCGGCTGGCGGCGCGGCCACGGAATCCCGGCCGTGCTCATGGACCACATCGGCGCGATCAGGCGGTCGCGGCGATGGCCGCCAGATCGGATTGAATGCTTCTGGAATCGCGGTCGGCGAACGGGATGGTCACGAGTTGCGCGATGAGCTGCTCGAGCTGATCGAACACCGCCGCGAAGGCGGCCTCGACCGCCGCTTCGTCGCCGATCGCCGCTTCCGGATCGGGCAGGCTCCAATGCGCGCGGAGCGGCTCGCCGGGCAGCGTCGGGCAGGCCTCGTCGGCGACGGCGTCACAGACCGTGACCACAAGATCCATGACCGGTGCATGGGGGTTGGCGAACTCGTCCCAGCTCTTGCAGCGCAGCGCATGCGTGACGACGCCGCGTGCCTCGAGCAGGGCCAGCGCGATCGGATTCGGTTCGCCGGCCGGCTGGCTGCCGGCACTGAATGCGGTGAACTGGCCTTCACCCCAGTGCCGCAATAGCGCCTCGGCCATGATGCTGCGGGCCGAGTTGTCAGTGCACAGGAACAGAACATTCTGCATGACGGTGTATCCCCGATGAACCGCACCATTGTGTCACCAATTTGCAAACAGAAGGTTTCCAGAAGATGAATCGGCGGTGATGCGCTTCCGTACCCGTTTTGTTCGTGTTACCCTCCGACCCATGCGGGGGATCGAATCGACAGGTACCGTGCCCGACGGCCTTGCCGGCGAACTCGCGCGCGGCGTCATGCGCCTGTTTGCGGATCTCGGGCATTCCTGCCTGGCCGAACTGCCCCTGGGCAACGGCCGCCGCGTGGATGTAATAGCGCTCGACCGTGGCGGACTGCTGAGCATCGTCGAGGTCAAGACCACCGCGGCCGACTTCCGCGCCGACCGCAAGTGGCGCGACTACCTTGCCTATTGCGACGCGTTCTATTTCGCGGTGCCGGAGGCCTTCGACCGCGCGCTGCTGCCCGACGGCGTGGGCATCATCGTCGCCGACGGCTGGGGCGCCGCGATCCTCGCCGCCTCGCCCGAATTCCGGCTCGCTCCGGCGCGGCGCAGGGCAGTGACGCTGCGCTTCGCCCGCACCGCCGGGCGACGCCTGATGCGCCTCGACCGGCCCGATTACGTGTAACATTGGCAGGACGAGAACGTGCCGCAGTGACACCGCGCCCGAATACAATCGCCTACACCTGCAGGAACTGCCGGTCGGCACCGTCCAGCGCCAGCGCCGTCAGCTTGCCGCCATAGACGGCGCCGGTGTCGATGCCGATGCGGTTGGGCCTTATCTCGACGGCGTCGCGCGGCGTGTGACCGTGCACGACGACGTGGCCGTGGTCGGCCTCGGAATACAGGAAGTCCTCGCGGATCCACAGCAGGTCGGCACGCGACTGCGCGTCCAGTGGTCGTCCTGGCCGAATTCCGGCATGGACGAACAGGTAGTCGCCCTCGATGCGGTACAGCTCGAGGGACTGGAAGAACCGAACATGCGTGTCCGGCAGGCACGAACGAAACGCGCTCTGCACCTCGCGCGGGTCGGCCATCCATGAATCGTGCCCCGCAACGTCGACGTCATAGCTCTCCAGGGTCTGGAGTCCGCCGTTGAGGAACCACGCCGACATGGACCCGGCGACGTCGAGGAAATGCAGCAGGAAATCCTCGTGGTTGCCCATCAGGAAGACGCGCTCGAAGCCGGGCAGCGTGTCGGCGATCAGCCGGTCGACGACACCGGCGGAATCGGGGCCGCGATCGACGTAGTCTCCGAGGTATACGGCAATTCTGCGGCTCGCGGCTCGTCGCTCGGCATCCGCGCGGATCAGCTCGTGAAGCAGATCCAGTTTCGCGGTCTCGCCGTGGATGTCGCCGATCGCATAGACCACGCTGCCCGCCGGCACCGACGGGGCGGCACCGCCGGATGCGCCTGCCCTGGTCATGCACGCGAGCCGTCAGCTGCGCGGCGCGTACTTCGCAAGAATGCGCTGCAGGGTACGCCGATGCATCTTCAGGCGGCGCGCGGTCTCCGATACGTTGCGGCCGCACTGTTCGTAGACCCGCTGGATATGTTCCCAGCGGACCCGGTCGGCCGACATCGGATCCTCGGGCGGCGGCGGCAGCGGGCGGTCGGTCTCGACCAGCGCCGCCGTGATCGCATCGGCGTCGGCCGGTTTGGCCAGGTAGTCCACCGCTCCGGCCTTCACCGCGGCGACCGCGGTCGCGATATTGCCGTAGCCGGTCAGCATCACGATCCGCATGTCCTCGCGCGCCTCGCGCAAGGCCTCGACGACCTCGAGTCCGTTGCCGTCGACCAGCTTGAGGTCGACGACCGCATAGGACGGCGGGTCCGATCGTGCCATCGCAATGCCCTCGGCCACGCTGGCCGCTGTCAAGACTTTGAACCCGCGATCCTCCATCGCCCGCGCCAGGCGGTTTCGCAGCGGCGCATCGTCATCGACGATCAGCAGGTTCCTTTCGCCACCGTCCTCACCCATCTCTGTACTCCCGGCCACACTCTCACCGGTCCTCCGAATCAGATTCCTCGATGGCCTCAAGCATAGCGCGCGGCCAGCGGATGACAACCTCAGCGCCATCGTTGTTACGGAAAATCAGGGTCGCGCCGGTTCGCTCCAGCAAGGTCTGTGCGATGAAGATTCCCAGGCCCATATGCCCCTCTTCCCCGGCGCGGCTGGAAACGTAGGGCTCGCCCAGCGCTGCCAGCACGTCGGCTGCAAATCCCGGCCCGTCGTCGGCGACCACGAGCTCGACGTCGCGATCGGTCCAGAACATGCGGACCTCGACCGCCTTCCGGGCAAACTGCGTGGCGTTCTGGACCAGCGTGCCGAGCGCGAGCAGGACGTCGGGACTGCGCACCACCTGTGGCTCCAGCGAATGCGAGTGCGGGTCGCGCACCACCGAAAGCGCCACCTGCTCGGTCTTCGCGTGTTCGACCGCCTCCTCGATCAGGGCGCTCAACGGCATGCGCTCGAACGGCATGCCGCCGATTTCCTCGGGCCGGCGCCCGAGCTCCGCCAGAATCTCCCGGCAGCGATCCGACTGGCTGAGCAGGAGCTCGATATCCTCGGCCATCGGGCTGTCCGTCGGCACCGACCGGGAAAGCTCCTTGGCGACGACGGCGATCGTCGCCAGCGGGGATCCGAGTTCGTGCGCCGCTGCCGCCGCGAGCCCGCCAAGCGCGGTAAATCGCTGCTCGCGCAGCAGGGCCTGCCGCGCCTCGGCCAGCGCCTCGGACATGCGCCGCGCCTCCTCCGCGACCGACCAGACATAGGTCGAGATGAACACGGTCGAGACCGACAGGGCGGTCCAGGTGCCGAGAACATAGGTCGCCGGCAGGTAAAACACCCCCGGCGACCACGGCAGGGGCAGATGCCAGAACGCCAAAACCGTGATGCAGGCGATGGCGAGGCCGACCAGGATCACCGTTGCGGTCCGCGACAGGATGGTTGCGGAGACCGTGACCGGGGCCAGGATCAAGATCACGAACGGGTTGTGCACGCCGCCGGTCAGGTACAGCAGGACGGTCAGCTGGATCAGGTCGAAGCCCAGAAACAACGCCGCTTCCCGGTTGCCGAGACGGGCCCGCGGCGCGCGCCGCCGCGCGAGCCAGATGTTCGAGGCAGCGGTAGCGGCGATCGCCAGGAAGCAAGCGCCGAGCGGGAGGTCGAAGCCGATGCCCAGGTCGACCGTCAGCACGGCGGTTGCCTGGCCGCCGGTGGCGATCCAGCGGATCAGGATCAGCGTGCCGACGCGGAGCCGGCCGATCCGCACTATGGCCGACCGTCGACGCTCCGCGAGCGCGGCTACCACACCGAGATTTCCAGCTTGTGCCATCGGCCCGTAAGGCAGCATGTCCGGACCCGGCGCGCAAGCGAATTAACCGCGCGGGAAGCCGCGGGGCGGGGCCCGGACGCCGGGCGACGGCTGCCCGGATAGCTGCGCCGCCGGGCGCCACAACCGCAAGATTCTCTTTTGGCCGAAACAGGTACTTATACTATCGTAGTAATCCTATTCGGCTAGTACATCCCGTCGTATATGTCGAACCGGAACCGTACAAGCATAGAGAGAGAGGGAGGGCGGCTTCATGTTGGCACTTCGATTGAGAGGGACCGCGCTGCAGGGGGCGCGCCACGGAGCTCTCTCGGCAACGATTATCCTTGCGGCCGTACTGGCCGCGTCAACGGGTGCGGCGGCGCAGGACGAATCGTGGGCGACCTTTCACCCGGAATTCCCGAACACGAAGAGCATGGGCGAGTTGCCGCGCCTGGTCGGCACGTTCGTCCTGCCGGACACGCCGATCAACCGGCTGAACCCGTGGCTCGACCTCGAGGCGGTACCGGACGCGGTGCCGGACGGCGCCGGCGGCACCATCAACTACCGGGTCAACCCCGCGATCTGCTCTGGGCTGCACTATGGCGGCGTGGAAAAGGTCGCGCCCGGCGACGACACCTATGTGGTCGGCAACGAGTCGCGCTATCGCCACGTCTTTTTCGGTCTGATCGACATCGGCGTCTCCGAGGACTGCGCCAACAATGCGGACGGCAGGTTCCTGGCCTTCCCGGAATACGCGGCGACCATGGCCAAGTTCACCCTCGACGACATGACCGGCGATATCGTCATCGAGCACGTCCTGCCGCTGCTGAGCTCGCCCGGCGTGCACACGATCTCCCGCGATCCCCGCTTTACCGGGCAGATCTACACTGGCTTCGATTTCAGCACCGGAACGTGTTCGAACCCGGTGCCGACACCGTCGCTGTCGCTCGGCGTGAAGCCCGAGGACGCCCTGGATTCGGAGGATCTGTACCGGTTCCGGGCGCCCAAACCCGGACGCGCGACCTACCTTATGGCCGAGGAGTTCGGCCCCAGCGTGTTCGTCACCGACGAGGCCGGCCGAGTCATGAAGAGCTTCACGCACCCCGCCGACGCGGACACGCTGGACACGTCCTTCGATACCGTGGCCATCTTCCCGGACGTGTTGACCCGGGCCCGGCGTGGCCGAGGCTTCGAATCGCTGGCCGTGTCCGCCGACGAGAAATTCGCCTGGACGATCCTGCAATCGTCGCTCCAGCGCAGCGGCACCGGCTCGGACGTTCTGCGCGCCTACAAGATGGACATCTCCGATCCGCTCAACATCGTCGTCGTCGGGGAGTTCCTGTACAGATTCGAGTCGCTTGGCGTCTGGCAGGTCATTGATCCGACGGTGGACGCCAACAACGACCTCAAGGTCAGCGCCGTCGAGTGGGTGGCACCCGACCGGTTGCTGGTCGCTGAGCGCGCGAACGTCGACGGGCTGCTGGTCTTCCTCGCCGATTTCCGGCGTGCAACGAACGTCCTGGGCACCCCGGAATCGCTGCTTACCTCGCCGCTGATCGAGTCCCGGATCCAGGAGCTCGGCCTGCGCAGCGCGGGCAAGGAGCTGCGCTTCGACCTGCGCGACGTGCCGGAGATCGGCGCCGTGGCCAAGATGGAGGGTCTGCGCGCGGTCACCCGTTCGACCCTGGTGATGTGCGAGGACGCGGACTTCGCCATGCCGACGCGGTTGTGGGTCGTTCAGTTGCCGAGAAACCTGCCGAGCGGCGATGCCGGTGACGGCAACGGCCGGTAGCGGACCCGACGAAGGGAACGGGGCCCGGCCGGCGCCGCCGCGGCCCCGTCCTACGCCCTGCCGCTGACCCCGGCCTCGGCGAAGCTCGCCATGCCGGTGTGGCAGGCGAGGGCGGCACGGAGCAGGCCGAGCGCCAGCACCGCGCCGGACGCCTCGCCCAGCCGCATGCCGAGATCGAGCAGCGGTCTTTGGCCGATCGCCGCGAGCAGCCGCGCATGGCCGGGCTCCGCCGAGCAGTGCGCGACGGTGCAATGGTCGAGCAGCGACGGGGCGATGCGGTGCAGCACGGCGGCGGCGGCGGTGCAGGCGTAGCCGTCCAGCAGCACCGGCACGCGGCCCATCCGCGCGGCGATGACGGCGCCGGCGATGGCCGCCAGTTCGCGCCCGCCGAGGCGGCGCAGGATCTCCAGCGGGTCGTCCAGGGCTTCGCGGTGCAGTTCCACCGCATCGGCGACGACGCGCGTCTTGGCCTGCAGGGCGTCGCCCGCGACGCCGGTGCCCGGGCCGGTCCAGTCGGCAGCGGCGCCGCCGAACAGGGCATGGCACAGCGCCGCCGCGCTGGTCGTATTCGCAATGCCCATCTCGCCGAGGCAGATCACGTCGACCCCGTCCTCGACCGCCATCATCCCGAAGGCCATGGCGGTGGCGCATTCCGCGTCACCCATCGCAGGACCTTCGGTGAAATCGGCGGTCGGCTGCTGCAGCGCCATCTCGTAGACCCGCAGCTCCGCATCGAAGGTCCGGCACAGCTGGTTCACGGCGGCGCCGCCAGCCCGGAAATTCTCCACCATCTGCGCCGTCACCGCGGCCGGGTAGGCCGAAACCCCGCGCACGGCGACACCGTGATTGCCCGCGAACACGGCCGCCCGCGGCCGCTCCAGACGCGGCGGGTATCGGCCCTGCCAGCGCGCCAGCCATGCGCTCAGCTCCTCGAGGCGGGCAAGCGCGCCCTGCGGCTTCGTCAGCTCGGCCTCACGCGCGGCGGCCTGCGCCGCCGCCGCGTCGTCGGGCCCCGGCAACAGCCCGAGGAGCTCGCGGATCTCATCCAGCGATGCGGCCGTTGGACTGCCCATGGCGTACCTCTTGTCTGTTCGTAAAGCGCCGCGGTTCCCGCAACGCGGTGCGATGCTCTATAACCGATCGGGATGCAGGAGGGCAGGGAAATTCGAGACGGGGAGCCGACCGCGACGATGACCGGTCGCGGCGACGCGCCGCCGCGCGACTCCGCCCGGCACCGCTGGCGGAATGCGCTGCCCGTGGCCGCGATGTTCCTGACGCGCTTGCCGGTCGGCGCGACGAACGGCGCCGTCGCCGGTGCCGTCGTCGCCTTCCCCATCGTCGGCGCCGCTGTCGGGGCACTGGGCGGCGCCGCCTACTGGCTGGCGGCCCTGGCCGGCCTGCCGGGACTCGTCTGCGGCTTCCTTGCGATCGGCACCATCGTCATCTTGACCGGCGCGCTGCATGAGGACGGCCTTGCCGACATGGCCGACGGGCTCGCCGGCGCCACGCCGGAAGAGGCAATCCGCATCATGCGGGACAGCCGCACCGGCAGCTATGGCGTCCTGGCGCTGGTGTTCAGCGTCGGCCTGCGCGTGACCGCGCTGGCGGCGCTTGCCGAACCCGTGACCGTCGTCCTGGCGCTCGCCGGTGCCGGCGCGGCATCGCGCGCCGCGCTGCCGGCCGTCATGCGGCTGCTGCCGCCGGCCAGCGCAAGCGGCCTCGCCGCCGCCGCGGGGACGCCGACGGCTCTGGACACTGCACTCGCAATCGCGATCGCCGCCGCGCTGGCAATTCTCAGTCTGGGCCCGGTCGCGGCGCTGGCGCTGGCCGCGGCCGCGGCAGTTGCGGCAACGGCTGTCGCGACGCTTGCGCGGCGGCGGCTGGGCGGCTACACCGGCGACTCGCTGGGCGCCGTGCAGCAGGCGGCGGATATCGCCGGTCTGTTGGCGCTGGCCGCCGTGATGTGAGGACCGAAACGTCATGACCGTGACCCGCTGGTGGTGGATCCGACACGCTCCCGTGCCCAATCCGGAAGGCCGCTGCTACGGACAGGGCGACAAGGATTGCGATGTCTCGGATCGCGAGTCGTTCGAGGGGCTGAGCCGCATGCTGCCCCGCGGCGCGGTGCTCGTGACCAGCGACCTCATCCGCACGCGCAAGACTGCGGCGGCGCTCGTCGCTGCCGGCCTCGAGCTGCCGGAACCGATCGCCGAGCCGACCCTGCGCGAACAGTCCTTCGGCGACTGGCAGGGTATGCGCTACGAGGAGATCTGGCAGTCGCGCGGCGGTCACCATCCGTACTGGCTGGCTCCGGCCTACGAACGGCCGCCGGCGGGCGAAAGCTTCGCCGACCTGCTGGCGCGCCTTGCGCCGACGGTGCACCGCCTGACCCGCGAGCACGCCGGCCGCGACATCGTCTCGGTCGGCCATGGCGGCACGGTGCGGGCGGCGCTCTCCATCGCCCTCGGCATGCACCCGGAGGCGGCGCTCACCTTTACGGTCGAGAACCTGTCGCTGACCCGCATCGACCATCTCGACGGGCCCAACGGCGCCGTCCACTGGCGGGTGGTCACGGTCAACCAGCGGCCGAAGTTGAACGGGCCGTTGCTTCCGTAGGCGGCGCTTGTGGCGGAACCGGCTTCCCTTCCCCGCGTCACGCTGGTGCTCGGCGGCGCCCGCTCCGGCAAGAGCCGCCATGCCGAATCGCTGATCGAAGCGGCGCTCGCCGCCGGCGCCTGTGACGGCGCGACCTACCTCGCCACCGCCGAGCCGCGCGACGCCGAGATGGCGGCACGCATCGAGGAGCACCGGCGCCGCCGCGGCGGGGGCTGGCGCACCGTAGAGGTACCGCTCGACCTGGTTTCCGCGCTTGCGGCGCATGCCGCGCCCGGCCGTCCGGTGCTCGTCGACTGCCTGACGCTTTGGCTCTCCAACCTCATGGCCGCCGGCCGCGATACGGAGGCCGAGGCGGCGGCACTGGCGGTAACGCTCGGGACCCTCGCGGGACCGGTGGTCCTGGTCGCCAACGAGGTCGGCCTCGGCATCGTGCCGGACAACGCGCTGGCGCGCGACTTCCGCGATAGGGCCGGGCGCCTCAACCAGACGGTGGCGCAGGTGGCCGGCCGCGTGCTATTCGTCGCCGCCGGGCTGCCGCTCACACTCAAGGACAGGGACGAGGACTGAACGCACATGGCCGCACGGATTCCCGCGACCGTCATCACCGGCTTTCTCGGCGCCGGCAAGACCAGCCTGATCCGGCACCTGATCGAGCACAACCGGGGCCGCCGGCTCGCCTTCCTGATCAACGAGTTCGGCGACCTCGGCATCGACCGCGAGCTGCTGCTCGGCTGCGGCATCGAGGGCTGCGGCGAGGACGACGTGGTCGAGCTCGCCAACGGCTGCCTGTGCTGCACCGTGGCCGACGACTTCCTGCCGGCCATCGAGGCGATCCTCGACCGCCCAGAGCCGCCGGACCATATCCTGATCGAAACCTCCGGCCTTGCCCTGCCGAAGCCGCTGGTGCGCGCCTTCAACTGGCCGGAGGTGCGGGCCCGCGTCACCGTCGACGGCGTGATCGCCGTGGTCGACGCCGCCGCCGTCGCGGCCGGCCGGTTCGCCGACGACCCGGCGGCGGTCGAGGCGCAGCGCGCGGCGGACCCGTCGCTCGACCACGACAACCCGCTGGAGGAGGTGTTCGCCGACCAGATCATGTGCGCCGACATGGTGGTGCTGAACAAGGCCGACCTCGTGGACGACGCGGCGCTGACCCGCGTCGAGGCGGTGCTCGAGCCCGACCTGCGGGACGGCGTGCATCCGGTGCGCAGCGCCCATGCGAGGATCGATGCCGCAGCGCTGCTCGGCATCGCCGCGGCGGCGGAGGACGACCTCACGTCGCGCCCGTCGCACCACGACGCCGAGGACGGCGCGCACGACCACGACGACTTCGAGAGCTTCACCGTCACCCTGGGCCCGGTGGCCGACGCCGACGCGCTCGAGGCACGGCTCAAGGAGGTGGTGCAGGACCACGATATCCTGCGCATCAAGGGCTTCCTCGACCGACCCGGCCGGCCGCGCCGCGCCGTGGTGCAGGGCGTCGGGCCCCGCTTCCAGCGCTATTACGATCGCGACTGGCGCGACGGCGAGACGCGCCGCAGCGAGCTCGTTGTGATCGGCCTCAAGGGCCTCGACCGCACCGCCATCGAGGCGGAGATCCGCGATGCGGTATCACCGGCCGAAGCGGCGGAGTAAAGCGGCCAAAACATATCGGCCACAGAGACACCGAGGCAGCATCGAGAACACCGCCATCTCCGCATCTCTGTGTCCGTGTGTCTCTGCGGTAACGGCTTTTAGCTGTTGCGCTGAAGACGGCTTTGTCCTTTCGTGACGCCATGCATCTGCTCGCCGCACAGCCGGGGACCATCGAGGACGGATCGGAGGCCGTCGATCTCGGCCAGACGCCGGGCGACATCGTCTTCCTGTCCGCCGCCGACACCGAGATCGCCTGCCTCGCCGCGGCCCAGGCGCGGCGCCTGGCGGAAGACGCGGCGGCACCGTCGCTGCGCCTCGCCAGCCTGCTGCATCTGGGCCACAATCTGTCGGTCGACCTCTACGTCGAGACGGTGGCGTCGCGGGCAAGGCTGGTGATCGCGCGGCTGCTCGGCGGGCGCGGCTACTGGCCTTATGGCGTCGAGCAGCTGGCCGCGGCATGCCGGGCCGGCGGCATCGCCCTGGCCCTGCTGCCGGGTGACGACCAGCCGGATGCCGAGCTTTCCGCCCTGTCGACCCTGCCGGAAGAGGCGCAGCACCGGCTGTGGCAGTACTGCGTCCACGGCGGGGTCGACAACGCGGTCGGATTGCTGCGCTACGCGGCGACGCTGATCGGCCGCGATGCCGACTGGGCCGAGCCCGCGCCGCTGCTGCGTGCCGGCCTGTACTGGCCCGGCTTCGCGCGCCCGTCGCTCGGGGATCTGCCGTGGCAGCAGCACGATTTCCCTCGCGCTTCGAGACGCAGCCTGTCGGCTGCTCCTCAGCACGAGGAAGATCTTGAGGATCCTCACCCTGAGGAGGCGCGAAGCGCCGTCTCGAAGGGTTCGCCCAACCGCCCCCGCCCGGTCGCCGCGATCGTGTTCTACCGGGCGCTTTTGCAGGCCGGCAACCTGAAGGCCGTCGACGCCCTGATCGCGGCGCTCGGGCAGGCCGGACTTGACGCCCTGCCGATCTACGCCACCAGCCTGAAGGACCCGGTCTGCGATGCGACGATCCGCGAACTGCTGGCCGCCGCGCCGCCCGACGTGATCCTCAACACCACGGGATTCGCGCTGGCGCAGCCCGGCGCGTCGCGGACCGAGACGCCGTTCGACGGCCCCGGCTGCCCGGTGCTGCAGGTCGTGTTCTCCGGCGGCAATGAAGAGGTCTGGCGCGACGGCACGCGCGGCCTGTCGGCCCGCGACATCGCCATGAACGTGGCGCTGCCCGAGGTCGACGGCCGCATCCTCGGCCGCGCCGTCTCGTTCAAGGGCCGGGCACGACGCGACGATGTGACCGAGGCGGACATCGTCGAATACGTGCCGGTGCCGGACCGAGCCGAATTCACCGCGACGCTGGCGGCGGGCTGGGCGCGGCTGCGGCGCACATCCCCCGCCGAGCGGCGCGTCGCCCTGGTGCTGGCCAACTATCCCAACCGCGACGGGCGCATCGGCAACGGCGTCGGGCTCGACACGCCGGCCGGCACGGTCAAGGTCCTGTGCGCGCTCGCCGCCGCCGGCTACCGCATCGACGACGTGCCGGCGGACGGCGATGCGCTGGTGCGACGGCTGGCGGCGGGACCGACCAACGCCGCGGTCCGGGCGCGCGACATCCGCGAGACCCTGCCATTCAACGAATACCAGCTCTTCTTCGCGTCGTTGCCGGACGCGGTGCGCAACGCCGTGACGGCACGCTGGGGCGCGCCCGAATCCGACCCGTTCTTCCGCCCCGGCGAGACCGACTGCGGCGGCTTCGCGATCCCGGCCTTGCGCTGCGGCAACGCCGCGGTCTGCCTGCAGCCGGCGCGCGGCTACAACATCGACCCGGTGGCCTCGTACCACGACCCGGCGCTGGTGCCGCCGCACAACTACCTCGCCTTCCATGCCTGGCTGCGCGAGAGCTTCCGCGTTGACGCGGTCGTCCACATGGGCAAGCACGGCAATCTGGAATGGCTGCCGGGCAAGGCGCTGGCGCTGTCCCGGGAGTGCTTCCCCGAGGCGGCGCTGGGCCCGCTGCCCCACCTCTACCCCTTCATCGTCAACGATCCGGGCGAGGGCACCCAGGCCAAGCGCCGCACCTCGGCCGTCATCGTCGACCACCTGACGCCGCCGCTGACGCGCGCCGAGAGCTACGGCCCGCTCAAGGACCTCGAGCAGCTGGTCGACGAGTATTACGAGGCCGCCGGCGTCGACCCGCGGCGCCTCAAGCTGCTGGGCCGGCAGATCGTCGAGCTGGCGCAGTCGCTCGGCCTCGACCGGGACGCGGGCGTCGCGCCGCGGGCCGGCGAGGCAGAGACGCTCGCCGCGCTCGACAACTATCTCTGCGAGCTCAAGGAGATGCAGATCCGCGACGGGCTGCATGTCTTCGGCGAGTCGCCGCACGGCGATCTCCTGACCGACCTTCTGGTGGCGCTGGCGCGGGTGCCGCGCGGCAGGGGCGAGGGGGCGGACGCCTCGTTGATCCGCGCGCTTGCCCGCGATTTCGGCCTCGGCGCCCTCGATCCGCTGGAGTGCGCCTTGGGCGCGGCCTGGAGCGGCGGGCGGCCGGCGGCGCTGGAAACCGCCGACCCGTGGCGCAGCACCGGCGATACCGTCGAACGGCTGGAGCTGTTCGCGCGCCGCCTGGTGTCCGGCGAGGTGGCAGCGCCGGGCGACGCCAGCCGTGCCGTGCTCGACTGGATCGACACAGAGCTGCGGCCCGCCGTCGCCGCCTGCGGCGCCACCGAGATCGCGGGCCTGCTGGCCGGGCTCGACGGGCGCTTCGTCGAACCGGGCCCGTCCGGCGCGCCGACGCGCGGCCGGCCCGACGTGCTGCCGACCGGTCGCAACTTCTACTCGGTCGATACCCGCACGGTGCCGACGCCGGCGGCCTGGCTCCTGGGGTGGAAATCGGCGCAGATGCTGGTCGAGCGGCACGCCCAGGAGCACGGCTCCTGGCCCGCGGCCATGGCGCTGTCGGCCTGGGGCACGTCGAACATGCGCACCGGCGGCGACGACATCGCCCAGGCGCTGGCGCTGATGGGCGTGCGGCCGACCTGGGATGCGGCGTCGCGCCGGGTCACCGGTTTCGAGATCCTGCCGCTGGAGGTGCTGGACCGGCCGCGCGTCGACGTGACGCTGCGCATCTCCGGCTTCTTCCGCGACGCCTTCCCGTCACTCGTCGACCTCGTCGACTCGGCCGCCCGGGCCGTTGCCGCGCTGGACGAGCCCGCGGCGCAGAATCCGCTGGCCTCCCGCGTGCGCGAGGAGGCGGCGCGGCTCGCCGCCAGCGGGCTCGACGAAGCGGCGGCGCAGCAGCGTGCGGCGACCCGGGTGTTCGGCTCTAAGCCCGGCGCCTACGGGGCGGGGCTGCAGGCGCTGATCGACGAGCGCGGCTGGGAGACGGACGCCGACCTGGCCCGCGCCTATGTCGCCTGGGGCGGCTACGCCTACGGCGCCGGCGCCGAAGGCGCGGCGGCGCACGGCCTGTTCGAGGCGCGGCTCAGATCCGTCGAGGCCGTGGTCCACAACCAGGACAACCGCGAGCACGACCTGCTCGATTCCGACGACTACTACCAGTTCGAGGGCGGCATGACCGCCGCCGTTCGCGTACTGTCCGGACAGCAGCCCGCGGTCTGGCACAACGACCATTCGCGCCCCGAATCGCCGCGCATCCGCGCGCTGGAGAACGAGATCGCCCGCGTCGTGCGGGCCCGCGTCGTCAACCCGAAATGGATCGCCGGCGTCATGCGCCACGGCTACAAGGGCGCCTTCGAGATGGCGGCGACGGTCGACTACCTGTTCGCCTTCGCCGCCACCGCGCGCTGCGTTGCCGACCACCATTTCGATGCGGTCTACGACGCCTATCTCGGCGACGAGGCGGTGCGCGGCTTCATCGACGCGCACAACCCGGCGGCGCTGCAGGAGATCGCCGAACGCCTCAAGGAAGCCCAGGACCGGGGGCTGTGGCGACCGCGGTCGAACCGCAGCTACGACGCTTTGTCGTCGTTGGTCGAAGCGGCGCGACCTCATCCTTCGAGACGGGCCTCCGGCCCTCCTCAGGATGAGGACACAGGCGCTGGAGCCTCATCCTGAGGCGGCGAAGCCGCGTCTCGAAGGGTGCGGTCGCTTGCCCGCGAATTTGTGTTATGGATGGGCCAAACCGCGACGACAACACGGGAACAGAGAGGAGCGTGCCATGCCGCGACTGGAGCCGCTGCCGGAATCGGCGCTCGACGAATTGGCCGATGCGCTGCGCAACACGCGCGAGCGCCTCGGCTTCCTGCCCAACAGCCTGCGCATCATGGCGCGCCGGCCCGACATCGTCGCCGCCTGGGCCGGCCTGTCCGCCGCCATCATGAAGCCGGGCGCGGTCGGCAAGGAGCTGAAGAACATGGTCGCCCAGGTCGTCAGCCGCGCCGCCGGCTGCAACTACTGCATGGCGCACACCGGCCATGCCGGCGCGCGCCTCGAGCTTCCGGCGGAGAAGGAGAACGCGCTGTGGGAGTTCGAGACCAGCCCGCTGTTCGACGACGCCGAGCGCGCAGCGCTGCGCGTCGCGCTGGGCGCGGGGCAGGTCCCGAACGCCGTGACCGACGCCGATTTCGATGATTTGAAAGCACATTTCGACGAGGCCCAGATCGTCGAGCTCATCGCGGTGATGAGCATGTACGCGTTCCTCAACCGCTGGAACGACACCCTTGCGACCGAGCTCGAATCCTCGCCGCTCGCGCATGGCCGCGCCCGCCTCACCCGGCACGGCTGGGACCCGACGAAGCATTTGCCCCGGGAATAGGGCGGGCGCCAAATCAACGGCCGTCATTGCGAGGCGCGAAGCGCCGCGGCAATCCAGGAACCGCTAATGTGTGGCTCTGGATTGCGTCGTCGGCCCTGCCTCCTCGCAATGACAACCAGGGCTATCCATCAAACCTGTGAACGCGAAAATAAATGCCTTGTGGCATCGGCCGCCGTCCTCGCCGGCATACCCCTTACGAAACGGAATTTCGGATTCTCGTGATCAAGGGAGTAATGCCATGAAACGCAAGACCATCGTCATCGCCGGCGTCACCGGCGCCCTGCTCGCCGGCGTGTCGGCGACGGCCCTGCTGGGCTACCAGTATTTCAAGCCCCGCACGGCCTACTTTCAGGCGCAGGTGACGACCCAGCCCGTCGAGGCAGGCCGGATCCTGGACCAATCGCCGCAGAGCCATATGCAGCTGCCGTCCGGCAACGAGACCCGACCGCAGTCGCAGCAGCAGGTCCGCCAGGACGACAGGCGCAAGCGCGACAGCCTCATGGGCCTCACGGACGGGTCCGTGGTGGCGATGGAGCGCGAAGGCTACGCGGCGCACAAGTCCTCGGGCCACGTCGCCGCCGACGCGGTCGCGCCGCAGCAGCGCCCCGGAACCGAGAACGAGCGCTACGGCGAGTTCGAGGACAACCCGGTCAAGCTGGTCGCAGAAGAGCCGGTCTCGACCTTCTCGATCGACGTCGACACGGCGTCCTACTCGGTCGTGCGGCGGTACCTCAACGACGGCGTGCTGCCGCCGAAGGACGCGGTGCGCACCGAGGAGCTGGTCAACTACTTCAACTACGACTACGCGCTGCCGGACGGCCCGGACGAGCCGTTCCGCGCCGACGTCGCGGTGTACGACACGCCGTGGGATGCCGGCACGCAGCTGATCCGCATCGGCCTCCAGGGCTACGACATCCCGGCCGACACGCGGCCGGCGGCGAACCTCGTGTTCCTGGTCGATACCTCCGGCTCGATGAACGCGCCCGACAAGCTGCCGCTCTTGAAGAAGTCGCTGAAGATGCTGGTCGACCAGATGGGCCCCGAGGACAGCATCGCCATCGTCGCCTATGCGGGCTCCGCCGGCGTCGTGCTCGAGCCGACCAGGGGCTCGGAGAAGCGCAAGATCATGGCGGCGCTGAACGCCTTCCGCGCCGCCGGCAGCACCGCCGGGGCCGAGGGCATCCGCCAGGCCTACGCGCTGGCCGAGGCGAACTTCCAGGAGGATGCGGTCAACCGCGTGATCCTTGCGACCGACGGCGACTTCAACGTCGGCCATACCGAGAACAGCACGCTCGAGGACTACATCTCTCGCAAGCGCGAGACCGGGGTCTATCTGTCGATCCTCGGCTTCGGGCGCGGCAACTACAAGGACGACCGCATGCAGGTGCTGGCCCAGGCCGGCAACGGCAACGCGGCCTACATCGACACCCTCAACGAGGCGCGCAAGGTGCTGGTCGACGAGATGGGCGGGACCCTGTTCACCATCGCCAAGGACGTCAAGATCCAGGTCGAGTTCAACCCGGCCTAGGTCGCGGAATACCGGCTGATCGGCTACGAGACCCGGCTGCTCGCGCGCGAGGACTTCAACAACGACAAGGTCGACGCGGGCGAGGTCGGCAGCGGCCATGAGGTGACGGCGCTGTACGAGATCACGCCGCCGGAGAGCGACTCGCGGCTGGTCGATCCGCTGCGCTACGGCGAACCCGCGCCGAAGGCGGCCGCCGGCGTCGACAACGGCGAGATCGCCAACCTGCGGCTGCGCTACAAGCTGCCGGGCGAAGCGAAGAGCACCCTGTGGGAGCGGCCGATCCTGGCCGAGGCCCGCACCTCCTTCGCCGAGGCGCCGCGGGAGGCGCGCTTCGCCACCGCCGTCGCCGGCTTCGGGCAGATCCTGCGCGGCGCGGTCAACGTCGAGGACTTCACTTTCGACAACGTGATCGCCGTGGCCCGGGCCGCAAAGGGCGACGACCCGTTCGGCTACCGCAGCGAATTCCTGCAGCTCGTGCGCCTGGCCAAGAACGCCAGCGCGCTCGAGACGCTGGCCAACTGAGGTCGACCCCCGTGCCGGGTATCAGCCCAGACCGGTACGAATGCCGCCCCCGATTCGCAATAGCGGACGGGGGCGGCTGCGTTGATTATCGTTATCTTTCCCGGCTCCGCCGGTCGTCCCACCCCCTCCCCAACCCCTCCCCCGCCCAGGCGGGAGAGGGGCTAAAGTGTCGCGCCGGAATGCAGAAAAGCCCCTCTCCCTTGAGAGGGGGAGGGGTTGGGGAGGGGGGTGACGCGTGGTCTTTCGATCCGTGCAAAGGTCTCCACGCCAAGGCGTGCCGCTTTGATCGAACCAGCTGCCGCGCTAAAGTCTCGGGCATCATGAGCGGGCCTGAGACAGACTGGGCGGCGCAGGATTGGGACGACCTCGTCCCGCGGTTGCTGCTGCTCGCGATCTCGCGGCTGTACCGCATGACCTGGCGCGGGCGGCGCGGCGAGGCCCCGCCCGGCGCCGCCGAGGCCGAGGACTACGTGAACGACGCAATCTCCAAGACGATCGCCGGGGTGCGCGTGTGGGACCCCAGCAACTGCACCCTGTTCCAGCACCTCGCCGGGGTCGTGGTCAGCGACATCAGCCACGCCGCCGAGTCGATGGAGAACCGCACCACCGTGGCGCCGCCGCACAACCCGGGCGACGACCGCTGGCCGCCCGATGCGGCCGACGATGCGCCGGACCCGGAGCGCGCCGCCGAGTGGCGCCTGGAGCGCGAGCGGCTGGTCGGCTGGCTGAAAGCGGCCGACCCGGACCTCGCCCGCATGGCCGAGCTGATGCTGACCCGCGATATGCAGGACACGGAGTCGCTGGGCCGCGAGCTCGGCGTCCCGGCGTCGGAGATCGCCAACCGGCGCAAGCGGCTAAAGCGGGCCGTGCGCGCCTACATGGCGGAGGCCGCGTCATGACCGGCGCCCGGCACCCGACCCCGGCCGAACGGCTGCTGGCGCTGCTCGAGGACGAGCCGGCGCTGGAGACCCTGCCGGCCGACGACGTGCGCGCCGGGCTCGATGCCGTCGGCGTCGACCCGGCCCGCTGCGTCGCCTTCGCCCGGGCGCTGGCCGGCGGCACCGAGTCGCCCGGCGGCCGCCTGCTCGGCGCGATCGACCTCGCGGAGGACGAGGAGGACGAGATCGCCCGGCTCGAATCCGCAGACATCGAGGCGGTCCGCGCGCGGATCCCCGGCGCCAGCGCCGCCGCCGTCGCGGCCGAGGCCCGCCGCCAGGCCGGTGAGGACAGCAACATCGTTGCCATGAAGCCGCGCGCCCGCAGCCGCATCCTGCGCTGGGGCGGCCCGGCCGCCGGAATCGCCGCCAGCCTGCTGGTCGTCGCCGTGGTGGGCGTCCAGCTCATGGAATCGGATCGACAGATGGTGTCGAACATCTCCGGTTCGTCTGACGCGCCGGCCGAAGGGATTTTGGAGGAGGCACCGGCCCCGATCGCCAGAAACATGGCGCCGGAAGCGGAAAAGCGGAAGCAGAGTGAGACAGACAGCGTTGCCGCCATCGACCGGTTCGCCCAACAGGAACGCGAGCGGACCGAGGCCCAGGCGCCGGAGGCGCCGTCCATGGGCCTGCTCGGCAACGAGAGCGAGGACATCGCCCTCGCCGACCGCGATACCGACGATCTGCGGCGCGCCCGGTCCGAGCGGGCCGACGCGCCGGCGGCGACCGAGGGATACTTGGCCAAGCCGGACTCCGGCGTTGCGAAGTCCGGCCGGGCGGCGGCCGCCATCGCCGCGATGGTGATCGTCGATCCCTCGCAGGTGCCGCTCGCCGTCCAGGCGCAGGCACTGCCGCAGCCGGACCTCGCGGCGCGCATCGAGGAAGCCCGGCGCCTCGCCGGCAGCCGCCCGGTCATCGCCCTGTACCGGATCGCCGGCCCGGCGGGGCGGCAGGACTTCGCCCAGGTGCCGCTGGAGGTCGCGATGACCCAGCAGATGCCGGCACCGGGGCCGCTCATTCAGCTGCTCGGCCCGGCCGCATTCGAATACGACTTCCTGGCCCTGCCCGCCGATTGACGCTGCCGGCGCGGGTCGCGCGCCGAATGCGGGCAGCAATGTGACGGCCGCTTTGCGCGCGGCGGCGGCAACCGCGCGGCGAGAGCGGGAGGGCGCCACAGCGGCCAGGCCGCACCGCCGCCCGAGAATCGTCACGGTTTCGGCATACACGCCACGGCCCGGTCCCGAAAACCGTCAAAGAACGCTGACATGTTTCAGTCAATCAGAAGTCTCTCAATCGAGATCGGCAGGGCCCGCAAAGGGCCCGCAAGGGGGATCGCCATGAACGTCCGGACTCTTCTGCAAGCCACGGCCATCGGCATCGCCACCGTCCTGGTGGCGTGCACCGATCTGGCCGACGACACGCGCGACGTCACCGCCGTCGAAACCGCGCCGGCGCCGGCCGAGCGGGCCAGACAGGCGCCGCCACCGCCAGCAGCCGCCGCCCCGGCCCTGGAGGTGGATCGGGCCGCGGAAATCAGTTCCTATTGCTGCTGGCCGCCGGCGCCGCCACCCTACTGGGACGAAGGGCGCGAAAGCTACCCGCAGTTCGACGACAACCCCGTCCGGCAGACGGCGGAGGCTCCGGTGTCGACCTTCTCGATCGACGTCGACACCGCGTCCTACGCCCGGGTGCGCCGGTTCCTCAACGACGGCGTGCTGCCTCCGGCCGAGGCCGTGCGCACCGAGGAGCTGGTCAACTACTTCGCCTACGACTATGTCCACCCGGACAGCCGCGAACGGCCGTTCCGCGCCGATATCGCGCTGTTCGACGCACCGTGGGACGACGGCCGGCAGCTGCTGCGCATCGGCCTCAAGGGCTTCGACGTCCCGTCGAACAAGCGCCCCCCGGCCAATCTCGTCTTCCTGGTCGACACATCGGGCTCGATGAACAGCCCCGACAAGCTGCCGCTGGTGCAGCGTTCGCTGCGCATGCTTGCCAACACGATGGGCGCCGAGGACCGCATCGCGCTGGTCGCCTATGCCGGCACGGCCGGGGTGGTGCTGGAGCCGACGCGGGGCATCGACAAGCACAAGATCCTGGGCGCCATCGACGGCCTGCGCGCCGGCGGCAGCACCGCCGGCGGGGCCGGCATCGAGCTCGCCTACCGGCTGGCCCGCGAGAACTACCGCGACGGTGCCGTCAACCGCGTGATCCTGGCGACCGACGGCGATTTCAACGTCGGCATCGCCGATCCGGAGCGGCTCGAGGCGTTGATCGCCGCGAAGCGCAAGACCGGCGTGTATCTCTCGGTGCTCGGCTTCGGCGAGGGCAATCTGCAGGATACGATCATGCAGCGGCTGGCCCAGGCCGGCAACGGCAACGCCGCCTATATCGACAGCTTCCAGGAGGCGCGCAAGGTGCTGGTCGACGAGATCGGCGGCACCCTGTTCCCGATCGCCGACGACGTGAAGGTGCAGATCGAGTTCAACCCGGCCTACGTCGCCGAGTACCGGCTGATCGGCTACGAGACGCGCATGCTCCGGCGCGAGGATTTCAACAACGACCGCGTCGACGCAGGCGACGTCGGCAGCGGCCACACGGTAACGGCTCTGTACGAGATCGTCGCTCCGGGCAGCGAGTCGCGCCTCATCGACCCGCTGCGCTACGGCGATGGGGAGAAGAAGGAGGCGGCCGGCGCCGCCAACGGCGAGCTGGCCTGGCTGCGCATCCGCTACAAGCTGCCCGGCGAGACGCAGAGCCGGCTGATCGAGCAGCCGGTGCACGCGGCGGACCGCACCGGCTTCGCCGAAGCCCCGGCGGACGCCCGCTTCGCCGCCGCCGTGGCCGGGTTCGGCCAGCTGCTGCGCAGCAGCGACATGATGGGCGATTTCACCTGGAACGACGTGCTGGGGATTGCCGCCGACGCGAGGGGGGAGGACTCTCTCGGCTATCGTGCGGAGTTTACCCGGCTCGTTCGGACGGCGGCGGGCCTAGCCCGTCTCGCCGCCGCCCAGTGAGGCCTGGCGCCGCGGGAGTCTCCAGCCCGCGGCGCCGGCCTCCATCCTCCGGCCCTCCCTCCGCATCCGGGGAGGGCCGGACCCTGTCGGCCTTGAGACCCGCAGAAATCGCCTTTGCATGGGGTTGTTCCACATAGTCTGACCGGAGGTCTCCGCTATGTTCCTCGCCCACCTGCCCGCCGGCTACCTGATGGCCCGCCGCCTCGCCCCGCGCCTGGCGCCGGACCGGCCGCGGGCGCGCCGGCTGATGGCGGTCTGCCTCGTCGCCTCGGTGCTGCCCGACATCGACCTTCTGTATTTCTACCTCGTCGACGCGCGCCAGACCCTCCATCACGACTACTGGACCCACGTCCCGGCCTTTTGGCTGGTCGCCGCGGGCAGCGCGGTCGCGCTGTTCCGTCTCGCCCGGGTGCCGGTGCCGTGGCCCGCCGTGGCCGGTCTGATGGCCGGGCTGTTCTTGCACCTCGCCCTCGATACGGTAACCGGCGGCATCGCCTGGCTCTATCCATACGACACCGCCCGGTTCGTGCTGGTCGAGGTGCCGGCGCGCTTCGACGGGTGGGTGTGGAACTTCATCCTGCACTGGACCTTCCTCCTCGAGATCGCGATCCTCGCCTGGGCCGCGCGCGAGATCGGGCTGCCGCGCTTCGTGCGGGGATTGAGGCAACGGCCGGCGGCGGCTATGCTGCGACGGCGGGCACCGCGGCAGGAGAGGGCGGAATGAAGACCGAGGGCATGACGCCGGAGGAGATCGACGCACGGCACGCCGAGAAGATGGCCAAGAAGAAGGCGGCGCGCGACAAGATCCTGGCCACCAAGACGAAGGAGAAGGGCCTCCTCATCGTCCACACCGGCAAGGGCAAGGGCAAGTCGACGGCGGCCATGGGCCTCGCCATGCGGGCCATCGGCAACGGCATGAAGGTCGGCATCGTCCAGTTCGTCAAGGGCGTCTGGAACACCGGCGAGCGCGAGGTGCTGAAGCGATTCCCGGAGCTCTGCGTGATGAAGGCGATGGGCGAGGGCTTCACCTGGGACACCCAGGACCGGCAGCGCGACATCGCGGCCGCCCAGGCGGCCTGGGCGGCGGCGCAGGCGATGATGGCGGACGAGAGTTTCCACATGGTCGTCCTCGACGAGCTCAACATCGTGCTGCGCTACGACTATCTCGACGTCGCGGCGGTCGTGGCGGCGCTGCGCGACCGGCGCCCGGGCCTGCACGTCGTGGTCACCGGCCGCAACGCCAAGGAGCCCATCTTGGAGATCGCCGATCTGGTCACCGAGATGACGGAGGTCCGCCACCACTTCCGGGCCGGGGTCAAGGCGCAGACCGGCATCGAGTTTTGAGCCGCAGGCCCAGCGTGGCGGCCGCAAAAAAGCCCAACTTGCATGACATTTCTGCGCATCGGGGATATATCCTGCGGCGATCGGGATTTCAGGGCCCATCGCGGCGCATCCGGAACGGGAGAACCAAGACCATGTTGAATCGCTTGACCGCTGTACTTGCCGTGCTCGCCGTCGCGGCCACGATCGCCGGTCCGGCCCAGGCCGCAACAAAGGCCGAGGAGATCGTCACCAAGGCGCAGCTCACCGTCCAGGGCATGACAAAGGACGATGGGATCGGCGAGTTCGTCCGCCGCCATCTGAAGAACGCCAAGGGCGTGATGGTCGTCCCTCAGATGCTCAAGGGCGCGCTCGGTTTCGGCGCCGAGGGCGGCAGCGGCGTGCTGCTGGTCAGAAATGCGAAGGGCAACTGGAGTTATCCCGCCTTCTATACCCTCGGCGGCGTCAGCTTCGGCCTGCAGATCGGCGGTTCCGCCTCCGAGGTGATGCTGCTCTTGATGACCGACCGCGGCGTCAACGCGATGATCGAAGGCAACCGGATCAAGCTCGGCGCCGATCTCGGCGTCGCGGCCGGGCCCGTCGGCGGCGGCGCCGAGGCGGCGGTGACACTGGGCAGCGCCGACGTACTGGTGTACTCGCGCTCCAAGGGCGCCTATGTCGGCATCAGCCTCGAGGGCTCGGTGATCGAGCCGCGCCAGAGCCTCAACAAGGAATATTACGGCGCCGAGGTCGAATCCAAGCCGATCGTCCTCGAGCGCAAGTATTCCAACGCCCACGCCGACGCGCTGCGCGGCGCGCTCGCCACGGCCCGCTAGCAGGCCCGACCGGCGGACGGGCGACATGGCCGCCGCCCTGATGCTGCAGGGGACGGGCTCGGATGTCGGCAAGTCGCTGATCGCCGCCGGCCTCGGCCGGGCGTTTGCCCGCCGGGGCCTTACCGTCCGACCCTTCAAGCCGCAGAACATGTCGAACAACGCCGCGGTCACCGCCGACGGCGGCGAGATCGGCCGCGCCCAGGCGCTGCAGGCGCGGGCCTGCGGGGTCGCGCCCAGCGTGCACATGAACCCGGTGCTGCTCAAGCCGCAGTCGGAGACCGGCGCCCAGGTCGTGGTGCAGGGCCGGGTCGAGGGCGTTGCGAAGGCGGCCGAATACCATGCGCTGAAGCCGCAGCTTATGCCGCGCGTGCTGGACAGTTTCGCGCGCCTGAAGGCCGAGGCCGATCTCGTCCTGGTGGAAGGCGCCGGCAGCCCGGCCGAGGTCAACATCCGCGCCGGCGACATCGCCAATATGGGCTTCGCGCTGGAAGCCAGGATCCCGGTGATCCTGGTCGCCGACATCGACCGCGGCGGCGTGCTGGCGGCCCTCGTGGGCACCCACGCGCTGATCGAGCCGGCGGAGCGCAACCTGTTGCGCGGCTACCTCGTCAACAAGTTCCGCGGCGACAAGGCGCTGTTCGCGCCGGCGGTCGACATCGTCGCGAAACGCACCGGCATGGTCTGCCACGGCGTCATTCCGTGGTTCGAGCGCGCGCGGGCGCTGCCGGCCGAGGACGCGGTGGCGCTGGACCGGCGGGCGCGCGAAACGGACCGCGCGATCCGCATCGCCGTGCCGCGACTCTCGCGCATCGCCAATTTCGACGACCTCGACCCGCTTGCCGGCGAGCCGGACGTTGCCATCGACATCGTCGAGCCGGGCCGGCCGCTGCCGGCCGAGGCGGACCTCGTGCTGCTGCCCGGCTCGAAATCCACCATCGCCGACCTCGCGGTGCTGCGCCGCGAAGGCTGGGACATCGACATCCGCGCCCACCTGCGCCGCGGCCGGCCCGTCGTCGGCCTGTGCGCCGGCTTCCAGATGCTGGGCGCGCGGCTCGAAGACCCGGAGGGCGCGGAAGGGCCGGCCGGCGCCGTCGACGGGCTCGGCCTGCTCGAAATTGAAACGGTCCTGACCGGCGACAAGCGGCTGGTCGAGGCGGCGGGCACGGAACTGTCCACGGGCCGGCCGGTGCGCGGCTACGAGATGCATATCGGCAGGACGACGGGCCCGGCACTCGCCCGGCCGATGGTCGAGATCGCGGACTCCGGGCGCGCGCGGCCCGACGGCGCCGTCTCCGCCGACGGCCTCGTTGCGGGCTGCTACCTGCACGGCCTGTTCGCCTCCGACGATTTCCGCCACGCCTTCCTCGCCCGCCTGCGCGACGGCCGCCCGCACGCGGAGGCGTACGAAGTCAAGGTCGAGGCGACGCTCGACGCCCTCGCCAAGCACCTGGAGGAACACTGCGACCTCGACGCAATGCTGGCGATCGCCGAACGCGGGGTGTGAGGCGCCCCTTTCGCCTACCTCTCCCGTTAATCCTTCCTGAACCCGCGCCGGGCATAGTGGCGGCGGGCCAGCGCAAGGGGCAAAAAGGGCGTGAAGATCGACTCCCGATCCTTCGATAGCAGGCGCTACAAGGCGCTGTACTTCCTGCTGCCGCTGTTCAACGGCGCCGTGATCGTGTCCGGCCACTATGCCTTGCGCCGTATCACGGGCGGTCCTCTGCTGGATACCGGTCTCTCCGCCGGCGCGACAGGGATATTGACCGACTTCGTGTATTTTGCAGCGGCACTCGTTGTCCCCGGCCTCGTAATCTGCTCCCTGGAGATCTTCGCACTCGGCGTGATCTATCGCCGCAATGTCGTGCCGTTCGCGCTTCGCAGATTGCGCCTCAAGCAGGATGAAGAAGGCAACTCGTTGCCGGTCGCAGGGCCATTCCTCCTGACCGTCGCTGGCGCAATGGCCGTCGTACTGACCCTGCGCCTGCTTTCGGCTTGGATCCCGGAAGGTGGGGGACTCGGTTCAACCGCCATCGTCTTCGTAACCGCCTTCTTATATGCCCTGACAGTCGTTCCCGTGCTCGCGCTCTGCGAACTGGCGGCGGCGGACAGGGCCAACGGCGATGCCGAGGGGGCCGGCGCATGACCACGGGTCTCGAATTCTTCAGGTCCCGGCGGTTCTGGATCTTTTTCCTCGGATCCACCTCGCTGGTCATGCTCGCCTCGGCGGGCATGCATATCGCAGTCGTATCCTATCTGCTGGCGTTGGACATCGAGCCCGACCCGTTCTTTTCGTTGCTCGGCGGGTTCGCGGTCCTCTCTGTGTCCGTCGCTGTCTTTTGGTTCGCCTACGTGCGAAAGAAAGGGGCGCCGCGCTATCCCAAAGAACGCCAGGGACTGCTCTTCCTGATTATTATGGTTGTCGCCATGCTTGTCGCAGTCGCGGAATGGTCTGCCATACATTTTCTTCTCATGAGCTGGATGGCTCCGGACGCAGCCGATAACGGCGGCTTTTCCGCATTTCCTGTGTGGGCATTCGCGCTCGGTTCCGGGCCTTACATCGCGATGGTCGAATGGGAAGCGATAACAGGCGCGAACAACGACCCGCAACGTGCCACTACCCCAGAATTACCGTGAGCAGCAGAATCCCCGCCGCCGCCGCGGGACCGGCGCGGCCAGCGGCACAGAAGAAGGCCGACGCATGACAGACGAATACGAATGTCTCGTATCCAGGAGATTCTGGTCCATCATGCTGCTGATGCCGTTCGCGGCGATCTTTCTGGCGATGTCGGCCTTTGCGGTGGTCCACGGATATCTTGGCGTCGCCGAGGTCCAGGCCATAAACAGCTTGGGCGACTTAGGGGTTGCGGCGATCGAAGCCCTGATCTGGATTGCGGTGACCCTGGCGCCCCAGTATGTGATCCTCTTTCGGGTTTATGCCCTGGACATACGCAGCGCATTCCGCGCCCAGGCGACTTTCGCTACCTACTCGCTCGGTGGAATTCCCACCATGATCGCCAGCATTGCCGGATTCATTCTGGCGCTGACGCTGGGCCGTGCTCTTGTCGCGAACGACTTGTTCAGGGACGCCGTATCGGATGTGTTTGTCCTGCTCGCCTTACTTCAGGGCATGTTGTTCGCGAGCCTGGCGGATCTGGGCGAGACAAGACTGCGCGCCGCGAACGACCAGAACGGGCCAGATGTGCCATGACCGCGAAGAGTCCGAAACCGGCAGGTGCCCCGGTAGGTCCGCCACCGGACATCCCGGTCTGGCCGCTCTACCTTGTCATCATCACCTTCTGGATGGCCTCAGTTCTGTCGGCGGGCGGGCTGGCACTGACCTGGCTGGCTCTCCCGCGTATCTCCTGGGCATTCATCGGCGTGATAATGGCGGGCCTCTTGTCTGCATGGCTACTCGTCCTGGGTGTCCTGGCGCTGCTCTACGGCTGGACGGCCGCGACCCGCGCCAGGCCAGGGAAGCTGGGCGAATCGGCGTCGGCGTCGATTCTGGCGGGGTTGGCCTGTTTCCCGGTCTGGTGGCTAATGGACTGGACCCTGGAGAGCCTGGTCTTCGGGATCCGGTTCGGCGACTGGTCCTACGGTGTCGGATTCATGTTCATGATCCTGATCGGACCCGCAACCTATCAATGGATACGGGAGTGCAGATGGGCGCGCTGGCATGCGGTCGCGCAAGCCGCGCGCGATTCGAGGGACAACTGAGCGAAATCACCAACCCGGGCTCGCCCTGAGCAGCACGATCCCCGCCGCCGCCATGCGTTCCTGTCGCGCCTGCGCGACAGCCACCCGCAAGCCGAGGCCGTACGAGGCCAAGATCGAATCCACCCTCGAAGCGAACTGCGACCTCGACGCCCTTCTCGCCAACGCAGAGCGGGGCGTGTGAGCGCAAGACCCTACCCAACCCCTCTCCCCCGCAGGCGGGAGAGGGGGTATAGGCGCGATCGCGAAGAAGACAGCCCTCTCCCGCGGGGCGGGGGAGGGTTGGGAGGGAGTGGGATAAGCGGCGGCCTTTCCGTGACGCGGCGGCCCGTCACCCACCAGCTCCACCCGTTAATCCTTCCTGAACCCGCGCCGGAGATACTGCCTGAGCAGTGAATCAGGATGCCGTATGGGCGATATTCCGAAGCTGCCGCGTACCGCGCGGTTCTGGGCGATTCTTCTGGGCTTTTCCGTGTTCGGCGGCGTTGCGCCCGTGGGGCTATACGTTTTGCTGCACGCCTATCTGGAATTACCCGAACCCCTGAAAACGGGAAGCTTCGTATGGTCCACCCTGGAATACTGCGGGCTGATGTTGTCGCTGCTGTTGCTGAATTTCGTCCTTCTGGGGCTCGTCTTTCGCACGAATTTCCTGACTGGCTACTGGGGCCGCGTCATGCACCGGAATTCCCGCGTGAATCCGGCGGTATCGAGCCTCGTCGCGTTCGCCGCTTGGTTCGCGGCCATGAAGTTGGCCGAAGCGGTGATGCCCGGAAATCCGATTTTCGAAGACAAGACCGGATTGACGGCAACGATGATCATTATGATCGGCGTTGTCCTGCTTACATGGCCGGCTATCCATTACGGCGAGCGAACGCTGGCGGCCGAAGAACGCGACCGCGCTGGTAGGACCAGCACATGATCAGGGACATCGAACACCTCAGGACGAAGCGGTACTGGGTACTGATCCTGCTCGGCCCGCCGCTGCGGGTGGTCTTCGCCTACGCCATATTCGCGGCGTTGCATCTTGGTCTCGGCCTGCCATGGCCGACGATTGAGGGTCTGGGGCCGGCAATCAGCCTGCTGGAATTCCTCGGCCTGATGGTTTTGCAGTTGGTCATGGACCGCCTCGGTCTGGGCTGGATTTCCGGGGTGAACGTTTTCCAGCGCGGGTGGTGGACGGGCAAGCTGACGGTCGACGTCACCGGCACAGTCGTGGCGATACTGATGACGCTCGTAGGATGCGTCGCCATTATGTTCGCAGGGATTGAATCCCTGAAGGTGATCCTGACGAACGACGGCTCAGGTGCGGGTCTCGCCGGGTACCTGGTCGTAACGAGCATCTTCTATGCGTCGACCGTAATAGACGGCGAACGGCTTCGTCAGGGCGGCGCCGACAATACCGCGAATGAGCACGCGGAATGAGCAAGGGTCTCAGACACCTCAGGACGAAGCGGTACTGGGCGCTGATCCTGCTCGGGCCGCCGCTGCAGGTTATCTTCGCCTATGCGGTATTCACGGGCCTATATCTTGGTTTCGGCCTGCCCTGGCCGACACTGGAGGATGCCGGGCCCTTCGCGAGCATGCTGGAGGCGTTTGGTTTTCTAGGCCTCCTTGTTGTGGTCGAGTTTCTCGTACTTGGAAATATCTATCGGATGAATTTCTTCACCCGCGGCTGGTCGACACGCAAAGCGGATATCGGGTTAATCGAATTATTGGCGAGTTCGCTGGGCATCTTCGCCGGTTTTGTGATCGTCATCGGGATGGCCAGCGCGATGCCCGACACGATCAGCGTGGGTTTCGAGAACGGCGGGTTCATGATCCTCCTGGTCGTCCTGGCCTCCACCTTCGCATTCATCGGGACCGTGCAATATGGCGAGCAGACGCTGCGGAACCGTACGGAGGGTGGCACGGAAGAGACGGGTTTATGATCAAGGGCCTCGAATTCCTCAAGTCCTGGCGCTTCTGGGTGTGGCAGATTGCATCGACGGCACTGATGACGCTTGGGATCGCGGGCGTGCATATCGCGTCGGCTGTCTATTTCCCCCGAATGGCCGATGGTTCACCCGACGATCTTTATCCGTTGTTGCTGGGTTTTGTGCTCGTGACGATCTTCGTCGCTGCCGCCTGGTTCATTTTCATGCGCGGTAACCTACACCGTCGTTACCCCATGGCTTATTGGCCACAGCTATTTACGGTCGTCGTCATTGTGGCGACGGCTATCGTAGTGTTGGAGCTTATCGCTGTAAGACGATTTCTTGTGGAGCCGATTCTGGATGGCGTTGAAAGCACGCCGCTGTTTTCGATGTACGTGATGGTTGTCGGTTGGGCATTCGGGCAGTGGGCTGCAATGGCTGAATGGGCGGTGATGACGGATGCGGACCGTGATACCGAACTCGCCGATTAGCTCATATTCCCCCGCAGCAATACGAAACCCATGGCCATCAGCCCGTTCACCACACAGGCCCCGAGATACAGCCTGAGCCCCCGGTCGATCCCCGCGGGGCCATATCTGCGCTTGCCGTCGCCGCCGATCCAGTGCTCCCGCGTGCCTTGGCCCGGATAGACGCGCGGGCCGCCGAGGGCGAGGCCCAGCGCCCCGGCGAAGGCGGCCTCGGGCCAGCCGGCATTGGGCGAGGCGTGGGTCCGGGCGTCGCGCCGTATGACGCGGGCGGCGCGGGCTGCATCGTTGCCGGTCAGCGCCGCGGCAATTACGGTCACCAGCGCCGCGAGGCGCGCCGGGATCCAGTTGGCGATATCGTCGGCCCTCGCCGCGGCCTTGCCGAAGGCGGCGTATCTGTTGCTGCGGTACCCGATCATGCTGTCCGCGGTGTTGATCGCCTTGTAGGCGCAGATCCCCGGCAGCCCGGCGGCGGCGTACCAGAACAGCGGCGCGACGACCGCGTCGGCGAAGTTCTCGGCCAGTGATTCCAGCGCCGCGCGGGCGATGCCGGGCTCATCGAGGCTGGCGGGGTCGCGGCTGACGAGATGGCGGATCGCCGCGCGCCCGCCGGCGAGACCATCCTGCCGCAACGCCCGCGCCACCGCCGCCACGTGTTCGTAGAGGCTGCGCTGTGCGAGCAGGATCGCGACCAGGAGCGCCTCGATCAGCCAGCCGCCCGGAAGGCCCCGGGCCAGCGCCGCGACCAGCCAGCCGAAGCCGCCGGCCAAAAGCGCGACTGCCGCAGCGGTGAAGACGCCGCGCCAGAATCGCGGGGATTCTCCGCGCTCCGGCCGGTTGAGCTTGCGATCGAGCCAGCCGACGACCCGGCCGATCGCCACCACCGGGTGCAGCGCATTGCGCAGCAGCAGCGCCATCTCGCCAAACAGCGCATCGAGCACCAGCGCCGCCGCCAGCACCAGAAGCCCGGCACCGCCATCCGTCCACTCCGTCATGGCGGCGACATTGCGGTCCCCGGCGCGCCGCGTCAATCCGCCCTGCCCGGAATCAGTCTTGCGCCAGCGTCTCGCCGTCAAACAGCCAGACGGCGCCATCCTGCGAGGAAAGTTTCACGCCGCCGATCTGCTCATCGATGCCATTGAGTTCTATGGCGCTGGCCTTACCGTCAATGACCGCCGCGCCAGCCTCCGTCAACGCGACCTGCGTCGAGCGCATGGCGGCCGGCTCGCCGGTCAGCTCGACGAGCGGTTCCGTCAACGCCGGATCCCCCATGCTCTTGAGGCGATCGAACAGTAATACGTCGCCGACGAAATCGGGATAACCGGTGCCGTGCTTGTGCGACGTCCCAAGGACCTGCGCGACGGTCCGAACTGTATTGGGCGCATTGTCGCGACAGCTTTGCAGCAGCAGCCGATCCCATTTATTTAGACCTGTATCGGCCGCCGGATAATGCGCCATGTAGGCGCGCATGGCGTCCTTCACGGCATCGGGATGGGGCGAATCGGCCGCACAGCAGGCGATCAGCCTGTCCGGCGTGGGCGCGGTCACGGCCTGCCACATCGCGTCGAACGGACGCTGCGCCTCGGCGTCGAGCAAACGCCACCGCTCCCAGGATGCGGCCATGTCAGGCGGGACCAGACCCATCGAGGGACGGTCAGTCGAAAACTGCGACTCGTCGATAAGAAAAAGCCGCTCCGGCGGCAGGCCGAGCAGGCGGAAAGCGGCGATCAGCCACCCGATGAATAGCCGCTCGGAAAGCTCGACACCGTTCCAGACATGAACGGCGTGCGCGGCCTCGACCCGGTCGCGGGTGGCCTCCAGCCGGGCCAGCATGTCGATGCCCTGCTCCGGCGCGTTCCAGTGCGCCGCGCGGAGTTTGTTCCACTCCGCGCGCTGCTCGATCGGCACGAGTGGCCCCGAACCCAGCGGATCGATGAATACAAGGAAATCGTCCCGGCCGGTGCCCGTCGCCTGAAGGACGGTTCCGCTGGCCGATTCGCCGAAAACGATATGGAAGCCGCTGCTGCCCAACGTCATCGTCCCGAAAAACCCTTCCTGACTTGCAGAATAGGCGCCGCTCGCTTCGATTCCGTTAACCGCGCCGCCTGCGACGCAACTTGCGTCGCCGGGGCAATATTGAACTGACCCGGCGGCGCGCTACTGCTAAAAGCAGGCGGTAACCGAACCCGGGGAGCAGATGCGATGAGCGGCGAGATCGGCATCATGGTGTGCGGGCACGGCAGCCGCGACGACGAGGCGGTCTCGGAGTTCGCGGCGGTCGCAACGGGCCTTCGCGAGCGCCTGCCGCACTACCCGGTCGAGAGCGGGTTCCTCGAATTCGCGCGGCCGGTGATCCGCGACGGGCTGGAGGCGCTGCGCGAACGCGGCGTCAAACGCATCCTCGCCGTGCCCGGCATGCTGTTCGCCGCCGGCCACGCCAAGAACGACATTCCCTCGGTGCTCAACACCTGGGCGGCGCAATATCCGGACGTCGAGGTGCGGTACGGGCGCGAGCTCGGCATCGACGTGAAGATGATGCGTGCGGCCGGCGACCGCGTGGCGGAAGGATTGGCCGCCGCCGGCGGGACGGTGCCGCGCTCCGAGACGCTGCTCGCCGTCGTCGGGCGGGGCGCCTCGGACCCCGACGCCAATTCCAACGCCGCCAAGGTCACGCGCATGCTGTGGGAGGGCATGGGATTCGGCTGGGCCGAGACGTGCTATTCGGGCGTCACCTTCCCGCTCGTCGAGCCGGGGCTGGAGCACGCGGTGCGGCTCGGCTTCCGGCGCATCGTCGTGTTCCCCTACTTCCTGTTCACCGGGCGGCTGGTCAAGCGCATCTACGCGCACACCGACATCGTGGCCGCGCGCCATGCGCAGGTCGAGTTCGTCAAGGCGCCGTATCTTGCCGACCACCCGCTGGTGCTGGAGACCTTCGCCGACCGGGTGACCGAGATCCTCGAGGGGCAGAACCTGATGAACTGCCAGCTGTGCAAGTACCGGGAGCAGGTTCTCGGCTTCGAGGCCGAGGTCGGGCTGCCGCAGCAGAGCCACCACCACCACGTCGAGGGCATCGGCACCGATGCCGGGCATGTGCACCACCATCATCACCACGATCATAGCCACGGCGATGATCATGACCATGCGCACGGGCACCATCATCCTTATCCGCACGCCGATCACCCGCTTGGCCCGGTGACCCTGGAAAAGCTGAAAGC
>JABAOD010004667.1_pt4 | contig 50485 bp, 44 predicted proteins | sample 7062151 | NCBI WGS metagenome assembly JABAOD01 (sample SAMN14538626, study PRJNA623070) | marine sediment metagenome | biome: marine biome [ENVO:00000428]; feature: marine pelagic biome [ENVO:01000023]; material: deep marine sediment [ENVO:00002113] | place: India: Gulf of Khambhat ... | reverse complement strand
TTCCGGGAGGCGCTGCACCGAGCCGCCTTGGCCAACCCCGCCAACAGCGACGTGTACTCGCGCGAATACGCCGGATTCGTGAAGACCTTCCGGGATATCGCCGCGCCGGATGAGTTCCGCTACCTGTTCTTCGTCGCCGGGGGCGCACTGGCGGTGGAGAACGCCATGAAGGCCGCGTTCGACTGGAAGGCGCAGAAGAACCGGGCCCGCGGCATCGACGGCGGGGCCGACAAGATCCTCCACTTCCGCGACGCGTTCCACGGCCGCAGCGGCTACACGCTGTCTGTCACCAACACCGATCCCCGCAAGACAGCCGACTTCCCGAAGTTTGTTTGGCCCCGGATCTCCAATCCGAAGATCCACTTTCCGATCGACCTGGCGCAGGTCTCGGCGGCCGAGCAGACGGCGGTGCGGGAAATCGAGGTCGCGTTCGACCAGGATCCTCACGGCATCGCGGCAATCCTCATCGAGCCGATTCAATGCGAGGGTGGGGACCATCATTTTCGGCCCGAGTTCTTCCGGCAACTCCGCACGATCGCCGATGAGCGTGACGCCCTCTTGATCTTCGACGAGGTGCAGACCGGTATGGGTATCACGGGGTCGATGTGGGCATTCCAGGATCTGGGCGTCACGCCGGACCTCGTCGCCTTCGGCAAGAAGACACAGGTATGTGGCGTGATGTCGACCACCCGCATCGACGACGTGGAACGCAACGTGTTTCACGTCTCGTCACGCATCAATTCCACCTGGGGAGGCAATCTGGTGGACATGGTGCGCTGCGCCCGCTACCTGCAGATCATCGAGGAAGACGGCCTCGTGGCCAACGCCAGGCATGTCGGTGCCCGGTTCAAGAGCGAGCTGGAACACCTGCAGGCACGGTTCCCCGTGGTCACCAACGCACGTGGGAAGGGATTGCTGCTCGCCTTCGATCTGCCCCACGGAGACACCCGCAATCACGTGCGACAGGCCTGCTGGGATGCCGGCTTCGCCACCCTGCCGTGCGGGCCACGATCGCTCCGGTTTCGACCGGCCCTGATCTTCAGTGAGGCCGACGTGGAGCACGCGGTGGGGATCTTGCAGACGGTCCTCGAGGCGGCGTGACCCACCACGGTCAGTCGAGGAGCGCCAGCACCTTTCGGAGGACGGATTCGCCGCGGTCCTCGACGTGCCACCGCCGCATGTGGGCGTAGAAGCGGTCCTTCGGCATGGTGGTCCGGTGCTCCAGCGCCCAGCGCTGGAGGGCCGCCGGCCGTGGACCCCAGTGCCCGACGTCGCGGAAGCTCGAATCGAGCGCGATAACGATGGGAATCGATCGCGCGCCGTTCGTGAGATAGCGATCCATGATGTCGGGGTTCTCGTAGCGCGCGATCAGGCGTAGCGGAAGGAGTTCCGTCTCGTCGCCAAGTCTGGCCAGCACCGGAAGCAATTCGCGCCTGACGGTACACGCCGTCCCACAGCGCCCGAAGAGTGCCGACCGTCTGACGGAAGTCGCCATACGGCACCCCATCCCCCCACACCTCCGCGAGCCCTCGTTCACTTGAAACCGTCACCACACACGCTCCTTTCCGGCGCGCCGCGATGGGGAGCGCCGGACGAGCTTCGAGACTCCGAGCTACCCGATCGGGTGGCGGCCCGGCAGTCGCCCGCTGCTTGGCAGCCGCCGACCCCGATGCTACCCTAGGGCGATGGTCACGCCCTCCCCCGAACGGACGCCCACGCGCCGTCGCGGCGCGCAGTCGACTCGCGACCGCATCGTGCGCGCCGCCATCGACCTCTTCACCACCCAGGGATACCATGGCACCACGACCCCCCAGATTGCGGCCGTCGCGGGCGTCGCCGAAGGCTCCATCTACCGACACTTCGAGAGCAAGCAGGCGCTGCTCAATGAGCTGTACCGGGCGGCTCTGCGCCTGCTGATTGCCCCCACCACCGCGCGCGCCGGCTCGTGTCACGATCGACTCGCGCATGTCGCGCGAACGTGGTGTGAGGCCGCGAGCCACGATCCCGCTCCCGTGAGACTGGTCTTCTTTGCCCGGTTTCCAGGCCTACTCGATCCCAAGAGCCGAGACCTGGCTACGGAGCTGCGGAATGCCGTGAGCCGGATCCTGGTCGAGGGGAAATCGTCGGGCGAGATCCGGCCCGGGTCGGCGGACGTATGGACCGACCTCTGGATCACGATTGTCAGCCTTCCTCTCGAACGGATCTGCGACGGAACGTGGAGCCTGCGCGACCCACAGACCCAGCTCGCGTTGGAGGCCGCGTGGCGTGCCATTCACGGCGACGAGGACACATGAGGTAGCTGGCCTTCCCGTCGCTCTGGACATCGCGACCCCGACACGTATCCTTTCACGACCTCTCGACGCAGGAGATCATGATGCCCGACGCCCCAGCCTCTCCCGCCCGCGGCGCATGGGGATCCCGGGTCGGCTTCGTGCTCGCTGCCGCTGGGTCGGCGATCGGCCTCGGCAACATCTGGCGGTTCCCTTATGTGGTCGGCGAGAACGGCGGCGCCGTCTTCGTGTTGATCTACCTGGGCTTCGTGTTCCTGATCGGCGCTCCGGTCATGCTGGGGGAGCTCGCATTGGGGCGGCGAACGGCGCGGAACCCGGTTGGGGCGTTCGCCACCGTTGCCCCGGGGACGCTGTGGCGGTTCGTCGGCCTGCTTGGGGTCATCACCGGCGTGGGCATTCTGTCATTCTACGGCGTGATCGCCGGCTGGACGTTCGGGTATTTCGTACGGACCGTGAGCGGCGAGTTCACCACCATCAGCGCCCAGGACTCGCCCGCCGTGTTCAGCGAGTTCGTGGCGAACTGGATGGTGAGCTGCGGGCTCCTGATCGCGTTCCTCGTTCTGACGGCGCTGATCGTGTGGCGTGGCGTATCGCGCGGCATCGAGCTGATGTCCAAGATCCTGATGCCGATGCTGTTCTTCCTGCTCGTCGTACTGGCGTTCCGGTCGGTGACGCTCTCCGGCGCACTCGACGGGCTCGAGTTCTATCTCGCACCCGATTTCTCCAAGCTCCGGCCCCAGACGTTCCCCACTGCGCTCGGGCAGGCGTTCTTCTCCCTGAGCCTCGGCATGGGCGCGATGATCACGTACGGCAGCTACATCCAGAAGCGGGAGGACCTCGTCGCGTCGGCCGGGATCGTGTGCCTGTTCGACACCATGATCGCCCTCCTCGCGGGGCTCATCATCTTCCCGGCGCTGTTTCACGCCGGGCTCGATCCCGCGTCGGGCGTGGGACTGGTATTTCAGGTGCTCCCACCGCTGTTTGCCACGCTCCCCGGCGGACAGCTCTTCGGTTCGGCCTTCTTCCTGTTGCTCACCATCGCCGCGCTGACATCGACCATCTCGTTGCTGGAGGTTCCGGTCTCGTACCTGATCGACGAGTGGCGATGGTCCCGCGGCAAGGCCGTGCTCGTGACCACGTTGGGCACGGCCGTGCTGGGCCTTCCGTCGGCGCTTGCGTTCGGCGCCGTCTCGCTGTTCAGCCAGGTCCCGGGCGCCAACGTGGACTTCCTCACGCTGATGAACATCGTATTCGGCAACTACTCGCTGTCGGTGGGCTCGCTGCTGCTGGCGGTCTTCATCGGCTATCGATGGGGGGTGGCCGGCGCCGCCAAGGAAATCGAAGCCGAGGGAGTCACGTTCGGGCTGCGATCGGCGTGGGCGTTCCTGATCCGGTTCCTGTGTCCGGTGGCCGTCGCCGTGATCATCGTCTACATCGTGCTGACCGGCAACTACTTCTGAGACCGCGGACGGTGTCGGAACAACCGCGGTAGGATCTGCCCTCAGGCGTACACGTCGTCGAGCGCCGACGCCGGGGGCGGCATGTTGTGCGCACGGCTGTCGAGCGCCTCCGCGGCGGCCCGATCGACTTCGTCGGTGATTTCGGCCTCGGTGTCGCCCAACTCCTCACGGGCGAAGCCCGTCGACACGAGGTACTCCTCATACAGGCCGATCGGATCACGCTTGCCCCAGAAGGCGAACGTCGCGGCATCGAACAACCGGCGTGCCTCTTGTTCATCGTGGGTCGCGTGTCCGCCCATTCGGAACGTTTCGGCGTCCAAAATCACCGGTCCGTCGCCGCTGCGACAGCGTTCCGCCGCAATGCGCGTCGCCGCATAGGCATCGATCACGTTGTTGCCGTCGAACGACCACCCGGCGCAGCCGTAGGCCGTGTGGACGTCGCTGAAATCCGCTGGGCGATGATGGTGTCGCAGCGGCGTTCCCAAGGCCACCTGGTTGTTCTGGATGACGAAGATCACCGGCAGCCGCTGTGCAGCGGCGAAGTTGAAGGCCTCGTGGGTGGGACCCGACTTCACGGAACCATCTCCCACCCAGGTCAGTGCAACGCCCCGCTCGTGACGGAGCCGAAAAGCCAGGGCAATGCCGACGATCACGGCCGGCATGTTGCCGATATTGGAGATGGGTTGCAGCACCCGGTGCTGCAGGCCACCGACGTGACCGTCACGACCCTTGGAGGGCGAATCGTAGGTGCCGAGGTACCCGCGCAGCATGTCCGCCACCGGCATGCCCATCTCGCAGCAGGCCCCGGCATTTCGGATCATCGGCGCCACCACGTCACGCTCGCGGTCGAGCGCGTGGACCGGACCGACCGTGGTTGCCTCTTCGCCCGTGCCGAGCCAGGCCTTGGAAATGACACCCTGTCGCACCCACCGTTTGAGCATGATGTCGTGCAGCCGCGTGCGCACCATGCCGGCGTACAGCGCCGTCAGGACCGCTCGATCGAGCCCATTGACGATCTGCCGACGGGCCGGCACGGTCTCCCAGGCCGCCGCGTAGGCCGCGACGAGTTCCGGATCGGGATGCCAGTCCACGTATTCGGGCGGATCGAACGCCGGATATCGCTTCATGGCCGACCAGTCGTCCCACGTTGAAGCCGCGCCAAATATCCCCGGCGACCGACTGACCGGCAAGAACTCGCACGCGTGATCACCGACCCACCGACGCGCGTACGTCCCGCCTGATCCGGAGCACCGAGGCCAAACGCCGCACCGACGTCGAAAGGCGGGGATGGAGAAATAACGCGCTTACCGGAGGAGGGCGCGGAGGCGATCCTGGTCGGCGTCGTCGAGCGCATCGACCAACGCGTGGCCGAACTCGAGCATCGTCCCATACCGGTTGTCCGGCTCGTTCTCGAGCGACCGCATGAGCACGGTCTCGAGCGCCCGAGGAAAACCCGATCGCACCGCGCTCAGCGGGATCGGCTTCCCGCGCAGGCGGGCGATCATCATCTCCTGAGGCGTGCGTCCCTGAAACGGGAGCTTCGTCGTGAACATCTCGTAGGCCACGATCCCGAGGGCGTAAACGTCACTGCGCCTGTCCAGAAGCTTGCCGCGGATCTGCTCGGGACTCATGAACTCCGGCGTTCCGAGAATGATGCCGGTGGCGGTCAACTTGGCGACCCCCGGGCTGGCGCGTCGTTCCTTTGCCAGCCCGAAGTCCATCACCACCGCGGTCTCACCCCCGGCGGGACGGGGAACGAGCATGATGTTTTCGGGCTTCAGATCGCGATGGACGATGTTCAGGTCGTGCGCGTGGTGCAGGCCGGCACAGCACTGGGCCAGGATGTCCACCCCTTCGCGCGGCCCCATGGCGCCCACCTTCACCTCACGATCGGAAAGGAGTTCACCGCGGAGGTACGGCATCACCAGGTAGATGAGCCCATCCTCGGTCTCTCCGAGCCGCAGGATTCGACACGCGTTGGGATGCTCGAGCCGCATGGCCAGCCCGGCTTCGCGCCGGAGCCGCTCGACGGAACTCTCGTCCGTGCCGAGCTTCGGGCTCAGCACCTTGATGGCTACGGATTGGTCGGTCGTGAGATCACGAGCCTCGTACACGAACGCCATGCCCCCTTCGCCGAGCATCCGGAGGACTTCATAGCGTCGATCCAGCACCTCCTCTTTGAGGGAACCGGCTCGGCTCATGCTCGGTCCCTCCCGCGGCGTCAGCACCTGCCGCACGAGCGTTCGCTGCTCCCCTGATGGGCTCGGGATGTGCTTGCCACCAAGCCCACCGACATCGACCAACGGACTCCCGTCCTTCGGACAGAACCGGGCTTCGCCGGCGTAGACGGCCTTGCAGCGTGGACAGCGTCGGCTCATGTGCGAACCAAGTTACGCCCCGCGCGCTTGGCGCGGTACAGGGCGGCGTCCGCCCGATTCAGGGCATTGTCGGGACTCTCGATCTCGCCGCCGGGGATCATGGTCACGCCAACCGAGGCCGTGATCGACAGCCGTCGTCCATCGGGGGAGAAGTCCTGCTGCTCGATCCGCTGCCGAAACCGCTCGGCAAATGTCATCGCCCCCTCGAGCGCCGTTTCGGGGAGCAGCAGCACGAACTCCTCACCCCCATACCGGGCCACCGTGTCGACCCCGCGCACCTGCGCCTTGAGCATCCCGCCCATCTGCCGCAACACGTCATCACCCACCAGGTGGCCGCGGTCGTCATTGACCCGTTTGAAGAAGTCCAGATCGATCATGACGATACTCAGGGGCGAGCCGTAGCGGCGTACCCGCTCGAGCTCACGCTCGAGCACCTCGATGAGCGCGCGGCGATTGGCGCATCCTGTGAGAGGATCCGTCGCTGCCAGCCACTCATACCGCTCCTTGGCCGATTGGACGGTCTCGAGGCGATAGGCCTTCTCGATGACCCCGACGGCGGTGCGAATCACTCGCTCGGCGAACTCCATCACATCGGGCTCCAGCGGCGGCTCCTCCTGAAGCGTGCGCAGGAAGAACACCCCGGTCTGAATCCCGTGCATGCCAAACGGGACGACGATCGCCGACCTCGTGCGGACGTCGACTCGGCGCCGCTCCCAGTCGGCCCGGACTTCGGCAAACAGGGGATCCGTCCACACGTCTCGCACGAAGACCGCCCGATCCTGACCCAGCGCCTGCTGGATCTCGGGGTAAAACGCGAGATCGAGCTCCTTGTTGCGGATCGAGGGATCGTCCGCCGCCACCACGATCCGCCCGCGCGAGGCGCCCGGTGGCACCAGGACGATCGAGCACCGCGAGATCCGGAGCGCGTGCCGCACGCGGCGCGCCAGCACGACGTAGATGTCCTCCGGCGCGAAGGCTTCGGTCACTTCATGAAGGATGTCCAGCATCTCCGCGCGGACCGAGGCCTCGATGGCGGCGCGCTTGGCCTCCTCGCGGGCCTCCCGCAGCATCCGGCTGGCTCGGAGTTGGGCCGCGATACGCGCGGCCAGCTCGTCGGCCCGGAACGGCTTGGGGATGAAGTCCGCGGCGCCCAGGGACAGCGATGTCACGGCGGCTTCTTCGGGCGACAGGACCGAGATCATCAGAATCGGCAGGTCGCGCCATCGCGCGTCCGCCTTGATCCGCTTCAACAGGGCGATCCCGTCCACCCGCGGCATCAGGATGTCGAGCAGCAGCAGGTCGGGCGCCTCGTCCTCCAGGGCCTGCAGTGCCTCCTCGCTGCTCTGGGCCGGGACAACCTCGTAGCCCTGTCGCTCGAGCGTCAGCGACAGCGCCGTCAGCTGCGTGCGATCGTCATCGACGACGAGGATCTTGGCGGGCTGTGCACTCATGACGGTCGCCTGTCAGTTGGGTCGCGAAAGCGAGTTCACAATCGCAAGATCTACATTGCCCCCGCTGACCACCAGTACGGTAGGGCCACGCGGGGACAAGGCGCCGTTGCGGAGGGCTGCGGTCGTCACCGCCCCCGAGGGCTCGGCCGTCACTCCGACTTCGTGGTGGAGCCAGTGCGTCGCTTCGGCGATGGCCGTTTCCGGAACCTGGACGGCATCGACCGCGTCCCGTATATGGGCGAACGTGAGCGTCCCGACCGCGAGTGGCAGGAGGCCGTCGGCCATGCTGGCCGTCCGATCGAGCCTGACCGGCTGGCCCGCCGTCAGGGCCGCGTGCAGGGCGGCGGCTCCCTCGGGCTCCACGCCGGTCACGCGGGCCGCGGGGCGCAGGGCCTTCAGCGCCGTCGTGATCCCGGCGATCAACCCCCCACCCCCGACCGGGACGGCCACGTGGGCCACGTCCGGCAGATCCTCGACAATCTCGAGCCCGGTGGTTCCCTGGCCGGCGATGATGGCGGGATGATCGTACGGCGGGATGATCGTGAGCCCGTCGGCTTCGGCCATCGCGCGTGCCTTCCGGTAGCGGTCGTCGGACGTGCGGCCGGCGAAGACCACCTCTCCACCCCATCGCTTCACGCCCTCGACCTTCGTCGCCGGCGCCGTCTCCGGCATGACCACGACCGCACGAGTGCCGACGCGCTGCGCCGCAAAGGCGACGGCCTGGCCGTGATTGCCGCTGGAATAGGTGATGACGCCGTGACGACGGGAAGCCGGATCCAGTTGCTGCACGAACGTCCACGCACCCCGCAGCTTGAAGGCTCCCGTCGGCTGCAGGTTTTCGAGCTTCAGGTAGACGGGAACACCAGCGGCGTCACTGAGTTGAGGGACGTGCTGCAGCGGCGTCCGCACGGCTACCCCCGCGATGCCGCGCGCCGCCTCCCGGATGTCGGCGATCGTTACTCGGGCTGGCGTGACGCCCCCTCACACATCCATTTCCCGCTGGTCCCGCCCCTCAACGAAGACCTCCGGAACGATCCCGGCGGCATCCACCTCGTCAGCCTCCCCCTCGTCCCGCACCACGCGCGCCACGTCGACCACGGCATCGCCGGGATCGAGGTTCATCACCTTCACCCCCTGGGTGTTTCGCCCGATCACGCGAATTCCGTCGACCGGCAGTCTGATGATGACGCCGTGGCGCGTGACCAGCATCAGCTCATCCGCCGGAATCACCTCCTTCAGCGCGACCACGGCGCCCGTCTTGTCCGTACGCTTGAGGGTGATGATGCCCTTTCCGCCGCGCTTCTGCACTCGATAGTCGGCGAGCTCCGACCGCTTGCCCAGCCCCTTCTCGGAGACGACCAGGAGCGTCGCGTCACGCCGCACGACCACCATGCCGATGACGCGGTCGTCGCCCTCCAACTGGATGCCGCGGACACCCGTGGTGGCGCGGCCCATGGGGCGCACGTCCTTTTCGCTGAACCGAATGCTCATGCCGTCCTGCGTGGCGAGCACCACATCGTTCGACCCGTCCGTGATCTGCACTTCGATCAACTCGTCGTCGTCGTCGATGTTGATGGCATTGATGCCGTTGGCGCGGGGATTGCCGTAGGCGGACAGCACGGTCTTCTTGACCATGCCCTTCCGGGTGGCGCACAGCAGGTATCGGTCGTCGGTGAAGTCGCGCACGGCGACGAAGGCCGTGATGCGCTCGTTCGGGGTGATCTGTATCAGATTGATGATCGGCTTGCCGCGTGCCGCGCGGCCGCCCTGTGGAATGTCGTACACCTTGAGCCAGTACACCTGGCCGTTGTGGGTGAAGAAGAGCACGTAGTCGTGCGTCGACGCCACGAACAGGTGCTCGACCCAGTCATCCTCCTTGGTCCCCATGCCGTTGAGCCCGCGACCGCCGCGGCGCTGGCGACGATACGTCGACACCGGAATGCGCTTGATGTAGCCGGAATGGGAGATGGTGACCACCATATCCTCTTCGGCGATCAAGTCCTCGATGGAGAAGTCACCTTCGTCGGCCACGATCTCCGTGCGGCGCGGATCGCCGAACTTCGCCACGGTATCGTCGAGCTCCGCCTTGAGAATCTCCATCCGCTTGGCCTTCGACCCGAGGATGCTCTTCAGCTCCTTGATCAGCTTGCGGACGTCCGCGAGCTCCGCATCCAGCTTGTCGATCTCGAGCGACGTGAGGCGGGCGAGGCGCATGTTGAGAATCGCCTCGCTCTGCTTCTCCGACAGCTCGAACCGCTTCCGCAGGGCCGCGTCGGCCGCCGGCACGTCCTTCGCCTTCCGGATGATCTGGACGACCTCGTCGATGTTGTCGACGGCGATCTTGAGACCCTCCAGGATGTGCTCTCGAGCCTGCGCTTCCTGCAGATCGTGCTCCGCCCGCTTGGTGATGACCTCGTGGCGGTGATCCACGAAATGCCCCAGCATCTCCTTCAGGTTCATGACCTGCGGCTGGCCGTCCACGAGCGCGAGCATGATGGCGCCGAACGTGGACTGCATTTGCGTGTGCTTGAACAGGAGGTTCAGGACCACGGTGGGATTGGCGTCCCGCTTCAACTCCACGACGATCCGCATACCATCGCGATCCGACTCGTCCCGCAGATCCGCGATGTCGGTGATCTTCTTCTGACGATGGAGCCCCGCGATCTGCTCGATCAGGCGGGACTTGTTCACCATGAACGGGATCTCGGTGACGACGATCTGCGCCTTCCCGGACGACTCCTTCTCTTCGACCTGCGCCCGGGCCCGCATCACGATGCGTCCTCGCCCGGTCTCGTAGCAGTCCTTGATGCCGTCCCGCCCGTAGATGAAGCCGCCGGTCGGGAAGTCGGGGCCGCGGACGTGCTTGCGCAGCTCCGCGATGGTGCACTCCGGATTGTCGATCAGGTGCTTGATCGCCTCGACCACCTCGCCCAGGTTGTGCGGCGGGATGTTGGTCGCCATGCCGACGGCGATGCCCGACGAGCCGTTGACGAGCAGGTTGGGAAGCCGCGAGGGCAGGACAGCGGGTTCCTGCAGCCTGTCGTCGAAATTCGGCGTGAATGCAACCGTGTTCTTGTCGATGTCCTCCAGCATCGCGACCGCGCGAGCCGTGAGGCGCGCCTCGGTGTAGCGATACGCCGCCGCGCCGTCCCCATCCACCGAGCCGAAGTTCCCCTGACCGTCGATCAGCGGATAGCGCAGCGAGAAGTCCTGCACCATGCGGACGAGGGCGTCGTACACGGCCGTGTCGCCGTGCGGGTGGTACTTGCCGAGCACGTCGCCGACCACCGTCGCGCTCTTCTTGTACGGACGATTCGGCTGAAGGCCCAGCTCGTGCATCGCGTAGAGGATGCGGCGATGGACCGGCTTCAGCCCGTCGCGCACGTCGGGCAGCGCGCGCTGGACGATGACGCTCATCGAGTAGTCGATGAACGACTCCCGCATCTCGTCCTCGATGAGTCGCGGGAGGATCCGCTCGCGCTGGTTTGGTGCGGTCATGGCCGTGTCGATTGGGCGATGAAAAATGGGGTCTCGAGGACCCCAACTGAGGTCTGATAATAATAGTCGGTCAGGAGGCCGAAATCAATGGCGCGGGATACACCTAAATCGATGTCTGGCAATCAATTACGGCCGATGACTCAGAGGCCAGATTTTGCCGCCGCTTGGCACCGTGCAACCAATCGGGTGGCGCGAGCATCTAACGTGGCGAAGAGAGGTGGTGACGGGCCGACGAGCCGCATGGGTCAGGAGCGAGCGCATGGCACACCCCGCAGTCATCTCGACCTGGGCGATCACCGGAGCACGGGCCACCGCGACGTGGCGCGGCGCTCGGGCGGCCGCGGCGCCGAGTGACCGGGCCGTCCAGACAGCCGATGGTTACGCGTTGTTCGACGACCGGGGACGCTACCTCGGAAGGATCGCCACGCACGAGCAGCCTGCCTTCGGTCATGGCGCAAACACCGTCCTGCTTCGACGCGACGGCCGGTGCTAGCGGTCCCCTCTCCTCTTCGAAGGGGCCGCCGTGATGGTCAGCGTCGTCATACGGTGATGGTGATCTTGCCGACCTGTTCTCCCTGCTCCAGCCGTCGGAACCCCTCCACGGCATCATCCAACGCGAACGTGGAATCGATGACCGGTCGGAGTTGGCCCTGGCCGAGGAGGTTGACGACCTCGCGGTAGTCCTCGGCGCCCCCCATGGTGGATCCGAGCAGGGTCCATTGGTACCAGAAGAGGCGCCGCACGTCGACGGTCACTCGCGGTCCCGTCGTCGCCCCGCAGGTGACCAAGCGACCACCGCGCGCGAGCAGTTTGAGCGACCGGTCCCACGTGGCCTCGCCGACGTTCTCGACCACCACATCCACTCCCCGACGACCAGTGAGCCGTCGCACCGCCTTGACCACGTCCTCGGTCCCGTGATTCAGGACTTCGTCCGCACCAAGCGAGCGCGCCGTCTCGAGCTTCCCGTCGCTGGATGACGTGACGATCACTCGCGCGCCGCACAGCTTGGCGATTTGGAGTGCCGTGACCGACACCCCACCGCCGACCCCCCAGATGAACACGGTCTCGCCCGCGCGCAGGCGGGCACGCGTGACCAGCATCCGCCAGGCGGTGAGGGTGACCAGGGAGTACCCTGCCGCTTCGGGCCATGAGATCGGGGGATGGGGCTCGGGCGGAGTGGGCACAATGGCGACGTTCTGCTCCGGCACCACGATGTATTCTGCAAGTGTTCCGGGGAGATGCTCGCCGAGCAGGCGATAGGTCTCGCACAGGGAATGCTCGCCGCTCAGGCAGTAGCGGCAGCGGTAGCAGGAGATTCCCGGGTTCAGCATCACACGATCACCCGGCTTCAGGCGCGTGACGTCGTCGCCCACCGCATCCACGATCCCGGCGCCGTCACCGCCGAGGACGTGCGGGAAGTCCAGGGCGAGCCCCGGAAGACCGCGAACCGTCCAGAGATCGAGGTGGTTCAGCGCCGCGGCCGCAATCCGAACGCGCACGTCGCCAGGATGCCGAATCGTGGGAGCAGGCACGTCGTCGACGACGAGTTGTGACACGTCGCCATGCCCGCGGAGCACCAGCGCTCTCATCCGCCCGCTCATGCAGTCGATTCGGCGCCGGTGTCCCTATGGCCGCAGCACTGGCCGGAACGCCGGTCGGACGAGCTGCTCGACGTCGTTGCTCCGTGGAACCTCGAGTGGCGGGCTCCCGTCGATGGGAATCAGGAACATCCGGCGCGACGTGCCACCGGTCGGCCCGGGAGACTCGATTGCCGCCGCCAACATGCTTCCGTCTCCGGAGATAGCGAAATCGCTGACGACGACCGTCGGGTCGGTGAGCGTTCGGGCTTCGCCCCCCAGACGCTGCTGCACGACGACCGACGTCGCCGTCCGTCCAGATCGCTCCTCGCGAACGAACACCAGGGTCTCGTCGTCGAACCAGGCAGGGACCCGCTCGTGCGTGGTTGGGCCCGACTGGGTGATGTTGCGCGGAGCGGAGCCATCCAGGTTCATGACGTAGATGTCGTAGTTGCCGTCCCGAATCGACGAGAACGCGATCCGCGTTCCCCCTGGCGACACCGCGGGTTCCATGTTCGCCCGACCGTCGGTGAGGGGACGCTGGTCAGAGCCGTCGGCCTGCATGATCCAGATCTGCGCAGTTCCGGACGCGTCCGACTGGTACACGATACGGCTGCCGTCCGGGGTCCACGCGGGCTCCGTCTCATTCGCGGCCGTGCTCGTGATCCGCCGTCGGTTGGTGCCGTCGGCGTCCACGACGTAGATCTCGAAGTTGCCGTCCCGGTTGGTTGCGTAGACCACCTGCGATCCGTCGGGCGAGTAGGCCGGGCCGAGTTCGTCCGCCGCCTCCCGCGTGATGCGAACCAGGCGGCCGGGCTCCGCGCGCTCGAACGCATACAGGTCGGCGCTGCCCTCCCGCGTGGACGTCACCACAATCTCACCCTGCACAATAACGGTCGCGCTGTCGACCACTCCCCACGGTGTTGTTGCCGTCACGGTCGCGCGGCCGAACGTGACCGGAGTCAGCTGACCCTCGGGACCGACCGTCACGACGCCCGCGTCGGAGCTCGACCAGGTGAGGTGCGACGCCGGCGCCAGTGGGTTGCCGAGGGAATCGGCGAACGAGGCACGAAGGGTGACGCGATCCCGCAAGCTGAGACCCAGTCGCGTTCGATCGAGCACGAGGCCCGCCGACACCACTCTGATGGTCCACTTGGCATCAGGGATGCCACGCACCACCAGCCGCTGTGTGGTGGTTCCGATCTTTCGTCCAGTGGCGGTGCCGGTCGGGGTGAGACCCGCGACGGACGTATCCTCGATGACCCACACTCGGGCCACCTCCGGAATGGCCGTCCCGTCGGCCGCGTACGCCGTGGCCTCGAACGTCACCGAGCCACCGAGCGGCACCATGACTTCGCCTTGCCGCGGCTGGATGTCGACGTACGCCACCGGGGCGTGCACGGAGACGGGGAGGCGCGACTCCTGTCCGAAGCCGGACACGACGATCTCCGACTGGCCCGCGGACATCGCCGTGACCACACCGATGGGTGAGACCGTCACGACGTCGGGGTTGGTGGAACGCCACGAATCCAGTTGCCGCTGATCGATGGGCCGGTTACCCTGGCTCGGGACCACCACGCGCACCGTGTCGGACTCCAGGGGGGACAGAGACATCCTTGGCACCAGGAACCGCCACGGGGCGAGCGCCACCTGGACCTGGACTCGCGCACTCAATCCGCTGGGCGTGGTGGCCTCGATCGCGCCGGATCCGGCCGCAATGCCCACGACTTTGCCGTTCCGGTCGATATCGGCGATCTCTGCGCGGAACGACCGCCACGTGACCGGCTGTGGCGCCGCGGCGGAGCCGTCGTCTCTGAGGAACACGGCCCGCAGTTGCAGGTCTTCGAGCGGAAACAGAAATACCTGCGACGGCTCGATGCGTAGGATCGTCGCCGTTCCCGATCCCGGTGCCCCCCGCACTGCCCCTCCCTGAACCTGAACACCCACCGTGCGCCGCTGGCTGCCCGCCTGGACGGACACTTGCGTGAACCCCGGCGCCAGGCCGACGACGTTGACGACTCCCGGCGGCGCCGCACGATCGATCTCGACCCGCGCAACGGCCGAATCCGTCACGGCCCAGCGAAACGCGATCTGACTGATCACATCGCCCCGGCCGTTGTACGCCACCGCCAACACCTCTTGGCGGTCGCCGACAGCCAACGACACCGATGCCGGGATGACCTGAAGATCGGCGACTTGCGCAACCGCCCCATCAGGTAGGAGCGCCACACACGTCGCCGCCAGGAGACCGATTCTTGAAAGGGTTCGAGCCATGGACCCCGTCACCGCGCGAGAGCCGTAAGTCAATACCGGTACAGGAGATATGCAGCCAAGCTACCGACCGATCCGCACCGGTGTCAAGCGGAAAGCGCACACGAGATGTCCGAGGTCGGTCGCGGTGCCCTTCGCGTCCCCTTGCGCTCGACCCGACTCGCGCGGAAACTACGAGTGCCTCGGCATGCCCTTTTGAAGGAGGCTCTCTATGCCCTGGTCTTTCGACACCGGTGGCGGCCCGGGAATGTGGGATCCCATGCCACTGACACCCCCCGTGAAACCCCCGGCACCGCCCGAGCCCAAGGAGTATCTCTGGTCGAAGCCGGAACCCGAGAAGCCCGCCCCACCGGCGCCCCCGCCGGCGGCGGATGCTCCCGCGAAGCCGGCAGCGGCGCCCAAGCCCGCGGCGCGCAAGGCCGCCAAGAAGCGCCCAGCCCGCAAGGCTGCCAAGAAGCGCCCGGCCCGCAAGCCGGCCAAGAAGCGTCCGGTAAAGAAGGCGGCCAAGAAGCGCCCGGTGAAGAAAGCCGCCAAGCGGCGCCCGGTGAAGAAAGCCGCCAAGCGCAAGCCGGCGAGGAAGCGGCGTCGGTAGAGCGGGCCGCTCCGGCAGGAGCGGCGTGCACCGATCGGCCCGAGAGGGAGAGCCAGGCGTTTCTAGGGTTGGGCGGATGCGGCACAACAGACGAGGAACCGGTGGTGTGAAGCGCGCGTCGACCGAGTCACCGGGGTCGGCGCGCAGTCGCGCTCCGGAGGGTGGCTCGCGCGGCGGCCGCGGCGCGAACCCGACGCGGTGTCGCTGGATCGCGGCGGTCCTCATGGGAATCGCCGCGGCCACCGCCGTGGGATGCCGACCCCCGGCCACTGACCACGCGGCGCTCGAGACCGACATGGATACGCTGCTCGCCCGCTCGGCGGCCGCATGGAACGCCGGCGACCTCGACGCCTTCGTTTCCGACTACGCACCCGATTCCACGACGACCTTCGTTTCGGCCGGTCGTCCCCAGTACGGATTCGATTGGATCAGGAACAACTACGCGCCCGCGTTTGCCGAGGGAGCCGCACGCGACTCCCTCAGGTTCGAGAACATCGCGGCGCGGCCGCTCGGCGCCACGCACGCCTTGGTCACCGCACGGTTCGTGTTGTTCCGCGGCGACTCCATCACCGCGAGCGGCCCGTTCACGCTCGTGCTCACCCGTTCCGACGGTCGGTGGCTCATCATCCATGACCATACGTCATCTGATCCGCGCTAGCGTCGGCATATCACTGATCGTCGTGGCGGCGGCGTGCGAGCCCGGCGCCGAAACCACGGCCTACGTCGGCGCCGAGGTGTTCGACGGGACGGGCGCACCCCTCCAACTCGACGCGGTGATCTTGGTGAAGGACGGACGGATCGAGGCGGTGGGGCCGTCGACTGCCGTCACCGTACCGAGGGGGGCGGTGGAGGTTCGGATCGACGGGAAGTGGGTGATTCCCGGACTCATCGATGGCCACGCCCACGTGGAGCGGTGGACGCTGGGCCGATTTCTCGGCTATGGCGTCACGAGCGTGCGGGACGCGGGCGGCATCGTGGACAGCGTGCTCGCGCTCCGCGAAGACGTCTCGCTGGGATCGACACTCGGGCCGCGGATGTTCATCGTCGGTGCGATGATCGACGCGGCGCCGGCCACCTGGCCCAGCGCCATCCAGGTCGGCACCACCACCGAAGGTCGTGCCGCCATCGATCGACTCGTGCTGCTCGACGTCGACCAGGCGAAGGTGTACACCAAAGTCGACCGCCCACTGCTGGAGGCCATCGCGGACGAAGCCAACGTCCTCAACCTCCCGCTGGCCGCGCATCTCGGTCGAGTCGACGCAATCACCGCCGCTCGGCTCGGCGTGCGATTCCTCGAGCACATGGCCGGCATCGTGGAGGCGACCGCGGCCGACCGCGGTCACTACCTCGCCGCGCACAATGATTTCTTCGACGGCTGGAACCTCCAGGAACGGACCTGGTCCTCGCTCGACTCGGCGTCGCTCGATCGCACGGCACGTGAACTGATCCAGCTAGGCGTGACGATCGTCCCGACGCTCTCGCTGCACGAGGCATGGGCGAATCTCAGCAACGCGCGCTTCGTGAATGGCCTCGACCTCTCGGCCGTGCCGGACGCGGTGCGTCGGGACTGGGATATCCCGGACCTCATCTGGCGGGCGAACCTCGATGAGGAGCAGTTCCAGGCCTTCCGGCGGTCGCGACCGTATCAAGACCGCTTCGTTCGCATGTTCCATCGGCTCGGTGGATCCGTGATCGCCGGCTCGGACGCGCCGAATCAGCTGCTCGCCCCCGGCGCGAGCCTCCACGACGAGCTGGCACTCCTGGTGCGCGCCGGCCTGCTGCCGCGCGACGCGCTCCTGGCGGCGACGGGGACGGCCGCACGCGTGCTCGGCGCCGACTCGATCGGTGTGATTCGTCCGGGCGCGCAGGCCGATTTTCTCATCCTGAACGCCAATCCCCTGGAAGACATTCGCAACAGCCGCGACATCGATCGCGTGGTGTATCGCGGAGTTGCCTATACGCCAGCGGAGTTGAAGGAGAGACCGTGACCGGGCCGAGAGCGCTCCTTGTACTGGCCGTCCTCGCCGTGGCGGCCTGCGCGCCCGGCGACCGCATGGACGTCATCCTCGAGGGCGGGTGGATTGTCGACGGAACCGGGAACCCCCGGTACCGGGCGGACCTCGGTATCCGCGGTGACCGCATCGTGGCGATTGGACAGCTGCGCGAGGCGGCCGCGCGCAAGCGCATCGATGTGTCCGGGCTCATTGTGGCGCCGGGCTTCATCGACATGCTGGGCTGGTCGGACATCAAGCTCCTGGCTGACGGGCGGGCGGCGAGCAAGGTCACTCAGGGGATCACCACCGAGATCACGGGCGAGGGCACGTCGGTCGCCCCGCAGACCGAGGCCACGATCGCCGAAGATGCCGAGTACTACGCGTCTCTCGGCGTCGCGGTGGACTGGCGAGATCTCGACGGGTACTTCCGCAGGCTCGAAGACGTCGGGTCGGCCATCAACATCGCCACGTTCGTCGGCGCGACCCAGATCAGGAAGATCGTGCTGGGCAACGAGGATCGGGCCCCCACGCAGGACGAGATGGCCCGGATGGTGACCCTCGTGGACTCCGCGATGCAACAAGGTGCCCTTGGCGTCTCGACGTCCCTCGTCTATGCGCCGGCCTTCTACGCCACCACGGCAGAGCTCGTCGCGCTGGCCCGGGCCGCCGGACGGCACGGCGGGATCTACGCGACCCATCTGCGCAACGAAGGCGCAGGACTCGACGACGCGTTGGACGAAGCCTTCGCGATTGCGCGCGCCGCCGACATCCCCGTGGAAATCTGGCATTTGAAGCGTGCCGGCCGAGAGAACTGGGGCGACATGGCGCGTATCCTCGCCCGGATCGACTCCGCCCGAACATCCGGCATCGACGTGACGGCGGACGTGTATCCCTACCAGGCTTCGGCCACGAGCCTTGCCGCGAGCATCCCCCAATGGGCCCACGAAGGGGGAACCGCCGCCATGATCGGACGGCTCCGCGATCCGGCGGCGAGGCGGCGCATGCGAACCGACATGCTGGAGCCGCCGGTCGGCACCGAGAGCTTCTTTCGCGGGGCGGGTGGAGCAGCTGGGGTCCTAGTTGCCGGGGTGCTGGCGGACTCGCTCAAGTACCTCGAAGGCAAGACCGTGATGCAGGTTGCCGCCCTCTGGGGTGCCGACCCTGTCGACGCACTGTTCGATATCGTGATCAAGGACAACGGGAACACCGGCGCGATCTACTTCAGCATGAACGAGGATGACGTTCGCGCCGCGGTGGGTACCTGGTGGACCAGCTTCTGCACCGACTATGGCGCGGTGGCTCCTGACGGCATCCTGTCGCGGGACAAGGTGCACCCGCGGGTGTACGGCAGCTTCCCCCGCATCCTCGGCCGCTACGTGCGAGACTTCGGGCTGCTCCGCCTGGAGGACGCGGTCCGGAAGATGACGGCCCAGCCCGCCCAACGGGTGGGTTTGCTCGACCGCGGACTCCTGCGACCACGGATGGCCGCGGACATCACGGTTTTCGACCATCGCACCATCATCGACCGTGCCACGTTCGAGGATCCTCATCAGTTGTCCGAGGGCGTGCGGTACGTCTTGGTCAACGGCCAGTTGGTGTTGGATGACGGTGTGCTTACTGCGGGGAGGCCGGGTCGCGGGCTGCGTGGTCCGGGCTGGACGGGTCCCCGGTAGACATTCTCCCGGTAAGTCGAGATCCAAATGCCACCGGAGATTCGCGCTGCGATCGAGCGGACCGCAGCGTTCTTCGCCAACCGACAAACCCGTCAAGGCGTGCTCGCCCGGCGCGCCGTGGGTCATCCGCGATCGTCGGACGCCGAACTCACCGAGCACCTGGTGCGAGCCATTCGCCGAAAGACCCGCATCGACGGCAGTGTCGATGGCTCCCTGATCGGCACCGCCCACGCAACCTGGGAGCTCATGGAGCTCGGTTGTCCCGCCGATCACGCCGCGGTGGTTCGAACGACCGGCTTCATCCTCCAAATGGAACGGCGAGAAGGACACCTCGGCGACAGTTGCGATGACGACCGCCACGCTCGCCAGCGCTGCCGTCACTACTTGCATGGCTTCTTCTCTCCGGGGCCGTGGGATCGCGCGGCCGCCCCGCTCGAACTCCCATCGGGTCTCCGCATCGACGAGGAAGAGGACACCAGGTTCGCAGCCAGCTGCTACGCACTGCGGAGCGTGCTTCGCGCCGGAGCCGATCGGCGTAGTGCCGTCCAACGTCACATCGACTCGCTGCTCTCACTCACGAGCCTGTGGGACGAGTCCGGGGCTTGGGCCCCCGACCTCGTCATGGGTGCATTGGGGGCCTTGGCGTGCGCGCCAATCGAGTACCGCGCCCGAGTGACCGACTTGGGTCGGCAGATACTGGCTCGTCAGGCAAGAGACGGCTCGTGGACGGGGACGCACCTGTTTCACGCACTGGACATGCTGCTGGGTCTGACCGGTGCGGGGGTGTCACTCGCAGCCCGCCGGGCGGCACCAGTGCTCGTCAGATTGCAGACCGATGCTGGAGCGTTCGATCCCACCGGAGGCGAGGAGCAGGCGTTGATCGCCCTGCGCGTGCTCCTTCTGGCCGGGAAGTAGTTGCCGGCGCGACCTCCGAACCCGCTTGCCGACCTGCTACCTTTCATCCTCGAATAGCCACCGCGCGCTACCATCGGGTCGGTCTCTGCCGATGCGTTCGCTCGGGAATCACCCTCAAGGGAAGGGTACGAGACATCGATGGCCGACGCTCCGCGGGACCAGCGGCCGCGCATTCGACTGACGACCCTGTCACACGGCGCCGGCTGAGCCTGCAAGCTCGGCTCCGCTGAGTTGGCGCAGGTCCTGCGCCACCTGCCCGCGGTCGACGATCCGCGGGCGCTCGTGACAGCCTTGACGCGCGACGACGCCGCCGTGTATCGGCTCTCCGATACGCGCGCCCTCGTGGCGACGGTGGACTTTTTCACGCCGATTGTGGACGACCCCTACACGTTTGGGGCAATTGCAGCCGCCAACGCGCTGAGCGATCTGTACGCGATGGGCGCCACACCGCTCTTCGCGCTCAACATCGTCGCCTGGCCGCGTGACGCAGCGGTGCTGGAGCTGGTAGCCGACACCGTGCGCGGTGCGGTCGACAAGGCGCGCGAGGCCGGCATGTTCGTGCTCGGCGGTCACTCCATCGAAGATCCGGAGCCGAAATTCGGGATGGTGGCGCTCGGCGATGCGCATCCCGACCACCTGCTCACGAACGCCGGTGCCAGGCCCGACGACCGTTTGGTGCTCACCAAGCCTCTCGGCACGGGCGTCCTGGCTACCGCGCTCAAGCGTGGCAGCATCACCGAGGCCGACATGGCCGGCGCCATCATGGCCATGACGACGCTCAACGCCGGCGCGCTCGAGGCGGTGCGATCAGTGGGGGACGCCGTCCATGCCGTGACCGACGTGACCGGGTTCGGCCTCGTGGGTCACACGTACAACATGCTGGCGGCATCGGGTGCCGGTGCTCAGCTCTTTGCCGACCAGGTACCAGTGTTCCCGCGGGTCCCTGAGCTGGTGCGCGCGAAGGCGGTGCCTGGCGGCACGACGCGCAACGTCGAGGCGGCCAGCCAGTGGACTCGCTGGCACGCCAGCGTCGATCCGGTCGTTCGAACCATTCTCTGCGATGCGCAGACCTCGGGTGGTCTGCTCATCGCCGTTGCGCCGGACAGCGTGGCCGAGCTGGTGCAGGCCCTCGAGCAGGCGCGCACCCCCGCAGCCACCGTGGTCGGCCGGCTCATCGACCGTCGTGAAGACGCTCCCTTGGAGGTCGTGGGGAATGCTACGTAAACGGAAGGATTTCGTCGCGGTGCATGCCGACGAGAGCTGTCTCGGAAACGGTGCCGATGGTGCCAGCCCCGGGGGAGCGGGCTCGCTGATCGAGACGGGGACACGCGATGGCGTCGTGCGACGAGACGTGCAAATCTCGGCCCCGGACACGACGAACAACTGCATGGCGCTTGCCGGGGCCATTGCGACGTTCGCCCTGTTGTCACGAAAGGGCAACCGCTTCCGCGTCCTTTTCGTCTCCGATTCGGAGTATCTCGTCAAGGGCATGACGGAATGGGTCCCAGCGTGGATCGCCAAGGGCTGGCGACGCAAGGGCGGGAAGGTCGAAAACCTCGCTTTATGGCAGAAGCTCGTGCAGGCCGTTGCCGGACACGACGTGACGTGGCGCTGGGTTCGCGGTCACGCCGGGCATGTGAAGAACGAATACGCCAACGATCTCGCCATGTCGGCGGCACAGCAGCAGATCCACTCCGCTGGCGCGGTTCCGTCCCGCTTCGAGGAGTGGCTCGCCGATCACCAAGCTCGCGGGCACTTCGGTGGCTACGACGCCGACGCGGACTTCGCCGCCCACGAGCGGGACAGCGCGGCACCATGACGACCCCCAAGGACGGCGTCCCCGGAAACACCCATCCTCTCAACCAGCTGCCGGATGATACGACGCCGCAGTTCGACCGCATTCCGCTGTTCGAGGTCTACATGCGGATGGCCGAGGAGTTGGCAAAGCGATCGACATGCAATCGTCTCCGGGTGGGCACGGTCGTGACCGATGCCATGCTGGAGAACGTGGTGGCGATCGGCTATAACGGAAACGCCAAAGGTCTCCCCAACCGCTGTGACTCGGCGGTCCCCGGGAACTGCGGCTGCATCCATTCGGAGGTCAACGCACTGGTGAAAGCTCCCGGCGGCATGCGGGACAAGGTCGTGTTCGTCACCGACAGCCCTTGCGTGGCGTGCGCGAAGTTGATGATCAATTCCGGAGTGACCCACGTGTTCTACCGCCGGCAGTACCGCGACCCCAGTGGTGTCGAGCTGCTGGCATCGTCCGGCGTGACCCCTGTGCTCTATGACCGGTGGGCCGACGCCTGGAGATAGTGCCGATCATGGACGACGTCGACCGCCTGTTTCATTATCTCGTCAATCACCTGGCCACCTCGGCGCCGGAGTACCTGGGGCGTCCGTTCCAGGTGTCGGAGCTGTACCAACGGCTGATCCCGTATCGCCATCACCGCACCGCGTTGGGATTCGACGCCGTCGAGGACTACGACTTCGCCATGCTCAGACTGCTGGCGGGAGTGCGCGGCTATGCCCGACTCGATCCCGATGACGCGCAACTCGCATTGGCCGCGGAAGTCGAAGCCACCAATCCCACGCCAGGTGCGTTTCGGGAGTTCGCGGCCGCGTCGATGACACTCGATCACGATGCCGTGACGCGCTTCCTCGATCCGCAGACGACGTATGGACCACCGTCCTCGACACCCGGCAGCGCCTCGCGGTACGCGCCCCCGGACATAGCCACCCCCCCGGAGCTGCTCCCCGACGTGCGGGCGATCGACATCGCGACACAGACCACGGCACCGATGGACGGCGTGCCAAGCACCGACGTCGGCGCAGGACCCCTGCATGCCTCGACCGTGTGCCCGGCCTGCGGTGAGACCCTGCCGTCCGGCCGGTCGGTCCGGTATTGCCCATTCTGCGGTCTCCGACTCGGTGAGGTAGACTGTCGGCAGTGCGGCGAGACACTGGACCGTGCCTGGGTCTACTGTCTCGCCTGCGGAACCAAGATCGACGAGCGGTGACCACGCGGTTTCGCATCGCCGTGATCCCCGGCGATGGTATCGGGCCCGAAGTGGTGGAGGCGTCGCTGCCGGCACTCCAGGCCGCCGCCGCCACGCAGCAGGCGGCGTTCGAGTGGCGCCGGCTTCCCTACGGTGCCGACCACTACTTGGCCACCAAGGAGACATTGCCGGACGCGGTCTTCGCCGAGCTCCGTGACGAGGTCGATGGAATCCTTCTGGGCGCCTTGGGGGATCCTCGAGTTCCCGACAACGAGCATGCACGCGACATCCTGCTCGGTCTTCGCTTCCGCCTCGACCTCTATGTCAATTTCCGACCGTGTCGCCTGCTGCATCCCGCGCTCTGCCCACTACGGGACCCGCCGCCGTCGGCGCCGAGTCGGGCGATCGACTTTGCGATCTTCCGCGAGAATACGGAAGGAGTCTACCTCGGGGAGGGCACCGCCGATGACGTGGGGACCCCCGCCGAGCGGCAGGTCACGCACGAGATTCACACCGCGCCCAAGGTGACGCGCATACTCGAGGCGGCATTCGAGTGGGCCAAGGCGAACGGGAAGACCCGCATCACCATGGCGGACAAGTCGAACGCGGTGCCCGCGCACCGGCTTTGGGGACGGTTGTTCGCCGAGGTTGGCGCGGCATACCCCGATATCGAGCGGGAACATCGCTACGTCGATGCGCTGGCCATGGAGCTGGTTCGGGACCCGGGACGCTTCCAGGTCATCGTCACCAACAACCTTTTCGGCGACATCCTGTCCGATCTGGGCGCGGAGTTGGTGGGCGGACTCGGCTTGGCGGCAAGCGCCAACCTGCACCCGGGTCGGCCCGGGCTGTTCGAGCCGGTACACGGCTCGGCACCCACGATCGCCGGCCGCGGCATCGCCAACCCGGTGGCCAGCATCCTGAGTGGCAGTCTCCTCCTGGAGCATCTGGGCCTCGGCACCGCGGCCGACCACATCGTTGCCGCCGTGCGAGCGAGCCTCGACGCCGGTGTCACGACCCCCGACCTCGGTGGCACCGCCTCGACCACCGAGGTCGCCGAGTGGATCACCACGTGGCTGCATCGCACCCCCGCCTAGAACGTCCTCGGCCCCTCGGATTGTGGAGCGGTTCCGGCTGAGCCAACTTCAAAGGGGAACCACCGAGGACCCATGACCGACCTCGTGCCCAAATCGTCGCGGATCGACCGGCCGGCGCTGGAGCGCATCATCAGGCGGGCGGCCGAGTTGCAGGCGGGAGCACGCGATATCGGTGAGGGCCTGACCGAACAGGATCTGCTGCAGCTCGGTGAAGAAGTCGGGATTCCCGCCCCCTACTTGCAGCAGGCGCTATTAGAGGAACAAACGCGGTCCGTGGCGCTCACCGAACCCGGGATCGGAGCGTGGCTCACCGGCCCGCGGCAAATCCTCGCCCAGCGATCGATCTCCGGAGACGCGACTCGCCTGCAGGCCGCCCTCAGTCACTGGATGTCGGACGGGGAACTCCTCGCCGTAAAGCGGAGATTCCCCGATCGCACGTCATGGGAAGCCCGGCACGACGTCTTCTCCTCGGTCAAGCGCGAACTGAAGGTGGGCGGACGACCGTACCGTCTCGCTCGTGCGAAGGAAGTCGTCGGTCGAGTCACTCGGCTGGACGACGGCACAGCGCACGTGCAGCTGTTGGCCGACCTCTCCAACACCCGGCGATCGCATCTGACCGGCGCCGCGACCCTCGGCAGCCTGGGAGCCGCAGGGACCGCGATCGGCCTGACCATCGGCGTGGCCCTGCCGGTCGCGCTCATTCCCCTGGGACTCGGGGCGCTCTTGGGCACGATGGTCGCGCGCCGACGGTACAGCCAGGTGGAGCGGGTCCACGTGGCCCTGGAGCAAGTGCTGGACCGCCTGGAGCACGAGGAGGTCAAACTCACGGGCGGCTCGGAGGGCCGACCTATGGGCACGCTCGAGCGAATCACGAGCGAAATCCGTCGGGGGCTCGGGATTTGACGCGGCGCGATCGAACCCGAAGAGACGCATCGCAGTCGGGCGCTGCACGACGTCTTCGTGAAACCGGCGACGTGGGGCGGCGCGGCGCGCCGCCGTGGGCGACCCTCACCGCCGGGGTCGTGTTCGTAACCGCCGCCCTTTCCTGCGGCGGCGGGCTGCGGCCGTATCTCACACCGCTCCCGGACGCGGTGATCGACACGCTGGACGTGCTCCCCGCGGATCTCATTCGCGAGATCGCCACGCTTGTCACGGCCGAGGGTCTGGTCATCAACGTGTCCAGCCCCGAAGAAGGGTATCTCGAAACCCGGTGGCACGACCTGGATACCGTCGCCGATGACACGCCCTTCACCGATCCCCGCCGCCAGACCTTGCTGCGGTTCTTCGCCGACCTGTCGGGGGACGACGAGACACGCCTTGCGGCCGAGGCGGTGGTCCGCCGCACACTGGATCCGTCGGTCCCCTCCCGCGAGGGCGAGATGATGGCGCCGCCGGGGCACCCGGGCTACGAGATCCTCCGTCGCGTCATGACGGCACTCGACGACCGATTCGGACCGGAGCAGTGACCGTCGACCGACCGAGCACCGACGTTCCGGCGCGGCTCGCGGATCGCCACTGGGATGTCGTCATCGTGGGGGCGGGACCAGCGGGGTCCACCGCCGCTCGGCTCCTCGCCACGCGGGGACACACCGTGTTGCTGCTCGACCGGGCACGGTTTCCACGAGACAAAGTGTGCGGCGACGGTCTCATTCCCGATACCATCAAATGCCTGAGGCGACTCGGCCTGTACGAGGAGGTCCGCCGAGGCGCTCGACGGCTCGAGACCCTCTCCGTCTACAGCCCTGCCGGGATCCGCGTCGACATCCCCGGTGAGTTCCTGACGCTGCGTCGGATCACTCTCGATGCCCTGTTACTCGAGGGGGCGATCGCGGCTGGCGCGAGCTTCCATACCGGCACCGTGATCGGTATCGACTCGCGGATGGACCGCGTACGGCTCAGCACTGGTGACGGTCTCTCCGTCAGCGCCGGCGTCGGGATCGTGGCCACGGGAGCGGACACCTCGCTCCTCGCCCGGGATCCGGCCGCTCGACCGCCGGCGCCGAGCGGGGTAGCCCTGCGATGCTACGTTCGCTCACCCGTCGGGATCGATCGGCTCATCATCTCCTACGATCGATCCATCGTACCAGGATATGCGTGGATCTTCCCGCTCGGGGACGACTGGTACAACGTGGGATGCGGCATCTTCTACCGCCACCGCCGGAAGGCTCGCGTCAATCTCCGACAGACCTTCACCAGGTTCGTCGAGACCATTCCGGTCGCGCGGGAACTCTGGCGGGAGCGGACGTCCGTCACGCCAATGGCCGGTGCGAGGCTGCGGTGCGGACTCGATACGTCCGCCGCCTACGATGGCGGTCGCGTGCTCGGCGTCGGCGAAGTGATCGCCGCCACATTCCCGTTCACCGGCGAGGGCATCGGCAAGGCGATGGAGACGGGCGAGGTTGCCGCGACAGCGGTTGCGGAGTCGCTGCGGGAGGGGACGACCGCCGCACTTGCCGGATTCCCGGCTATCCTGCGTCGGAAGCTCAAGCCCCGCTACCACGGCTATGAGGTGGCGGCAAGCTGGATCGCACACCACTGGCTCGCCGATTTCGTGGCCGAGCGCGTGCGCCGGAGTCCATCGCTCGCGAGGGCGGCAGCGGGAATTGTCAGCGAGACCGAGGACCCGCGGGCCCTGTTTTCGTGGCGAGCCATGCTGCCGTCGATGCGGACTCGGCGGTCCGGCGGTCGGCCCACGCGATGACGGCCTCGACGGTGGCGCGGGAGCAGAGCCGGGCGTTCTGTCACGCGATGTTGCCGAAGGTATCCCGCACCTTCGCCATCTGCATTCGGCTCCTTCCCCCGGGCCTCGATCACTCGGTCCTCGTGGCCTATCTCCTGTGCCGGATCGCGGACACGATCGAGGACAGCATGACGCTCGACCCGGCATCGAAGGCGCGGCTGCTCCAGGCGTTCGGTCATGCCCTCGGCGATCCGACCGATGACGCCGAGGCTGTCCGTGCGGCCTTTCCGGACCCTGTGACCGACGAGGAGCAGCTCGCACACCACGCCGACCTCGTGCTGCGGGAGTTGCGACGTCTTCCGGCACCGCAGCAGCGAGCCGTTCGACCCTGGGTGCAGGACATGAGTCGTGGGATGGCCGAGTTCGCTCAGCGCAAAGGGCAATCCGGAACATCACATCTGGAGGCCCTCGGGACGGTCGCGGAACTGGATCGGTACTGCTACATCGTGGCCGGGACCGTTGGGCACCTGCTCACCGAACTGTTCCATTTACACGCTGGGAGCCGGAGCCGCGCACGGTACGACCGGCTCAAGGCGCACGCGACGAGCTTCGGGTTGGGATTGCAGTTGACCAACATCATCAAAGATGTCACCGACGACCGCCGCCGTGGCTGGAGCTTCGTCCCCCGGGAGCTGTGCCAGTTGGCGGGAATCACCCCCGACGAGCTACATGACGGACGCCACCTCTCGGCGGCAACCCAGGTGATGCACCTCCTGATCGCCAAGGCCAAGTCGCACCTGCTGGATGCCCTCGAGTACTCGACATCGCTTTCTCGCCGGCAGTACGGCGTCCGCCTGTTCTGCCTCACGTCGCTGTATTTCGCGGTGCAGACCCTTCGGCTGGCCGAGCGGGACGACCGGCTCCTCGACCCGGATCACAAGGTGAAGATCACGCGTCCCGAGGTGCTGCACACCATCGCGATGTCGCGGATCGTGGCCCCGAGCAATGTCGCGGTGCGCTGGTACTTCCATCGGCTCGCGGGACCCGCCTGGCATCGGGTGCCGACCCCGGCAGTGCCGGCGAGTTAGATCGCCAACGCGCTTCAGAGCCATGCCGTCCACGTTGGTTGCCCCATCGCGGTTCGGCGGAGCGTTCCGCACCGATCTTCCGACCCGCGCGGCGTACAGCGAGGGAGCGGGGCCGTACCGCATCGTGCCCGCGGCCGTCGCTTTTCCCGCAGACCGCGAGGATGTGGTGCGTCTCGTGGACGCCGCCAACCGCAACGGGTGGTCGCTGATTCCCCGCGGTGCCGGCAGCGGCATCCCGGGTCACAACGTGGGCGAGGGAATCGTCGTCGACCTCGCTCGGCTGACGACCCCCTTGATCGTCGGCGACGCCTCGGCGACGGCGGGTGCGGCCGTCACGTTCCGGACGCTCGACCGGATGGCCCGCGGGCGGGGGCTTCGGCTCCCACCCGATCCGTCGAGTGGTGACTTCTGCACGGTGGGTGGCATGGTTGCGACCAATGCCGCCGGTGCCCGATCCGTGCGGTACGGTGCGATCCGGCCATGGGTGGCCGGCCTGGAGGTCGTCGCCGGAACGGGAGAGCTGTTGACCCTCGGCCGGAGGGATCGCGAAGGCCGGACCGGTCCGGACACGGCGCTGGCCGCTACCCGCATCGACGATCGGCTCCGTCCCCACGTCGCCCGGGCCGCAGACACCATCGCCCGTCGTTTTCCCCGCACGCGGAAGAACTCCGCGGGCTATGCGTTGAATGCCTATCTGGACTCGGGCGACCTGCTCGATCTCCTGATCGGATCGGAAGGAACGCTCGCGATCATTACCCAGGTCGAGTTCCGGCTCGCGCCGGTACCGGGAGCCGTCGGCGGTCTGCTGATTGGCCTCGACCGGATCCGCCCATTGGGAGATCTCGTCGCGGGGCTGCTTCCTCTCGAACCGGCCGCCCTCGAGCTGCTCGACACCACGTTCCTTGCCTTTGCCACCCATCGGGAGTTCGACGACCTTCGCCGGATGGCCGCCGTGCTCCTCGTCGATTTCGAGGCGCACTCGCTCGCCGACGTGCAGGCGAGTCTGGACCGTGCAGCCGCGCTCGCGGGACCCGGGACACTCGTCAGACGAGCCCTGACGGACGACGAGCACGACCGGCTGTGGCGCCTGCGTCATGCGGCGAGTCCCGCGCTGGCCCGACTCCCCGAGGCGACCCGCTCCCTCCAGATCGTCGAAGACGGGTGCGTGCCGGTCGAGCACCTGGGCCGATACCTGTCCGGTGTACGACGCATCGCGACCGACCTGGGAATCGACGTGGTAGCCTTCGGGCATGCCGGCGACGGACACGTGCACGTGAACGCGTTGGTCGACGCGACGGACACCTCATTGGCATCGCGCCTCCGAATGCTGCTCGAGCGGGTGACAGACCTCGTGCTGGACCTCGGGGGGACACCCAGTGGAGAGCACGGGGACGGTCGTCTGCGCGCCGCAGCCGTGGCTCGCCTCTACGGCGATCAGGTATTGGACCTGTTCCGTCTGGTCAAGGGCGCGTTCGACCCCCGCGGTGTGCTCAACCCCGGGGTGATACTCGGCGGCACAGACGATCCCATCGATCGGCTGAAGGTCGGTCCGGGTGCGGCTCCGATCCCCGACGCGATCGCGTCCGCGCTTCGTGAGCTGGAACGAAGCGCCTCGTGGGGGCGGTCACGCCTGGAGTTGCCTGACGGGTCGAAACCGCGATAATTCGAGGAACGTCGGTGGGGTCGGGACACATCTACGCCGTTCCACTCGAGAGCCCATGAAACAGTACCTCCAACTCCTCCAGCGCATCCTCGATCACGGCCACCCCAAGGCCGACCGAACGGGTACCGGGACCCTGAGCATCTTCGGTCATCAGCTGCGCTTCGACCTCGGTCAGGGATTTCCCCTTGTGACGACCAAGAAGGTCCACCTCAAGTCGATCGTGCACGAACTGCTCTGGTTCATCCGGGGCGACACCAACGTCGGGTACCTGCGGCAGCACGGGGTCAGCATTTGGGACGAGTGGGCGGACGAGCGCGGCGACCTCGGTCCCATCTACGGCGCCCAATGGCGCTCGTGGCCGGCTCCCGACGGGACCACGATCGACCAACTGGCTTCCGTGATCGAGCAGATCCGCCGCGACCCCGATTCGCGCCGGCATGTCGTCAGCGCGTGGAACCCCGCCGACCTGCCCAAGATGGCGCTGCCCCCCTGCCACATCCTGTTCCAGTTCTACGTGGCCGGCGGGCGGCTCTCGTGCCAGCTCTATCAGCGCAGCGCCGACGTGTTTCTCGGCGTCCCCTTCAACATCGCGTCCTACGCGCTGCTCACTCTCATGGTGGCCCAGAGCACGGAACTCGAGCCGGGCGAGTTCATTCTCACGTTCGGGGATGCCCACCTCTACACCAACCACATGCAGCAAGCCCGGCTCCAGCTGAGCCGGTCACCCCGAGCGCTGCCCACCATAAGGCTCAACCCGGCCGTTCGCTCGGTGTTCGATTTCTCGTACGAGGACTTCACGCTCGAAGGCTACGAGCCGCATCCGCGGATCGCGGCGCCCGTCGCGGTGTGACGGTTTCACTCATTGCCGCCATGGCGGAGAACCGGGTGATCGGGGTCGGGGGTCGGCTCCCCTGGCACCTGCCCGACGACATGCGCCGGTTCAAGGATCTGACCATCGGTCATCCGGTGATCATGGGTCGGAAGACGTTCGAGACCCTCGCCCGGCCGTTGCCGCAGCGGCGCAACATCGTGATCACCTCCAATCCCGCATACCGCGCCGACGGCGTCGAGGTCGTCCACAGTCTGGAGGAGGCGTTGGCACTCGCTGGGATCGAGGGTGAGATCTTCGTGGCGGGAGGCGGGCAGATCTACCGTCTCGCCCTGCCGCACGCCTCCCGGATCTACCTCACCGTGGTCCACGCGACCTACGACGGAGACGCGTTCTTCCCCGACATCCCCTCCGGTGACTGGCTCCTGGTCAACGATCGCCGCTTCCCCACCGACGAACGGCACGCAGTGCCCTACTCCTTCCGCGAATACCGTCGACGCACTCCCGCCACGAAGGCATCGGTCTCCGAAAACGACCCCGACCGGTCCTGATCCGAGGTGTCGCGGAGGTTCCCGGCGACCTCCGTGGGGGCATCCGTTGGAAAAAGTGGTCGGAAAACCTATTGCATATCCGTTCCTCATTCTTTATCGTGTTGCGCAACAATTGCTCCATCGTGGAGTTCGATGCGCATCGCACTCGCGTTCAACCAACGACCGGACGACGTCGTCGTGGATCACGGCGACGACCGGCGGACCACCTTCGAACCCCTCACCGACGAGTACGTCGAGTGGGATGACGCCGAGACGATCGCGGCCGTTCGCGACGCGCTTCAGGTGTTCGGCGAGGTGGTGCCGCTCGAGGCGGTGGGTGACTTCCCCTGTCAGCTCCGGGACGCGCGGGTGGACTTCGTGTTCAACATGGCCGAGGGTCGGAGCGGGCCGAACCGGGAGGCACACGTCCCGGCGATCGCGGAGTTCTACGGCATTCCCTACCTGGGGAGCGATCCGCTCACGCTCGCCATCGCGCTCCACAAGGTGCGGGCCAAGGAGGTCTTCCGGCAGCGCGGGGTGCCGACGGCGCCGTTCACGTGGATCGACTCCGCGAGCGACCTGTCGGTGCTGCGGAACGGGCACCCCTACCCGGCGTTCCTCAAGCCCGCCTGGGAGGGCTCCTCTAAAGGAATAGCGGAAGCCAATTACGCGCGGACCCCGGCCGAGGCTATCGAGCGCGCTCGCCATCTGCTGGGGATCTACCGCCAACCGGTGCTCGTCGAGGCGTTCCTTGCCGGCGACGAGTTCACCGTTGCCGTCATGGGCAACGGGCCGGATACGCGGGCACTCCCCCTTATTCGCTACCGCTTCGACGGGTTGCCGGCTGGCGCGCTCCCCATCATGGGATACGAGGCCAAGTGGAAGTGGGACGTGCCGGACACGCCTCTCGACGTGCTCGAGTGCCCGGCGGCCGTGGACGAGGTCGTGGCCCACGGTATCCGTGGCACAGCCATCGCGGCCTACCACGCGTTGGGCTGCCGCGACTGGGCGCGCGTCGATATCCGGCTGGATGCCGACGGCGCCCCGCACGTGCTGGAGGTCAATCCCCTGCCCGGGATCATTCCGGACCCCGCGGCGAACAGCTGCTTCCCACGCGCCGCGTGGACCGCGGGCATGACGTACGACGAGTTGATCCAGTCGGCCGTCCGGATCGCCTGGCGCCGCGTCACCGGCCGGGAACTCGCATCAGCACCCATTTCAGGAGTCACGCACTGAGAATCGCGGCGATCTACGACGGCGGAGCCGAGAGCTGGAGCCCGGAAGACATCCGGGCGGTTCTCGCATCCGTCGCGACGGTGAACCGTGTGCTGCAGACAGCGGGTCATGAGGTGAGGCGGGTTTCCGTGCAGCCGGACCTCGCCTGGTTTGGTGCCGTTCGAGACGCGGACCTCGTGTTCAACCTGTGCGAGGGGGTCGGCGGGGTCAGTCGCCTGGAAGTGAACGTGGCATACCTCATGGAGCTGGCCGGAATCCCGTTTACGGGATGCACGGCCTGGACGATCGCGGCATGTCACCGCAAGCCCTTCCTGAACGCGTTCCTCGCGTCTCGCGGAGTGCCGGTGCCGCGCTGGCATGTGCCCGAGGGCACAGTGGCCGTCCCCGACGACTTCCCGCTTCCCGCCATCGTGAAGCCCTCCGCCGAAGACGCCAGCATCGGCATCGAGCAGGGATCGGTGGTGACGAGCGCGGCAGCCCTTCGCGATCGCGTGGCTCTGGTGCGAGAGCGCCACGGGGCTGCCATCGTGCAGCAGTACATCGCCGGCCGGGAGGTCGCCGTGGGATTTGTCGGTGATCTGACCCTCCCGCTTTCGGAGATCGACTTCAGCGACCTGCCGGCTGGTGCCTGGCCGATCGTCTCGTTCGCGGCGAAGTGGCACGAGGCAAGCCCGGAATACGCCGGGACGCAACCGGTTTGTCCCGCGAAGGTGGATGCCGATCTGACCGACCGGATCGTGCGGGTCGCAACGACGGCGTGGCAAGCTGTCGAAGGCCGGGGCTACGGGCGGGTGGATCTCCGAATCGACGCGGAGGGGAACCCATGGGTCCTGGAGGTCAACCCCAATCCGGATCTCTCGACCGACGCGGGGTTGGCGAACATGGCCCGGGCGCACGGTTGGACTTACGGCCAACTCGTCCTTCGGATCCTCGAGGCCGCGACCCATGACCAGCGACGGCGCCAGACCGCCCCGATCTTGCCGCGTCGCGAGGTATCGCTCGCATGAGCACTGCGGAGACCACGGTCACGCTGGGCCCGCTCCGGGCCGACCACCGGCAAGCCATCTGCGCGATGGTCGAGGCCACGGGGCTCTTTCGCGACGACGAGGTAGCCATTGCGCTCGAGGTGTTCGACGATCACGTCGCTCATCCCGGGGCGGACTACCACGGGATCGGTGCATTCGACGATGACGCGCTCGTGGGCTTCACCGTGTACGGACCCACACCCTGCACGGTGGCCACGTGGGACCTGTACTGGATCGTCGTGGATCCCGTAGCCCATCGTCATGGGGTCGGCCGCACGCTCATGCACCAAGCCGAACGGAACATCCGGATGCGGAGGGGACAGCTGGTAGTGGTGGAGACGTCGTCCCGCGACGATTACGGGCCGACCCGGGCGTTCTACGAATCGATCGGGTACACCCGGGCTGCACGCATCCCGCAGTACTACGGGCCACAGGACGATTTGATCGTCTTCACCAAGCGTCTCGATCCTCCCGCAAGAGAGATAGCGCACAATGGCTGAGTGGCAGAAACTCCTCCACGAGCGCGGTGTCCGCACACTCCAGCAGCTCGTCGAACGGTTTGGGCCGGAGCATTTCCCGGACCTTGGGCGCCTGCAGCAGGCGGTGGACAATTTCGAGTTCCGGATCTCGCCTGCCATGGTGGACCTGATCCAGGAACCCAACGACCCTATCTGGCGGCAGTACGTGCCGGACCTGCAGGAGCTGGATGTCGTGGACGGCGTGCTCGACAGCCTCAACGAGGAAGGCGACAGCCCGGTGCCGAACATCACGCATCGGTACCCGGATCGGGCGTTGTTCCTCGTCAGCCCGGTGTGCGCGTCGTACTGCCGGTTCTGCACCCGACGCCGCAAGGTTGGCGACCCCGAGAAGATCTCGATGGCCCAGCTCGAGTCCGGCTTCCGGTACCTCCAGGAGCACACGGAGATCCGCGACGTGATCCTGTCGGGAGGCGATCCGCTGCTCCTGTCGGATCGCCGGCTCGACGCCATCCTCGGCCGGCTGCGCAAGATCATGCACATCGAGGTCATCCGGATCGGGAGCCGGATCCCCTGCCACCTCCCGGAGCGGATCACCCCGGAGCTGTGCGCGGTATTGAAGAAGCACCACCCTCTGTACATCAATACGCACTTCAACCATCCGGCGGAGCTGACACCCGCCGCTGTGAAGGGGCTGGGGATGCTCGCGGATGCGGGCGTTCCGCTGGGGTGCCAGACCGTGCTCCTCAGCGGCGTGAACGACGACGTCGATGTCATGAAGGAACTGATGCAGCGGCTCCTGATCGCCCGCGTGCGTCCGTACTACATCTTCATGTGCGACAACGTGGCCGGTGTGGAGCATTTCAAGGCCACGGTCGAGAAGGGCCTCGAGATCGTGAAGGGCCTGCGCGGTTGGACGAGCGGGCTCGCCGTGCCCCACTTCGTGATCGATGCTCCGGGAGGAGGGGGCAAGATCCCCCTGTTGCCGGAATACGTCGAATCGCTCTCGGAGGAGGAGGTCGTGCTCCGTAACTACCGTGGCGAACGCTACGTGTACCCGCAGGCGCGATCGGAGGTGCTGGTCGCCGCCGGCGGCGCCGAGCCGGAGTACGAGATCATGTCGCTGTTTGCCGACGAGCCGTCGCCGGGGCGGACACGGCAGAGCGCCCGCAACGGCAATCCTAGGGGGGCGAAGAAGAAGCGCACCTAGGGCGGCGGCCCCCGACCGCCCCAGGTGCGTGGTCCTAGCGGCCGTTCTCTTCTTCCAGTTCCTTCTTCCGCTGCTCGCGCACCTTTTCGGCCACGTCCGGTGGCACTTCCTGATAGCTCGACAACGACCACTGGAACCCGCCCCGTCCGTGCGTCATCGAGTGCAGCTGCGTGGCGTACCGGTACATCTCCGCCTCGGGCACGTACGCACGCACCTTGGTCAGGCGTCCATCCCGCTCGCTGCCCAAAATCTGGCCTCGACGGGATGACAGATCTCCCATGACCTCGCCGAGGTTCTCCTCCGGCGTCCATACCTGAACGTCGAGGACCGGCTCGAGCAGCACCGGCTTCGCGTTCGGGGCGACGTTTCGGAACGCCATGATGCCCGCCATCTTGAACGACTGCTCGTTGCTGTCGACGTCGTGGTAGGACCCGTCGTAGCACTCCACCTTGAAATCGACCACCGGGTATCCAGATGTCACACCTCGGGCGGCGGCTTCCTGAATGCCCTTGTCGACGGCGGGAACGTACTTCGAGGGAATGACACCGCCCTTGATCTTGTCATCGAACTCGTAGCCGGATCCACGGGCCAGCGGCGCGATGCGAATCCAGCAGTCCCCGAACTGACCGCGTCCCCCTGTCTGCTTCTTGTGGCGACCCTGGCCCTCCGCCTTTCCCTTGAACGTCTCACGATAGGCGATCCGGGGTTGGCCAAGCGCGGCATGGACACCGAATTTCCGCTCGAGGCGCCCGACGATGATCTCGAGGTGTCGCTCCCCGCGCCCGCCGATCAGCGTCTGCCGCAGCTCGGCGTCATATCGGTGCTGGAACGTGGGGTCTTCCTCATGGAGCTTGTGGAGACCGGTCGAGAGCTTGTCCTCCTCGCCGCGCTGCTTGACCTTGATCGACAGAACGGTCAAGGGTTCCGGGAACGGGATCTTCTGCAACACTACCGGGGACGCTTCGGTCGACAGGGTATCGTTGGTATGGGTGTCCTTGAGCTTTGCCACGACCCCGATATCCCCGACGTGGAGCATCGGCACTTCGGTCCGGTCGCGCCCCTGCGCGATCGACAGGTGGTTCAGCTTCTCCGACACGCTGCGCGGTGCGTTGAAGACGTCGGCCCCGTTCTTCACGCTCCCAGCGTGAATCCGAAAGAACGACACGTCGCCGACATGCGGCTCGGAAACCGTCTTGAAGACCTGTGCCACGAACGGCGAATCATCGCTCGGCGCGAGCTCCACCGGCGTGGGGTCTCCCCAGCGCTCGGCGACGACCGGTGGTCGCTCGGTGGGCGCGGGCACCAGCTCGGTGAGCTTCGCCAGCAACGCCCTGACCCCATAGGTGAGCGTGGCCGAACCGCAGAGGAGTGGACAGACCTCCCCACTCGCGACCCCCTGTTTGATCGCCTGGATTGCTTCGTCCCGCGTGATCTCCTCACCTCCCAGATACCGCTCCAAGAGATCGTCGTTCGTGGTGGCGATCGTCTCCATCAGATCCTGCGAATAGCGGTCGAAACGTTCCTGGTACTCGGGCGGAATGTCGACCTCGTCGTACTCACCGGTCTTGGTGCCCTTCTTGTACAAATGGCATTTCCTGGAGAACAGATTGATGATCCCGTGAAAGTCGGGGCCCTCGCCGACCGGGATCTCGATGGGGACCACCTTGGGTGTGAGATGGTCCTTGATGTCCCGGTACACCTTCTCGAAATCCGCGTTCTCCTTGTCCAAGAGCGACAGGAAAAACAGCCGGGGCAGCCCGCGCTCGCTCGCGAACTCCCACGCCTTCTCGGTCCCCACCTCGACGCCGGACGTGGCGCCCACCACGATCAGGGCCGCGTCGGCGGCCGACATGCCGGCCAGCGCGTCACCGATGAAATCCAAGTAGCCGGGGGTGTCGATCAGATTGATCTTGACGCCGTTCCACTCGGCGTGGGCCAGCGCAAGGCTGATGGAGTATTGTCGTTCGATTTCGTCGGGAGTGTAGTCGGTGAGGGCAGTTCCCTGAGTGACCGAGCCGTGTCGGGTGCTGGATCCGGCCACGAACGCGAGGGCATCGACCAGGCTGGTCTTCCCGCTCGCGCCGTGGCCGACCACCGCGACGTTCCGGATCCTATCTCCTGTATAGACCTTCACGGTCGCACCTCCTGGTCGGGGGGACCCGGAACATGCGCGGGTGGTCCGGGCCCCGCAAGGCCGTCGCGACGGACCCGGTTCGGCGCCACCGAACCGTTCGTTACCTTACCGTCATGAACCTCGAGTCGGCGATCTGCGTGGTGACCGGAGCCACCGAAGGCATCGGCCGAGCCGTCACCGCAGCGCTGGGCCGCCGCGGTGCCAAGCTGGCACTGTGCGCCCGCACCGAGTCCAAGGTGCAGGCCGCCGTTGAGCACCTCACGACGGCCGGATTCACGGCAGTGGGGCAGGCGTGTGACGTCGCTGAGGAGGCGGCGGTCATCCGCTTCGCGGAGTTCGTGCGGGCGTCCCTGGGTCCGCCCGACGTCCTCGTCAATAACGCGGGCCTCGCGCACGGTGGCCCGGTCGTCGAAATGAGCACGGCCGCCTTCGACGAGACATTCGCCGTCAATGTTCGCGGAACCTTCCTCATGACCCGGGCGTTCCTGCCCGACATGCTGGCGGGCGGGCGGGGCCACGTCGTGAACATCGCCAGCCTCGCAGGTCGCAATCCGGTCCCCAACGCGGCCGCCTACTCCGCTGCCAAGCACGCGGTCCTGGGATTCTCCAAGTCACTGTTCGCCGAGGTGCGGCGTCAGGGAATCCGAGTCACCGCCATTTGTCCCGGCTCGGTGGTGACGCCGTTTTTCGAGAAGTCGGGGATGGGGCTGGAGCACCCCGACCGTAAGCTCCAGCCCGACGACGTTGCGGCCACCGTCATTGCCGCGCTCGAGCTGCCGGACCGGGCGCTCGTCTCGGAGTTGGATATCCGCCCAGCCAACCCGTGAGGGCGGCGGCCTACTTCACGTAGACTGTTTTGATATTCACGAACTCGCGGATGCCAAACGCCGCGAGCTCCCTGCCGTAGCCGGATTCCTTGATCCCCCCGAATGGGAGCCGCGGATCGGATTTCACGAACGCATTGACGAAGCATGCGCCCGCCTGCAGTCGCTCTCGGGCAATGCGCTCTCCGCGCTCCGTGTCCGACGTGAAGACGGCGGCGCCGAGCCCGAACGCGGAGTCGTTGGCGAGCCGAATGGCCTCCGACTCGTCGCGCGCCTCGACGATCGCGGCCACGGGCCCGAAAAGCTCCTCGTCGTACGCCGGCATCCCGCGGGTCACGTCTGTGAGGACCGTCGGGGGGTAGAACGCTCCAGGGCCCTCGGGTACCACCCCGCCGAGAAGGACGCGCGCGCCCCGCGCGACGGACCGCACCACCTGTTGATGCAGCTCGTCGCGCAGATCGCGTCGTGCCTGTGGGCCGACGTCGACGCAGCCCAACGGATCCCCCATGGTCTTGGCGCGCATCGCCGAGACATAGCGCCGTTCGAACTCCTCCTTGAGAGCCGCCACCACAATGAACCGCTTGGCCGCGATGCAGCTCTGCCCGCTGTTGATGAGCCGGGAGGCCACGCACGTTTCGACCGTGTCGTCGAGCCTGGCGTCTTCCAGCACGACATACGGGTCGCTGCCGCCGAGCTCGAGCACGCTCTTCTTCAGCGCCGCGCCGGCTGCTTCCGCGACAGCTCGTCCCGCCGGGCCGCTGCCGGTGAGCGTGACGGCCTTGATCTGGGGAGCCTCGATGACGGCCCGCACCCGACCGGCTCCGATGACCAATGTCGAGAACACGTGGGGAGGGAAGCCAGCCCCACGGACGATGTCCTCGATCGCGAGCGCGCAGCCCGTCACGTTGGACGCATGCTTGAGCACGCCGGTGTTGCCGGCCATCAGCGCCGGCGCGGCAAAGCGAAAGACCTGCCAGAACGGGAAATTCCAGGGCATGACGGCCAGCACCGGACCAAGCGGCCGGAACGAGACGTAGCTCCGCGTCGCGTCCGTCGCGGCCGGCTCGTCGGCCAGGAACCGGGCGCCGTGGTCGGCGTAGTAGTCGCATACCCAGGCGCACTTCTCGACCTCCGCCTTCCCCTGAGCGACCGGTTTCCCCATTTCCTGTGCCATGAGCGTGGCATAGTCGTTCGCGCGGGCACGGAGCACGTCGGCGGCACGATGCAGGAGCCGTCCCCGCTGCTCGACATCAGTCTGGCTCCACGACACGAAGGCGCGATCGGCCTCTCGAAGCACGTGTTCGACCTGCTCCGGTGATGTCTCCTCGTACGTCGCCAGGGTGTCGCCGGTGGCGGGATTGATGGTCTCGATGGACATGACATTCCTACGAGGCTAGGGGATGCAACAGGGTCTCGGCCCGGGCCGTCGGGCGACCGCGGCCGATGAACCGTGTTCGAGAAGAAACTAGGTGGACGAGGGGCGCCGCGAGAGGGGGAGGAGATCGTAGTAGCCACTCAGCAACGCCAACAAGCCCACGACATACAGAATCTCCGTGTTCGTCTGCCAGGCCATGATGCCGAGTGCGACACCGGCCGCGGTGCGCAGCAGCCGGTCCTGCGTGCTCACCCGAGCGACGGTCACCCGGCCCGAGACCGCCTGCTCGAACAGCAAACCGAGCCGGGAGCGGGACTGAGCACCGACCAATCTGTTGAGCTCCCGCCCATCGCGGAACGCGATGAAAGTGGGAATGCCTCGCACGCCCAATGCTGCCGCGACCTCCGGATCCGTGTCGGTATTCACCTTCCAGACATCGACCTGCCCGGCATAGTCGAGGAACTCCCCTTCGCTCGTAGCGTCATCCATGGGTTGTGACGGGCGGAGCGTTCATTGGTCACAGCGGTTCGGCCCACTCCCAAGGCTAGCTCGCGAATCTCCATGACGCTACACCTCGTGCCGTGCTTGCGGGAACCGCGGTGGGCGTCCATACTCGGCGCCCATGAGCGGCACGCGCCCCGTCACCTATGCTCGTCGGCTGGGGGTCTTCGATGCCACGATGCTGGTCATCGGCGGCATCGTTGGCGCGGGCATCTTTCTCAACCCGGCGGTCGTTGCGCAGCGCGTCCCGACCCCCGGGCTCGCCCTGGGAGCGTGGGTGCTGGGGGGGATCGTCGCGCTCGCCGGCGCCCTGTGCTTCGCCGAACTGGGAGCCCGCCGGCCCTACGCGGGCGGGGGATATGTCTACCTGCGAGACGCCTTCGGCCCGCTGCCCGCGTTCCTGTACGGGTGGACCCAGCTCCTCGTCATCAACAGTGGCGGCATCGCCGCCGTCGCCCTCACGTTCGCCCGGTACGTGGCGGCCCTCGGCGGCTGGCCATCCGGCGCCAGCACCCCGATCGCGATATGGGCCATCGTCGTCCTCTCCGGCGTCAACTTCTTCGGCATCCGTCCGGGGGCGATCGTGCAGAATGTGCTCACTGTCCTCAAGATGCTGGCCCTCGCCGGCCTGATCGTTGCTGGTTTCACGCTCGTTACACCCGAGATGTCGGCGGCCACACCTCGGGCTCCGCTCGGTCCTGGCGCGGCGGTTCGCGCCATGGGGGTGGCACTCATCCCCGTGCTGTTCGCGTACGGCGGGTGGCAGAGCACGAACTTCGTCGCCGAGGAGTTGCGGCACCCAACGCGTGACCTGCCACGTGCCCTGGTGCTCGGTGTCGTGGGGGTCGTCATCACGTACGTGTTGGCCAACGCCGTCTATCTCCGAGTACTGGGGCTCGACGGGTTGGCAGCGAGCAGCGCTCCAGCATTCGACGTGATGGAGCGTCTCGCCGGTCGCGCAGGTTCCACCGCGATCACCGTGGGTATCGTCGTGTCGACGTTCGGGTTTCTCAACCTCGCCGTCCTGGCGTCCCCACGGATGTATCAAGCCATGGCTGCCGACGGCGTGTTCGTGCGGGCAGCCGCCAGGCTCCATCCGCGGCATCACGTTCCCGCTACGGCCCTCGTCATTCAGGGTGCGTGGGCCATCGTCCTCTTGTCCACCAAGACGTACGAGCGGCTGCTCGACTATGTGGTGTTTGCCGATTGGATCTTCTTTGGCCTGGTCGGTGCGACGGTCGTGTATTTTAGGATCCGGGAGGGGGACGACGGCGTCGCGTTTCGCACCCCCGGCTACCCCTGGGTACCCGTGTTCTTCGTCGTCACGGCCGGATATACCGTCCTGAGTACCGTGCGCTCGAACGTGGCGGACGCGGGCCTCGGCGCCGTCCTCATCGCAGCAGGTATCCCCGCGTTTCTCATCTGGCGAGCACGCGAACGACGCAGACGACAGGAGGAGAGACCGTGAGTGCAGACGCGCTGGACGAACAGGTGTTTCGGCCGGGCATGCTGTCCAACCGAGTGGCCGTCGTGACGGGCGGTGGAACCGGCATCGGACTGGGGATCGCGGGCTGCCTCGCCCGGGCCGGCGCCGACGTGGCCATCGCCAGTCGCAAGACCGAGCATCTCGAGCCCGCGGCCGCCGAGCTCGAGACCCATGGAACGCGCATCGTCCCCGTCACCATGAACGTACGGGAGGCAGACTCGGTGCGCGACGGAATGCGGCGAATCGTCGAAGAGTTGGGACGCATCGATGTGCTGGTCAACAACGCCGCCGGGAACTTCTATGCGCCGTCCGCCGAGCTCTCTCCCAACGGGTGGCGGGCGGTGGTGGAGACGGATCTGTACGGCACGTTCTTCTGCTCCCAGGCGGTGTACCCGGTCATGGCCCGCCAAGGCGGCGGCCGGATCATCTCCGTCTCGATGACGCTCCACTATCGCGGATGGCCGCAGATGGCGCACGCCACGGCGGCGAAGGCCGGTGTCGACGCACTCACCCGGACGCTCGCCCTCGAGTGGGCCACCGACCACATCACCGTGAACGCGATCGCGCCGGGGCCGGTGCCAACCTCCGGCGCCCGACAGGCGTTCGTGGGTGGCGCTGCCGACACGGATGCCATCGACGAGGCCATGCGACGACGTATTCCGCTGGGACGATGGGGCACGCCTGGCGACATCGGCAGCATGGTCGTGTATCTCGCGGGCCCGAGCGGCAGTTGGATCACGGGGGCCATCTTCGTCATCGATGGAGGGAGTTCCCTTGCCCACACCTGATCAGTCCCCGCCCATCCTCCCCAAGCTCGACGGCGATCGGCTCGCCGCGTTCGAAGCGCAATGGAACGAGCACCCCGGGATGCGGCACATGGGCGCACGGCTCGACCTCAGCGTCCCCGGATTCGTGCGCGCCGTCGTCGATCCGATCCGACCGGAGCACCGCGGTGGTCTGGGCACCGACGCCGTGAACGGTGCCGTCATCTCGGGCGTCTTCGATCTTGTGATCGGCCTCGGTGGCTATCTCCAGACCGTGGGGCGCCGCGCCGGCGTCGCGCAACTGGGCATACAGTTCCTCCGGCCGGTCGTCGGAAACCGGTTCGAGGTGATCGGGCGTCCCGTGCGGGTGGGCAAGACCCTCGTCTTCTGCACCGCCGAGCTGCGGGATCAGGAGGGAGAGCTCTGTGCACGGTGCGACGGGATCGTGGCCGTGGCCGGGGGAGACGTGGGTGCCGGGCCCGCCTTCTGACAATGAACCCCATCGCCAGTTCCCTCGCGGCGAGGCGTCAACGGGCGCCCAGCCTCGAACCCCGGAGCCCCGTCGGAAGCTCCGTCGCCCCGGGGCGGCGCTCGTGCGCTCGTAGTCCGGCTGCGTAACCGTGGACGTTCTCCTCGGCTTGGCATTGATCGTCGTCCTCGGCACAGCTGCCCACTGGCTGTCGTGGCGGCTGCGGCTCCCGGCGATTCTCCTCCTGCTCGTTGTCGGTTTCGTTGCCGGACCGATCACCGGACTCCTCGATCCCGACGCCATCTTCGGCGAGCTCGTCTTTCCCGTCGTGTCCATCGCGGTGGCGATCATCCTGTTCGAGGGTGGCTTGAGTCTCGACATTGCGGAGCTACGCGAGATCGGTGGCGTCGTGCGGAATCTCGTGTCCCTGGGTGCTCTGGTGACCTGGACGCTCGCCACCGCGTTCGGTGTCCTCCTGCTGAACCTCGACCTCGGTCTGGCCTTGCTGCTGGGCGGCGTGTTGGTGGTCACGGGCCCAACCGTGATCATCCCCCTGCTGCGCACCATCCGACCCAGTCCTCGAATCGGATCCGCCGTCAAATGGGAAGGCATCGTCAACGATCCGATTGGCGCGATTCTCGGCGTGCTGGTGTTCGAGGCGCTCGTGGCCGGTGGCTTCGAGGCCGGAATCAGCGTCGCCCTGACCGGCATGCTGAAGGCGAGTGTGATCGGCGTCGGCTTCGGCCTGATCGGTGCAGCCATCGTGGTGCTGGTGCTCCGCCGCCATTGGGCGCCCGACTACCTGCAAAACCCGCTCGTGCTTGGCCTCGTGGTGTTCGTATTCGCCGTCGACAACGCCATTCAAGAAGAATCGGGCCTGCTCGCGGTGACCGTCATGGGGGCGGCGCTGGCGAGTCAACGGTTCGTGAGTGTGCGCCACATTGTCGAGTTCAAGGAGAACCTGCGGGTTCTGCTCATCGCCTCACTGTTCATCATTCTCGCCGCCCGACTCCCCCTCCAGGATCCCGACTACTGGAGCCCCGGAAGCCTCCTGTTTCTTGGCGCGCTGATCCTCGTGGTACGGCCGACGGCCGTGACGCTGGCGACCTGGGGATCGAAGCTGTCGTGGCGGGAGCGGGTATTCCTGGGTGTGATGGCACCCCGGGGAATCGTCGCGGCTGCCGTAGCCTCGGTGTTCGCCTTGCAGCTCGTCGACGTGGGGTATGTGCAGGCAGCGCGTCTGGTGCCGGTGACATTTCTCGTCATCGTGGGCACGGTGGGGTTCTACGGCGTCATCGCACCCCTCCTCGCCCGACGCCTCGGCATCGCCACGCCCAATCCGCAGGGGCTGCTGTTCATCGGTGCGGCCCCGTGGGTTCGCGAGGTAGCGACAACGCTCGAGGAGAAGGGTACCAAGGTCGTGTTGGCCGACTCCAACTGGGCCAATGTCGCAGCGGCCCGCCGTGGAGGTCTGGAAGCCCTCTATACCAACGTCCTCACGGAAGGCGCGCTGGAAGAACTCGAGTTGAAGCTCGACGGCGTGGGTCGTTTCCTGGCGGTCACGCCCAACGACGAAGTCAACGCCCTCGCCACGCTCCACTTCGAGGATTTGTTCGACCGCTCGCAGATGTACCAGCTCCCGCCAGACATCTCCGCCCGCGAGCGCCGCCAGCGCGGGATTCCCGAACACCTGCGCGGTCGATTCCTTTTCGACCCCACGGCGACCCATGCAGAGATCAGCCGCCGCTTCGAGTCGGGCGCGGTCGTCAAGCGCACTCACCTCACGGAGGAGTTCGACTTCCAGGCATTCCTCACACAGCACGGCGACCACGCCATCCCAATGTTCGTCATCAAGGAGTCGGGAGACGTCGTCGTACTCACTGCCCGAGCGCCCGTCGAGCCCAAGCCGGGGCAGATCCTCGTCAGTCTGACCCCGGAGGACGACTAGCCACCTCACCGGCGCCCCGCTGTCGCTGCGCGGAACCCTTGGAGATCGCGCCGGGTTCCCATTTCACGGGAACGCAACACCGACTGGGAGCGTGGTTCATGCATACCCTGCGACTCGGCGGCGTCGGCCTGCTGGTGCTGACCTACCTCGCACCATGCGGCGTTGCCGCACAATCGACAGACACGTGGCGCACGGACTTCACGCGCCACACGGTCCCGCTCGACGAGATCGTCTCCGGTGGACCCCCGAAGGATGGCATCCCGGCGATCGACCAACCGGCCTTCGTGTCCGCGCGGCAGGCCGATCGATGGCTAGGGGATCGGGAACCGGTGATCGTCGTTGCTGTCGGCCCCGATGTACGCGCCTACCCCCTGCAGATCCTCATCTGGCACGAGATCGTGAACGACGGCGTGGGCGGCATGCCCGTCACCGTCACCTATTGTCCGCTGTGCAACACCGCTCTGGTGTTCGACCGCCGGTTCGCCGGACGCGTCCTGGATTTCGGCACGACCGGACGGCTCCGCCACTCCGATCTCGTGATGTACGACCGTCAGACCGAGAGTTGGTGGCAACAGGCAACCGGAGAAGGCATTGTGGGCGAGCTGGCCGGCGGGCGACTCACCCCGGTCAGCGCACCGACGGTGAGTTGGTCCACCTTCAAATCGAGCCACCCAGACGGCCGAGTGTTGTCACGGGAGACCGGGCATGACCGCCCGTATGGCCGCAATCCGTACACGGGCTATGACGATCCCGGCGGCGCCCCATGGACCCGCTTCTTCAAGAAGCGGGTGGACGAGCGGATGCCCGCCATGGAGCGCCTGGTGGCGGTTTCGACCACCATGTCGAGTCTCGCCTATCCGTTCACGGCCCTTCGACGGCACCGGGTGATGAACGACGAGATCGACGGGCGCCCGATCGTCGTTTTCTGGGCCCCCGGCACCTCCAGTGCTGTGGATGCGTCGGATATCGCGGGTGGGCGGGATGTGGGATCCAGCGGAGTTTTCGGGCGCCGGATCGCCGAGCGGGTGCTGACGTTCGAGCCCGCCGGCGACGGCGTGTATCGCGATCGGCAGACAGGTACGACGTGGAACGTGCTGGGGATGGGCGTCGGCGGACCGCTGGCCGGCACGCAGCTGGAGCCGATNNGAGCGCCAAGGACATTGGTGCGGCGGCGGTGTTTGATCGCCGTGTCGACGGTAATAAGCTGGATTTTCGCGCCGAGGGGGATGTCTTTATCGACGAGCAAACCGGCAGCACGTGGACGATTCTCGGCGAAGCCAGCAAGGGTCCGCTGGCGGGTAAACAGTTAAAATCTATCGTGCACGCGAATCATTTCTGGTTTGCGTGGGCGGCATTCAAGCCGGACACCCGCGTCCGGCGATAGCAATGGGGGGAACCGCATTGGCATCGCCGCCATTGGCCGGGATGTCATGGGAATGAGCATCCAATCCAGCCGCGGATTGCCACGAACCGCCTGGGCAGCGCTCGACGTGACGATCGTTCCTCTGGGCGAAGGGCAATGGGATCTGGAGATCTTCGGGGAGATCGGCCACTCGTTCTGGCCGGCCCCGGTCTACGCAGAACTCTGGCTTGGTTACCGGGAACGGCTCGCGAACACGACGACCTTCAAGGATCCCGGCGCCGAATATGTCTTCCTCGCCGAGAGCGGGGTCAATCCTTCCTCCCGCACCCTGCTCAAGGCCACCCTGGACGGGTTTGCGGGCCGGAACTGGGTCGTCGAAGGGATCCAGACTTCCAGCTTGCGACGGATCCTGACTCCCTGCCGGTCCGCAACTCGTGGTGGGATTGAGCGGTCGATTGCGGTAGGGCCCCGATGGACCGTCCCAATCAGGACTGGTCCGGGAGGCCCGCGCGCGGCTGATCGATGGCGGCTCGGACCGTGCCCAGCAGTTCTGCCACGGTCCACGGCTTCCGGAGAAACGGCGTGCCCCGACCTGCCGGGCCCACCTTGGAGACATCGGCATCGGCGTAGCCGCTCGTGAACAGAAACCGCACGCCGTAACCCTGCGCGTGCGCCGCGTCGAACAGCTGCGTACCACTCAGCTTGGGCATAACGAGATCGGTAATGACGAGATCCAGGCTCGGGCCGTGGTCGCGCAAGAACTCCATCGCCTGTTGACCGTTCTCCGCCGTCACCACCCGGTACCCCTGCCGTTCCAGGATTCGCTGGACGGACCGCCGAATCGCGGCTTCGTCCTCCACGACCAAGATGGTCTCCGTACCCGTGGGCATGTCCTCAAGTACCGTCGCCGGTGGGAGTGCCTGCTCCTCGGTCGAAGTCGGCACGTAGATTCTGAACGTCGTTCCCAGGCCTGGTTCACTGTAGACGTTGATGTAGCCGGCGTGTTGCTTCACCAGACCGTAGACCATGGCGAGGCCGAGTCCGGTACCTTGGCCTTGCGGTTTGGTGGTGAAGAACGGCTCGAAGATACGCTCACGGGTACGCGTGTCCATCCCGTTCCCTGTATCACTCACTGACAGGCACTCGTACTCGCCGGGGACGCCCCAGCCGTGGGTGGTCCGGTACTGCTCGTCCAGCACGGCATGACGCGTTTCGATGCGCAGCACCCCGCCCGCAGGCATCGCGTCGCGCGCGTTGGTGGCGAGATTCAGCAGGATTTGCTCCATGGCGCTGGGGTTCGCGTGTGCGAGGCCAGCATCCCCTGTCTCCAGCCGGATTTCGATGTTCTCGGGGAGCAGTCGGCGCAGCATGGTCGATACCTGCTGCACGAACTGGTTCAAGTCCAACGGCGACCGATCGAGCTGCTCGCGACGGCCGAATGTCATGAGCTGCTTGATCATGTCGGTCGCGCGCCGGGCTGCCTTTCCGATCTCATCGACGTCTTGACGAAGTTCGCTCTGGTCGACCGTCAACGACTCGTGCAGCAGCTCCGTGTTGGCCAGAATGGCCGTGAGGATGTTGTTGAAGTCGTGCGCGATGCCGGCGGTGAGTTGTCCAACCGCCTCCATCTTCTGCGCGTGCCGGAGCTGGCTCTCCAGCGCCCGCCGCTCGGTGACGTCTTCGGCTACCATCTCGAAGTACAAAACTCCGTCATCCGGGTCGTGCACCGGGCGCCCGCTGAGCCGCACCGAAAACAGGCTCCCGTCCCTGCGTCGCCAGGTGGCTTCCACGCCATCGATGCGCTCGGCGCCCGAGAACTCCCGAAGGAGCTTCGCGCGGTCGATCGCCCGCGCGTACACGTCTCTCGCCATGTCGAGCGCCAGCACCTCCGCCTCCGACTCGTAGCCCAGCATCTCCACCAGCGCCGGGTTGGCCGCCAGGAACCGGCCTTCGGGACTGGAGCGATAGATGCCGTACAGCGCATGATCGATCAGCGCGCGGAGACTCGAGGCCGACTGTTTCAGCGCCTCCTCCGCTTTCTTGCGCCCCGTGATGTCGCGAATGACCCGGCTGGAGAACCGTCGTCCCTGAACGTTCCACGACCCGACGGACATTTCGACCGGGAAGGTCGATCCGTCCCGGCGCCGCGCCACACCCTCGATAATCCTGCCGGGAACGTCGGCGGGTGCGTCGGGCGGGCGGTGTTGGCTCCCGTTGACCTCACCGTGGGGATCGGGCATGAGGGTCGTGAGCGGCAGCAGGTTCATCTCGGCGTGGGAGTAACCGAAGCTCCGCTCGGCAGCCGGGTTGCAGAACACGATGCGCCCCTGCGCATCGGCGACCAAGATGGAATCTACCGCCGATTCCGCCACCGCCCGGAAGCGATCCTCCCGCTCGCGGAGCGCTTCCTCTGCGGCCTTGCGCTCGGTGACATCGTGGGCTACACGGATGAGCAGGCTGTACGGACCCTGGCTGTCCGTCCACTCCAGTCGTCGCTGCTGGCCTCGCTCGTCCACCACCACCCGCTCGTAGGGAACCTCGTCGAGTGGCTCTCGGCCGGCAGCCTTGGACGCCACCAGCGCCCGTTCGCGCTCCCGCTCCTCGGCGTCCATCACTGTCAGCTGCCACCACCCCTCGCCCAGGCACTCATGCGGGTCCAATCCGAGAATCCGCCGCACCGACGGACTCACGTAGCGAATCTGCCCGGTGTCGTCGGCCACTACGACGAGGTTCCCCACCGACTGGAGAATGCTGTCGGAGAGGCGCATCTTCGCTTCCGACTGCCGACGTCGGGTGATGTCTTCGACCATCGCCACGACGAACTGCAGCCCACCGTCCTCGTCCAGCAGGAGGGAGAGCGTCAGTCGCCCCCACGCCAGCGAGCCGTCCTTGTGGAGGTACCGGTTCTCGAACACGCCGACGGGCTGTCCGGTCTCGATCATGCGGCGCTTCAGCTCGAGAACCTCCGCGTAGTCCTTAGGATGACTCACGTCGGCAAGGGTCATCGCAAAGAGTTCGTCCCGCGAATAGCCGAGGAATCGCTCGATGGCTTCATTGCAGCTGACGAACCGGTTCTCCCGATCGATGATCGTGATGCCGATGCCCGCCCCTTCGAACACGGCACGAAATCGGTCCTGGCTCTCCTGCAGCGCGCGCTCCGCCGCACGACGCTCGGTGATGTCTTCGCCCGAAGAGAGGGTTCCCATGGGAACACCGTTGCTGTGCCGCAACACGACATTGTGCCACGCAATGAGGCGTCGGGCACCCTTCTTCGTCACGATGGCGTTTTCGTAGTACTCAGGCAGCCCCTGCTCGCCCGACATCGCCGCCTCGAACATCGACCGCACCGTGGGCGCCTCGTCCTCCGGCAAGGCGGTCTCGAACCAGGACTTCCCCACAATGGCCGACTCGCGCTCGTATCCGAGCAGGCTGAGGCCCTTACGGTTCACCAGTGCGACGCGGCCCTGCCGGTCCAGTCCGACGAAGACGACTTCGGCGAGATCGAGGTACTGTTGGGTTTGACTCCAAGCCCTGCGCACATCCTCGGCGGCCCGCTTGCGCTCGGTGATATCGCGGACAGTGAGCACCACATGACCGACATTAGGATCGGCGAGCCGATTGTTGCCCAGCACCTCCACCTCGCGCCACGAGCCGTCGGCGTGTCGAACCCGGAGTTCACTCGGGGGCGCCGCTCCCTCGCGGGCAACACCCGCCGTGAACGCCTCCTTGGCGCGAGGGAGATCGGTCGGATGCACGAGGTCGAACACGCTCTGCCCGACCACCGCGAGAGGCGGGTACCCCAGGACCGACTTGATGGCCGGGCTGACGTAGACAATGCGCCCGGACCCGTCCAGCATTGCCACCACGTCGCGGTCCAGCGCGACCTCGACGACGGCACGCCAGTCTATCGGTCGCTCTTGCATCGCGGGTTCGGGCCTGCCTGGCCTTCGCCGCCAGAACGCGAGCATCGGCACCGCGGCGGCCAGCAAGGTCCCCACCTGGACCGCGCTCACGGCGTGTGCTCCTCCACTGCGCCGTCCTATCGCGACTCGGCAGCCATCACCAACAGGGCGGCCAGGGCAGCCTCGAACTCGGTGGACTTGTCGAAGAAGTACGCGGCACCCAGTGCACGACAGCGCGCGCGGTACGCCGCGTAGGGGAAGTTGGTCAGAACCATGACCTTGGGAGGCGCGTCGAACTCCTGCAGGCGCTGCAGCACGGTGATACCGCTCAGCCCGGGCATGCGGATGTCCAAGATGACGACATCCGGCTTGGCTTCCCGCGCCACGACCAATCCCGTTTCGCCATCCGAGGCCTCACCGATCACGTCCACACCATCGACCTCCGCNNACGCGCAGCACGCGACCACCTATTGCTGTTCCCATACTGTAATTCCAGACTGAGTCGCCACGGTTTCCTCCTCATGAGAGGATAGAGCCTCCACGTCATGGGGCGCAGTAAGGACGGCACCGCTGGAGTCGTGCGAAGAGGAGAGTGGACCCGGTCGGTCGAGTCCGACGCGTGTAGGGAATGCCCTACACGTCGGCTACTCCGTCAGGCCCTGTTCGATGGCGTATCGAATCACTTCTGCCGTGGTCTTCAGGCCGAGCTTATTGAGGATGCGAGCCCGGTAGGTACTGACCGTCTTGGGACTCAGCGACATCTCGGCAGCGATTTCCTTGAGGCTC
>JABAOD010005057.1_pt3 | contig 50780 bp, 45 predicted proteins | sample 7062151 | NCBI WGS metagenome assembly JABAOD01 (sample SAMN14538626, study PRJNA623070) | marine sediment metagenome | biome: marine biome [ENVO:00000428]; feature: marine pelagic biome [ENVO:01000023]; material: deep marine sediment [ENVO:00002113] | place: India: Gulf of Khambhat ... | reverse complement strand
GCCGAGCCGTCAAGGAAGCGCCGCCAAAGACAACTAGATCCGCGAGACTCGCGAGCTGAGCGGCTCCAACCCTCGCTCGCGCACCACGAAATCGTCCTCGATGCGCACGCCCCAGCGGTCGGGCAGGTAGATGCCCGGCTCGATGGTAAAGACCATGCCGGGCTCGAGCACGCGGCGGTTACCTTCGACCAGATACGGCGGCTCGTGCCCGTCCATCCCCAGCCCGTGGCCAAGACGGTGCGTAAAGAACCTGCCGTAGCCCGCGTCGGTGATCAGGCGCCGGGCGATGCGATCGAGCTGCTGGCACTCCATCCCCGGCCGGCCGGCTTCGAACGCGGCGGTCTGGGCCGCGAAGACGATGTTGAAGACCTCCCGGTATTCGGGAGAGGGATCGTCGCCGAAGAAGTGCATACGTGTGATGTCGGACCGATAGCCGTGGACGCGGCAGCCCGCGTCGATCAGTACCGGCATACCCAGGGCCAGCTGCCGCTCGCCCGGGCCCCCGTGGGGAAGAGCGCTCCCCGGACCGAACTGGACCAGGCCGCCACCGCGGGCCCCCCGGTCGGCCATCTCGCGGCTCAGCAGGCCACCCACGTCGCGCTCGCTGAGGCCCGGCTCCAGGGCGGCGAAGGTCGCGGCGATCGAAGTCTCGGTGATCGAGATGGCTCGCCGGATCAGCCCCAGCTCGTCCTCCGACTTGATGATGCGCAGCCGGGTGAACAGCGGGTCGCCATCGATCAGCTCCCAGTTGGGCAGCGCCTTTTGCAACCGGCGGCTGACGCCGAAGCGGGTGCTCGGTTCGATGCCGATTCGACCGGGGCCCGAGGCCCAGACGGCGTTTGCGACCACTCGATACGGGTCCTCATGCTCGGCCCAGCCCAGGACCTCGTAGCCCACCCGTAACGCCCGGCGGACGCGATCCACCTCGAAAGCGGGCGCCACGATCACCGGCTTACCGCGGGCCGGGATCGCCAGGGCGATCAGACGCTCGCTGCGGCCGAAGTCGGTCCCGAGCAGGTACTCGAAGTTGGTGGAGGGCTCGCAGAAGAGCGCGGCCAGCCCTTGCTCAGCCATCAGATCGAGAGTCCGGGTCAAGCGTCGTTGGAAGACCGCCTTCGGTAATGGATCGATACCCTGGGTATCAACGGTATCGACGGCCGGGGCTCGCGCCGGGCCGCCGACACCGAACCTTGCCACGACGAGCCCGGCGCCGGTGGTCTTGAGGAACTCGCGTCGTCTCATGCTGCCCGCCCTGTTGGGAGTTTCAATTCGGCCTACATTATCTCCCGGTTTTCGCGCCCCTACAACCCTGAACAGGAAACGGCCCATGCGTAGCTCGCTCCTGTTGATGGCGATCGCTGGCGCCGCGGTGATCGTCGGCCCTTGGCGCTCTCGGTCGGCGTCGCAGCCGGCGGCCGATCTGATCTTGCAGGGGGGCGTGGTCTACACGGTGGAGCCCGATCAGCGGCGAGCCCAGGCCGTGGCGGTACGTGATGGACGGATCGTCGCGGTCGGCACGCGGCGCGATGTCGCCCGTCACCGCGGCCCGGCGACGCGGGTGATCGAGCTGGACGGGGCCTTTGTATTGCCGGGCCTGGTCGACAATCATACACACTTCGAGCGCGCCGGCGAGCTTCTGCTGGGAATCAACCTGCTGGACGTCGCGGACTCGGCGACGCTGGCGGAGCGCGTGGCGGGCGCGCGCGATCGCTTGCCGCCGGGGGCCTGGATCCTCGGGGGCGATTGGGGCGCCTACGAGGAGTGGGCGATGGGATCGACCGGCCGCGAGGGTCGGGTGGCGGCGTCGCGCTTCAAACCGCACCGCCGGATGGTCGATCCGCTGACGCCGCGCACACCGGTGCTGTTGAGCCGCTGGGACCGAAGCGAATATCTGGCGAACGCGGTGGCGCTGGCCCGGGCCGGGATCGATCGGACGACCCCGGATCCGGCCGGTGGCACGATCGAGCGCGACCCGCGCACCGGCGAGCTGACCGGCATACTCACGGGTACGGCCGTGGCGCGGGTGCGCCGGTCCGTTCCGGCGAAGTCGTTCGAGCAGCGGGTGCTGGAGGCGCGGGCCGCGCTGCGTCGGCTGGCCGAGAACGGCGTGACGGGGATCCACGATATTACGGGCGGCGCGCAGATGGAGGTGTTCCAGTATCTTCGCGACCGTGGCGAGCTGAGCGTCCGCGTCTACGCCCGCCCGACGCTGGACAAGTGGGACGAGTTGGCGGCGGTTGGCATCCGCTCCGGCTTCGGCGACGAGTACCTGAAGATCGGAGGACTGAAGGGCTTCGTTGATGGTATCATGGGGAACTCGAGCGCTCGCTTCCGCGCGCCCTACGATCACCAGCCGGACAATCGCGGCAGTTGGCGGACCATGGTGCTGGAACCGCCGGGGTTGGCCGAGCTGATTCGCGCCGCGGACTCGGTCGGCCTGATCCCGCAGGTGCACGCCATCGGCGACCTCGCGGTCGACACGTTGCTCGACTGGTTCGAGATGGCGATCGAGAGGAACGGACCCCGCGACCGCCGCTTTCGCATGATCCATGCTCAGGTGGTGGAGGAAGATGACTTCCAACGCTTCGGACAACTCGGCGTGATCGCCGAGGTGCAGCCCTATCACGCCATCGACGACATGCGCTGGATGGAGGAGCGGATCGGCCACGAACGCTGCCGCGGCGCCTACGCCTTCAAGTCGCTGCTGGAGGGTGGCGCCGTCCTCTCCTTCGGCTCCGATTGGCCGGGGACGAACGCGGCCTGGTACCCGGCCAGGCCGCTCCTTGGCATCTACGCCGCCGTCACCCGTCAGACGCTGGACGGACAGCCGCCGGAAGGGTGGTTCCCCGAGCAACGCATCGATCGGGCGACGGCCATCCGGGCCTACACGATCAACAACGCCTTCGCGGCCGGCGAAGAGAACGAGAAGGGGAGCATCGAGGTCGGCAAACTGGCCGACTTTACGGTCGTGGACCGAGATCTGTTCGAGATCGCGCCTGCCGAGATCAAAGACGCTCGGGTGCTGGCCACAGTCGTGGAAGGGCGGTTCGTCTACACGGCGCCCGAACTGAAGCGCCCCGAGGCAACGCCTCAGGAAGCCTCGCAGATCCGATGACCGAGGCGGTTCTGGATCGAAGCCGCGAACTGCGAGGCTGGCGGGGCCTCTCGCGTCCGAGTCCGGCGCCCTGGCTCGTCGCTCTACCCGCCCTCGCCTTCCTGTTGGTGGCCACGGCTCTGATGCTGCGCCGGGTCGAGCCGTTCGTGAGCTGGTACTACCTCTCGGCCTGGTACCCGACGCTGCTTCTGCTCGACTCGGCGGTCGCCGTTCGCAGCGGTCGGTACTTTCTGATCTCACGTCCGAGTTTCGCCTTCTCACTGCTTTGCTGGTCGGCCGTGCTCTGGTTTTTCTTCGAGCTGGTCAACTTTCGCGTGGCCAACTGGTATTACGTGTTTCTGACGCCGAATCGACCGGTGCGCTGGCTGGCGACGACTGTCTCATTCATGACCGTGCTTCCGGCGATCTTCCTGGCCGAGCGCTGGCTGGCGTGCCGGGGCAGCTTCGAGGGCGTGCGTTGGCCCGGCTTCGCGGTGAAGCGCACCCATCTGTCGGGGATCTTCGGGGCCGGAGTGATCTTCGCGGGTCTGAGTCTGGCCTGGCCCCGCGCCTTCTTTCCGTTGATCTGGGGCGCGCTCACCCTGCTCCTCGAACCGTTCAACTACACGCGTGATCCCAGCCGCTCTCTGCTCGGTGACCTCTCGGCCGGGCGGCCGGCTCGTGTGCTGCGATTCATCGTAGGTGGTTTGTCGATCGGCTTTATCTGGGAGCTCTACAACATCGAATCCCGGGCCAAGTGGATTTACACCGTGCCGGGGTTCGAGGAGCTGAAGCTGTTCGAGATGCCGGTGCTCGGGTTCGGCGGGTTCTCGGTCTTCGCCCTCGACTGCTTCGTCGTCTACCAGTCGCTGGTGCTGGCGGGCGTGGCCGTGCCGCCCGACCGGCGTGGTGTTCGGGTTCGCTGGCGCCGCACACTGCCAGCGGCCGTCCTGGCCGCCGTGTTCTCCTTCGCCGTACTCGCCGGCATCGACCGCTGGACGACCGACTCGCTGGGGCCACGCTTCGACGAGCTGTGGGTGGCAGGCGTCGAGGAGCGGCAGCGTCTGGCGGAGAGTTATGCCGACGTCTTCGCGCTTGCCCAGGCGCCGCCACCCGAAGTTGCCCGGCTCATCGGCGTGGATCAGGCCGCCGCCGAGGAGTTTGTCACGGCGGCCCAGCTCGGCACGCTGCGTGGCGTCGGCATGGACAACGCGCGGCAGCTCTGGGGCTTGGGCGTCAGATCGGTGGCGGCGCTCGCCGGGGCCGACCCCGAGGCGCTGACCGCGGGTCTGCGAGAGGTGATGACGCGGCCCCGGGCCGGTGCACCGGCCCGAGTCCGGGTGTGGGTGCGGGCGGCGCGCGAAGCCGTCGGCACCGGTTGAGCGGGAGGATGACGTTGAAGCTCAACGCCCGGCGGCCAGCTGCCCGCAAGCTCTGGAGTGGGCCGCATGGATGAGCGTGCTCGGAAAGCGTGCGAGCGATACGTCGGCGAACTGTTCGCGCCAGAGGATGAGGTATTGAGAGACCTGCGGCGCGAGATGGGCGCCGCAGGTCTGCCGGAGATCTACATCAGCGCGGAAGAGGGCAGGCTGCTCCAGGTTCTTCTCAGGGCGATCGACGCGCGGCGGGTCGTGGAGCTGGGCACGCTGGGGGGCTACAGCGCCATCTGGATGGCGCGGGCGCTAAAGAGAGGGGGGCGGCTGATCACGGTGGAGCGCGACCCGGTGCGGGCGGAATTGGCGTGGCGCTTCGTAGGACGCGCGGGCCTGGAAGATCGGGTGGAGGTCCGGGTCGGCGAGGCGCTGGCGCTGTTGGATTCGCTGGCGGCGGACGGCCCGTTCGACGCCGTGTTCATCGACGCGGATAAGGAAAGTTATCCGCGCTATCTCGACTGGTGCTTGGAAGTGGTGCGCCCCGGCGGTCTGGTCATCGGGGACAACGCCTTTCAGGAAGGCGAGGTCGTCGATGATTCGGCCCAGAGCGCGGAGGTCCGAGGGATTCGCGAGTTCAATCGACGCTTGGCGGTCGAGCCTCGCTTGACTTCGATCGTGGTCCCGACCCGAGACGGCGTGGCGATCGCGGTGGTTGATCGTTAGAACGCCCGGTGGGTCGGGTGGCAACGTAATCAGGAGACCGACTGTGCGTATCAACTATCACCTTCATAACCAATACTCGAGCGACGGCCGCGGAAGCACCGAGGATGTCGTTCGAACCGCTGTCGATCTTGGCTTCGAACAGATCTGCTTCACCAATCACGCGGAAGTGCTCAGCGCCGAGCTTGGCGATTGGGTGCTCGATCTGGTCGAGGCGCGTGAGCGATACGAGCAGCTGCAGCATGAGATCGAGCTTTTGCAGCCCGAGTACCCGGAGCTACGCATCTTGTTGGGCGCGGAGCTCGAGTACCGGCCCGAGTGGGTGGAGACGCTGAACGCGCTGGTCGAGTCGGTGGACTTCGACCTGGTGATCGGATCGGTTCACGTCGTGGACGGCTACCAGGTCTCGGGCGGTGCGGTCGGCGACTACTTCCGAGACCGGGACATGTCCGATGCGTACGGCCGCTACTTCGAGACGGTGGACGAGATGCTCGAGTGGGGCGGCTTTGATGTCGTCGGCCACCTGGATCTGGTCAAACGGTTCGGCGTGAAACACTATGGGGCTTTCGATCCGGCGCCGTTCGAGTCGCAGGTGCAGGCGCTGCTCGAGAAGATGGCGGCCAAGGGGCTGGGCCTCGAGGTCAACACCTCGGGCGTCGTGCAGGCTCCGGCCGAGCCCTACCCCGGTCTCGACATCCTCAAGCTCGCCAATGCCGCCCAGATCGCCACGGTAACCATCGGCACCGACAGCCACGTGCCCAACAGCTTCGAACAAGGTTGGGAGGTCGGCGAGCTGCTGCTGCGCCGCGCGGGGTTCAACGAACTCACCCTGTTCAGCCACCGGATACGGAAGAACGTCCCTCTCGAAGAAGAGGAGGGTGGCGGAGAATAGCTCCTCTGACCAAGCGTATCATCGTTGGCCTGTCTCTCGATGCGAGCGGGCGGTTGCAGCGTCCGGTCGCCTTTCTGCCTCCGGGACACCGGCACGATGCGCTGCCGGCGGCCAGCGCCTTGGCCGAAGCTGGGGCGGACGAGCTTCACCTGTACGCTCCCCCCTCGGGAACCAAGCAGCTCCGAGGCGTCCTGGACCTCCTCGAACCGGTTTCCATTCCCATCACCGTCGCCGCCGAACCCGTCGGGCTGGACGGGTTCGAGGCTCTCCTCACCGCGGGCGCGGCGCGTGTGGCGATCGAGGATACGCCGTTGGCCGATCCGGATTTCATTCGGGCGTGCGCGGCGCGCTTCGGTTCCGCCGCCGTCTCGGTGGGCGTGCAGGCGCGGCTCGAGAACGACTACTGGCGCGTCGTGCGCGGAGCGGAGCGCCGCTCGACCGAGTGGGACGTGGTCAACTGGGCCCGAGTGATCGAGGCCCAGGGCGGCGGCGAGCTAATCCTCAGGTGCCCGGGCTCCGCCGACGAGCCGTTCGCGCTCGAGCTCTTGGGCAGCGTGAGCGGGGCGGTCGCTATCCCTGTTATCGCCGCCGCAGAAACCAGCTCGGCCGAGGACATCTTCGACGCGCTGATGATCGGCGATGCCGGGGGTGTGATCATGGCGGCGCCAGTCTTGAGTGGTCTAACTCATATCCGTGAGATCAAGCGCTATCTGGCTGATCACGGCCTGGCGGTGCGACTCGACTGATCGAGCAGGGTGCGTGCTTCGTGCTCCTCAGTCTCGGTCACCGATGTGTCGTTCGAAGAATTCGAGGATACGCAGCAGACGGTCGATGCGCAGCTTTGGCTCGCCGGTGCGCGAGAGGTCGTGACCCTCACGCGGGTAGCGGACGTACTCCACCGGCTTCCTCAGCACGGCGAGCGTACGGTAGAGCATCTCCGATTGGGAGACTCCAGTCCGCAGGTCGCGATCGGAGTGCATGATCAGCAGCGGAGTCTGGATCTGGTGGGCGTAGGTGAGGGGAGACTCCGCGCGCAGCGTCTCGTAGTCCTCCCAGGGGTAGGTGTCGAACTCGTAGGGAATGAGCCGCCAGGCGTTCCCTTCGCCGAAGAAGGTGGCCAGGTCGTACACTCCCCGCTGGGCCACGGCCGCCTTGAATCGGTGGTCGTGCCCCACCAGGTAGGCGGTGAGGTAGCCCGCGTAGCTGCCGCCGGTCACGACCATGCGGTCCTCGTCCACCACCCCACGCCGCACCACGGTGTCGACGGCGGTGAGCACGTCGCGCATCGGCCCGTCGCCCCAATCTCGCTGGATCGAGTACTTGAACTGGTAGCCGTACCCGTCGCTGCCCCGGGGGTTGGTATAGAGGACGGCATAGCCGTGGGCGGCGAGGAACTGAAACTCGTGCCACATCGTGGGCTCGCCCGGGCCCCACATAGCGTGCGGCCCGCCGTGAATCTCAACGGCGAGCGGATACTTGCGGCCCGGCTCGTGGCCTACCGGCTCGATCAACCACGCCTCGATCCTGCGCCCGTCGAAGCTGGAATAGTAGAAGCTGCGGTGAGGCTGCAGCTGGATTCCTTGCAGCCAATCCGTGTTCAGGGCGCTGAGCCGCCGCTCACCCGAACCGTCTGCGTCGGCGATATAGACCTCCGAGGGATTCGCCGGCTCCGTGATCACGTAGGCGAGGCGGTCGCGCCGGAGATCGAAGCTCAAAACGCCTCGCTCTCCTGACACCAGCTGGCGAATCTGACCGTCTCGCAGGCGCGCCCGGTAGATGGGGACGGTACCGTGAACGGAGGCGGAGAAATAGATCGCCTCACCGTCTCGCGACCAGCGGAAACCCCGAGCGCTGCGATCCAGAGCCCGATTGGGCCACACGATCGAGCCATCACCCGGCCCTTGACCGACCCGGATCACACCGATGAGCGTGTTCGACGCCGTCAGCTCCGTGGTGTCACGGGCGGTGAACGCGACGTGGCCGCCGGCCGGCGACCAGGCGGGATTCGCGACGGAGTGGCCGGGGACATCGACCTTTCGCCAGACTTCCGCGTCCAGGTCCATGATGTAGAGGTCGCGCTTCACCGCGTAGTCGGGGTGCTCACCTTCGGTGATCGCGGCCGTGAAGACCACGCGCCGGCCGTCCGGGGCGAAGCTGGCGTCCCGGAAATCGTAGGCGCCGCGACTGATTCGCCGGGTCTCGCCGCTTTCCAGGTCGAGGATATAGATGTGGGACCATTCCTCGCGAGGTTGCAGCGCGCGCTCGCCCTGAAAGTCGAGGCGAGTGATCACCGCCGGCTCGTTTTGCTCCGCGTTGCGGGCCAACCAGTTTCGAATCGCGCTCAGCGACCCGAACATGGCGGTGTCGGCGGCCGTCTCCGAGCCGCCGGGGCTGGCCACCGTCAGCGTGCGGGCCTCGTCGTGCTCGAGCTCGCGGGTTGTGAGAGCGGAGCTCAGCAGCAGCCGCTGGCCCGCGGGCGACCAGATGGGGTCTGTCGCTCCGCGCTCGAGCCGGGTGAGTTGACGTGCCTCGCCGCCGTCGGCTCGGATGAGAAAGATCTGCGAGTGCTCGCCGGCCCGATCCGATACGAAGGCAATACTCGAACCGTCGGGCGACCAGGCGGGTGCCCGATCACGCACCTGGCCGCGGGTGAGCTGACGGCGCCTGGCGCCATCGAGATCGGCGATCCAGATATGGCTGTAGTACTTGTTGTCGACGGAGTCGATCTGTGTCACCACGTACGCGAGCCTGCGGGCGTCAGGCGAGAGGGCGACGTCGGTGGCGGTCCGAAGACGGTAGAGGTCGTTCGCCCGGATCGGCCGCTTGTCCTGGGCGGCGGTAGAGCCGGCGGCGCCGAGGATGGTCGTCGCGGCGAGGGCGAGCCCGAGAACGATCGAAGCGCCCAGCGAGCGGCGGGAAGGTCGGGACATCTTTCTTTCTGCTCTTAGTCTTCGCTCGACCGGCCACGCCGCGAAGCCGGCGGGTCAGGGCGAGTCGGTGCGCGCAACCCGCGGTAGGTGAAGGTTCACGGCTCGTCGAGCGAGCAGGCTATGCAATCGGACAGTAGACGTTCAGGTGACCGCAACGGCTGCAGTGCCAGCCGACCCACTCGGGCGGCAAAGCGGCGTCGCTTTGCCGCAGCGACCGGAAGCGCAGGTGGTGGCCGCTTCGGCCGAGCACGGCATGGCAGCCCGGTAGCTGGCAGCGGACGCGATGGCCGGGGGCGATGAGATCGGGGTAGAGCCAATCTCGTAGCGATACGGTCTGCCGGTTCAAGCGATCCCTGATCATCACGGATTAATGTAAACGGGCTACCGCGGCCACAAAAGGCCGGATCGCCGCGGTCTCGGCCCGTCGGCGGACTCGGCTACTCGCCGATGATCTTCAGGACCACCCGCTTCGGCCGCCGGCCGTCCCATTCGCCATAGAAGACTCGCTGCCAGGGGCCGAGATCCAGTTTGCCCTTCGTCACCGGGATGATCACCTCGTGCCCGATCGTCAGGTTGCGCAGGTGAGCGGCCCCGTTGTCCTCGCCAGTGCGGTTGTGCAGATAGTCGTCGCCGCGCGCCGGGTGTCGCTTCCAGGGCGCCAGATCGCCTTCCAGCCAATCGAGAATGTCCTGGTGCAAGCCGGACTCGTTGTCGTTGACAAAGACCGAGGCCGTGATGTGCATGGCGCTCACCAGACACAGCCCTTCCTGGATCCCGCTCTTGTCGACACCCTTCTCGACCCAGGGTGTAATGTGGATGATCTCCTGGGGCTGATCGGTATTGAAGGTCTTGTATTCGGTGTGCGATTTCATCGGTCGGCCTCGCTATGAGCCCTCGGTGAGAACGCCGTGCTTGCGAAGGAACTCCCTCGCTTCGTCACGCTTGCCTGGCAACGCGCGGCCGTGATCGATGTATTCGCTGCGAGAGGCCGCGACATCCGGGGTGTAGGCGTCAAGGAATCGACGATACAACTCGATCGCCCGCCCGGTGCGTCCCAGAACCTCGTAGGCTTGGGCGGCGGACGAGAGCGCCAGCAAGTGATTGGGCACCTGAGCCAGCATGGTGTCGGTCTGGGCGAGCGCGTCCTGCGGGCGCCCAGCGGCCAGGCTGAGGAGCGCGACGTGATAACGCGAATCCAGGCTCAGAGTGTCGAGTCGCTGATACGCCATCAGCGCCATGGGGATGAACTGGCGAGCTGTCGCGCTGTCGCCGGTCTCGTAGGCGGCCATCGCGTCGTTGAACAGCTGATCCGCCGTCTGCAGGGGTGTCGCAGGAGGAGCGCCGGCGCCGATCCCCGGCGCGCCGACTTCGCCGATCTGAATGCGCTGAGCGGGAACCGGCGCATCGCCCGATCGGCCACCGTAGTAGATCAAGGCGAAAACGGCGGCGAGGGCGATGACGGCGAGGCCGAAGGCGCGGAGGCCGGTGAGGCCCCGCAGCGGGCCGTTCTTCTTGGCTTCGCCCCCGGCGAGCGAGGCTCCGCACCGGCGGCAGAACCGGTCGCTATAGTCTCTGGCGGCGCCGCAGCTCGGGCAGCTGAGCCGCTGCGCGCCGGGTTTGACTTGTTTCTTCTTACTCATGGGCAGTCCGTCTGCGCGAGTGGTTGCGGATTGTCTCGACGCGGCGATAATCTAGGCGGCGTCAGGTCTCGGGGAAGGGTGGCTTCACCGAGAGAGGCGGAAACCCTCTAGCTGCATCGCAGCTTTGTCCGAATTCGGCAAGTATTTCCTTCCGGGCCCCACCGAGGTGCGGCCCGAGATCCTGCAGGCGATGGTTCGGCCGGTCATCGGCCATCGCGGCGCCGAGATGCAGTCGCTGATGAAGCGGTTGGCGCCGCGGCTGAGGCGGGTGTTCCGGACCGAGCGCCCCGTATATGTGTCGACCTCATCGGCGACGGGCCTGATGGAGGCGGCGGTCCGCAACTGCGTCGCGGACCGGGTGCTGTCGCTGGTATGTGGGGCCTTCAGTGAACGCTTTTACAAGATCGCTCGAGCTTGCGGCAAGGAAGCGGATCGGCTGGATGTGGAGATGGGGAAGTCGAACGAGGCCGATCAGCTGGCGGAGGTGGTGGCCGGCGGCCGATACGATGCCGTCACGGTCGTGCACTCGGAGACCTCTACCGGTGTGCTCAATCCCGTCGCCGAGATCGCCGCGGTCCTGCGAGAGGCCGCCCCGGACACCCTGCTTCTGGTCGACGGCGTGACTTCGGTCGGCGCGACGCCGGTGGAGGTCGATGCCTGGGGTCTCGATTTCACGCTCACCGGCTCGCAAAAAGCCCTCGCCTTGCCGCCGGGCCTGGCGTTCGGCGTGGCGTCGCAGCGGGCGTTCGATCGCTCCCGCGAGGTGACGGGGCCTGGGCTCTACTTCAGCTTCGAGGCCTTCGAGAAGTCGGTGGAAAAGAACCAGACGGCCAATACGCCGGCGGTCTCGCTGCTCTACGCGCTGGACGCGCAGCTCGAGCGGATCGAAGCGGAAGGGCTCGAGGCCCGTTGGGCCCGTCATGGGGCGATGGCGGGGCGCACTTGGGCGTGGGTGAACGAGGTCCGCGATCGTCATGACATCGATTTCCGGGTGCTGGCGGAGGAGGGCCGGAGGTCGCCGAGCGTGACGTGCGTGGTGACGCCGAAGGGGGTGAGCGGCGTCGAGGTGACGCGCCGCATGGCCGAGCAGGGCTACACGATCGCATCGGGGTATGGGGCGCTCCGAGAGACCACTTTCCGGATCGGCCACATGGGCGATCATACCGTAGCAGAACTGGACGCACTGCTCGACCGATTGGCGAGCGTGATCGAACAACTACTGGATCGAGGTTAGCATGAACGAGCCGCGCATCCGAATGCGGGTGTTACTAGCGGACGAGATCGCAGCGGAGGGAGTCGAGATCCTGAAGGGGACTCCCGGGCTGGCGGTGGATGCACGTGGGGGGATCGGCGCTGACGAGCTGCTCTCGATCATCGAGGCGTACGACGCGCTCATCGTGCGCAGCCGCACCAAGGTGACGGCCGAAATCATCGAAGCCGGCAAGAATCTCAAGGTGCTGGGGCGGGCGGGTGTCGGTGTGGACAACATAGACCTCGATTACGCCACACGCCGCGGTATCGTCGTCCTCAACGCGCCTGGCGGCAACGTGGTGTCGGCCGCCGAGCATACGTTCGCGCTGCTGCTGGCGCTCGTGCGCCACATCGCCCGGGCCGATGCCTCGCTGCGCGGCGGAAACTGGGAGCGCGGCCGCTTCAAGGGGATCGAGCTGCACGGCAAGACGCTCGGCCTTGCCGGCGCCGGCCGCATCGGTACCGAGGTGGCGCAGCGCGGCCGCGCGTTCGGGATGCGGGTGATCGCTTACGACCCCTACCTGTCGCGCGAGCGGGCCGAGCGGATGGGAATAGAGCTGGTGACGCTCCCCGACCTGCTGGAGGAAGCCGACGTCGTCTCGGTGCACACGCCGCTCACCGAAGAGACCCGCGGCCTGATCGGCGCCGAAGAGCTGGCCTTGATGAAGCCCACCGCTTACCTGGTGAACGCGGCGCGAGGCGGCGTCGTGGATGAGGCGGCGCTGGCTCGTGCGCTCGAGGAAGGGAAGCTGGCCGGCGCAGCTCTCGACGTCTTTGAAAAGGAGCCGGTGCAACCGGACCATCCGCTGCTCAAGTTGGAGAACGTCGTCGTGATCCCCCACCTCGGCGCGGCGACTCGAGAGGCGCAGAAAAGCGTCGGGATCGAGATCTGCGAGGCGGTGCGTGATGCACTGATATTCGGCGACTACCGATCCGCGGTGAACGTTCCGGAGCTGGCGGTGCGACGTCACGGCGACCTCATCCCGCTCATCGACCTGGCCAACCGCCTGGGGCGGCTGCTCTGCGGTCTCACCCGCGGTAGCTACCGGGAGCTGGAGGTGCGCTACGCCGGCGCCCACGAAGAGTCGCTGCGAGCGCTCACCGCGGCGGCCGCTCAGGGTCTCCTTTGTGACATCGTCGCCGGACCGCTCACTCTGGTGAACGCGTTGCACGTGGCGGCGGAACGCGGTCTCTCGGTCAGCCGAGCGTGGCTGGGCTCCCATCCGGGGGCCGGCGAAATGATCGACTTGCGGTTGCAGACCGCCGACGACTCGGTGCGCGTCACGGGCGTCGTGCTGGGCGGACGCCATCCGCGGATCACCCGCATCGGTGATTATCACATCGACATCCAGCCGCGCGGCACGATCCTGGTCATGCGCAACCGTGACGTGCCCGGCGTGATCGGCAAGGTCGGGAGCCTTTTGGGCGACGCCGGCGTCAACATCGCCGAGTATCACCAGGCGCGGTTGCAGGCGGGCGGTGAGGCCATGGCGGCCATCGCCGTTGACGGCGTCGTGGACCGCTCGGTTATCCAGAAGCTGGCGGCGCTACCCGAGGTGGGCGGCGTCTGGCAAGTACAGCTGCCGGAGCCAAACGAGAACGCGCCGGCGCCGGAATCCGCCGAGGAAGCGCTCGAACGGGGACGCTAGACCGAGGTCGGCGCCGCCGCGCCGCACCTCCTACCTCTCGATCGCGCCGTGCCGGGCGAGGATCTCCACAGTCTTGTCGATCGGCAACGCATCCACCGTTCCCCGGTGCCCCGTTACGGTCACCGCTTTGAGCAGCGAATTGTAAATCGCCTCCTCGGTCGCCTCGACGACGGCCTGAAACAGCGGTGACATCCCCTCGTTCGGCAGATCGGTGACGTTCCGCGGGGCCCGTTCGCCGGGCGCCCGTCTCACCGACTCGGCCGTGGAAAACGCGATGACGTAGTCGCCGCTGCCGTTGGTGCTCGGTGATCCGGTGCGCGACAGGCCGTAGGCGGCGCGCAGCGCGAGGCGCTGGAGGTTGCGCGACGAAAGGGGGGCGTCTGTGGCCACGACCATCATGATCGACCCGTCGCCCGGGTCGGCCGCGCCGGGCTCTTCGGTCGGCTCGACGTAGCGCCGGAAGATGTAGCGGCCGAGCTCGACGCCCACCGGCACGCCCGCGATCTGCAGCGTCCCACCAAAGTTCGATTGAACGAGCACGCCCACCCGCCAGCCACCCAGCGCTTCCGGCACCACACGCGATGCGGTGCCGATGCCGCCCTTCCAGCCGTAGGCCCTGGTCCCGGTCCCGGCACCCACCGCCCCCTCCGCCACCGGCCCGGAACTGGCCGACCGCAGCGCGCTCAACACATGCTCCGCCCGTACCGGTCGCGCGCGGATGTCGTTCAGGAAGCCGTCGTTCGTCTCCCCGACGACCGGGTTGATCGAGCGAACGTCCTCCATCCCGGGCTGGGCGAGCAGATGAGCCACGAGGGCATCGGCGACCTGCCAGACGCAGAGCGTGCAGGTCAGCGCGATCGGGGTCTCCAGCTCGCCCAGTTCGGCCACCTGGCTCAAACCCAGCAGCTTGCCGAAACCGTTGATCACGACGATGGCGGCCGGCACCCGCTCCTGATAGACGTTGCCCCCATGAGGCAAGATGACGGTCACGCCGGTGCGGATCGAGTCGCCCTCCCAGACGGTGGTGTGGCCCACCCGGACCTGTGCCACGTCGGTGATCGCGTTGAACGGTCCCGGCTCGAAGATCCCCGGGGCGAGCCCCAGGTCTCGTGCACGGGGCCGGTCTTCCTGAGCCTTCGTGTCAGTGGGCATGAGCAAGAGAGCGCAGATAGAAAGTGTGCTGGCCACGGCCAGGCGCGTGCGGCTCGAACATCTGGTCATGATCTGCCGATTCGCGGGAAGTTCTCGTGCGGCCGCTGGGCCGGCTACCGAGGGACGTGGCGGGCCCGGACCCCGATGGCCACGTCCGGTTTCTTGGTGATGATGCCGTCCACGCCCCAGGCGAGCAAGCGATCCATATCCGCTTCCCGGTCGACGGTCCAGATGTGAACGCGCATCCCCAACCGGTGCGCCCGCTTCACCAGCCGCGGCGTGACAACGCGGAGGCCCCAGTGACGCTCGGGAATCTGGAGCGCGTCCAGCCGCCGCGGCCAGAGCCGGTCCAACCTGGACCAGTGCAGAAAGATGAAGGGCAGGGCCTGATCCATGGTGATGCTGCGTGGGCCGGGATAACCGCGAAGTGCCGGCCCCCGCTGCCATGAGTACCAGGACGCCAGCAAGACCCGGTCGCCGGCTGCGAAGTCGTCGATGAGCCGCCGCGTCGGCCGCGCGGCGCGCCGTTGCTTGATGTCGAGGTTGAAGCGGGCGCGGGGGAAAGCTTCGAGCGCCTCGGCCAAGGTCAGCAGTCGGTGTCCCTTACCGCGAAACGGATGGCTGTCGCCGCCGTCCGGCGACCAGAGGTAACCGGCGTCGAAGCTCCGCAGCTCGTCCAGCGTGTAGCGGTTGAGCGGCCCTTGACCGTCCGTGTTCTCCGACAGGTCACCCGAGTGGTGGAGGACGGGGTGCCCGTCGCGGGACAGGTGGACGTCGGCTTCGATAGCGTCAGCGCCCTGTTCGAGCGCCAGCCGCAACGCGTCGAACGTGTGCTCGGGCGCGTAGCCCGAGGCGCCCCGGTGCGCCAGCACCATCGGCTCGTCGGCGAAGAACGGGTGCTCTCTCAGACCGAACTTGGACACAGGACGTTGGCGGCGCCCGCTGAGCGCTGCGGCGCGCGCCCTCAGTACTTGGGCAGCGACGGGTCGACCTCGTCCGACCAGGCGAGGATGCCGCCCTCCAGATTATAAACTTTGCGAAAGCCCGCCTCTTGCAACAGCCGAACGGCGTGCGCGCTGCGGACGCCGCTCCGGCACATCACCACGATCTCCTCGGCGCTGTCGAGCGCGTTCATCCGCGACGGGAAGCTGCCCAGCGGGATCAGGTCGGCATCGTCCAGCTTGCAGATGTCCCATTCGTGCGGTTCGCGGACGTCGATGATGCGAATCCGCTGCCCGGCATCGAGACGCGCCTTGAGATCCGTCGCTGTGATCGCCGGCACGCCGCGCCGCAGCTGCCGCTCCTCGGCTTCGGCCTGACGGACCCCACAGAACTCCTCGTAGTCGATCAGCTCACGGATGGTCGGGTGCGGGCCGCAGATCGGGCACTCGGGATCCTTTCGCAGCCGCAACTCACGGAAGCGCAGCCGCAGCGCATCGAACAACAGCAGGCGCCCGATCAGCGGCTCGCCCGCACCGAGGATCATCTTGATCGTCTCGTTGGCCTGCAGGGCGCCGATGATCCCCGGAAGCACGCCGAGCACGCCGCCTTCGGCACACGAGGGGACCAGCCCGGGCGGCGGCGGCTCACGAAACAGGCAGCGGTAGCACGGACCCTGTTCAGCATAGAATACCGACGCCTGGCCTTCGAACCGGAAGATCGAGCCGTAGACGTTGGGCTTGCCGAGCAGCACGCAGGCGTCGTTGACCAGGTAGCGCGTCGGGAAGTTGTCGGTGCCGTCGACGACGATGTCGTAGCCGTCGAGGATCGTCAGCGCGTTATCCGAGGTGAGACGAGCCTCGTGCGTTTCGATCTCGATCTCGGGGTTGAGGTCGAGCAGCCGCCCGCGCGCCGACTCGAGCTTCGAGCGGCCCACAGCGCCGGTGCCGTGGACGATCTGCCGCTGCAGGTTGCTGAACTCGACGACGTCGAAGTCGACGATCCCGATCGTACCAACGCCGGCCGCGGCCAGATAGAGAGAGGCGGGTGAGCCCAGACCGCCCGCCCCGATCAGCAGAACGCGAGCCTGCTTGAGCTTCTTCTGGCCCTCCAGCCCGACCTCCGGCATGATGATGTGTCGGGCGTAACGGCGCATCTCGTCGGGTGATAGCTCCACCGCTTCGCCTCCGATGACCGTCGTCGGCGCTCCGCCGGCGATAGACGGAACGATTCGGATCTCGTCTCCGCTCTTCAGGGCGGTCTCCTCTCTACCTTCAAGGTAGCGAATGTCCTCCTCGTTCAGATAGACGTTCACGAAGCTGCGGAGCTTCCCGTCCTCGGCGTAAAGGTGCCGCCTCAGAGCGCCGTGCCGATCCGTGAGGCGCTGCAGAGCCTCGGCCACGGTAGCCGCCTCCACTTCGACCGTGTCGCGGCCGCCGATGTATTGCCGCAAGGGTGTAGGGACGATGACCGAAATCGCGCTCATCATTACTTAGACCTCAGTTCAATACGGTAAGGCCAATGATCATTCTTCGCCGCCTCCGGGTTCGCGAACGGATACCGGCTCGAATCGCTCACGAGACTCGGCCAGTCGCCAGGCACGCGCAGCGCCGGCGCGCTCGGACTCGACGCTGACGATCAGGTAGATGTACCAGGGCCAGGCATGCGCCCGATCGAATTCCGATGGCTCCGCCGGCGCGTCGGGGTGCGAGTGGTAGTATCCCACCACCTGCAGGCCGGCCGACTCGGCGCGCCTCTCCAGACCTAACACTTCAACGGGGTCGATAAGGTAGCGACGCTCGCGTTCATCGTCGCGAACGTTACGCAGAGGGACCGCGTCGATCACCCGGACATCGTCCTCCCGTGCATCGCCGAGAAGACCGCCGCACACCTCCTCCGGGTACCCCGATTCGGCATGGGCGCCGATCCGGTCGAGTACTCCCGCCGCCAAGCGCAGCATCCGATCGCCGGTCGTCCGCTTCACCGTGCCTCCGCCCAAAGGCCCAGGCTGAGGTAGCGATCGCCACCGTCCGGGAAAATCACCACGATGCAACCATGCTCCAGCTCAGCCGCCAGCCGGCGCGCCGCGCTGGCCGCGGCGCCCGACGACGGACCGGCCAATAGCCCCTGGTCGCGAGCGAGCTGTCGGGTCATGGCGTAGGCCTCCTCGGTCCCCACCCTCAGCGTGCGGGACGGCAGCGCGGGGTCGTACAGGCTGGGTACGATCGCCGTAGGAAGGTGCTTGAGACCTTCGATTCCGTGAAACCCCTCGTCCGGCTCCACCGCGATCAGGCCGACGCCGGCATCGCGTTCCCTCAGATACCTTCCGGTGCCCATCAGCGTACCCGTCGTCCCCAGCCCCGCTATGAGGTGCGTGATCGCGCCCCCTGTCTGCGACCATATCTCCGGCCCCGTGGTCTCGTAATGGGCCCGGGCGTTCGCCGGGTTGTTGTACTGGTCCGCGTAGAAGTAGCGCTCCGCATCGTCACGGGCCAGCTCGCGTGCGCAGAGGATCGCGCCGTCCGACCCCTCGGACGGATCCGTCTCGATGACCTCCGCCCCGTAGGCCCGGAGCAGGGCCTTTCGCTCCGCGCTGGCATTGCCGGGCAGGCAGATCGTGACCGCGAAGCCCCGGGCCGCGCCGAGCATCGCGTAGGCGATCGCCGTGTTGCCGGAGCTTGCGTCCAGCAACCGCTGCCGCGGCAAGACTCCCACACGCTCAGCCTCCAGCACGATGGCCCGGGCGGCCCGGTCCTTCACCGATCCCCCCGGGTTCATCCACTCCGCCTTCGCCAGGATCGAGACGCCCGGCGCGACCCCGGTGAACCGCAGCGGCACCAGCGGCGTGCCGCCGATGAGATCCAGGATCCCGACGGCCGACCCCCTGGCCTCCGGCTGGGCCCGGGCGCCGGAGCTTTCGGTATCGACGCACGGTGTGGCGAGCCGCATCGCTCGAAGCCTCCAAACAAGAAAACCGGCCGCGGTTCCAGGGACGCGGCCGGTGGGGTGATGACGGTGTCGTCCAGCTCGATTCAAACCTCTTCGAGATCGTACCCGTCCCCTCCGGCCCGGCGCCCCAGGGCGCCGCGTCGACAGATGCAGGGACAACCGCAGGTTCGATCGCGACTTCTCATACGATGAATTTGATAATGATTATCAACTTGGAGGTCAAGTGTTTATCAACGCCGGCAGAGCTGTGATTTCTCATACGGTTATACGCGGCCGGCCGTGGACCTCTTGAGCGGCGACCCCAAGCCGCTGAACTTCGGCGGGTCGGGTCGGGTTCCGGCTGCGCCGGGGTTGTGGCTCAGACTTCGACGGCGAGGCTGCGGCGAATGGCCTGGATGTTGTCAGGGATCGAGCCTTTGGAGAAGACCGCCGACCCGGCCACGAGAACGGTGGCGCCTGCGGCCACCACCGCCGGCGCGGTGGTGGGATCGATGCCGCCGTCGACCTCGACCTCGATATCGGCGAGCCCCTCGGCCTCGAGGCGGCGCGTGAGGCGGGCGATCTTGGCGACGCACTCGGGTATGAAGCGCTGGCCGCCGAACCCCGGGTTGACGGTCATGATCAGAACGAGGTCGACGAAGGGGAGGATGTCGGCGAGGGTTTCGACCGGGGTGGCGGGGTTGATCGCCACGCCCGGGCGAGCGCCGAGCTCGCGGATCCGGGCCACGGTGCGGTGGAGGTGTGGGCAGGTCTCCTGGTGAACGGTGAGGAGGTTGGCGCCGGCGTCGACGAAAGCCTCGAGATAGCGGTCGGGCTGTTCGATCATCAGGTGGACGTCCAGGGGCAGCTCGGTGGCGCGCCGCGCCGCCCGGACGATCAGAGGCCCGACGGTGATGTTGGGCACGAAGTGACCGTCCATCACGTCGACGTGGATCCAGTCGGCGCCGCCCTTTTCGCTCTCGGCGATCTGGTCGCCCAGACGGGTGAAGTCGGCGCTCAGAATACTCGGGGCGATGCGTGCCATGGGTAGCCGTTCAGTTTAGATGATTCCCAGCCGGTTCCCGACCTTTTTCATCGCCTCGAGCACGGTGTCGAGGTGCTCGATCTCGTGGCCGGCGGAGATCTGGCAGCGGATGCGGGCGGTGCCATGCGGGACCACGGGGTAGCCGAAGCCGATGACGAAGACGCCTTCCTGCAGCAGCAGCTGGCTCATGCGGATCGCTTCCGCGGTCTCGCCGATGATGATCGGCACAATCGGGGTATCCCCTTCGATCGGCTTGAGCCCGGCCTCCAGCAGCTTTTCGCGGAAGTAGTTGGTATTGGCGTGGAGCTTCCGCACAAGCTGCGGGTGGTTCTCGAGATGCTCGATGGCCGCCAGCGAGTGGGCCGCAGTCGCCGGAGGCAGGGCGTTGGAGAAGAGCATCGGGCGCGAGCGCTGGGTCAGGTAGTCGGTGAGCGCCTCCGGCCCCGCGGTGAAGCCTCCGGCCGCGCCTCCCAGCGCTTTGCCGAGGGTGCTGGTGATGACGGGGACCTGGCCGTGTAGACCGAAGTGCTCGGGGGTTCCGCGTCCCGTTGGGCCCAATACGCCGGTGGCGTGTGAGTCGTCGATCGCGACGGTGGCGTCGTACTTCTGGGCGAGCTCGAGGATGTCGGGGAGCTTGCAGATGTCGCCTTCCATGGAGAAGACGCCGTCGGTGATCACGAAGCGGTGGCGGGCGCTCTGGGTCTCTTTGAGCGCCGACTCCAGCCCCTTCATGTCGGAGTGCTTGTAGATCTTGCGGTTCGACTTCGTCATCCGCACGCCGTCGATGATCGAGGCGTGGTTCAGCTCGTCCGAGATGAGCGCGTCCTCCTCATCCAGAAACGTCGGCATCAGGCCCGTGTTGGCGTTCCAGCACGAGACGTAGGTCAGCGACGATTCCAAACCGAGGAAATCGGCGATCTTTTTCTCGAGCTGGCGGTGCAAGGTGAAGGTGCCGCAGATGAAGCGGACCGACGATGTGCCGGCGCCGTAGCGCTCGTAGGCGGAGATCCCCGCCTTCACGACGTCCGGCGTGTCGCAAAGACCCAGGTAATTGTTGGAGCAAAGGTTGATCACCTCGCCCCCGGTCTCCTCCACCTTGACCACCGCCGCCTGAGGCGAGTCGAGGTGCACGAGCCGCTTGTACACGCCCTGCTCCTGCATCTGCCGCAGCTCGCCGCGCAGGCGCTCGAACAGTCCGCTCATCCGACCTCCGCTTCAGCCGGCCCCGCGCGATCAGCCACTTCGGGACTCCTCATCGCGCTTCCTCGCGAGCTGGCGCGGTCGCACCCCGATCAGGCCGTAAAAGAGGATCGCGGCAGCTCCGAGAATCAGAACGGGCACCAGGATGGCGCCTTCCAAGCCGTGCATCGGGGGACACCTCCTTGATCGATGCGGCACGAGATCGGGTTGGCGGCGGGCCGACGGTCGCCGCTCAACTTGGCCGCGCTGCCGGGCCGGGGCAAGAGGAAACCGGGCGGCCGTTCCGGTGATCGGGGACTACCGTCAGCGGCGGGCGGCGGGTGTCGGCGGTGGGGCCGCGAGTGCGTAATCTCCAGCGAAAGTTGGAGATAGGCGGTCCAGGCTCGACGCGCCCCTTTTCCAAGTTCAGCCAGCAAGGTACCTTTACGCTACGCGGGTTTCTCGACAGAGCACCAAAGGATGACTGCAGTGAAGCACGCCGTGACTCTCCTGCTTTCGGCTCTTTTCATCGTGTCGGCTCGACCCGCCTCGGCCCAGGATGAGCGTGCCCGGGAGCACCTCCAGCTCGCCCTTGCCCACGTGATCGCCGGCGATACGGTGCTTGCCTTCAGCGAGCTGGAAAAGGCCGTCGAGGCCGAGCCGCGGTTCGCCGACGCTCATTATCACATGGGGCGGCTCTACACCCACCGGGCCAGCGCCGTCGAGACCGACTTCCGCGACCGGCTGAGAGCGGAGAAGGCGCTGATGGAAGCGTTGCGCCTCAGCCCGAACGACCCGCGCTACCTGCTGGAGCTGGCGCGGCTCCGTCTGAAGCAGCACATGCGCATCGACGCGGAGCGGCTGTTCCGACGTGCCCTCGATGAGGCGGAGAAGCTCGGCGAGCCCGAGGTTCTGGCGGACGTTCACTTCAACCTTGGTTACATCAAGGAGCTTCGTTACCAGACGCTTCGGCACCGCCGCTTCTCACCGTTTTTCCGCGGTCCGCCGGTGGGTGAGCTGGGGCTCATGAACGAGTACGAGCCGGCGCGTTATGGCAACGCCTACCTGGACGATTCCGGCGTCATCGAGGGCTCGGGCGACGCGGACAAGGAGAGGATGGTGGAGCACTATCGGGCGTCGCTGCGCTTCGATCCGTACCATGTGGCGGCGGCGGTCCGGTTGATGGGGTACCTGCTCGACGAGCGCCGGTTGGGCGAGTACCTGACCATCGCGCGACGGCTTCAGGCTGCGCACCCGGAGCGGCCCGAGCCGTTGCTGTATATGGGTCTGGGGCTGCACGCCGCCGGTCGAGAAGACGAGGCGGGAGAGGCGTTCGAGGCGGGGCTGGCGCGCTTGCCCGAGGCGGACCGTGCGGCGATCGAGAATCTGGCGTCGATCATGACGCGGAGCGCGGCGAGTGACTACCTCGCCCTGGACGACGAAACGCGTGAGGAATACAACAGCCGGTATTGGCGTCTTTTCGATCCGCTCTACCTCACCCGGTCCAACGAGCGGCGCCTGGAACACCTGTCGCGGGTAGCGTACGCCGACCTGAGGTTCTCGGCGCCGGAGACGGGGCTTCGCGGGTGGGAAACGGATCCGGGAATCATCTACGTCCGCTACGGGCCGCCGCTAGAGATCGCGACGTTTGGGGTCAGCACGACCGATGGCGGCAACCCCTACGCCGTCGGTCGCCGCTCGATCATCTGGAGCTACGGTGAGAGTGGGCCGTTGTTCATCTTCCGGCAGATGCCCGGCTATCTGAGCACGCGCTTCGCTGGCGACTACCACTTCATCGCCGAGAACTATCGGCAGGTAGCTCCCGCGCTGTACGAGAACATTCCTTCTCTCCCCGAGCTCTTGGACTTGCCGGTGCAGGTCGCCCGCTTCCGGGGCAAGGCCACGGACGAAATCGCGCTGGAGATCCATGCGGCGATTCCGCTCGTGGACTTGGCCGAGGACCTCGACCTTCGGCAGGGGGAGATCGAGACGGGGGTATTCCTGCTGGATCGTGAGGGCGAAACGATCATCGAGCGCGTCAAGAGCGAGCTGCTGAGGTACGCGGAGTCGCCCGAGGTGAACGAGTTCCGCAGCTGGCGCATCATCACGCCACCCGGCGGACCGATCGTCGTCGCCGTGGAGGCGCGGGACGCGGTGACCTGGCGTGCGGCGGCCTCTCGCGACACGATAACGGCGGAAGAGTTCCCCAACGATTCGATCAACCTGAGTGACATCCTCGTCGCCGACGCCATTCGGCCTCTGACCGAGGAGCCGGCCAGCCGCTTCGACTTCGAGATCTTTCCTAACGCCGCGCTCGAATTCCGCCCCGGTGAAGCTGTCCACATCTACTACGAGGTGTACGGCCTCCAACAGGACGAGGAGGGCTTCGCCTCCTACGACGTCTCGCTGCAGGTTCGGGTCAAGCAGCTGAAGCGCGGCGGTGGGATCGCCGCGCTCATCGGTGCGATCGCGGACGCTTGGGGCTTCAGCATCGTCGGCGACGACCGCCTCGAGCTGCGCTACGGCCGGGAAGTCAAGTTGGACGGGCGGGACCGGGTGACCGAATACCTGTCGCTCGATCCTCGAGAGGTTCCCGAGGGAGTGTACGAGATTCGGCTGCGAGTTTGGGATCGGTTGGGTGAGCAGATGGCCCGATCGCGGCGCGCCTTTCAAGTGGTGAAGGAAGCGGAGAAGGAGTAGCCACGGGTGTCGCTCAGCCGCGCGAGCTCGGCCGGGTCAGGCCGCATCCTCACTCTGGTGTTGGCTCTGACCGTCACCGTCGCCCCCGCGGCGGAGGCGCAGAGCGGTCTCAAGACAAACCGGCGCTGGTTGTTCGCCTTGATCGGGGCGGCGGTGGCAGGCGTTCCCTCTTACGCCTTCGCCGGCGATGGGTCCGTCAGGACCAGCTGCACCAGCAAGACCTGCGTCGGCATAGCGGCCGGGCTGATCGGCGCCGGCATCGGCTTCCTGATCGGGGCGGAGTTCGATTCCCGTTACAAGCGGAGAATGGCGGCAGGCCCGTCACTCAGCTACTCGTTCCAGGACGTGCCTCTCGATCTGGTGCCCGATCGACTCACGAGCTTCCCCGGGGGCGCGGCGGTGATCGGCCTTGGCGGCGCCCGCATCGTGCTCCGCGACGGGACGGTGCGCCGTCGAGCCGCGACCGTACGGGGCATCGAGGACCTGGCGGTGGTACCGTCGCAAGATCTGCTGATCCTGAGCACGTTCTCCAACCTGCTCACGTTTCCGATCGGTGACGAGTCCGCGCCCGGCCAGGTGGTCGATGAGCGGGGAGGCGGCTCACTGCAGCTCTTCCAAGACAACCTGGCGGTCGCGGGGCTCGACTCGCTGCGGCTGCTGCGCATTCAGAGGACCGCGGGAGAGGTCTCGGTCGCGACTCTGACCGAGGTCGAGAGCTTCAACTATATCACCGACATGTCGTTCAGCGACTTCGGGCGCGTCGGCTGGGTGCTGATGGAGAATCGTCTCGCTTCCTACACCGCTGACCTGGAGAAGATCGCCGAGACCGAGCTGCCGGCGGCCGGGCGCAGCGTCCGGGCGCGGGGCAGCCGGCTGGCGGTGGCCGCCGGCTCTAACGGGGTCTACGTGTTGGACGCGGCGGATCCCGCGGCGCCACGGGTGGTACAACATTATAGTGGAGTGAGCTTTGCGTTCGCCGCCGACCTGGATGGAGATCTGCTGTACGTCGCCGCAGGCTCTGACGGTGTGGTCGTGGTGGACCTGGGCGGTGCGGTGCCCACAGTGATCGGAGTGGCCCGGCAGACCCGCTTCGCCACGGACGTGGTGGTGACCGAAAGCGGCGAGGTTTGGATTCTCGATCGCGATGGGCGGAGGGTCCAGCTCGCCGACCTGCGCGGTCGGGCCGGAGGCGAAACCCGAGGAAGTCGCGGCGGCAACTGATCGTGCATCGATGGCAGCGGAACGGAGAGATCGGCCGCGCTGGGAGCGCAAAGTGTGGCGCGTCGCGCTGCTCTTCTCCCTACTCTTCCACCTCGTTCTCCTGCTTGTTTTCCGTACGACACCCGAGCGCCTGACACCTTACGCCGCCGCCGGTCCGGCCGCGGGAGACCCCTTAGCCGCGGCGGGCGGTGGCGGGATGCGGGCGATCATTCTGCGGCCGCCGCTGGAGATCACCATACCGCCGCGCCCGGAAACGCCGACGATTGAGCCGGTAGAGGTCGAGCTGGAAGAGCCGATCCTTTCCTTCTCCGAAGTCGAGCTTCGCGATCCCGGTGAGGGTCGTCTCGAGGGGTCGGAGACCGGGCCCGGTCTTCCCGGGGGAGAGGGCCGCGGTGATGCCGGGAACGCGATGACGGGGCTGCGACGTCTCATCCCGCCCACGCCGCGCGGCGTGATCATGGCGCCGCTCGAACGGCCGCAGTCGGTCCGGGGGCGCGAGGTGACGGTGTGGGTCTTCATCACTCAGGCGGGTGTCGTCGACTCCGTCCGCTTGCAGCCGCCGACCCCGGACCGCGAATACAACCAGAACCTGATCCGCGAAGCCCGGGAATGGGTGTTCGAGCCGGCAGAGCGTGCGGGTCGGGCCGTCGCCACCTGGTACAGCTACACCTGGAAGCTCTGATGAGCCGGCAGAAGCCGCCCAAGGGCCGAATCCTCTGGGTCGATGACGAAATCGAGCTGCTGCTCCCCCACCGGCTGGTTCTGGAACAGCGCGGCTACGAGGTGGACACGCAGCCGAACGGCGACGACGCCTTGAGCCAGCTCCGGCGGAAAAGCTACGACCTGATCCTGCTGGATCACGAGATGCCCGGCCGGACCGGGATCGAGATGCTCCGCGAGATCCGGGGTGTCGATCCACGGATCGCCATCGTGATGGTGACGAAGAGCGAGAAAGAGGAGACGATGACGGAGGCCATCGGGCGGAGCGTCGACGACTTCATCCTCAAGCCGACCAGCCCACGGCAGGTGGCCTCGGTGGTGACCCGGATCCTGGAGGGGCCCGGACTCCGTCATGAGCGCCGCGCCCGTGATTTCGTCCGCGCCTTCTCCGAGATGCGCCAGCGTATCGACCAGGCCAACGTCTGGCGCGACTGGAGCGACCTCTACTCGGATCTGATTGACTGGGAGCTCGAGCTGGGTGACACGGGCGAGGCCGGGCTGCTCGAGTCGTTGCACAACCTGATCGTCGACGTGCGCCGACGCTTCTCGGATTTCGTGGTCCAGGAATACCCCCGCTGGTTGGGGAGCGGTGAGGAAGACCGGCCATCGCTCTCGGTGGACGTCGTTCCGCACTTCTTCTTGCCGCTCCTCGCCCGAGACGAGCCGGCGGCGCTCGTGGTGGTGGACTGTCTACGGCTCGATCAGTGGCGGGCGCTTCGCCCGTCCATTCTGGAGGACTTCGAGGTCGAGGAGGACCTCTACCTCTCCATCCTGCCGACCGCCACGCCCTACGCCCGCAACGCGATCTTCAGCGGCCTCTTCCCGGACGAGCTGGCCCGGCGGCGCCCCGGCTGGCCGGAGAAGTACGAGCAGACGGGCTTGAACTCGTTCGAAGACGAGCTGTTTCGCGACCAGATCGCGAAGCTGACGGGTGGGGCGGTGCCGGTCCATTACGAAAAGGTCAACAGTGCCAGCGACGGCGAGGCGATGCTGAGGCGCCTACCGGCGTTGCTGGATGAGCGTCGCGCCCTCGCCATCGTTTTCAACTTCGTCGATCTGCTGACCCATGGGCGCGGCGAGTCGCAGCTGCTGTTCGAGATGGCTCGCGATTCAGAGGCGCTTCGGCGTTTGACCCGTACCTGGTTTGATCGATCCGACCTGCGCCAGGCGTTGCGGGTCATCGCCGCGCGGGGCGTCCGCGTTCTGCTCACCACCGACCACGGGTCGGTACACTGCTTACGCCCCACGACGGTTTACGCCAAGCGCGACGCGACGCTGAGCCTGCGCTACAAGTACGGCGACGATCTGCGGGCGGAATCGCCCGGCAGCGTCTTCGCGGTCCCCGATGGGCGGACGATCCGGCTCCCTGCCGGCGGGCTGAAAACCAACTATCTTCTGGCCCGGGAAGACTATTTCTTCGTCTATCCCACGAAGCTGCGGGAATACCAGTCCCGTTACCGGGACAGCTTCCTGCACGGCGGAATCAGCCCCGATGAGATGATCCTGCCGGTGGCGCTGCTCAAGCCTCGCGGTGAAACGCGTTGAAGCTCTACACTCGGCTCCTCAGGTACCTCCGACCGTACAGGCTGGTGTTTGTCGCCAGCCTTCTGGCCGTCGCCCTCGGTTCGATCCTCGACGGCTTCACGATGATCCTGCTGATCCCCTTCCTCCGCTCGTTGTTCGGCGAGGCGGCGGTGCTGCAGGCCGGAGGTGGCCTGGTCGAGCGCGTGCTCGATCTCACCGTCGGGCCCTTCCTCGCCCGGTCGGAGCCCAGCGCCGCGTTACGCAACGTGGTGATCGTGGTGATCGTCGGGTTGCTGCTCAAGAACGTGTTCTTTTACACGGCCAACGCTCTCGGGGTCAAGGTTCGCGAAGGAATCGTGCGCGACATGCGCAACCAGCTCTACGGGCACCTTCAGAAGCTCCCGCTGGGTTTCTTCGACCGCCACAAGACGGGGCAGCTCATCGCCCGAGTGTTCTCGGATACGAGCCAGACGAAAGAGGCCATCACATACGCGATATCAGACCTGGTCAAGCATGCGGTCTCGCTGATCGCTTTCGTCACCGCGCTGTTGCTGATCTCCTGGAAGCTGACGCTGCTGGCGCTGGTCGTCGCTCCCCTCTTCCTCGGCTTCTTGAAACCGATGCTCTGGCGGTTACGTCGCGGCTTCCGGCGCGCTTACGAAGCGCAGGGGGAACTCACCAGCATGCTGCAGGAGACGGCGTCGGGGGCAAGGCTGGTCAAGGCGTACGGCGCCGAAGAGTTCGAGCGCGGCCGCTTCGTCAAGACGAATCAGGCCTACTTCCGTGACCTGGTGCGCGCCGAGCGCGTACGCCTCCTCAGTTCTCCGCTCTCCGAGATGCTGGGCAGTATCGTGACCCTCGTGCTGGTGTGGGTGGGCGCGCAATTCGTCTTCAGCGGCCAACTCACGGCTGAGGCTTTCCTCACCTTCCTTACGATCTCACTCCGGGCTCAGTCGCCGATCAAGGCACTCACGACCTTCCCGGCCCGCGCTCAAGCGTCGCTCGCCGCCGCGGACCGCTTCTTCGAGATCCTCGACACGGGCGGCGAGCCGGTGAAGACGGGCGGGCGTCGAGTGGACCGCTTTGAGCAGCGGATCGCTTACGAAGGCGTCCACTTCGCATATGACGGCCAGGAACCGGTGCTCCGAGAGATCAGCTTCGAGGTGAACCGCGGAGAAGTGCTGGCGCTCGTTGGCCCGTCAGGCGCCGGCAAGAGCACGGTCGTCGACTTGCTGCCCCGCTTTTACGAACCCGGTCGCGGACGCATCACGCTGGATGGTCTCGACATCGGTGAGATACGTCTCGACTCGCTCCGCCAGCTGCTCGGGATCGTCTCGCAAGAGACGCTCATCTTCCACGACACGGTCCGGGCCAACATCGCCTACGGCGCCTCCGATCGATTCAGCCAGGAGGAGATCGAAGCCGCGGCGCGCGCGGCGAACGCCCACGAGTTCATCACGACGCTGCCTGACGGTTACGACACGGTGTTGGGTGACCGTGGTGTGCGCCTCTCGGGCGGCCAGCGTCAGCGCATCGCCATCGCGCGTGCGATCCTGCGTGATCCGCCGCTCCTCATCTTCGATGAGGCCACTTCTGCCCTGGACAGCGAATCGGAGCGCCTGGTGCAGGGAGCCATCCAGCGCCTGCTCGCCAACCGGACCGTGATCGTCGTCGCCCACCGCCTGTCGACGATTCAGGGCGCGGACAAGATCATCGTCCTGGATGCGGGCCGGATCGTCGAGTCGGGGCGACACGACGAGCTGTTGGCGCGACGGGGTGTGTACCGTCGGCTCTACGAGATCCAATTCGGCCACGGCGGGGGCCTGGATCGCGAGGAGGCCCGGGTCCGCTGAGGCGGTTCCGCCACTTCCTCGAATACCTCCTCGCCCGCTTCGCCCTCGGCCTGCTGGGCCGCTGCCCTTCCTCCTTCAACGAGCGCTTGGGTCATCTGCTGGGCGATCTGGCCTACCGGCTGGGCTGGCGGCGCCGCGTCGTGGAAACCCAGCTGGCCCGGGCATTCCCCGATCGAGACGCGGGCTGGGTGGGTCGCGTCGCCCGGGCCTGCTTTCGGCACGTGGGACGCGAGGCGCTGACCTTGCCGATTCTGCGCCGCCGCGGACTGAGCGAGGTGCGCCGCCGTGTGGAGGTGATCGAGGGCCTCGACGAATTCGATCGCGCGATCAAACGGGGAAAGGGTGTCGTCATCGTGACGGGCCACTTCGGCAACTGGGAGCTGGCCGGCTCGATCATGCCGGCCCTCGGGTACGCGGTGGATGCGGTGATGCAGCGGCTCAAGAACCGCTACCTCAATCGCCTGGTCGAGGAGACGCGTCGGCGTCTCGGGATGGGTCTGATCGATCGGGTCGACGCCTGGGACCGTTTGACGGCGAGCCTGGCGGCGGGGCGGGTGGTCGCGTTCGTCGCTGATCAGGACGCTCGCCAACGCGGCATCTTCGTGCCCTTCTTCGATCGACCCGCGTCGACCCACCGGGCCCCGGCGCTGCTGGCCCTTCGAGCTGGGGTGCCGTTCTTCGCCGGTTTTGCTCAGAGGGTGGGTCCGGGACGCTATCACGCCTGGATCGTCCCCCTCGAGCCACGCACCGCGTCGAGCGTCAGTGAGCGAGTCAGCGTCAGTGAGCGAGTCTACGAGCTGACCCGGCTTTGGGTCGGCGAGCTGGAAGCGCGTGTGCGGCTTTCCCCGGAACAGTATTTTTGGCATCATAAGCGGTGGAAGACCGCGCCGCCGGGGAACTGACCCGGCGGTGATTGGTAGTAGGACAGCAGACGTGTTGGAGCGGCCACCAGGCGGCAGGGCGCGTTTCGGTGGCCGGGCGCAGAAAAAGAACGGCGATCCGTGATTTATATATGCATTCCCGCGCACAATGAGGAGCGCACGGCGGGCGTCCTCTTGTGGAAGATCCGCCAGGTGATGGCGGATTTCCGGCGCGAGTATCGCGTCCTGTTTCTGGACGACGCCTCGAGCGATCGGACGTTAGAGGTGGTGTCGCCCTACGCACGGGTCCTCCCTCTGGATATTCTGAGACACGAGCGGCGCGAGGGGCATGGCGCCTCGCTCGAGCGGCTGTTGCGAGAGGCGATCTCACGTTCCTCCTACCCGCGACGTGACGTGGTGGTGACCATGCAGGCCGATTTCACCGACGAGCCGCTTGCGATTCCCACGTTGGTGAAGCGTGTGGAGGGCGGTGCCGACCTGGTGGTCGCAGCGCAGCCCGCGAATGGCAAGTCGGTGCCGCGCGCCATGCGGTGGATTCGGCGGGGATTGCCGTGGCTCGAGCGCAAGTACCGCTTTCCGGAGGCGATCAGCGATCCGTTCTCCGGTCTGCGAGCTTATCGCGTGGGGCTGCTGAGGAAGGCGCTGCGGGCGTCGAACGGCCGGTTGTTGCTGCGGCACGATGGGTGGGCCGCGTCGGTCGAACTGTTGTTGGCGGTGGCGCCTCACACGCGGCGCGTGGAAGAGACGCTTTCGGAATCGCGCTACGACCGGCGTGCGAGAGCGAGCCGCATGTCGCTGTGGCGCAGCGCCCGCGATTACCTGGCTCTTCTGAGGGGAAAATGAATCTGAACGCGTCGGTAGTCCTTCTGATATTGCTGATGCCGGCCGCGGCGATCGCTCAGGACGTGAATGGGCCGCCGCCCCCCGCGGTGAGGGAGCTGGCGGACGTTCCGTTCGGTGTCGGAGAACGTATGACCTACCGCGTGAAATTCGGACCGCTGGCGGTGGGCGAGGCGCAGATGGAGGTGGTCGAGATCGACACGGTGGCGGGCCACCCGACCTACCATCTGCGGTCGGTCATCCAGGGGTCGACCTTCTTCTATAAGCTCGATGACCGGCAAGATTCCTGGCTGGACGTATACCGGCTTGCCAGCCGGCGCTTCCGTCAGGATTCCCAGCAGGGGGATTACGAGCGTTTTCGCGAGTACGAGATCGACCTGGAGGGCGGGCTCTACACCCGCAACGACGGCGTACAGGATTCGATTCCGGAAGGGGCGTTGGACGAGGCGGCGTTCATCTACTTCGTTCGCACGATCGAACTCGAGGTGGGGCGAACGTACACATGGAATCGCTACTTCCGCTATGACCGCAATCCGGTGATCGTCAAGGTGCTGCGCCGTGAGAAGGTAAAGGTCCCGGCGGGAGAATTCGAAACGGTGGTGGTTCGCCCGATCATCAAGACCCGGGGCATCTTCTCTGAGGGCGGTCAGGCGGAGGTCTACATCACCGACGATGAGCGACGCATTCCGGTGCAGCTTCGGTCGAAGCTCAAGGTCGGCTCGGTCACGATGGAGCTGACCGATCTCGCGGAGGGAGAAAAGTTGACGGCCGAGACGCTGCGACCCGGCTGATCAACTGCGGCGGACACCTCAGCTTCGCGGCACCAGGTCTTCCTTCAGAAACCTGACGATCAGCCCGGCGGTGAGATCGGGCTCCCGCACCATTGGAAGGTGCCGGGTGTGCGGGATCACCTCCAGCCGGGCGTCGGGCAGCCCTTCGACGATTCGCTGGCCGTGAGCCAGCGGAGTCAGACTGTCCTTTTCCCCCCAGATGACCAGGGTCGGCGCGCGCACCCGCTTGAGTGAGGGACGAACGTCGTGGCTGCGGAGCTCCGCGATGGCGCCAAACAGGTTGCGCGGTCCGGCGCGGACGATATCGCCGATGAGCGTGCCGTAAAACCGAGGCGGGCACCACGACCAGGGTTGCATCAGTCTGCCGAGAACCCGCGCCGTTCCCACACCGGGGATGCCGGCGCTGGCGATCAACACCATCCGGCGAACCCGGCGGCCGTAGTCCGCCGCGATCCGCAAGGCGATTGCCCCACCCATCGAGTGACCGCAGAGGAAGAAGCGGCCCAGCCCCAAGCGGTCCGCGAGATCGATGACCGCACGGGCCGCCTCGGGTATCGATCGAGCGGGCCCCGGTGAGCGACCGAACCCGGGCAGGTCCGGGGCCACCACCCGAAAGCTTTCCGCCGTCAGCTCGGGGAGCACCGAGAACCACCAGCGGCTCGAGGCCCCCAGGCCGTGGATCAGAACCAGTGGTGCCCCGACGCCCCCTTCCACGTAGTGCAATCGCTGGCCGCCGCTGCGGAGCTCGCGGGGCACGATCATCCGCGACGTCTGCAACCCCTGGTGGGGGCCGCGCGCGGTCAGGATCCGGCGCTTCCCCATCCACCACCCCCGGGCGTCCGGATACTGATCACGTCTCCCGCCTCCGCCTCGAGCGCTGCCTTACCCGTCAGCTCATTCCACTCTCCCCCCTGCCGCAGCCAGTTGGCGCCGCGATCGCCCGGCCCGCCGCCGGCTGCCCCACACGGCGCCAGCCGGCGCCGCTCTGAGAGGATGTTGATCCGCGCCGGCGTCAGCAGCTCCAGATCGCGTCGCAGGCCGTCACCACCCCGGTGGCGCCCGCTCCCTCCCGAGCCGCCCCGCAGGGCGTAGTGCCGCACCCGCACCGGTATGGCGTGCTCGAGAGCCTCGATCGGCGTGTTGAGCGAGTTGGTCATGTGAGTGTGAACACCTGATAGGCCGTCCCGCTGTGGGCCCGCGCCCATACCGCCGGCGACCGTCTCGTAGTAGGCGAACGGCTCACCCGAGACCGGGTCGACGCCGCCGAGGGTCAGGTTGTTCATCGTCCCGCTGGAGCAAGCCGGCAGCAAGTGCGGCAAAGCCGCGCCCAGCGCCTGGAACAGCACATCCACGATGCGCTGCGAAGTCTCGACGTTGCCCGCCGCCACGGCGGCCGGTGGTCTCGCGTTGACCACCGTGCCGGGTTTGGCGACGATACGCACGGCGTCGAGGGCACCGCCGCCGGCGGGCAGGGGCGTCTCGAGCAGCGCTTCAGCGACGCAGCGGATGACGTAACGCACGGCGGACTCGGTGATGGCCAGCACGGCGTTGACATTGCCGGCGCACTGGGGTGCCGAGTCGCTGAAATCTACATGCAGGGTATCGCCGCGCACGGCGAGGGTGACGCCGATACGGATCGGTTCGCTCGAAATGCCGTCGTCGTCCATGAAGTCGGCGGCCGAGTACTCGCCATTCGGTATCTGGGCGATGACCGCTCGCACCAGGCGGTCCGCGTACGCGGAGAGCGCCTGGAACGCCTCGCGCAGACTTTCCGCCCCACGCTTGGCCGACAGCTCGCCGAGCCGGCGGACCCCGACCTCCAGGGCGGCCAGCTGCGCGTGCAGGTCGCCCTCCCGCTCGACGGGCGTTCGCACGTTAGCCAAGAGCAGCCGCCAGAAGTCGGCCTGAATCACTCCGCCCCGCACCAGCAAGACGGGTGGGATCCGCAACCCTTCCTGGAAGATCTCGCGCGAGAGCGGCATCGACCCCGGGGCGCTGCCACCCACGTCGGCATGGTGCGCGCGCGCCGCGACATAGGCGATCGGCCCGCGGAGGCCGGGGACCCAGACCCCCCGAACCGCCGTGATATCGGGCAGATGGGTGCCGCCATGGAAGGGGTCGTTCAATACGGCGACATCCCCCTCCGACAGGGGGAGTGCGGCGACGGCGGCGGCGACGCACTGAGGGATAGCCCCCAGGTGCACCGGCATATGATCGCCCAGCGCGACCGGGCTCGCGGTGGAGTCGCAGATCGCGCAGCTGTAGTCGCGGCGCTCCTTGATGTTCGGCGAGTAGGCGCTGCGGCGCAGGGCGGCGCCCATCTCCTCGGCGATGGCCAGGAGAAGCGAGCGATAGACCTCGAGGCTGACCGGGTCCAACGGTCCCGGAAGCTCGGCGGTTGACGTTTGCATGTCTTGGGCCGGCAACTATAATTTACCCGTCACCCTGGGTCCACGGGCACGAGAATCGGGGCGTTGGGCCAGGGTCGTAATTGTAGGCACAGGAGGAATACTTGAGCAAACGCAAGAAGGAGGGCAAACACGAGGCTTCGGTGTTTGACAGGGCGCGTAACGAACTGTTCAGTCAGATCCGCCACTGCGGAGTGCTGAACGCGACCGAGGACCAGCGCGCGGCTTGGCTAAAGGAGACGATGGCCTACATGGCGCAGCGCTATCCTGAAGTCTCCCGGGAAGAGCTCGCCGAGCTCGAAGAGATTGGGCGTCGTTATTGCGAACCCGTCATACCGCATGGGGGTGAAAGTACCGCGCTAACCGAGCACGAAAGCTGATATCCGAGCCTGGCTCCGCCCTGGCCTCCCAGACCGGGGCCTTTTGCTATTTCACTGACTCTCCCATCGTCGCATGTCCACGTTTGAGGTGATCTGGAGACTGTTGGCGGTCATGCTGCTCGTGGGCGCCAACGGCTTCTTTGTTGCCGCGGAGTTCGCGCTGGTGAGCGCCGACGAGACCCGGCTGGCCGCCATGGTGGCCAAGGGCGATCGGCTGGCGCGAATCGTCCGCAACGCACAGGCCGACCTCAATCTCCACCTCTCGTCCTGTCAGGTCGGGATCACGCTGGCCTCGCTGGGGCTGGGCTGGATAGGCGAGCCGGCGATCGCCAAAACCCTGGAGCAACTGTTCGTGGGCCTCCCGGCCCCCTTCGATGTGATCGCGACCCACGCCGTGGCGGTGGTCATCGCGTTTACGATCATCACCTTTCTGCACGTCGTGCTGGGCGAGTTGGCACCGAAGGCGCTCGCCATCTTTCACCCGGAGCCAGTGGCTCGCTGGACCACCCAGCCGCTGATCCTGTTCACGCGGATCGGCTCTCCGTTGATCTTCACGCTGAACGAGGCGGCCAATGCGCTGCTGCGCGTTTTCGGCGTCCGGCTGCCGGACGAGGCCGAGCGGGTTCACAGCCGCAGCGAGCTGATGCTGCTCGTGCAGCGCGCGCGGGAGATGGGAAAGGTCGCCCGCGATGAGCAGGCGATGATCTCGGGGGTGTTCGAGCTGACCCGCACCGTGGCGCGCGAGGTCATGACGCCGCGGCCCGATATCGTGGCCGTGCCGCATGACACGAGCTTCGAGCTACTTCTGGAAGCGATCAAGCAGTCCGGACACTCCCGGGTGCCGGTCTACAGGGAAAGCCTCGACAACGTTGTGGGCATCGTGATCGCGAAGGACCTCATCCCGATCAGCAGCGCGTCGGAGCGTGACGGATTCGATGTCACGCGTGTCATGCGCGAGCCGTACTTCGTCCCCGACACGAAGTCGATCGTCGATCTGCTGGCGGAGTTGCGGCGCAAGAAGATTCACATGGCGATCGTAGTCGACGAGTTCGGCGGAACCGACGGCCTGGTGACGCTGGAGGATCTGATCGAGGAGATCGTGGGCGAGATCTACGACGAGCATGACATTGACCGACCGATGGTCGTCAAGGCGGCTGGCGGTGACCTGCTCGTGGACGGAGGCGCTCCGATCGACGAGGTGAACGAGCAATTCGGTCTGAAGCTGCCGGTGGAAGACTACGACACCCTCGGCGGCTTCATCCTGGGCGAGCTCGGCCACGTGCCGAAGCGTGGCGATATGGTGCAGGTGGACGGCGCCGACCTGGTCGTTGAACGGGTGGACGACCGCCGGGTGCGCACCGTGCGGTTGAGGCTCAGCGACGCGATGAAGGCTCGCCTCGTCGGCACCCGACCCCCGGAATCGGACGCCGGCTGAGGGAGGTGGGCGTTGGCTGAGGGCGGCGCGGTCCTGGTCGTGAGTGGTGACGAGAAACGACGGCGGCGGGCCGCACGGGCCCTCAGCGAGCTGACAGTCAGGCAGGCCGCCGATCTGGGCGCCGCGCTCGAGCAGGTGTCGATCGCCGGCTCGCTGGTCGCCGTGATCGACGCCGAGCTGCCGGGCGACGGCGTCAGCGATCTGATCGGTGCGTTGGGAGACCCGGATCGGGCCGTGCTCTGGGTCGACCAGCCCCAGGCAGATCTCTTTCGCTCCGGCGCGCTCGTACAGGTCCCCTACGCCGCCGACGACAGCATCCTCCGCGAAGCGGTCAGGCGGTTGCTCGAACTTGCCGAGCTCAAGTCGCGACTCGCTGAGACGGGCGGAGGCGGTGAGCGTCTCGAGCGCTTCTCGGAGGTCGTGCGTGATGTGCGTCACGCGATCAACAGTCCGCTGACCGCGATCATGGCTGAGGCGGAGCTGATGCTGATGGACGCCGACGAGCTGAATGAAGAGCAGGTCAGTGGGCTGAGGACCATCGAAGAGATGGCGCGCCGGATCCGCGATTTGGTGGCGGAGCTCAAGACGATCGGCGAGGCGTAATGGCGGATCGGGAGAAAGAGAAACGAGCGAGCGCGCGGGTGCTGGTGGTCGACGACGAGCCGGCGATCACCGTATCGCTCGCCAAGAAGCTCCGCCGCGAGGGCTACGATTGCCTGACAGCCAACTCGGGTGAAGAGGCGCTCGAGTTGCTGGCGTCGGGTCCGCTGGATATCGTCGTCAGCGATGTGCGGATGCCCGGGATGAGCGGCCTCGATCTGTTGAAGGCGATAAAGAGCCGCGATCCGGACACGCAGGTCATCATGATGACTGCGTACACCGACCTCACCCTCGCCATCGAGGCGCTCCGCAACAAAGCCGACGACTACCTGCTCAAGCCTTTCAACCTGGCCGAGCTCAGCCACAGCGTGGCCCGGTCGCTGGAGCATCGGCGGCTGCTGCGCGAGGTCGAGGCGTTCCGCACCACGCTGTGGTTCGAGCGGTCAGAGGCAGGTGGCGCGACCGAACGAGACTTCCGGGAGAGCCTCGCCGTCCTGGCCGCCGCTCTCGATTCGCGAGACCGGCACACGCGAGGCCATCTGCGCCAGGTCAGCCGCTATGCCCGGGCGGTCGGTGGCGAGCTCGCCCTGTCCGCTGAATCTCTGCAGGCGCTCTGGCTCGCTGCGGTTCTGCATGATGTGGGCATGATCATCGTGCCCGAGGCCGTAATCAATCGAGAAGGGCCGCTCACGCCCGACGAGTGGCGCTTGGTGCATCAGCACCCCGCCGCCGGCGCCGGTATGATCGAGGCGGTGGCGTACCTGCGACCGGCTCGCGATGCCATCCTGCACCACCACGAGCGCTGGGACGGCTCGGGGTATCCTTCCGGCCTCAAAGGTTCCGATATCTCCCGGCATGGTGCGATCGTGGCTGTGGTCGACAGTTTTGCCGCCATGATGAGCGACCGCCCCCACCGAGCCGCCCTGAGCGAAGCCGACGCTGTGGCCGAGATCGAACGCGGCGTGGGCGCTCGCTTCGACCCAGAGGTCGTCGAGGCGTTTCAGCGCGCCCGAGCGAAGGGTTTTCCGGTGCCGGCGCCGGAGCCCAGCGTGCCCGACTCCATCGGGTGAGCCCGTGCCGAGCCGGTCGGCCTTTCAGAAGTACCGGCCCAAAGCATACTGAACATCGATCCGCGATGTCGTAGCAAATCTAGCGAGGGGAGGGACGCGATGAGTTGGCCGACGCGGCGTGAGTTTCTTAAGACCGGGGCCCTGGCGGGGATCGGCGCGCTCGGGGGCGGCCTGTCGGCGCGATCGTTGCCCGCGCTGACCGCCGGCGCCGGGCGCCAGGGCGGGCCGGTGGTGATCGCCAGCGCCAATGGCCTGGGGGCGACGCAGCACGCCATGGAGTTGTTGCGCTCCGGGACCGACACGCTCGGGGCCGTGGTTTCGGGCGTCGCGTTGGTCGAGGGGGACCCCGAGGATACCAGCGTCGGCTACGGCGGCTTGCCCAACGCGCTCGGTGTGGTCCAGTTGGACGCGTCGGTCATGCACGGCCCGACTCGGGGCGCCGGGGCAGTCGGCGCCCTGGAGGGGTTCAAGCATCCGGCCCAGGTGGCCACCGCGGTCATGCAGTACACCGACCACGTGTTCCTGGTGGGCGACGGCGCCCGCCGCTTCGCGCTCGAGATGGGCTTCCGGGAAGAGAACTTGCTGACCGACCGCGCCCGGCGGACCTGGCTGCGCTGGCGCGCCCGCTTGAGCCGTGAAGATGACTACCTCACGCCGGATCAGTCGGAGGAGGGGATCACGGACTTCGGGCTCGAGGACGCCTGGGAAGGCGGCCGCCACTACGGCACGATCAACTGCTGTGCGCTGGACGGGACGGGCAACCTGTCGGGTGTGACCACGACCTCTGGCCTTGCCTTCAAGGTACCGGGGCGGGTCGGAGACAGCCCGATCATCGGTGCGGGACTGTACGTAGACAACGACATCGGCGCCGCGGGCTCCACAGGCCGCGGCGAGGCGGTGATAAAGAGCTGCGGATCGATGTTTGTGATGGAGCAAATGGGGCGCGGGCTCGCTCCCACCGACGCATGCCTCGAGGCGCTACGGCGAATCGTGCGCTTCACCGTGGAAAAGCGCCTGCTCGACGAGGAGGGCCGGCCGGACTTCAACGTCAACTTCTACGCCGTGAACAAACGGGGCGTGCATGGGGCGGCGGCGATCTGGTCGGGCAGTCGCTACGCCGTCTCCGATTCGGCGGGCGATCGCCACGTGGACAGCGCCTACCTGTTCGAGCGCGCCCGCTAGGCTCTGGCGGAACGAGATGGACGACCTCGACCGTCTCTTCATCGAGTTCGTCGACATATTGCGTCGAGAGCGCCCGGCGCAGGTCAAAGAGCCGTTCGCCGTCTCCGACGTGACGGAGCACATCATCCCCTACTCGAAGGTTCGCAACCGTGCGGGGTTCAGGTCGAACGACGATTACGAGACGGCTCTCTCGCGCCTGCTCTCGGGCGAACGCGGCTACCTTCTGAGCGAAGGCCCGATGCAAGAAGAGCTGACGGCCGGTCTCGGGGAGCCGTTACCCGACATCCGACGCTACAGGGCCTTTGGTGACAGCCGCGTTTGGCTGAACCCGGAAGAGATCCCCCCGCCCGGAGATACCCGCTACGCGCCGCCGGAGCTGCGAGAGCGAGTGGAGCGAGAGGCGGAGGCTGAGGCACACCGGGTCGAGTCTCCGCTCACCCAGGTCCCGGGGGCTGAACCGCACGGGGAGGCCGGCCAGCCCGCCGCAATGGCCGAGGGAGACGAGGAACACGAGCGGCCGGACTTGGCGGTTTTGCCGACGGCGGCGTCGTCGGAGGAAGTGGCCGCGTCGCCGGTCCCGCCCTGCCCCGAGTGCGATGCCGCGTTGCCCGAAGCTGCTCTCTACTGCCCCTTCTGTGGCTATCCGGTCTCGGCCACTACATGTCGAAGTTGCGGATCGGAGCTCGACCGCGCCTGGCGCTTCTGTGCTCGCTGCGGGACGCCACGACCTGGCGGATCGGTCGAGTAGCTTGACGCGCAGGAAGGTGCCCGGTATCATCGTGGCGCATACTTTCAGAGCATCTCGATCGAGTTCCCGGTAGCACGCCGGCGTCGCGCAGCTCACTGTTGGGCCGGCGGCAACGGTCGCGGCACGGGATCCGTAGATCAAGACGCACTGCGTTTTCCCCCCCAACGGAGGACAGGATGTTTCGCACGAGCAGATTTGCGGTGGTCGCCCTTTCGCTGGGCCTCTCGGGGTTGCTGGCTTGCGGCGGCTCCGAGACGGGCCAGCAGCAAGCGGCAGCGGGCCAGACGCCAGCGGCTCAGCCGACCCAGATGGCCCAGGGCCAGGAGATGGCCGGCCAACAGCAGCAGGCCAAGCTGCCCGAGGGCGTGACCCAGGAGATGGTCGCCCAGGGTAAGACGCTCTTCGCCGGGGCGGGTCTTTGCAATGTGTGCCACGGTCCCGAAGGCAAAGGCGTTCCGAATCTGGGCGCCAACCTGGTGGACAGCGAGTGGGTTCACAGCGACGGGTCGCTCGCTGGGATCGCCGAGACGATCATGAAGGGCGTCGAGGCGAGCAAGTCGAAGACGGGTACGGCCATGCCGGCAAAGGGTGGCAGCGGGATCACCGACGAGCAGGTGAAAGCGATCGCCGCCTACGTTTATGCCCTGAGTAAGGGTTCGAAGTAGGCCGCTCCCGCGGCTTCACCATAGACCCCCGGAGTCTCGGGGTCGGGCGGCCGTCCGACCCCGGTCGCCGGGGGTTTTCCCTGCCTCCCCCGCGGGCGGTCGAGCCTCCTTCGCCGACTCGCGCGAGCCAGATTCGCCGGCTAGTTTAAAGGTCCTCACACACGAGGATGGGTGTTGCCCCGGCGGGGGTGCCTCTCACCTGCGTGAGGTGGCGCGCGGCCCTGTAGGGGATCGATCGCGAGGACTTTTTCCTTCGCCGCACTCAACAGGTCAGGCCGACTCGGTCGGGAGGTCGTTTTGGAGATCCTATTGTCAGCCCTGGCCGTGGCCGGTGCCACCGCGCTCGCCACGAGCCTCAGAATCATGTGGGAGTACGAGCGAGCCGTGGTCTTTCGGCTGGGGCGCTTGCGCGGCGCCCGCGGTCCGGGTCTTATCTTTCTCGTGCCCTTCGGCATCGAGCGCATGCAGCGGGTCAGCCTGCGGATTGTCGCCATGGACATCCCGCCGCAGGACGTCATTACGCGTGACAACGTGTCGGTCAAGGTCAACGCGGTCCTCTATTTCCGCGTCAACGTCCCGGTGAAGGCCATTATGGAAGTCGAAGACTTCCTGTTCGCCACATCTCAGCTGGCCCAGACCACGTTGCGTTCGGTGATCGGCCAGGCGGAGTTGGACGATTTGTTGGCCGAGCGGGAGAAGTACAACGACATGCTGCGGACGATCATCGACGAGCAGACCGACGTTTGGGGCATCGAGGTCACGGCCGTCGAGGTGAAAGACATCGACCTGCCGCAGGAGATGAAGCGGGCGATGGCCAAGCAGGCCGAGGCGGAACGTGAGCGCCGCGCGAAGGTCGTGAACGCTCAGGGCGAGTACCAGGCGTCGCGGAAGCTGGTGGCGGCAGCGCAGATCATGAGCGCCGACCCGGCGGCATTGCAGCTCCGCTTCTTGCAGACGGTCTCGGAGATCGCGGCGGAGAACAACTCCACGACCCTGTTCCCGATACCGATGGACCTGTTCAGACCGTTCATGCGGAAAGCCATCACCGGTCTGGTCGACGTGAATTTGGAGGAGGAAGAGGGCGCTGCGGCACCGGATGAGGCGTCGACGCGCGAGTTGCCGGCGCCGTCGGCCGGGCTGCCGAAGGCCAGCTCGGCGGAGACGGTTCGCGCGAAGAGACGAGAGGATTGAAGAACCTCGAAAGAGGGCGGCGCCGCCGGGGCCGCGGTCCGTGCCGCCCTCGGATCGGAGCGCTAGCGCGTGGGTGAGCTGACCGGTGGCCAGCGGCTCAACCGACGCGACCTGGAGGTCGTGATTCGACGTGCCGCCGAGCTCGAGGCGCAGTCCGGGGGTGACAATCCTGAACTGAGCGAAGAGGACGTGCTCCGCATCGCCGGCGAGGTCGGGCTCTCTGAGGCCAACACACGGCGGGCGCTGGCCGAGCACTTCGCCGCTGCGGGCGGTCTTCTGGTGGATGCTGGCCGGCTCTCGCGACTGTGCGGGCCCGGGTTGGTGACGGCAACGCGAAGCCTTGACCGGCCGGCGAGCGAGCTGCGAGAGGTGCTCGAGTCGCACTTCCAGGCGAACGAGAGCCTTCGTCTGGTGCGGCGGTCGCGCTCCGGCTCGCTCTGGGAGCCGGACCGCGGGGTGATCGTGTCGATCGTGCGCTCGGTCGACTTGTTCGGCCGCGGATACCAGCTGGCCAAGAAGGCGCGCGCGATCGAACTTCGTCTCGTCCCCCTCGCGGAGACGACGACACGAGTGACGCTCACGGCCGACCTCGGCAACGAGCGGGCCGGTTGGTTTTGGGGGATGGGGGTCGGGGTCGGGTTGCCTGTAGCTGCGGGCGTTGGTGTCACCGCGGCCTTGATTAGCGGGGTGGCTCCCCTCGCGTCCGCCGGGCTGCCGCTGATCGCGGGCACCGTGGCGGCCGCGCGCCTGGGTTATTCGCGGGCGGCCGAGAAGATGCGCGTCAGCCTGGAAGGTTTGCTGGACCGGCTGGAGCACGGCGACTCGCTCGAGCCGCTGCGCACGTCGTGGCGGGATCTGCTCAAGTGAGCTCAGGGGCGTTAGAACGCAAATCTCGATGATCAGGCGCCCCGCTCGAAAGCCGCGGCAAGAGCGCGCGGCGACTCTACGACTTCAGCGGCGCGAGAGCCGTTCGGATAGACCTGGGAAACACACAACGCAGTTCCGCGTCTGATCCAGCGGTCTGCAAGAGGTCTCGGAGGCGATGTCATTCGAAATCCATCGCTCGGTCGGGCGGCCGTTCGAGCTGTCGATCGCGGCGGCCGGCCTGCTGCTCCTGGCCGCCTGTGACACGGCCCGAGATCGGCCCACCGGCGTGAGCAGGCCGCTGCCCGCCACGACGATCGCCGTCACCGCGCCGCGCTCCCAGCAGCTCGTTCCGGCCGATTCCACGACGATCGTCGTAGTCGAAGGTCAGGGTCTGATCCAGGCGGTGGACGTGGTTCTGACACGCAACACCTTCCCCGACACGCTGGCGGTCGATCGCCAGGTGTTCGACACGCCGTTGGAGACGTTCGAGCTGGTGTTCGAAATTCGCGTTCCCAAACTTCAGACCGGAGCCCAGATTCAGGTTCGGGCCGTCGCCGAAGACATCGCCGGAGGCCGGCACCTGTCCGAGCCGGTGGTTGTCGTGGTGATCGAATGTGACGTGTTTCCAACCACCTGCGCCGACCTTTGAGCGGACCGTCGGGCCGCGGCCCGGGCTCGGAGCGCGGTGGGGCGGCGGGCCGGGGGGAGCCGGGCGTTCTCGGCTCAAAAAGCGCAAAATTGACCGGCCGATCACGTTGCGGTTCGGCTTGAAAATCACTTGCATCTACCTATATTTTAGAGGTGTTTCTCCAGCGGCTTGGGCTCCGGAATTTCCGGAATTTTGAAGACGTGATCGTCGAGCTTCCGGAGCGCGGCGCCGCCCTGATCGGCGACAACGGTCAGGGCAAGACCAACCTGCTGGAGTCCGTCTATTATCTCGAGATTTTCCGCTCGTTTCGGGGCGCTCGGGACGAGCAACTCATCACTTTCGGAAGCGATCATTTCAGGGTGGTGGGTCACCTTGCGGGTGCTGAGGTGGGTGAGGGGGAGACCGAGGTGGCGGCGGGCTACCTGCGCGAGGGCCGCCGAAAAAAAATCAGCCTGAACGGGCGCGAGCCCGGCCGCGTGGCGGAGGCGATCGGCCGAGTCGGTGCCATCATCTTCACCGCCAGCGACATCGAGATCGTGGCCGGTGGGCCCGGGGCGCGTCGGCGCTTTCTCGACATCATCCTCTCCCTGGTCGAGCCGGGTTATCTGCCGGCGCTTCAGCGTTACCGGCAGATCCTGGCCCAGCGCAACGGCCTTTTGCGCGACCGGGCGAACCGAATGGAGCTGGCCGCCTGGGATGACGGGCTGGTCGAGGCGGGAAGTCGGATCGTCGAGGCCCGCTCTCGCTGGGTCGCGGCAAGCCATGACGCCTTCGGGCGGTACTACGCCGCCATATCGGGCGGCCAGGCGGCGGGCGTGGATTACCTCCCGTCCGTTCCCCGACCCGGCGGCGATGGCTCCGGCGGTGACGCGAGAGGGAGGTGGGCCGAAGCCTTCCGCGTGGCCATGGATCTGCAACGTGAACGGGAACGGCGTCGCGGCCTGACGGTGATCGGCCCCCACCGCGACGATCTGAGGTTCTGGGTGGATGAAGAACCCCAACGCGTGGCTCTGCGTGGCTTCGGCTCGGCCGGCCAGCAGCGAACCGCGGCCGTGGCGTTACGCATGGTGGAAGCCGGGGTCGTGCGCGGCGCTCGAGGTCGACGACCGATCATCATGCTGGACGACGTGCTGGCCGAGCTCGATCCGGCACGGGCCGAGCGTGTGGTCGGGCTCGTCGCCGCTGAGGAGTGGGGACAAGTGTTCGTGACCTCTCCCAAGCCGAGCGAATTCGCGCTGATGGGCGGGAGTCTGGAAGAGTTCCGAATCGCCGGGGGGGAGGTGCGGCGCGCGTGAGCGGGCGCGGCGGCAGTCTGCGACACGTCGGTGCGGTGGTCGACGCGGTGCTGCGCGGGCGGGGCCTGGCCGAGAACGTCGAGCGTGCCTCGGTGTTTCCAGAGTGGCCCGAGCTGGTGGGTGCGGAAGTGGCACGGGTGGCGACGCCGACCGGCTTCGAGCGCGAGACGCTTTTCGTAGAGGTGCGCTCCTCGGCATGGATGATGGAGCTGGAGATGCTGGAACGACGAATTCTGGCTCAGCTCAACGCCGGGCGGAGGCACGGCAAGTTCAGGAAGATCGTCTTCAGGCTCGCCGCGGGGCCTCGAGCCGAGCGCGGTACGACAGCTTGAGCGGGTCTGCTGGGAATCAAGAGGAGAGGTAATGGGACACAAAGGTAGGAAAAAGGTGGCGGCAAAGGGGTCGACGGGAGCGAAGAAGTCGGTGGCGCGTGCCGCTAGAAAAAAGGCGGCGACGTCGAAAGCGAAGCCCGACGCGAGCGCGAATGCTCGGGCCGCCTCGTCGGCGGCGAGCTATACGGCGGGAAAAATCCAGGTCCTCAAGGGGCTGGAGGGCGTTCGGCGACGGCCGAGCATGTACATCGGCTCCACATCGGCTCGCGGCCTTCACCATCTGGTCTATGAGGTGGTGGACAACTCGATCGATGAGGCGATGTCGGGCTACTGCGACAAGATCGATGTCTTCGTCCACCCCGATAACTCGGTCACAGTAAGAGACAACGGCCGTGGGATCCCCGTCGACCTGCACCCGACCGAGAAAGTACCGGGCGTCGAATTGGCCATGCTCACGCTTCACGCCGGCGGGAAGTTCGACAAGGAATCGTACAAGGTCTCGGGTGGCCTCCACGGTGTGGGCGTATCTGTGGTCAACGCGCTTTCGGAGTGGCTGGAAGTCGAAGTCCATCGTGACGGTCAGATCTGGAATCAGGGCTACGGGCGGGGTCAGAGGAAGACCGACCTGAAAGCGACGGGAAAGACCGATCTCACCGGCACCAAGATCACTTTTCGGCCGGATCCGCAGGTGTTCAGCGAGATCGACTTCAACTTCGACATGCTGGCCACGCGGCTGCGGGAACTCGCTTTCCTGAATCGCGGTGTAACGATCACCCTGACAGACGAGCGGCCGGGTCAGGAGAAGCAGAACAAATTCCAGTACGACGGCGGCATTAAAGAATTCGTCAAGTATCTGCGGGGCAACCGCAAGGCGCTGCACTCCGACGTCGTTTTCATGGAGGCGAAGCGCCCCGAGTGCGAGATCGAGCTCGCCCTTCAGTACAACGACGGCTACAAGGAAGACACCTTCACCTTCGTCAACAACATCAACACGCATGAAGGTGGAACTCACCTGACCGGTTTCAAGGCCGCCTTGACTCGGACCCTGAACGACTACGCGCGGCGTAGCGGCCTGTTCAAGAAATCGAACTTCGCCCTCACCGGTGAGGACGTTCGCGAGGGGTTGATCGCGATCCTCTCGGTGCGCGTGATGGATCCGCAGTTCGAGGGTCAGACGAAGACGAAGCTCGGAAACAGCGAGGTGCGGGGCGTCGTCGAGTCTGTGGTCAACGAAGGGCTTGGCAACTTCCTGGCGGAGAGCCCGTCGGTCGCGCGGAGAATCATCGAAAAGGTGTTGCAGGCGGCCCGCGCCCGAGAGGCGGCGCGGCAGGCGCGGGATCTGACGCGTCGCAAGTCGGCGCTGGAAGGCTCGATCCTGCCCGGCAAGCTGGCCGATTGCTCGCTCGATGACCCCAGCGTGAGCGAGCTGTACCTGGTGGAGGGCGACTCGGCTGGCGGTTCGGCCAAGCAAGGCCGCGACCGTAACTTCCAGGCGATCCTGCCGTTGCGCGGCAAGATCCTGAACGTGGAGAAGGCCCGATTGGACCGGGTGCTGTCGAACGAAGAGATCCGTACGATCATCACGGCGGTGGGCACTGGGATCGGCGACGACGAGTTCAGCCTCGAGAGCGCCCGCTACCACCGCATCATCATCATGACCGACGCCGACGTGGACGGCGCCCACATCCGCACCCTGCTGCTCACGTTCTTCTTCCGCCACATGCGACAGCTCATCGAGGCCGGTTACGTCTACATCGCCCAGCCACCGCTGTACCGGATCAAGCGCGGCAAGGAGGAGCATTACGCCTACAGCGACGACGAGCGGGATGCGATCTTGAGTCGCATGGGCGGCGACGGGAAGAGCGGGCGAGCCGATGTGCAGCGGTACAAGGGCCTGGGAGAGATGAACCCCGACCAGCTCTGGAACACGACGATGGATCCGGAGCGGCGTACCATCCTTCGAGTCACGATGGATGACGCCGTCGAAGCGGACCGTCTGTTCACTCTCCTCATGGGTGATGAGGTCGAGCCCCGTCGCGCCTTCATCGAGGAGAACGCCCGTTTCGTCAAGAACCTGGACGTGTGATACGGGCCGTCGCCTAACCCGACCAGGGTTGGAGAACGGGTGTCCAGCCGCCCAACCCGCAAGCGGATCGGCCGCATCGTCGCGGCGCTGCTCGCGCTCTACCTGGTTGTAGCTTATCTCGGGCCGCGTCTGCGTTGGGTGCGCACCCAGAGCGCTCTCAGCGTCACAGCCGGCTCGGTCCCGACCTCCAAGCCGGCCGGCACGGTCTTCGCCGGCGTCATCGCCGTTCATACCCGGCGCTCGCACGATGCCATCGGCAGCGAAACGGAGGTGGCGGAAGCCGCCCGTGCCGCCGGACTCGACTTCGTCGTTCTGACCGACCACCGCTCGGGTTCCGCGCCCGACAGCCTGTGGCAGCTGCCGGCTCGCTACGAGGAGGGCGTGTTGGTGGTCCGCGGGCAGGAGATCTCGCTCGGGCCGGAGGTCGGCCGCGTGCTGATCTTCGGGCTGGACACGGCTGTGACACGCTGGGACGGCGGGCTCGAGGCGCTGGGGCGGCGGCTGGAGGCGGCAGGTGCGACGGCCATCGTGGCTCACTCACGCAGTCCTCGGGTGCGCGACAGCTGGCGGCCGCGGACCGCGCCGGGCATCGCGGGCTGGGAGGTGTTCGATCTGGCCGATGTCGGTCGCGCGCGCCTGGGCGACCCGTGGGTCCTCTATCATCTCATCGCTCTTGCGGTGAATGCCCCGCTCGGCCGTAGCCATGAGAGCCTCTTGCGTCTTCACCGCGAGGGGTTCGAGCAACCAGCGGTCGCCGCATTCGACTCCCTTCACGCCCGTCAGGATCTGACGGCCGTAGCGGGCCTCGATGCGCACCCGAAGCTGCGTGTGGGGGGACGCCTGTTCCCGGGCTACGAACCTCTCTTCAAGACCCTGGTGAATCACGTCACCCTCGCGGGCCCGCTCCCGGCCCAAGCCGAGGAAGCCGCGGCGGCGCTCGCCGCGGCGCTGCGGCTCGGGCGCGTCCACATCTCGTTCGGCGACGCCGGTACGGCCCGCAGCTTCAGGCTGCGGCTCGAGGCGCCGGAGCCCGGCACGCGCGAGCAGCCCGGACGGCGAATCTGGAGCCCGGGTCTACGCCTCAGCGCCGGCTTCGGCGACGCCTCGCCTTCGCGCACCGTGTACCGCGTCGTGCGCGACGGTACGCCTGCAGCCTGGCTGCGCGGCCCGGCGATCGCCTGGCCCGTTCCCGCCGCCGGCAGCTATCGGGTGGAGGTCTACCGCTACACCGCCCGGGTGGGCCCGCTTCACTGGAACTTTCGCCCCTGGGTCTTCTCCAACCCGCTCCGGGTGACAGCGGCGACTGATGTCGCGCTGGAGCGTCTCTGAAGGGCGGAGCGGGCGCATCGGTTACCCGCCGACCGTCGCCTGCGGGCCCACCGATCAGAGCTGGACTTCGACGTCGGCGTAGTCTCGGAGCTGCTGGACCTGCTCCGAGCGGCCGAGTACGATCATCACATCACCGGCGTGGAGCCTGGTTTCGGGCCCGGGATTGTAGAGCGGCGGGCCGGACTGGCCTTCGCCGCGCAGGGCCAGCACGACGAGGCCCGTGCGCTGGGGGATCTGAGCCTCGGCGAGCGATCGGCCGACCAGGTGAGATTCGCTCGGTATGGTCGCCTGCTCCAGGCGAAGCTCGATGCCGGCTTCGGTGATGACGCAGTCGAGGAAGTTGACCACGTGCGGCCGCAGCAGAGAAAAGGCCATGCGGATGCCGCCGGTGATGTTGGGCGACACGATATGGTCGGCGCCGGCTCGCCGCAGCTTCTCAACCGACTCCTCGTTATAGGCGCGGGCCACGGTATTGAGCCCGGGGTTCAAAGTCCGGGCGGTAATGCAGACCAGAAGGTTATCCGCGTCCTCGGCCAAGCAGGCGGCGAGGCCGAGAGCGTTCTCGACCCGGGCGTTTCGAAGTGTCTGCTCGCGCGTGGCGTCGCCCTCGATGACCAGAGCCTCTGGATGCGAATCGTGAAGCGTGGCGATTTGGTCCCGGTTGTTCTCGACGACCACAAAGGCGTGTCCTGCCGCGACCATCTCGGCCACGACGACACGGCCCATGCGTCCGACTCCGCAGACGATAAAGTGGTTGTCGAGCGCCTCGATCGTTCGCATGATTTTTCGCCTCCGCAGCACGCCTCCCAGGTCGAGCTCGACGATGAGCGCCGTGGTCAGCGCCCACCAGATGCCGAGCCCCGTGACGCCGAGCGCGATGAGCGCCATGGTGAACGTCCGTCCGGTGGGGGAAAGAGGGCGGACCTCCATGAAGCCCACCGATGTTATCGTGGTAACCGACATGTAGAGAGCCTCGAGCCACCCCCAGCCTTCGACGAGCTTGTATCCAACTGTGCCGAGCGCGAAAACGGCCAGAAAGTAGGCGCCCGCCAGGGCAAAACGCTGGCCAAAGGGCCGCAGCGCCTCTCCCAGGGTGATCGCCGGCATCTGCGAGGTCGTTCTGTCGTGACCCCGCCGGGCTCGACCGCCGCGCGGGTTCATGCGCGGCGGTCCCCTGCGCCGGCTAACGGTGTCGGAAGCATCAGTGTCTTTCCTGATAGGGGGCTCATCAGCGAGTGTCTGGGAAAACACGGCAACCTAGGTGGTGGCGAGGGCGACGGCAATTGAGCATCGGGTGGAACACCAGGGCGCTGTTGGCGTTCTAAAGTGTAGATACGGCTCAGAGTTCGGAGTGGGACATTCTGCGTCCTGGCTTTCAGCCCTGATCGGAGACAGTGGCTCGCGCGGGCACCGCGGGGGATTTATTATTCGATGTTTGAGCACCGATCGGCCAGCACCACGGGGTTGTCAGGTAACACCCGGGCCGGGACGCGGGTGATCGGCCCGCGGTCTGAGAAACCGAATGGTCAGATGGCTCGCGTTATTTGGAGGAAGCGATGCGATTCGACAGCGTTCACCGTCAAGCGGTAACCACAATTGTCTCGCTGGGCTTGGGTGTCAGCCTCTGGGCCGGGACGGTCGAAGCTCAGTATTTCGGTCGGAACAAGGTTCAGTACGAGAACTTCGACTTCCAGGTGCTCAGAACCGAGCACTTTGACATCCATTACTATCCCGAGGCCCGCGAGGCCGTCGAGCAGGCGGCGCGAATGGCGGAGCGCTGGTACGCGCGGCTGTCCCGGGTTTTCAACCACGAGCTGAGTGGGCGGCAGACGATCATACTCTACGCCGATCACCCCGACTTCGAGCAGACGACGGCGCTGGCCGGGCAGATCGACGAGGCGACGGGCGGCGTGACCGAGGCGTTCAAGCGTCGGATCGTGTTGCCGATGGCGGGATCNNTCGCTAGGCGGCGGTTTCCCGACGGCGCTGGCGATGCCGCTCTGGTTCATCGAGGGTATGGCGGAATACTTGTCGCTGGGCCCGGTGTATCCGCTGACGGGGATGTGGATGCACGATGCGGCCCGCCGCGATGAGCTACCGAGCTTCCGCCAGATCGCGAGCCCCAAATACAACCCGTACCGCTACGGTCATGCCCTTTGGGCGTATATCGGCGGACGTTGGGGCGATCCGGCTGTTGGCGAGATCCTCAAGACGGCGTCGACGCAAGCGAACGTCGCGCAGGCCATCGCCAGCGTTCTGGAGATTTCGCCGGACCAGCTGATCGCGGACTGGCAGGAGTCGATTCGCTCGGCCTACGACGAGGTCGTCGCGAAAACTAAGGGACCCGACGCCTACGGGCGGAGCGTCGTCAGCCCGGAGACGGGAAGCGGCAACCTCAACATCGCACCCGCCGTGAGCCCCAACGGTGAGAAAGTCGTCTTCCTTTCGGAAAAAAGTCGCTACTCGATCGAGATGTACAAGGCGGATGTGGAGACGGGGAAGATCGAGAGGAAGATACTCAAGACGGCGCTCGACCCGCACTACGAGAGCTTGCAATTCATCAACTCCGCGGGTGACTGGCACCCGAGCGGTGAACAGTTTGTCTTCGCTGGCATCAGCAAGGGAAGACCGATCATCACGATCATCGACGCACAGCGCTCGAAGCGGCTCAAGGAGTTCAAGGTGCCGGAGGCCGGTGAGATCTTCAACCCGGACTGGTCACCCGACGGCCGTTACATCGCTTATGTGGCGGCGGTGGGCGGATTGATGGATCTTTTCGTGCTCGATGTGGAGACGGGCGAGCGCAGGAGGTTGACGAACGATCCATATGCGGATCTGCAGCCGGCCTGGTCTCCGGACGGGAGGCGAATCGCTTTCGTGAGCGACCGATTTTCGACCGACCTGCGCACGCTCAAATGGGGCACCTATCGGCTGGCCGCGATCGATGTCGAGACGCGAGCCATCGAGCCCATTCCCAGCTTCCCCGAGGCGAAAAGCATCAACCCGCAGTGGTCCCCTGACGGCTCGAGCCTCTACTTCCTATCCGACGCCAACGGGATCAGCAACATCTACCGGGTGAGACTGCCGGAGGGTGAGTTCTACCAGGTCACCAACCTCACAACGGGTGTGAGCGGTATCACGCAGCTGAGCCCCGCCATGTCGCTGGCGGCGAGCGGCAAGCCGCTCATGTTCAGCGCTTACGAGGGCGACCGCTACACGAT
>JABAOD010005029.1_pt1 | contig 51104 bp, 41 predicted proteins | sample 7062151 | NCBI WGS metagenome assembly JABAOD01 (sample SAMN14538626, study PRJNA623070) | marine sediment metagenome | biome: marine biome [ENVO:00000428]; feature: marine pelagic biome [ENVO:01000023]; material: deep marine sediment [ENVO:00002113] | place: India: Gulf of Khambhat ... | reverse complement strand
GGGTTTCCCCAGATCCAAACAGCATCGGGACGAGCTAGGAGCATCCTCATCTAGAAATGGACGGTGGAGGATAAATCCATTTCCGTCCGGTTTCCTGGAGAAGGGGCTTTCCCGGCGGCGCTGGTCCTCTAGGGCCCTCATAGATTCTTAGAGGGACCGAAATACACGACGATAGACGCCCTGAACTTCCTCCCAGACGAGAACGCCTGCGAGTCATAAGGTTCTCGAACTAACTTCATAATGGAAGTTCAACACTTGGAGGCAAGCCCTTACATTTGCCCAACCTCCTTGGAGGATGATGAAACGAAACGGAGGATTAGCCAAGGCAGCCCTTTTGCTGGCGTTGACACTGCCAGTTTTGGCAGTCCCGGCATTTGCGGCACCCATGGATGATCGGGCACCCAAGGGCTTCGAGCGTGGAATTGTAATCACCCTTGATGGGATAGACTACTACCTCGCGGGACCACCAGACGTCCCTGGAGGGGCACGCGACGTTCCTGGCCACTACTGGGCCCAACTTGGGCACAACCAGTTGCAGGGAAAACACTATAACACGGGACCGTTCGGGGCCCCGCAGTGGTGGTCATCTGACGCGGGGGACGGAGAACTTCTCTACGTGGTACACGCCGTAATCGCCCCGTGGACGGAGGAATCGGCCCGTGCTTTCGCAGCCAGAGGATACGTCCACTATCACGAGCTAGTGCGCACGGACACTGGCGAGCTGCATCCGTACCTGGTAGTATGGCTACGACACACGGCTCGGACTTCCTTCACTCTCGATGGCGGCCCGCACCCGGAATATGGCCATGCTGTCTCTCCAGGCATAGACTATGAGTTCATCAACAACTGGTTCATGCCCTATCCCTCGTAGACACCGCGCGACGTCGGTCTGCGCAGTGGGGGTAGCACCAGAATAGCCTGGCCATCCAGCCGACAGCCTCATCGACAACCTCTCGTCGCGACCGCCCTGCTGATCCTGTTCGCCAAGTAGTACAACCTCTGCGGACCTGTGTAGGAAAGTCGACACGGCCGATCGCCAGCCAACAGACCTAGTCGGCTCCTGCGCGCCTACCGCGTGCCCAAGGACCGAAATCTCTACCTGACAGAGGGTTGGGAGGTGTCGTGAAGGCTACGGGGGATCCACGATCCAAGCGTCAGCAGATGCAAGAACGGGGCAAGGGGCAGACCCAGGGCCGTGGTCCCTCGGGCGCACCGACGACCGCTACGGCCTCCCCAAAGACCAGTGCTGCATCATCCTCTGGGGCGCTGGCGAGGTTTGGGGTAGTTAAAAAGTCCCGCCTCCCGGATTTGAACCGGGGACCTGCTGATTTCAGCGGCTGGACCGGAGCCTCCTCCGGGAACCCACTACAGTCAGCCGCTCTAGCCAAACTGAGCTAAGGCGGGAATGGGCACAATAACGTGGGCAGGATATTATAGCGTTACCCCCGAGCCAGGTCCCTAGACGAGATTCCGGGGTAGAGAAGTGCCGCGGGCCGGGCTCGAACCAGCGACTTCCAGATTTCCACCAGACGTCTTCAGTCTGGCACTCTCCCAACTGAGTTACCGCGGCGTCCCTATCGCTAAGCGACATTACCCTTAAATCTGTTGCTATACCGGGGCTGGCCAGCCAGTCAGTTCTCAAGCTTGAATCTGAGGTCGACATTCTTTTATAAACTACCCTCAAATCGAAGGCCAGAATGAACGAGGGGTTCTGTCAGGGTTAATCATGAAGCTTCAGAAGCGGAGAACCCTCCGCCAAGACAACGAAGGGGTGGCCTCTACCGTCGGCACCATAATGGCCCTTCTAGTGATCCTGACCTTCTTCTCCCTGTTCATCAACCAGTACGTCCCTGCGTATAGCAAGGAGGCCGAGGCCGCCCACATGAACACGGTCCTCGGGCAGTTCGGCTCCCTCAAGGGTTCCATAGACGGCCAGGTTCTTTCAGCCCAGGTCGCTGCCAACTCCGGGAGCACCTACATACCCACGGAGACCTACAGCTCAATCCAGTTGGGAACGGAGGGCATTCCCGTTTTCTCTGGTCCCACCGTCGGTAGAATCAACGGTAGCGGTGACGACGCTCCCTGGAGCGTCAGGTTCGATTACACGATAGGCAGCAGCTCCTACTCGGTGAACCAAACCTCCGCGGGTAACGTTGTCCTCCAAGTGAACAACAGGTACCACGTGCCTTTCACGATAGGCTACGAGGGTGGTGCCATCATCATGGCCCAGAGAGGTGGAGAGGCCATCCGGGTGGCGCCTCAGTTCACCGTGCTGAACGCCACGAATGGCGTGGAGGTGGGCCTCGTCCTTCCGCAGCTCATTGGGTCGGGCAACGTGGCGGGCTCTGGGACCGAGGGCGTTCGCAGCAAGCTCCTGGCCCTGGACATGCAGGAGTTCACCTCTATCAGTGGCGCCCTATGGATCAACCACACCACCCTGTTCGGAGTCGGGTGGTTCAGCTACTTCAACACCACCTTCTCCCTCGCGTTTGGTGTATTGGAGTCCGACTTTGGGAGCTCCGGATACCAGTACTTCGAGTCCCCCACGGGTCAGACTGTCGAGACGCCCTATTACGTCCTGACCAGGTCGCAGACGAACCTTACCCATACAATCAGCCTGAAGATCGAGAACGGTTCCCCGGGCATCGCCAAGATAACCCTTCACCAGGCCTTCGTGAGCATAGCTGTCGGCAGGAGCAGCTCCACCCTGGAGGTGTAGCAGATGGCTCGTTCACGGAAGAGGAGAAAGGTGAGGCTTCCCAAGGGGGCCCGGGAGAAGGGTATGACCTGGACCCCTGGGCGGGGGTCACAGCTTTCCCCCATCCCTAGTGTCACGGAAGCAGGCGTAGAGGAGGTGGACATATATCCCGTCAGGCCTCCCTACAGCTACGTCCGAATCCTCTTCTACAATGACAATAGTGAGTACATCTACGAGACCTGGGAGCCAAGGCTGAACAGGCGGGAGCAGAAGCTATTAGACCTCCTCAAGGACTCCTTCGCTCGCACTCTATCCTACAGCTTCCACTCGCAGAGTACCAAGGACAAGGAGGAGTTCCTGAAGGAAAGCGTAAGCAGCTTCGTGAAGACTCGAGACCTCGACCTCGACGAGAGATCGCGGGAGAAGATTACCTATTACATCTCCAGGGACTTCGTGGGATATGGCCCCTGTGACGTCATAATAAACGACCACAGGATTGAGGACGTCAGCTGCGATGGCGTGAAGGTGCCCATTTTCGTCTTCCACCAGAAGTACGAGTCCATAAAGACGACGGTGGAATTTGGAGACGACGAGACGTTAAACTCTTTCGTCATTAGTTTAGGCCAACGCTGCGGGAAGCAGATATCGGTGGCCAACCCCATCCTTGACGGGACTACGTACGAGGGTCACAGAGTCCAGGCCACGTATGCCCGGGAGGTCACCACCCGAGGATCCAGCTTCACGATCCGCCGTTTCAAGGATAAGCCCTTCACCCCCGTGGAGCTCATCAAGTTCAACACCGCCTCGGTGGAGATGCTCGCCTACATCTGGCTCGCCATCGAGCACGGAAAGTCCATGATGGTCTGCGGAGGCACGGCCGCAGGAAAGACTGCAACGCTGAACAGCGCCGCCCTCTTCATTCGGCCTGGGGCAAAGATCGTGAGCATTGAGGATACCCGAGAGATTAATCTGCCCCACGAGAACTGGATCCCTGGAAGCACCCGAAGCGGTACTGGGGAACGGGGGGCTGACGGCAAGGCTCCGGGGGAAATCGACATGTACGACCTTGTCAGGGCGGCCTTGCGTCAGAGGCCCAACTACATCATCGTAGGTGAGGTCCGCGGGAAGGAGACCTACACCATGTTCCAGGCCATGGCTACCGGCCACCCCACCATGAGCACCATGCACGCCGACAGCGTGAAGTCAATGGTCAACCGGCTGGAGAACCCGCCCATAAACACTCCAAGGATTCTGCTGACGGCGCTAAACTTCGTCATAGTCCAGACCCAGGTCCGGGTCGGCATCAACATCGTAAGAAAGATCAAGCAGATGGTGGAGCTGGTGGGCTTCGAGCCCGAGACGAACGAACTCATCACCAACACTGTCTACGAGTGGGATCAGGCGTCAGATGTCTTCTCCTTCAAAGGCCACAGCTTCCTGTTCGACGAGATAATGGAGATGAAGAACCTCACTCACGAAGAGATGGATGAGGAGTTCCAGCGGAGAGTGGACATCCTCACCTATCTGGTCGGCAAGGATATCGTCGACTACCGGGAGATATCCCGGGTAATAGTGAGCTATTACCAGTACCCTGACGAGACCATCAGACGTATCCGGGGCGAGATGGAGTCGGCGCAAGGAGCGGGCGTGGAGGCCGTTGGAGGTGAGTCCCTTGGCCGATGAGGCCAGCCGCATCCTGGATAGGCTGGATGCCCACAGGGAAGCGGAGGCGAGGGCGACTCACTACCGCTTCCGAGAGCGCGCGAAGCATCACATAGTCAAGCTTCCGGCCAGCGCCAGACCAGGATACGTTAGCCTAACCCCTTTCCAGCACTTCGCATGGAGGCTCATGGGCGCTTCCGTCCGGGGCAGGGCCTTGGACCAGGACTTGGAGGAGAACCTCCTCAAGGCCCACATGCGACTCCGGCCAGAGGAGTATCTCGCTGTGGGCCGCACCGCCATGTTCCTGGTCGGGACCGTCTCCCTGCTGGGGGTCGTGGGGCTCAGCTTCTTCCTGTTCGCCATGCTTCAAATGGCCCTAGTTCCCTTTCTGTTTCTGCCGGCCCTCGTGGCCGTGCTCCCGATGATGTTCACCTACGCCGGCTACTTCGGGCTCCCGCCATTGTTCAGTGGAATTCCAGCGTCGCGGGCAAAGCGACGCGGTCGCCTCATCGACAAGAGGCTCACAGGAGCCATGTCGTTCATTTCTGCTATGGCCTCCGCTGAGGTCCCTGTGGACGTCATATTCCGGGAGCTTTCCAAGCAGGAGATTTACGGCCAGATAAAGGAGGAGTCCGAGTGGATTACCAGAGACACGGAGCTTCTCGGCTTGGACATCCTCTCCGCCATCAAGAAGGCGGCCAGTAGATCCCCCAGCACCAAGTGGCAGGAGTTCCTCCAAGGCGTGGTGACCACGGCCACCTCCGGGGGCCAGCTGAAGCCTTACTTCCTGATGAAGGCCGAGCAGTTCGAGAAGGAGGACAAGCTGGAGATGAAGAAGAGGATGGAGACCCTGGGACTGCTGGCGGAGAGCTTCGTCACCGTCGTGGTGGCCTTCCCGCTGTTCCTGGTGGTCATCATGGCCATCATGGCCCTCATCAGCAAGGGCTCTTCCGGTTTCGTGGTGACCCTCCTATACGTCATTGTGGGACTGATGATACCGCTGTCCCAGTTCGGATTCATCTTCATCATGTGGAACCAGGAGCAGGAAGCGCGATGACAAAGGCCAGGCGCATCACCAAGGAGCTCGAGGACGCCCGACAGGCTCTCTATGTCAGGAAGGACAAGACCCGGGTAGTCAAGGCCATCAGCCTGTTCATCGGCCTCCTTTTCCTCGGCATTGCTGCCCTTAACCTACTGGATATCGTGAACATCTCCTTCAAGTCCTTTCAACCCAGCGGGGGGGAGGATGCTGACGGGGACGGTGTTCCCGACGCTGTAGGAGAACACCCTGTCCGTCGGTTTCTCAACTTCCTAGCCCTCGCTCTGATGGGATTCATAGGGCCGTATGGCTTCTATATGGCCAAGCAGCAACGGAAGATCAGGGCCATTGAGAAGCGACTGCCCGACTTCCTCCGAGACGTGGCAGAGGCCGGAAGGTTCGGAATGACCCTGGCAGAGGCCATCGTCGTCGCCGCCCATGGACGCTACGGAGTCCTCACCCCTGAGATCAAACGCATGGCCGCCCAGATTGATTGGGGGGTGGCGGCGACGGATGCCCTGAGGCTCTTCGCCGAGAGGGTCAGGACTCCCCTGGTGGAGAGGGTCGTCTCCATCATCATCAAGGCCAGCGATGCTGGTGGGGAGGTGGCCGACGTCCTCACGATGGTAAGCCACGACGCCAAGGAGGTGCAGCTTACCGAGGACGAGAGAAGAATCAACATGAGCACCTACATCGCCGTCATCTACATCTCCTTCGCCGTCTTCATCGTCACCATCTGGATCCTGGGCGTGACCTTCCTTCCGAAGATGGAGGAAGCCGCCACGGAGGTTTCGGGGGGAGACTCTGGCAGCAGCATCATTGAGAGCCAGAGCCCCTTACCGCAGAACATACCGGAGATCATCTTCAACGTCCAGGTAGCCTTCTTCATCGCGGTCATCGTCCACGCCATGGGAGACGGCATCCTGGCGGGCATCCTAGACAGTGGTAAGATTGTCAACGGTCTGCGACACTCCTTCATCATGCTCTTGATCGCCGTTGCGGGCTTCCAGGTCATATAGGTGGTAACGTGGAGACCTCCTCAATCGTGTACGAGCGCCGCAAACACCTGGGACGAAAGATAGGGCCCTTTCAGAAGGCAAAGCGGAGGCTCTACACCCGCTTCCTGGGCGATAGGGGCATCAAGGTCCGGGCGGCCAAAGGCGGCGGTCATCAAGAGGTCATTGCCGGCAACATCACGCCCATCCCGCCCCTGGCGAGCCCCGACATGCAGGAGGTCATAGTCCAGCCCATCGTCGATAACTACTCCTACGTGAGGATACTCTACGACAACCTCTCCAACGAGCACTTCTACGAGGTGATTGAGCCCGAACTCACCGCCGAGGAGGAGGAGCTGATGGTGGTCCTGAAGGAGCTCATCGTGGAGAACCTTGAGATAACTCAGGAGCCGGACCCAAAGCTGCGGGAGGACTACCTGAGGAGCGCGGTGGAGAAGCTCCTGAGGGATATGGGAATCCGACTCCACCCCCTGCCCAAGGAGAGGATCATGTACTACATCATTCGGGACTTCGTCCGGTACGGCCCCATCGACGCAGTCATGACCGACCCTCAGGTGGAGGACATTTCGTGCGATGGCGTTGGCGTCCCCTTCTACATATACCACCGGGAATACGGCTCAGTTCCATCAAACCTCAAGTTCGAGTCGGAAGAGAGGCTGGATGCCTTCGTCGTCTGGCTGGCGCAGAGGTGCGGCAAGCACATCTCAGTGGCCCAGCCCATGCTCGACGCGTCCATTCCGGACGGTTCTCGATTGCAGGCGACTCTCGGAAAACACGTCACCAAGAAGGGTTCAAGCTTCACGATCCGGCGCTTCAGGGCGAACCCATTCACTCCCCTGGATCTCATCACCAACAAGACCATGGGTCCGGAGATGATGGCATACCTCTGGCTGGCCATCGAGAACGGTCAGTCCATGCTCATCTGCGGCGGGACTGCTAGCGGGAAGACGACCACCCTCAACGCCGTCCTTCTGTTCATTCCCCCGCAAATGAAGGTGGTCAGTATCGAGGATACTAGAGAGCTTAACCTGCCGCACGAGAACTGGGTGGCTACGGTAACCAGGCACGGATTCGGAGGCACCACAGCCTCGGGCAAGACCGCGGGAGAGATCGACATGTTCGACCTCCTCTCGGCGGCTCTTAGGCAGAGACCACAGTACCTGATGGTGGGTGAGGTTCGGGGCTCCGAGGCCTACGTGGTCTTCCAGGCGATGGCCACGGGGAAGAGCGCCTACACTACCTTCCACGCAGACGACGTGCAGTCGATGGTCCACAGGCTGGAGAACGATCCCATCAACCTGCCCAGAGCTCTGGTGGCGGCCCTCGACATCGTCCTCCTCCAGTCCCAGGTAAAGGTTGGCACTGAAATGACCAGGAGGGTGAAATCCTTGACGGAGGTCATTGGCGTGGATCCGGATTCCAACGAGCTCATCACGAACTCCGCCTACACGTGGAACCCTGCCGACGATACCTTCCACTTCAGCGGGCATAGCTACGTATACGAGAAGGTGCAGACCGCCCGAAATTGGACCCCAAAGAGGATGGAACAGGAGGTCAAGAGGAGGATCGACCTCTTCAAATACATGGAGAGGACGGAGGTAGCCAACTACCGGGACGTTGCTAGAATAGCATCGGCCTACTACAAGGACCCGGAAGAGATGATGAGGATCGTGGAGGAGGAGCTCAGTAGGGGGGCGTAGGGGCTTCCTCTTCACCAAGCGGGAGCACAGGACCTCCGCATGAGCGGAACCTTTTCAAAGGCCGATTGAGGATTCCGTATTCTGCGGGATAGGCTAGGCCCAAGCTCATTCCTACTTCTTCTTGGCGAAGGGCTTCTTCAGTATCTTCTTGAAGACAGGCTTCCCTGCCTTCTTGGGCTGGGGTGGTTTGCCGCCTGGCGGTGGCATAGGAGGCCTGCCGGGCCCGCCGCTAGGTCCCTTGCCTGACATCAAGTTTCCGCACTTATGGCAGACGCTGGCCGTCACGGAGTTTAAGGCTCCACAGAAGGAACAGGCCTTGGAGCCCATCTTCCTCATCTCCTCCTCTTCCTTCAGCCATGCTTCGAAGGTGACGTAGGTGGGCTGCCGCCTCCACCACTCCTGGAACTCCTTCTCAGAGGGCTTCCGGCCGATGGCCCTTTGCGCCTCAGCCCTGTACTTGTTCACCACCCTCTCGTACTGCCTTCTCATCCTGTCCCGGTATTCACCGCCCTTGGCCTTCCCTGAGGTGAACTCGACATCACATTCTGGGCATCTCTTGACATCCATGGGAATCCACGCATGGCAGCTGCTGCATTTGGCCATCTCCTTCTCGAACTCAGTCCCGCACTTCGGACATGAGGGACTGGATTCAGGGATGAAGGCTCCGCACTCACCGCACTCCACCAGTCGAGATATTCCGACAGCCTTCATGTAGCCAGTAACCAGGAAGACCACTATGAGGAAAGCGCCGAGGACCCCCAGGAGCATCCACAGCGGCAGGTTCAGCATGGGGACCACGTATTCGTACCACGGAACAACCCTGGCAACGTCCACTTTCACCGTAGCAGCTTGAATCGTCTCCGCATCGCTAGACGCGCTGAGGATCCATTCCCCACTCGGTCCCTCATCGGGCAGCTGCACACCCACTTGGAACTCGCCCCTTTCATTCGTCACAACGGTCTTCGGGTCGTGGAAGTTCATCTCCGGGTCTCTGAAGACTACAGTCACCCGCATCCCGGGAATGGGTTGGCCAGTGGGCGTGTTTACGCTACCTGTAACGAAGACCTGCTCCCCCAGGTTGAAGGAGTCGCCTAGCCCCGGCGATATTATGAACACCTGTCCGTCGGGGGGCACGACCTCCAAGGAAAACTCCACTCGATTGTTGTCTTCGCTGATCTCAGGAAGGACCCCTGAGGCATCTGCGATGACTATCAGCGTGTAGTTCCCGGGCTGGTCGATGGGGCCTGCATCCACGGCCAAGGTGACATTACCTCCCGCTGGGGCCACCACGCCCGTCGCCGTGGCTAGCAGCGTCTCCGGTGTGACAGAATCCAGATAAAGGGCCACATCGAAGTCTACGGCGTTCGTACTGCCCGTGTTCCACACCACAACCGGAACGGTGAAGGCCCTGTCCTCGACCGCGGTCAGGGTCTGGTAGTCGGAGGGTCTCAACTCCAGGTCGGGCTTCGTCAGGACGTTAACGGTGAGGACCACCAGGTTGTTACTCATGTCGAGGTCGGTGTTCTGGGAGGTGTCATTCTTGGTCAGGGCCCAGATTCTCAGCGTGTGTTGGCCTGCAGACTGTGGCACCCACGTCAGGATTGCTGAAGCCGATGTTCCGTAGGGTATGTCCAACGTGGCATTGTCCACCAAGGTGGTGTTCTCGTAGACTTTCACCCCGGCCTCGATGGCATCTGCCTTGCCCAGGTTTGTCACGGTAACCGATATCTCCACTACCCCGCCTTCCACCGGAGGTCGCAGGAAGCTGATGTCCGATTCCTGGACGCTGAGATCCGGCCAGTTGAAGAAGACCAACTCGATCTCGACGTTCTGATCCACAGAGGCTCCAATTTCTGCCTCCGGATAGTACGTCTTGCCTCCCACTACCTTTGCTCCTGTGGCCTTGTACGTCGAGTTGGACCATCCCTGAGAGGCTAGCCTCTCCTGGGCTAGCGCCCGATACAGAATGACCCCTTCAGGGGCCACGATTTCTGGCCCTCCATAAGTGCCTTCGTAGAGGTCGTCTGGACCCGGCACTGGTATGGGCTCGAAAGCCAGTGTGTTGGGGTTTAGCCTCTCCAATGTGAAGCTGAGCTGAGTAACCGGGTCACCCAACCCGTCGATGGCTTTTACATGGATCCACCAATACATCCCAACCTTAGCGCCCTCGGAGATTCTGCCCGTCCACCAGTCGCCTTCCCCTGGGAAGGTGACGTTGGTCAGCTGTACATACTGCATCCCGTCGAAAGCCACGGCACCCTCGGTGTCCAAGTCGAAGGTGACGTTTCTGATGTCGAAGTCCAGGGTCCCTACGTCCCCGTCATCGCTCAGCAATGCTAGTGTAGCGTCCCCCTCGAAGACGGGGTCCCAGAGGTAGGAGGTGCCCGAGGCATTGATGTTTACGTCGCTCTCGGCGATGTTCACGCCATTCAGAGCTGCGCTGGCTCCTAGGGCCATCAGGTCGCCCCTCAGCGTTCCCCCTGTGAGAGTCACAACGGAGGAGTGCTCACCGTATATGAGACCCCTCCCAGCAACGGTGTTGAGGAGGATCTGTGAGTTTTCGGCGAAGAATTCACCATTGTCACGGAGGTATACTACCAGGGGTAGGTTGCTGCCCAGCCCGCCACCTAAGATGGTGAGACTGCCCTCCCCCTCTATCATCACGTAGTGTCGCCCGGCCGCAGGGTCTCCCTGCAGAATCGAGAGTTGGGCGCCTTGGAGGATGACATCGCTGGTCACTCGCAGATTTCCGTCCAATTGGACGTCATAGTTGATGACGGCGGGGGAGGACCATACGTAGGTGGTGTCCTGGGCGGGCCACACTAAGTCCACCAGCTCCGCAGTCATGGGAATCCGGTTGGTCGCGGCGGTCACCTGGGGGTACGGGCTGAAGGAGAACTCCTGGAGATCGACTTCACCTGAGAAGTCCGACCTCACCCTGTAGTTGCCGATGAAGTGGGAGTTGGGCATGGTGGGGTCGTACAGGGAGCTGTTAATCCACTCCGTCAGCAGGGGGATGGAGACCTGTCCCCAAGTGCCTGTGATGTTGTAGTCCACGGCCGTGGCACCCAGGTAGTCCAGGATCTCGGCACTGGGTACCGCCGCACCTCCATTCTGAGGATAGTAAGCGAGCTGACCGCTCGGAAGCACCCTGGACTCTACGCCAGCTCCGGCGACTGCGCTGCCGAACCTGTCCACGACTGTGAGATCTATCCAGCGGTGAAGGTAGATGGAGGCCTGGGAGTCTATCAACTCATAGGTCACGTCCACGGTGATGTAGTCGAAGTTGACGGACCTGCCCGCGCCGTCGTCATTTATGAAGTCTACATCCATAAATCGGGCGTCGGCGAAGCTCTCGATGTCTGTCAGCGGAGCGCTGACAACGGTAGCGCCTCCTGGGCCGCCTGTGTTGCTAATGGCGATTGCACTACGCAGGCCCTCCCCCTCAGGGGCGTATCTTACAACGCTGCTCCCGTTCCAGCCCGCGTCGGTCCAGTACTCCAGGGTGAGATCGGCGCCAATGAACCTCCAACGGCCGATGGCATCGAACTCCTCTAGGTAGAGCCTTTCACCGTCAGCCACTGTGTAGCTCACCCCGTCGTCGGAGGTGATGTCGGAGAGGGGCTCCCCGGTGGTGTCCTTCTCTCCAATCTGATTCGCGTAGCCGGTGAGTGTAAGGATCTGGCTGGTGCCCCTGAGGCCCAGTGCGGGTATCCAGGAGTCCTGGCTAACGAGAGCCGATTGAGCGTCATCCATGGTGATGTTGTAGAGGTACACTCGGGAAGTTCCCCCGGCAGCCACGGTGTTGTGAAGGGCCTCGGCAGGGTGGAAGTCCACACCGACGTAGGAGTCGATTACGGTGAGCGTCGCCTGGTCCTCCAGCGTGATGTTGTATCTGGAGTCGGGACCGACATCGTTAGAGTTCTCGTAGAGCCGCTCGATCCTCGAGTTGATTACTAGGGCGGTGGAGTCCCCGCCGAAGTACATTACCGGCGCATCGTTGTTGTCGTCCTCGTTGAGGTCCGTGTAGTCATCTATCTCCTCGGTGGTGAAGCCAGTGATCGTCGAATCTCTAATCTCTAGAGTGGCATCGCCGGTAGTTGTCAGCGTCCCCGGATGCTTCAAGGTGGATCCGTTTCTGAGGATGAGGGTCCCGGCCACCGTGATATCCAGCTTGAGATAGTCAGAGAGCTGGCGGGGCTCCGTCGTCAGGAGGCTGTTGTCCAGGATCAGGCTTCCGTGCCCTGACCCCCCATCCTGGATGTCGAGGAAGTAGATGTGATTGCTGTCCTCCAAGAAGGATAGGCCCCCACCGATTATTTCCAAGACGGCACCCGACTGAACTGTGACGTTGCCATCAACCTGGAAGATTATGCCCTGGTACACGTTAGTTCCCGTGACACTCCAATCACCGTCCACAACGACAATAGTGGCGGAGGAGCGTTCGGCGCTAATCAGCCCGAACATGGCTGTTAGCAGAAGGGCGAGTGTAAGAAGGCGGGCCGTTGACCTGTCGAGCCTCTGGAATCCTCTCGAACTCATTCAGCTGACCTCCAAGCCCCGGTTCCTGACATCAGAATTGATGACATCGTCCCCCGTTCATAGGTGGGGGTCGTGTTCCCAGAGATGCGTATATATACGTTCTTTAGCGATTCTCACAGCGTATAATTAAATTGGGTCTGGTCACTTTCTCTTGAGAATCTTCTTGAGGCCTTTCTTCTCCTGCTTCTCCTCTCCCATGGGCTGGCCGCAGGCATAGCACATGACGGCATCGGCACTGATGACCGTCCCACATGCCGGGCAGGTTACCTCGGCCTCCTCGTCGCCTGCTTCCTTCAACTGATACCCGCAGGCATAGCACATCACCGCGTCGGAAGAGATCAGGGTCTGACATCCGGGGCAGACGATTTCCCCCTCACCCGGCTCCGGCTGCTCTTCGCCCTCGGCTTCTGAAGCCTCGGCGGGGACCTCCTCTGAGGCCTCCACCTCAGCCTCCCCTTCCGGGACCTCTTCTGGGGCCTCTTCCGGGGCTGCCTTCTCAGCGGGCTCTGGTTCGACAACGTCGACCTTCTGCTCTGGGAGCTCTCCTTTGGCCAGCAATTCCTTCTCTAGCTCCAGCAGCCTGTGGGCCTCTTGTGTAAGCCTTTCTCTCTCAGAGGCTAGTGAATTCCTTTCCTGGCCGAGTTCCCCCTCCAACCCCGCGAGGGCCTGGGTCTTGCCTGCGAAATCGTCCAGGGTCTTCTTCAGATCCTCGTAGAGTTGAGTGAACTCATTCTCTTTGGCCAGCGCCCTCTCCTTCAGGGCAGCCAGCTCCTGGGCCTCCTCCTTCATGGCATCGGCACGGGCGACAAGTTCCTCTTCTCGAGCAAGGAGCTTCTCGTGCCTCGCGTTGATCTGCTTGTCCCGGGCCTCGATGTCGGCACTGATCTTCTGGAGCTTCTCCTCCTTTCCGCTCACTTCCCTCTCCCGTGCATCTATGCCCTTCTGGATGGAATCAAAGGAGGCCTTCTCCTTGGCCAGCGCCTCCTGCTCCTTCATCAGCTCTTCCCTGCTGGCGTTAACGGAATCCCTCTCCGCCTGCAGGTTTGCTTCCCTCTCTGCGAGCTCGTTCTCTCTGGTCTTAAGCTCGCCGACCTTGTTCTGGATCAGGTCCCAGACCTCTCCTTGCTCGTCGGCCAAGGGTTCACCTCACGTCTGCGTGTTCTCTCCCAACGGGACTTAAGTAGGTTTTCATAACAGTCTCAGGTCTGAGAATCTCCCCAGAGAAGCGTGGAGGATTGCCCTCACTCCAGGCCTGGAGACTCGAATATGGGGCCGAGGATCACTAGGCCAGAGTTCCCGACCTCTAGGAGGTGCTTCTCCATGCTGTGCTGGCAGGCCCTCATCTTCTCCACCTGCAGATAGCGCACGATCTTCCGTTTGCTCCTATCAAGGCCAAGCATGATGATGCCATCCACCAAGAACCCCTCGTTGCCGAGGAGATGGCTCTCGTCCCCCTGGGAGCGTTCCATCACGACCAGGGAGACGAGGTTCTGATCCCTGAGCATCTTGAAGAAGTAGAACATCCTCTTCCTGATGTCGTCGGTCTGGGGCATCAGGCTGTACAGCGCGCCTAGGGAGTCAAGGGCGAAAAGGGTGAATCTCTTTCCGTGGACCCTCTTGTAGTGAGCGATCATCTTCTCCATAAAGCCGACATAGTCCGTTTGGTTGCTCTCATCCATCACCTGGTCTATCTCCCTGAGGTCCGTGAAGTCCGACAGCTGGACGTTGAGGGAGACCTCCAAGCCCAAGCTCTCCATGTTCTTCAAGTGGGAGTGGACGGACTCCTCCAGGGTCGTGTAAAGGCCGAACTCCTTCGTCTTCTTGAGGTAACGGGACATGACAGCGTAACAGAAGGACGACTTCATAGAGCCGGCCGGTCCCGTGACCAGGATGACCTTGGGGGGCTCAATGTCGGTCTTGAAAACCCTGTCCAAGCCAGGAANNGCTGAGACAACCTTATCAAGCTTCGGAATCTCGTGAACAATTATTTAAGCGGCCACCAGCCTAGAGCCACCGACCCCTCGAGGTGACTTTCATTGGCAGGTGGCCAGACGGAGAAGTGCCCTATCTGCGAGGGCAACCTAGCCGCTGGTTCTGACGTCTGTCCCAGGTGCGGGACCGACGCGTCTGTCTTCAGGTCGAGGAAGGAGGGAACGAAGCCGGACCCCGTTGTAAAGCCTGGGTCCCTGGACGATATCCTTGCCTCTGTCCTTGACGAGCCCTCGGATAAGTCGGTCACCAAGGCGCCACCGGAATCGAGCCTTGACGATCTCGACCTGGATCTACCTGAGGCGCCACCTACCCGGCCGAAACTTGAGCTGAATATTTTGGAGGAGGAGGTCCTAGGCAAGGAGGACGTAGGCAAGGAGGAGAGCGGGCCCGTCACCTTCGAGTGCCCAGGTTGTGGGGCCGATGTAGACGAAACCGCCTCCCGCTGCCCTTCCTGCGGGGCTCTTTTCGCGGAGGGGGACTCCTTCCCTTGCCCTGTATGTGGATCTCATGTCCCCGTCGACGCAACACAGTGTCCTGAGTGTAGTGTCCGCTTCGAGGAAGGTCTAGAGGCCGCCGAGCGCCCATCCTTATCCCTGCAAAAAGCGAGGGAGGCCTACGCTCGCGATGAGCCCCTTGCTGCCACCGAACTGCAGCCAGTCAGCCCGACACTTCGGCCCGGAGCTCCGGACGGCCCCACGGGGGAAGCGGGCCCGGTGGTGAAGGCGGTGCTGGGAATATACTCCCGCAAGCGGGGCGAAAACCCGCTGCTTGTAGGCGATGTCCCCAATCTCCAGGGCTCTCTCCGAGAACAGGTGGCGGCCATCAAGTCCCTCGTGTCCGTTGCCCATAGGCTTCGAGTCCCTATTGAAAACACTCAGATGGCCATCGCCTCAGCAACGAAGAAGGCCAGGGCCCGCGACCTGAGTGGCGCTGTCAAACTGGCTTGGAGTGCCAGGCTCTCTCTGGAACAGTCCGTTGCCCTCCAGACAGCCCATCGACTAGAAGTGCTGGAGCAGGATCTGCAATCGCGCAGGGCCAGGGGCGAGGGCTTTCCGGTGGCTGAGGCCCTGGTGAAGGACGGCATAAAGGAGCTGAAGGGGGGTCGCGTTGTCGTTGCCTTTGAGAAGCTTCAGCTGGCCAGGGAGGACATGACGTCCAAGGCCAGCGGACAGAGCGAAGCCGGCTACGCTATTCAGGCTGCCGAGGAGTTCCTAGACGAGGCCTCGGAACTCAACATTGACGTCACCAGGTTTCGGGAGTACACACAGCGGGGGAGGGAGGCTCTGAGGATCGGTGATTGGGAGACGGCGTCTCAGCTTGCGGCGGGGGTCGAAGATAGGGTGACGGGGAGCCTCCGGCAGGGCATTGCAGAAGAGATGAAGAAGGCGAGGCAGGTCCTGATGGAACTGAAAATGCGGGGTCACGACGTCACGAAGCCCATCAACACACTCAAGCAGGCAAGTGCCTGTACTAAAGAGGGTGCATACGCCCAGGCCATGAAGTACCTGAGCCTATTCAAGAGGCAGGTGGGATCCTACTAGCTACGCCAACATAGGTTTAGCGGTTGTAAAACGCCCCTTCTTGACATCAAGGGCCAGGTCACCCCTCTCGTGTCTTACCTTTCTCATCTTAATGCAGCGAAGCCGCAGCTCCACATCGGACGGGTCAACCTCGAAGTGTCTCAGCAGGATGACGCCGTCGGCGAGGAAGTCGATCCCGTGGTCTGCCAGGGTCGGAGCGCCAAAAGGGACCTCTGACACAATGAAGGTGGTCAGGCCGGACTCCTTCAAGAAGCTGAAGAGGTGGAACAGGTACCCCCTCACGTCCCCGGGCGATTTGGGCGTGTAGAGGGACTCCAGCGAGTCGAGGACGATGAGAGTGTAGGGCGTAACCCTAATGGCCTCGCGGATGATGCCTTCGAAGATGTTCAGCCAGTCGCTGTCCGTCTCCGCCTCAGAGAGTTCAAGCCTGAGCCTTCCCATGTCCAGGAGGTAGAGTTCCGATTCGTGAAAATCCTCCATGCCCATGTTCTCCATAGAGGCTTTCAGATCGTCCCCACTCTCCTCGAGGGTCACGTATAGGCCCTTCCTGCCGTTGTGGGAATTGTGGTACAGAATGCTGAAGGCCAGGGATGTCTTCATCGTGCCGGGGCTCCCGCAAAGGAGGACTACGCTGCCTTCCGGTACGCCTCCTCCGAGAGCCTCATCCAGCCCTTCGACGTACGTCGGAATCATTTCCATGCTCGTCTCGCCCCCATCGCGCTAACAATAGGCATTCCATCCCCTCGTCCTAGACTCAGAGTCACGACTGGAACACCTCCATCTCCCGCTCGAGAACGCTGAGCTCTCTCCCCTCCAGCGTAGCGGGGTTGATCGGCAGCACGAAGGTGAAATCGCTCTCGGATATGTCGTCCACTACGTGACGTATGAACTTCAACACGGGCTCAAAGCCGTTGTTGCTCCGCAGGTACTCGAGTCCATCCAGCATGATGATGCCCGGGCCACCAGCGTACAGGAAGCTCTCCACAGTGTGGGCGAGCCTTTCCAGCACTGGTTCAACAGTGTTCTCAGCGGACTCTGTCCTGTCCGTCAACCAAAGAATATCCACACCGTCCAGGCCGTAGCTCTCCCTGAGCTTGGAGGGGTTCGTCCTAGTTATGAGCATGCCCTTGACGCCCTTGGCCTTCCCCGCAAAGATTCGATAGGCCAATCTGGGCCTCTCCTCCTTCACCATGTAGCTATGGGCGGGACGCAAATCGAGAGATACCACGGGAGTCGTCTCCCCCAATCGTCCGGAAGCCGGGCCCTTCAGAGCCTCCTTGGCTAGAGCCACGTCAATTTTCCTGCCCAATGTGGAGGCGTAAGCTAGAACGCTGTTGAGGGCTCCGTCCAGCTCCCGCAGGTCGAGGGGGATGCTCTCGGCCAGGTAGTGAAGCACCTCTTCGGGGCAGGGGTCCTTCCTGGCCTCCATCCGACGTTTTAGAAACCTCAGCCGGGTCTCCAAGTCAGGGGGCATAAGTCCTGCCACCAGGCCCGATTGAAATCTAGAGACCAATCTGGAATCGAGCTGGCCCATCTCTGAAGGGCGGCGGTCCGCCGCCAGGAGGAGGGGCTTTCCCTTGGACTGAAAGTCCTCGAAGAGCTGCAGTATCTCCTCCTGAGCCCTGCTCCTTCCCTCCATATCCTGAAGGTCATCGAAGATGAGGATGTCGAGGTCCCTGAAGCTGCTGCGGAACTGTGAGACTCGGTCGCTCTTCTCGGCCTCCTCTAGTTCCAGTCGGAACTGGCTAGCCGTCAGGTAGCGCAGCTTGAGTTCAGGTCTGCTCTTGACGACGAGGTTGCCAACCGCATTGAGGAGATGCGTTTTTCCCAGCCCTGGCTCGCCGACGAGAAGTAACGGGCTGTAGGACTCAGGGGAGCCCTGGGCCAGTGCATAGCAGGCCGCATGGGCGAATTCGTTGGACTTCGAGACCAGGTAGTTCTCAAAAGTGAACTCGTCTGCCAGCCCTGTTTGTCGGTCGACTGGCTCTCTAGAGGGCTCCTCAACAACTCGCCTTTTCCCTTTTGTAGGCTTCTTCCTGGCCATACCTTTCGCCGTATCAGGCTTCTCGCCTTTCTTTCCCCTCGCCGCGGTCTGACCCTTCTTTGGCATCTTGAGGGAGGGCTTCGTTTTCCGTGGAGCGTCGTTGTCGAGTTCGTGGGCAAGATCCTCCGCCCTCCTCTCGCCCTTCCCCTTTTCAGCGAAGGCCTCGATGACCTTGGCTAGGCCTTGGCCTAAGGCCTCGAGCACTCGTTCCTGACCCCTTCTCTTTCTGGCAGACTTCTTGGTTGTGTTTAAGTCCTTTTTTGACCCCCCCTTTTCCTTTCTGGGGAGGTTGGACAAAATCGACTTCACATCCACGTCAGTATGGACCTCGATCGTGAAATCCTCATTCCCGGCTAGCTTACGAAACCGGGGCAACGCGTCTCTGCCCAGTAGGAATCCCTTCGGACCGGAGAAGATGGCTAGAGCGCGACCTCCTTCGCTCATGACGACGTAGCCTACATTCGGATCCCCTTTCGCCCACACCTTCAGGTAGCCTGTGAATCCCCGCTGCCTGAGTAGGACTACAACCTTCTTTAGGGAGTCCGGGCCACCCTTGATCTTTTTGACGACCCTGCCCTTTGGAAATCTTACGTCCTGGAACACGATCGCCCTCGTCCGAACGAGCTATTGGTCTTCTTAAATAGCTTCACGTGCCAGTTGCAGAGTTGATAATGCGATTGCTAGACCGCGGATTTCATTTTCCCAGAATCGGCGGCGACCTTGGCCTTGGCCAGAGGACTGCCAGGACCGCCGAGAGCACTGTCCAGAAGATGGCCCACTCCAGCACGGTCAGGTAGAAATATAGCTCAAGAAAGGGCCGGGGCAGCTCCGTAATGGGAGTGATCTCGGGCTTCAAGAGGAAGGGCAGACTCCATAGTACGGCGACGACCGCCAGGCTGGCCCCTAGGAGGATGCCCCTACTCCGTCGCGCCGAGGCCCTGGGAGAGAACAGGTGGTAGAGGGCGAACCCCGCGAGGACGCCGCCGAAGGCTGACACCATGGTTCCCACAAACCAGAACTCTCTCTCAGAGACGTCTAGATTTGACTCGACTCCTGGGGGCCGCCCGGGAACCGCCAGCAGCGGTAGGAGACTGAAGACCAAGAAGGCTACGCTACCGTAGGCAAAGACCTTGAGGGCATGATTCCTCCATGGGAGCATGGTCGCCACAAAAGGATAGACAAAGGCAAAGGGGATCCCTATGAGAATCCCCACAATGGGACTGAAGAGGAAAGCGACTGCCCTGGTCACAGCGGAGGGCAAGGGCTCTTCCCCACCTTCCATGGCCTTCGCCTCCTCGACAAGGGGCCCCATGACGAAGAGAACATAGAGGCCTAGGATGACCCCAGCTGACAGGCCCGCCAAGAGGCCGACCTTCAGGGCTACACGGAGGTCCATGATTTAGTGGCACGGAACGCCCAAGGCGTGCCGCAGGTCATGGAAGACGTCGTGGGCCGCTGCTGTCTGCGCAAAGCCCATCACAAAGAAAGCGGCGATGGCCACCAGGGCTACAAGGGTAGTCCACCACGCGTATTCCACCACTCGGACCCCTATCCGCTCGCGCAATCGTCCCCACATCTCACCACATCCTTGATTGTCTTCTCCGCGTATCGCGGTTCAATACTTAAAACTTGTGTTACGCATTTGCATTTCGTAACACGCGTCGCTCATGGGACATAGGATATTAAATGAAGAGTTCAATCCGTTCGGTGGCGATGGAGAAGATGGGGGACATCGACCCGGGATTTTTCACGATGGACGACTACAGCCTTGGAGGAAGACGCGTTCTGGTTCGCCTGGACATAAACTCGCCTATAGATCCCATCTCAGGCCGCATTCTCAACGATAATCGCATAAGACAGCACATGGCCACTCTCCGTGAACTGAGAGACGCCAAGGTAGCTATCCTTGCTCACCAAGGTCGTCCGGGCAAGGATGACTTCACCACCATGGAGGCTCACGCCGAGAGACTATCCTACTACCTGGATCGGGAGGTGGGGTACGTGGACAGCCTCTTCGGGAGGAGCGCGGTAGAGGCCATCAAGCGTCTCACTCCCGGTGACTTCGTGGTGCTGGAGAACACGCGGTTTTACTCAGAAGAGGTCGTATTGAAGGATTCCGAACCCGCCAAGATGACGACAGCCCACATGGTTAGCGTCCTCTCGCCCCTCTCAGACTACTTCGTTAATGATGCCTTTGCCGCAGCCCATCGAGCTCAGCCAAGCCTGGTGGGCTTCTGCGGGGTCCTTCCGAGCCTCGCGGGCCGCGTGCTGGAAAGGGAAGTACAGATGCTAGACAGGGCGATTCGGGGTCAGGACAGGCCCAAAATCGCGATTCTGGGCGGGGTTAAGGTCGATGATTCTGTCGAGGTGGCCCGTCACATGCTCTCTGGAGGCCTCGTTGACAAGGTCCTAACCACCGGTGCCGTTGCGAACCTCTTCCTATGGGCAGAGGGCCATCGTCTGGGAGAGGTCAACGAGGACTTCCTCACCAAGGAGGTCCCGGCCTGCGAGGCCGTACTTGCGGAGGCGAAGGAGCTTATGCAGAAACACCCAAAGTCCGTAGTGACGCCTGAGGACGTGGTGACGAACGTAAAGGGCGTAGGGAAGGCGGTGTCCTTGGAGGACCTCCCTGTCAAGCATCCGATTCACGATATCGGGCTGAGTACGATCATCCATTACTTGGAAGAGATCTCCGCCGCTCAGGTCATCATCCTGAACGGGCCCGCGGGGGTCTTCGAGGTGGAGGAGTTCTCGGCCGGGACTAGGGAGCTGTTCCTGGGCGTTGCGCGGTCGAGGGCCTTCAAGGTCGTGGGCGGAGGTCACACCGTTACCGCCGTGGAGCACCTGGGCCTGTCTCAGCAGATCGATCATATAAGCACGGGCGGGGGGTCCTTGATCAGCTACCTTGCGGGGCATCGACTCCCAGTCATCGATGCCTTGAAGGAGTCCAAGCTCAAGTTCGAGGACGTCAGACGCAGTGGCTAGTTATCACGAGGGATAGCTGGGACGCGAAAGCTTTATTGCCCCTGTCCGTGGAAGGGACGAATGCCCGCCTACATTCCTACCTATGTGAAGGGTCTCGACGATCTGCTGGGGGGCGGGATACCCCAAGGGAATGTGGTGCTGGTGGCCGGTACCCCAGGTGCCAGGAAAACCTCCCTCGTCTTCAGCATCCTCCACAACAACGCTCACGAAGGGCGGAAGGGCATCTTCATATCCTTGGAGCAGAGAGAGCGGGAATTGAAGTCGGCCATGGCGAACCTCGGGATGGAAGGCCTGGACGACGGGCTCCTCTACGTCATGGACGCGGCTATGATAAGGGCCGCCCTCGAGAACCTCGAGGTTGAGAAGGACTGGATAGAAATACTCCGACGCGTGATCAAGGAAGCCGTCGATGTCAACCAGCGGGAGCTGCTGGCCATTGACTCCCTAGATGTCCTGTATGCGCTCAACAGCCTACACAATCCCCGCCGCGAGCTCTTCCATTTCTTCGACTTTCTCCGAGAGCTGGATTTGACAACGTTCATTGTCTCGGAACTCTCCGTGGGCAGTCAAGCCCTCTCAAAGTTTGGGGAAGACTTCCTCACGGACGGCATGCTTCTCCTCAAGCACTATGAGATCGGCGAGACCGAGGTTCAGCTGCGCCTTCGATGTGTTAAGATGAGGCAGACACCCAACGAGGAGGGATATTACGCCCTGGGCTTCGCGGACGGCGGGTTCTACGTGACCAGGATCATCTCGAGGAAGGAGAGGCCTGGCGTACCTGCGGACATGCCTCAGGTGGGGCCTTAGATACGGCTGGGGGGAATTCCGACAGCGATATCGGCCGCCGAAGGCCCAAGAGTCGCTCGTCAAAGCGGTGGAGGCCGCCTCAATTCTGCGGGGGCCGGGAAGGACGAGGTCCAGAGAAGACGCCACCGTACCGCGGTCACGCCGCCCTCGAGGAAGCCACTGGAGGGATTCGAACCCTCGACCTACGGTTCTCCCGCCAGGTTACGAGACCGTCGCTCTGACCGGCTGAGCTACAGTGGCTGCTCGAAAATAACGCACGCTCACATAAAAAAGCCGACCTCGCCGCCATGAGGAGGGCCCGTAACGTGGGCAAAAAGTATTCGTATCCCCACTGAATGCCCTTCGTTACTCACGGGGCTTTCGATGCGGGAGGACAGAAGGAGGGTTGACGAGCTCTTAGACTACATCCTTAAGGCCGGGGGTCCGGAAATCCTGCCCGAGATCGATTTCAACCGGCCACAGGGCTTCTACTACCCCATCCTGCAGGAGGGAGGGTTCAGTCCCACTGCCACCAAGGACCTAGAGGCCCTTGTAAGCAGGGGAGACCTCGTACAGAGTGCTAAGTACACTATCCTCAGTTGTCCCAAGGATGGGAATCTGCACCTCAGAGCCACGATGGTGTGCCCATCATGCGGGTCGGAGGACGTCCATGAGGAGGTGCTGATAGAGCATTTCCGATGCGGGCACATCGCGCCAGAGGCTGATTTTAGAGTCGAGGAGGGTTTGGAGTGTCCCAAGTGTCAAAGGAAGCTCAAGCTGCTGGGTAAGGACTTCCGCCGACCCTCGGACTTTCACCGTTGTCGCCGGTGCGGAGAGACCACTTACATCCCGGAGCTTCGTCTACACTGCCCTCACTGTGGCCAGTACTACCTCGGAGCCGAGTGTAAATCTGTCACCGCCCCCGCCTACCGCCTGCGAGAGGAGCAGAAGCCAGCAGCTGTCTTCGCCCTCTTGAAGCAGGCGTCGGCAGTTCTTGCCCACTCGGGATACGATACAAAAATTTTCGAGGATGTGGAGGGAAGATCTGGCATAATGCACCGCTGCGACCTCTACGCCTTGAAGGAGGTCTTCGGGCTCAGGACAGAAGTCCTCGTGGAAGTCACCGTCTCCTCAAACCCGGTCTCTCCCAGGCCCCTTGTCAACCTCTTCGCAAAGGCCGAGGACCTCAGAATCAGCAACGTCATTTTCGTGGCGGTTCCAGAGTTGGAGGAGTCCGCCAACCGGTACGCCAGCTTCCACGGGATTCAGGTGCTGGAGTCCGATCTCTCAGACGTCCACGACAAACTACCCCGGTTCCTCTCCCGAGTGCTCCTNNNNCGATTTTGGTCACCGCCATCATCCTACTGTTCGTCCTCTTCCTGCTTTTCCTCCCCGACGGCGGAGTCAAGCTGCTGGCCTTTGGCTTCGCGACCCTGGCAGCAGTCCTTTACCTTCTAGCCATCCGCCGGGAGGTGAGGAGGGTCAGGCGGAGGGGGGAGAGGAGGGCGGCCTCTGCCTACGGCCTCATGGCCTTCTGGATCCTGTTCCTCGCCCTCCCCCTTTCCTACGCCATCATCGTCCTGGATGCTCAACCGATAACGACGGGCAGCCTCTTCTTCATGGTGGCACTCATGGGGCTCACTTTCACCCTATTCTACGATTTCGTGAACATCCCCCTCGCCTTGTACCACAAGCGCATAGAGAGGAAGCGGCTCTCCCTAGGGGCAGATTCCGGACCCATGGTCAGCTTCATTGTACCGGCCTATGAGGAGGAGAGTTGCATTGAGCGGGCCATCGAGGCACTGTTGGATGTGGACTACCCCCGCTGCGAAGTGATCGTTGTGGACGATGGCTCCACGGACGGGACCCTGCGTGTTGCCAGTCGCTTCTCAGATCGCGGGGTAAGGGTCGTCCGGCGGTCCAACGGCGGGAAGTCTAGGGCGCTGAACTTGGGCCTCTTCTTCGCCAGGGGCGAGATCATTGTCTGCGTCGACGCGGATAGCCTTGTAGCCAGGGACTCTCTGAGAGAGCTGGTGAGACTCTTCGAGGATCCAAACGTCGTGGCTGTAGCGGGGAATGTGAAGGTGCTGAACAGATCGAGGCTTCTGACCCGTCTGCAGGCCCTGGAGTACATCCGGGACATAAACATCGTACGGCGGGCCTTCGACGTTTTGGGTACGACCATGATTGTCCCGGGCGTCCTGGGAGCCTTCCGACGCTCCGCCCTTCAGGACGTGGGCAACTACGATCCCGACACCGTCACTGAGGACTTCGATACTACCTTGAAGGTGCTGAAGTCGGGAAGCGTGGTCCAGGCGACCTCCTTCGCCGAGGCCTATACGGAGGCTCCGGAGGCCCTCACGGACCTTTACAGGCAAAGGAAGAGGTGGTACGCTGGCATCTTTCAGAACCTCATAAAGCACGGCGATGTCCTGAGAAACCCTCGGCGGTTTGGGTTCTTGAGCGGCGTGGGGTACCCCTACATCCTCCTGTCCGTCATATTCGTCCCCCTGATGGGGCTCATTGCACTGGCCTCGGGCATCGTGGCCTCTTTGACCGGCGAGTATCTCGTGTTTCTTCAGATCCTCGGCTTCTTCGTGCTCCTGGAGTTTCTGGTCTCCCTTTTGGCCATTGCCATGGATGGAGAGCAGTTGCGACTCGCTGTCCTGGCCCCCTTGTTCGTAATCGGCTACCGACAGTTCAGGGATGTCATCAGGTTGAAGGCCCTCATCGACGTCCTCCTCAGAAGGAAGGTTGGTTGGACCAGGGCCGCAAGGCTGGGGAGGGCGGAGGAGATGATGGTCCGATAGGGATAGCTTTAACCCCGGGAAGGTATGGTCGGAACATGCCAGGGGTGTCGGGCCTGGTCTACGGCGCCGACGGGTTCCGGGAAGGAACAGTCCGTTTCCGGGAAGGCATCGTTGAAGAGATCAGACCCGTAGTCGAAGAGGACGTCATCGCAAGGGGAATTATCCTCCCTTGCTTCTTCAACGCCCACACTCACGTTGGTGACTCCATCATCCTCGAGGAGCCAGTAGGTACCTTAGAGGAGATAGTGGCCCCGCCCAGCGGCCTGAAGTTCCGCCGCCTGGGGCAGGTCTCCCAGGAGGAGCTTGTGGACGCGATGAGGCGGACACTGCGCAGAATGGTGCTGAGCGGTTCGGCCGGCTTCTCCGACTTCCGGGAAGGTGGGGTAGAGGGCGCGAAGGCCCTCAGGGGGGCCCTTCGAGAGAGCCCCCTGAAGGGCGTCCTACTGGGGAGGCCGGCCAGCTTGAGTTACGACAAGGGCGAGGTGGATGCCCTCCTTCAGATGGTGGATGGAGTGGGCGTGAGCAGCGTCTCCGACTGGGACTACAGCGAACTCGAGAGGCTAGCCCGGCATACGAGGGCGAAGGGAAAGACGTTCTCACTCCACGCCAGCGAGGCCAGCCGAGAAGACGTAGACGTCGTGCTGGACCTAAAGCCGGATTTCCTGATTCACATGACGATGGCCTCATCCTCCGATTGGGAGAGGTGTGCTCAGGAGGGGGTTCCCGTCGTCGTGTGTCCCCGAAGTCAGCTCTTCTTCGGTCGTCTACCCGACATTCCGGGGATGCTGGAGGCAGGACTGACCCTCTACCTGGGGACCGATAATGCCATGTTCGCCAGTCCTTCGATGCTCAGGGAGATGGAGTTCGCCTACCACGTCAGCAAGCTCAGGACCAGCCTCCCGCCTGAGAGGGTCATCAGAATGGCCATAGGGGGCGCTAAGCTTTTAAACAGCCCTCATCCTATTACCATTCAGGAAGGTGTTCCCAGCAGCCTGCTGGTGCTGGACGTTCCGACGAGAGGAGATGCATACTATCAGGCAATCAGGGCCACGGAGGCCGACATCCTTCTGCTTTCCTTAGGGGAGAGGATGTGGGTGAGAGACAGAGGCTGGATCGAGGGGGCGTAGGATGAGCGGGGAGACGCGCGTCGAGGAGGTGATGACGAAGGACCCGATAGTGGCCACGCTGCCGGGCAACAGGACCGAAGTTCTTCGACTCCTGGTGACTCATAAGGTGACCGGAGTTCCTGTCGTCAAGTCCGATGGCACCTACGTGGGCATCGTGGCGAGGAAGCACATCTTCGAGAAGCCGGACGAGGAGCAACTAGCCCTCCTGGTGAGAAAGGACTATCCCCGGGTGTCCCCCGACGCCACTGTGGAGGAGGCTGCTAGCATGATGGTGGGCACGGCGTATCACCACCTTGCCGTCTGCAAGGACTCAAAGGTCGTGGGCATCCTTACCCCGGCGGACCTGATGCCTGTCGTCGAGAAGATGGACCTCGATACCCCAGTGGATGAGCTCTTGCAATCCACCTGCGTGGCTGTGTATGAGGAGACGCCCCTGGACGCCGCAAACGAGATCATGAGGGTGGGCCGGGTCTTCGCCCTCCCGGTCCTCGATGCAAAGGGTGGCCTCACGGGCATCATCACTGACCGGGACATCTTCGACCTCACGAGGGTAAACGGGACCGCTGTCATTCAGGATCTGGGCCTCGCAAACGAGGATAACCCATGGACTTGGGAGGGGCTCAGAAGCGTCATGAAGCTGTACTATGAGGAAAGCAAGGTGGAGCTGCCTCAGGTCACCGTGGTGGAGGTCATGGTGAAGAAAGTCAGGACAGTCTCCGCCAAAACGCCAGTTAGCGAGGCTGCCCGCATCATGCACAAGAGCGACTTCGGGCAGCTCCCCGTGAAGGACTCCCGTGACCGCCTACTAGGTCTCTTGACGGAACTCGACGTGATCCGGGTCCTCCTCTAAGGGGTAGGGAATGGGCAGATACGACGAGCTTATGTCCCTCTCCCTGCGCAAGGGCTTTCTCATCCCCTCAGCGGAGATATACGGTGGCCTGGCGGGCTTTTACGACTACGGCCACAACGGGGCTCGCCTGCTGCGGAAGTGGGAGGACCTCTGGATAGGGTATTTCCTGAGCCTTGGGGAGAACTACCACCTCGTGGACACCTCGAGCGTCCTTCCCTACGCTGCCCTCAAGGCCTCTGGACACGTGGACCTCTTCAACGATATCTTGGTGTACTGCACGAAGTGCCGTGAGCCTCACAGGGCTGATCAGCTCATAGAGGCCGCCACCGGGACATCGGGAGAAGGGTTGAACGTCGAGGATGTGGCGGCTGCCATTCAAGCTAACCGCATCAGCTGCCAACGCTGTGGCGGCACCCTGGGAGAGCCAACGCCCTTCAACATCATGTTCCCCTTGGCCCTGGGCCCTCGGGGGGAGGACAAGGCTTTCCTCAGGCCGGAGACGGCCCAGGGGGCCTACCTCAGCTTTCGTAGAGAGTTCGAGATTCTCCGCAAGCGCCTGCCGCTGGGCCTTGGCATGGTCGGGAAGGTATACCGCAACGAAATATCCCCTCGTCAGGGAACCTATCGTATGCGGGAGTTCCGTCAAGCGGAGTTGCAAATCTTCTTCGACCCCGAGACTTTTGGCGAGGCTCTCCCCCTGGCGGAGGTTGAGGAGGTCACCCTCCCGCTGGTCAGGGTGAACCGTCGCGAGGAGATTACCCATGAGAGCGTTAAAGAGCTGCTGGCAGAGGGGGACCTGCCTCCTTTCTACATCTACCACTTGGCCAAGGTCCACGAGTTCTACCTGAGGGAGCTTGAGGTTCCTTCGGAAGCCTTCCGACTGTACGAGGTCAGTGAGACCGAGCGGGCTCACTACAATAGGATCCACTTTGACGTGCAGGTACACATGGATTCCCTTGGGGGCTTCAGGGAGGTCGGCGGGGTTCACTACCGCACTTCCTACGACCTGTCCCATCACGAGGAGCACTCTAAGGAACGCATCACGGTCTTTCACGGGGGACGGCGATTTGTCCCTCACGTCTTGGAGCTGAGCTTCGGCATTGATCGAAATGTCTGGGCTTTAATGGACCTAGGGTATGAGATGGACAAGAAAGCGGTCCTTCGCCTGTCTCCGAGACTGGCCCCTTTTGCCTGTGCGGTCTTCCCCCTCGTCAACCGGGACGGGCTACCTGAGATGGCCAGGCAGGTGTACGCCCAGGTGCGCCAGGGCTTTGATGCCCTCTACGACACCTCGGGGAGCATCGGACGACGCTATGCCCGAATGGACGAGATTGGAACTCCCTACTGCCTCACTGTGGACTACGACAGCCTGAAGCAAGGGGACGTCACTCTGCGGGAGAGGGACTCGACGGAGCAGGTAAGAGTCGCCTTGGATGGCCTGCGCACTACCTTAACGAGCCTGCTGGAGCGAACCCTCAGCTTCGAGGAGCTACAGGTGGGCGGTTGAAGCTCGAGCCCCTTCTCGACGCCCTTGAGGAGAGCGTTCGCGAGGCTTGCACGGGCACTGAGAGGGTGGGAATCGCTTTCTCCGGTGGGCTGGACAGCACTGTAATCGCCACACTTGCACGGGACGTCGTCGATGTCAGAACCTACACTGTCGGCTATCCGAGGTATCGAGACATGATCAATGCCGAGGAAGCCTCCACGCTCCTGGGACTACCGTGGGTTCCTCTTCCCCTCGACGACCGCCTGCTGCTCCGGGAGGCGCGAGGCCTACTGAGGCGCTTTCCCTCCCTCGATCCCGTCACCTTTTCCTTCGAACTCCCCCTCTGGATCCTCCTCAGGGCCAGTGAGGACTCCGTAATTCTGGCGGGGCAGGGGGCAGACGAGCTCTTCGGGGGCTATGCGAAATACGAGGGATTGAGTGGCCGGGAGCTAGAGAGAGACCTCGAGAGCGACCTGAAGGGGCTCATGGAGGCAACCCTTCCACGGGAGGAAAAGATGGCCCGTGAGCGTGGCAAGGAGTTGCGTCTACCCTATTGTACCGCGAGATTTGCCTCCTTCGTGACATCCCTTCCCTTGGAGGTCAGGGTCGGACCCAGGCGGAAGGAGCTACTGCGTAGAATCGCCGAGCGCTTGGGTCTGCCGAAGGTTTTGGTGGAACGTCCCAAGAAAGCGGTACAATACGGCTCGGGCGTTATGAAGAGGCTGAGGACGCTGGCCAGGAGAGAGGGAGAGGGCGTTGAGGACTTCTTGAGGGGACTTTGCCAGGCTAGGTGAGTTGCTTCACCATGTAGGGACCCTGCATCCCATATCCGAGCTTCCTGTAATACCCCCTGGCACCGACACCGCTGGTCACGTGCAACTTTTCGTAGCCCGAATCCAGGGCAATGGACTCCGCCTCTGACATGAGGGCCGCACCGTAGCCCCTGTGCTGCCACCTCTCACCGGGAATCCCGTGGAAGGGGACCATGTGGCCGAAGACCTTGAGTTCCCGCAGGTACGCAGCGTCTGAGCACAGTCTGAGACGAGCATAGCCAATCAAAACCTCCTTGTGGAAGTCCTCGAAGCTAAGGAAGTACTCCATGCCGCCGGAGGCCTCGTAGTCGAGGACGCCGAACTGCACGTCGTGAGGGTCCACGGTAATATTCCGGAGCCCTGCCTCACGGCACCTGATGCACCTGCACCTGTTCCCCTCAGCCTCCATCATCTCCCCGACGAGCTGGCGGAGATGACCCTTCTTTACTCCGGCCTCAATCTCCCGTACGGGAATCTCCCTTTGAATCCTGAGGATTCTGACATAGGGTGGGACGTACTTCTTCGCCTGCGATAGGAGTCGAGCGGCCTCTTCGGTAGACATCTCCCTGTAGTGACCACGAAGCCACATCTGGTGGAGGCCAGTCCCCTGAATGACAAGAGCCGGATAGATCTTCAGCATGTCTGGCCTGAAGGAGGTGTTTGCGAAGAGCTCTTGGAACGAGCGAAGGTCCCTGTCGAAGCTGGAGCCAGGCAGGCCGGGCATCATGTGGTATCCCACCTTCAGACCTGCGTCCTTCGCTCGTCGTGTTGCCTCTACCACCTCACGGATCCCGTGGCCTCTGTTGACAAGTCTCAGAACGTCCTCGTAGAGGCTCTGGACCCCTAGCTCCACTCGGGTGACGCCCATACGCAGGCTGTGCTCCACCTCATCCCCCAGAAAGCAGTCGGGTTTCGTCTCTATCGTCAGGCCGATACACCGGGATCTGGCCGTCTCGTTGATTCGATGTGCCTCCTCTAGGCTGGTGGACTCCCGGCCATTGAGGGCATCGAAACACCCCTTCACGAAGGCCTCCCTGTAACTCTCTGATCGGGACGTGAAGGTGCCCCCGATAATGATGAAATCAACCTTGTCAGTGGAGTGACCTATCTCGTGCAGCTGCCTTAACCGGGACTCGGTCTGATCCTTTGGGTCGTAGCCGTGCTGCGCAGCTCTCATGGCCGCAGGCTCTGATCCCGTGTAGGATTGTGGCGTCCCGGCGTCCAAGCCCCCGGGGCAGTAGATGCACTTGCCGTGGGGGCAGGGGGCGGGGGAGGTCATGACGGAAACGACGGCGACCCCAGAAGCCGTCCTCACGGGCTTCTTCTTGAGGAGCGGTGCGCCATCCCTCAATTCCGCGGGCACAAACTCTAGTATCTCTAGATTGCTGGGAACTCTGTCCAAGCCGTGCTCCTTGCAGAGCTGAATCTTTAATCGATGGAGCTCCTCTGGGCTCTCAAGCTCACCAGACAGAACCTTGTTGGCCAGCTCCGCGAGGGGCTCCATCCTCTCGCCCAAGGCCTTGTCGCGGATTAAAGGTTAAGGTTATACATACCTTGAACCCTGCAAGGATGGATCCAATGCCGAGGGACCCCCAGGTCGAGAGGATTTCGATACCTGAGACGCCTCAGGAAACTGCGGTCTGGTTCCGAATGCTGGTCCGGGAGGTTAACACCTACGTCCTCTTCCTCCAGACCTGGGGCGCCATGGGATTCGTCGTCGATCCGGAAGTCGTGTCCTCATTGATTGACCTTCAGTCCAAGGTTCTGGAGGCACGGTCGAGGCTTTCCTCGGGTTATAAGGCCATCGAGGACAGTCTAAAGGACATCGCCAACGAGGAGGAGAGGGTGTATAGGATGCTGACGGACGAGATCAAGCGATTCAAGGAGGAGCAGGAGGGCATCTTCCCCACTTTCAAGATGAACTTTGACCCCTGCTTCTAGCTTGGGAAGTATTTTCCAGCCTGCTGCGATAGGGGTTCATGGGCCTCAAGACCCGTATGGCCTTGGCCATCTTCTCCCTCTTCGGCCTTCTGTTCGCCCTTCTGATGGTGTTGGCCTATTGGCTCATGCTCCAGGGTTACCTTACTGGCATCCTGGTGGTCCTGGTTCCCGCCATCATAGCCCTTTTCGTCATACTCCTTCAGTGGGCAATATCCCCTTACATCATCAGGTTCATCTATGACATCCGATGGACGGACCCGAGAGATGTGGATCCGAAACTGGCAGAGTTCATGAAAAGGACCTGCGAGGAAAAGGGCATTCCACAGCCAAGGTTCGGCATTATCGAGGACAACAACCCAAATGCCTTCGCCTTCGGTTGGACGCGCCGTAAAGCTCACGTGGTCCTCACCCGAGGGATAATGAAGTACTGCGGTCCGGAGGAGAGGGAAGCTGTCCTAGCCCACGAACTCGGCCATATCTACAATAACGACTTTGTCGTGATGACCGTGGTCGCCGCCATCCCCCTCCTACTCTACGTGATATTCCGAGGTGCCATCTACAGCATTCGGTTCGCCGGGGGCGGCGGCAAAGGAAAGGGAGGCGCGGCTGCAGCCATTCTTGCCGTCGCAGGGCTTTCCTACCTGGCCTACGTTATCAGCAACCTGATTGCCCTCCTCGTGGGCCGGTACCGGGAGTACTATGCGGATGCTTTCTCCGCCGATTCCAGCAGGGACCCTAACGCCCTCTCCAGCGCCCTCCTCACCATTGCCTATGGCCTGGCGAGGGAGGGGAGAGGGGAGGAGTCGGAGAAGAAGCATTCCCGATACGAGAGCACGCTGATGATTTTCAACTCTAAGTCGGCGAGAGCCATGGCTGCAATGTCTGCGGACAGGATGGGGCGGGTAAACAAGGAGAGGATCAAACAGGTGATGGCCTGGGATCTTTGGAACCCCTGGGCCCTGTTCCTTGAGCTCGGCATGACTCACCCCCTCACAGCGAAAAGGGTAGTGGCCCTTGGCAGACGGGCGGAGGAGATGGGCCAGCTCCCGTACATCAGCTTTGACCTCACGAAGACGGAGAGCTACTGGGATGACTTCTTTAAGGACATACTGGCAAAGGGATCCTGGCTACTGGCCTTCCCTGTTGGTCTTTTGGGCTTGTTCTATCTCAGCGACCTCATCCTCGGGATTGGCCTTTTCCTTCTGACTTTGGGGCTTACCATGAGTCTCTACCTCCGCTTTTACCGGTATCCGAAGAGATTCACGGATGAGAAGGTGGAGAACCTGCTCGCGGATCCGAAGGCAAGTCCCGTCAGAGGACGGAGCGCGAGAGTTCGGGGCAGAATCATTGGGAGAGGGCAACCCGGACTATTCTTCTCGGAAGACCTGAAGCTGGACGATGGTACGGGGCTCCTTCTCCTGGACTACCATCAGGTCCTACGTTTCATTGACTTCTTGGTGGGCATATTCGCCACCCGGGAAAGGATTGGTAAGGATGTGGAGGTGGATGGCTGGTACAGGCGGCGAGTCATACCTTACCTGGAGATCTACAGGATGCACTATAACGGGAAGCGAGTCAGGACGTATACCGCGCCGTTAAAGCTGGCGGTTTCCGTCCTCGTGCTGATCGTAGGAGCCGTCGTGATCGCTATGTCGAGTGGGTTCCTCCTGTAGCGAGGGCCCCCTACCCATACATCTTCTCGGGCTCCCTCGCCTCCTCCTCCTCCTCAGCGGCCTCGATGACATCGATAGCTAGCACCATGTGTAGAGGGATGACACGGACCTTTCCCGCAAACTCCCCGTGGCTCTCGTCCAGCTCCATGACGAGGGCCTCGTCAGGGCCAATGGAGGTGAAGCCTTTGAAGATGCCCACCGTCTCCATGGGCTTGTCCCTAGCCTGGGCGGATGTCAGCTTGTACCTGGAGCCCTTCGTAAGGACGAAGGTCTCCCCAGCTCGCCTAGGCACGGGAATACCCTCCTCCAACGAGGCTCTGGAGGTGATCCACCGTCTCCCGGTAGTTCTTCATGGCCACCTCGACATGGGCCTCCACAAAGTTCCAGGCCTTAGCCAAGTTGCCATAACGGATGCGATAACCCTTCCTCGGACCTTCGGGCGTCTGTACGTCAACTTCCTCCAACAGGTCTAATAGCTTGAGCTTGCTTATGTGTCTGTAGATCGTGGCCTTCGTGGTGCCAAGCTTAGAGGCCATCTCTTCCACAGTTCGGCCCCTCTCCATTCTTTCCAGGAGACATTCGACAAAGAGCCTGTAGGGAACCCTCTCCTCAAAGTCTCTCACGGAGCGAGAACGCTCCCTACCCCTCGATAAGTAGCCGATCTGTTGCAGGAAAGTCAGTACGACCTCTCGGCGGTCCTTAAGGGGAGTAAGGGGCACATTGCTAATCACCGTAATCTCAAAGGCCATACGATCTCCAGGGGTGAAAGCAACTCCCTAAATATTCCTTTTTAGGACATGGAAGCCAGTGCTTCGTTGTGTGGGGACGTGACGATAGAGCCCGGTAGCTGACATCGAGGGTCTAGCTCCGCTAAGATGTTCGAGACGAACAGCTGTCCCAATCCCGTCATGTCTTGTCTGGTGGAGCGCTGCGCCTACGCAGAAGGACAAATACAACAAGGACTGCCGTCACAATTATAGGGACGACGATTACTGTAATCAAGAGACCGCTGCCGTAGGGTCCTGTCGGGCTGAATATCCCTGTATCCACGCTTACGTCCACGGAGACAGCGAAGGAGTTCCCAGCACGATCGAAGACCCTTACTTGGAGCGTGTGTGAACCGTCGGGAATGTCTGTGAAGATGTGGCGTGAGGCATCGGCTGGGACAACCACTGGACTCTCGTCATCGATGGCGACCTCGAAGTGATCGATCCCCGAGGTCGCGTCGCCAGCTGTCCAGACGACCTCTATGCTGTTCGACGTGAAGTGAGAGTCAGCCAGAGGAGATATGACAGAGAGAATCGGTGGAATCGTATCGACGGTAATGCTGGTCGAAGCCGCTATGGAGTTGCCAGCAGCATCAAAGGCTTCTACCTCGATCGTATGAGACGCTTCTGACAGACCGGCAAATGTGTGGCTAGAGGCTGTGGCTGGAAGGATGACTGGTGTTCCTCCATCCAGGCTGACCTCTAGGTGATCAATGCCCGTGGTCGCGTCTGCGGCACTCCACGACACAACCACTTCGTTGGAGCTAATGAACGCGCCTTGAGTGGGGGACACTATGGTGACGGTTGGAGGCGTCGCATCGACGGTGAAGTCGACGGCGGCCGTCTGAGAGTTGCCACTCAGGTCAAAGGCTGTTACGACGACAGTATGCGGGCCGTCTCCGACGCTCGTGAAAGTGTAGCTAGCGGCCGTGGCCGGTAGGATGACCGGTGTTCCCCCATCCAGGCTGACTTCGAAGGTATCCATTCCTGATCCAGCATCGCTAGCGGACCAACTCACGAAGACATCGTCGGTGGAGAGGATATCATTGACGGAGGGGGAAGAGATTGTCAGCAGAGGCGGCGCCTTGTCTACAAGCGTCAGATCGCCGTAAGACTCCAACGGCAGCGGCCCCGCTGTCCAGGCGGGCCAAACGCTATATATATAATAGCCGTCGGTCCCATCAACAAGGCCGGGAGAGGGCATACTCCCACCGAAGAAGCCTAAGGTCTCCCCTGAGACCGCGCCAAGAAGATCAAGCGGAATGGCGAACTCGTAGATCCTGTGGTCTGCAGGACTGTTGTCACTGGGCCCGAATCCCCAGGCACTCGCCAGGCCCTGGTGGTTTGGGAGACCCTGGTCGTAGGGTGAATCCTCGACCGTCCACATTCCTGAGGCAGCACTGTAGACGAGGTGGGCCTGATTATTGGTCACCAGACCTCCATGTACAAACTGATCTTCACGGCCATCGCTGGCTATTCCATCGTTATCCGTATCGAAGGCAACCGAAGCCGTGTCGATCATGTCCTCCGTAGTATCACCGGTGGCGTCATACGCGATGTAGAGAGAATTATCGTCGTTCTTCACCAGTAGAAGTCCCGGAACCTGATTTCCTGGAATGGAGGATAGGTCCACAACGGTCGCATCGCTCCACTCGCCCGAAGAGTAAGTCCCGTCAACCGACGGTATGATAGTGGCCGGGGCCGATGGTAGGACTTCTGGCTCGTCGAAGTCTAGATGCGAGTAGGGAGCCGTGATATGGCTGCCAGAATCGATGAAGAAAACAGTAGGATAATCGTGGAGACGCAGGTCAGCAATGTAGGGGCCGTCTATTCCTGAGGCGTTGATGGCCGGACCGTAGAACCACAGCGAAGCTGTCTGCAAGCCTACATCCAAGGAGGTCACATTGGCGGCGGAAACGCCAACCTCCTGCAGTTGTCCGATGATCCAATACGTGCCTGCCTCCTCCACTTGGACTTCCACATCCAGGATGATGTAGTTGTAAAGACCATCGTCATCGGTGTCTAGGCCAGCGTCAGAATGGGGCGGGGAGAAAGCAGCTGCTGGTCCCTCGAAGTCGAGATGGCTGTAGGGGGCCGTCGTATGGATATTCTGATCGAGAATCGTACCGTTCGGATAGGAGAAGAGAACGAGATCGACCGCATAAGGGCCGTCAATCCCTGATGCGTTGATGGCCGGACCGTAGAACCATAGAGGGACCGAATGCAGGCCTACATCTAGGGAAGTCACATTGGTGGCGTAGATGGAGATTGACTGGAAGGACCCGCCCACAATAAACGTGCCCGCTTCAGTGACTTCAATGGAAGCGTTTACAATTAGGTAGTTGAAGAGACCGTCCACGTCAGTGTCCAATCCAGAATCGGCATGAGGTGGCAAGAAGCCGCCAGATGAGGCGGTAGCGCTGAAGGGTAGGATCGAACTCGAAACGCCGATCGCGAGGAGAGCTGCGTACAAAACCGCGATCTTGCCGGAAAGCGAGCTCCCAATTTTTCCTCCGCTCCTCATCAACACTGAACCCCTCGGCTTTAATCCTTTGAGGCCTTAAGAATGTAATGGTCGGTGCCGGGATACGGTACGACGCCACGGATCACTCTACGTGACGCGAGGGGGTTGGCAGCCGCTTGCAGGACAACGCAACCATCCACATAAGGTCGGCGATCTGGTCAAGGCAAGGATGAATCTGCTTCGGAGATACATGGGCGTGACAGGTCGTCCGCTATTCCCCGGACCCCACCACTCACAGGCGTCGAGGGGACGACAGGTGCGGCCTGAGCTGCCACTCCTCGGGAGATGGTGGGTTGTCCTTGTCAGAGGAATGCGAGGGCCAGGATTCGAACCTGGGAACCCCTTTGGGAGCAGATCTTGAGTCTGCCGCCGTTGACCTGGCTTGGCTACCCTCGCGCTGCTGAATCAGAAGAGAGCTTCCTGCATAAAACTAGTTATGTCCACACCGTGCGAATCAGACTTCCCTTTGCTCCAGAAACTCCCCAAGGACCTCTTCGAGGTTGGGCCGGCCTATCTCCTGAAGCTCGTACCGGACCCTCACGATGGCCTTCTTCACCTTCAGTATGCGTCCGAGATCAACGGGGGTACCGCTTAGAACTAGGTCGCAGTCAGTAGCGTTGATGGTCTGCTCCAGCTCCTTCAGCTGCTCCCTCCCGTATCCCATGGCCGGTAACACCTCCTTTAGGTGGGGGTAATCCTCGAAGGTCTGCTTCATACTACCCACAGCAGAGGGACGGGGGTCCACAATTTTGGCCGCTCCGAACTTCTTGGCAGCCAGCCAGGCAGCACCGTACTCCATGTCGCCGTGGGTGAGGGTGGGGCCATCTTCAACGACCAGAACCCGCCTGCCGCGGATGGGCTCCGCGTCGGTGACAGATATGGGGGATGCGGCCTCAATCAGGTAGGCTTCGGGATTGGCCATCTCCACGTTGCTCCGTACGACTTCGAGGTCTTCCGGCCTGGCCGTGTTCACCTTGTTTATGATGACGGCGTCCGCCATCCTGAGGTTCGCCTCTCCGGGATAGTATGAGAGCTCATCTCCAGGTCTGTGGGGGTCTACAAGAACTATGTGCAGATCGGGCCTTACAAAGGGCAAGTCATTGTTGCCGCCGTCCCACACCAGAATCGCTGCCTCCTTCTCAGCCTCTTCGATTATTGAGCCGTAGTCCACCCCAGCGTACACGACGATACCCCGATCCAAGTGGGGTTCGTACTCTTCCCGCTCCTCTATGGTACAGTTGTACCTGTCTAGGTCCTCGAAGGATGCAAACCTCTGTACAGCCTGCTCCTCCAAGTTGCCGTAGGCCATGGGGTGTCGAATCACCACCACCCTGCGCCCCCACGCCTGTAATAGGGATGCCACCTTCCGCGTGGTCTGGCTTTTTCCAGAGCCCGTTCGAACGGCGCAGACTGCTATGACCGGAACCCTCGCCTTCAGCATGGTCCTCTTGGGTCCGAGGAGGACGAAATCCGCACCTGCGGCGGTAGCTACGGCCGATCGGCTCCCGACATGGTGGTATGAGACGTCGCTGTAGGAGAAAACCACCTGATCCACCTCGAACTCCCGGATCAGCTCCGCCAGTTCCTCCTCCGGGTGGATCGGTATGCCCTCAGGGTAGAGCCGTCCCGCTAGGGTTGCCGGATACCGCCTACCTTCGATGTTCGGGATCTGTGTGGCCGTGAAGGCCACGACCTCGAACTCCTCCCTATCCCTGTAGCAGACGTTGAAGTTGTGGAAAACGGGGCCCCAAAGTGGTTTCTTCGAAGCTGTCCCGTCCGGCGGCACCCATGATGATTACCTTCTTTCTGGCGATGGACACAGCCTCCGGTGATTCTTGCTGAATCTTAGGGACCGGAAGTCACGCAGGGTAGTTAAGGATGTCTCCCAGGGTGTCAGGACTCCTTACGAAATCTTTAATGAAGTTCAGGCATTTCTGAAGCGATGCCGGGGTATCACATCCCCTCTCAAGAGAGAATCCTGAGGGCCCTCGGGAAGGTCCTCGGCAAGAGAAGGGTAATCTCCTCTCAACGGGAGCTCAAGTCCCTACTAGACCGAGCCATGTCCGGGGATGGGGAGTATCGGGTGAGCGGACCCAGGGCCCGGCGGATTGCGTATGGCTCTGGCCTCGTCGACATGGAGATAGAGTGCCGGGAGACCCAAGAGCTTAAGAGTCTGTTCAACTGCCCCGTGTGCAGCCACCGCCTTAAACTGGTGAAGAACATGACCGTCTTCGGGGGTACGGTGACCCTCGGCTACAAGTGCCCGCACTGTCCTTACTGGACGGGGATCAGGCGGAGAGTCCCGACCCGTTACATCTTCACGAGGGCTACCGAATGAGGATCTACTACCGCGACGGAATCCGGGTCCAGGACAGTGGGAGAGAGGTGGTCCTCGATCCGAAGAGACGCACTCCCAACTCCGTCGTGAGCCATGGACACCTGGACCATCTATCGCCAGGCTCCGTTATGACCAACGAAACCTTGGACATCATGAAGGTACGCCTTCGTAGGGAAGACGCCCTGGGGGTGAATTATGGGGATGAGACAGACGTCGATGGTCTCCGCGTCTCCCTAGTGGACGCGGGTCACGTTTTCGGATCGGCCATGATCCAGGTGGAGGACGCTCTCTACTCAGGGGACGTAAACCCCAACGGCGGTCCCACCTGCGGGACGTGTGAACCACAGGACTGTCGCTATCTCATCCTGGAAGCGACGTACGGCCGGCCGTCCCTTTCCTTTCCACCGAAGGCGGAGGTCCTCGACGACTTTGTCACCTGGCTGGAGGTCTCTGTGGAGAGTGGGCCCGTGGTTCTGGGAGCCTACGAGTTCGGCAAGGCTCAGGAGCTCATCGCCGTCGCCAACCAGCTGTCCGTCCCTGTGTTGGTGGAGGACAGGATTGCTGACCTGGCCGATGTGTACGTGAAACACGGTCATGACCTCCAGTACACGAGATACAGGGAGGCGCTGGAGGAGAGGACAGGCCCCTACGTCCTTATCGTGCCTACCAAGCGGCTCAAGAGGCCCGGCGGGAGAGAGGTCAAGGAGGCACTGGATCAAGGGGGAAAGACGGCCTTTGCCTCTGGGTGGTGCTCAGTGTACGACTTCAGCAGGAGCCACGTAGTGGATGCCCAGTTCCCCCTGAGCGATCATGGCGATTTCTGGGATCTCCTGTGGTTCGTGGATGCCTGCAACCCGAAGGTGGTCTTCACATGTCACGGCTATTCCCAAGAGCTCGCCCGGAAGATCAGCAGCCGATTGAGGAGGAGAGCGGAGCCCCTGGTAAAGGGCTGGTTTTGAGGTGATGGTGGTGGAGGTGGGAGCCGAAGGAGGGCGCATCGTAATCAAGCTTGAGCAGGAGGAGGACTTCCTCCCCTCCCTGGAAGCGGTCCTCCGGGAGAACAACGTGAACTCTGGCGTCGTCCTCGGCGGAATAGGAGCCCTCAAGGACTTCGAGCTCGGATGGTTTGACCCTGACAAGCGGGAGTACGTCAAGACCCACCACGGGTCCAGTCACGAGCTTCTCTCGCTGCAGGGAACGGTGACCTTGGGAGCGGACCCACCCCTTCACGTTCACGCCTCCCTGGGTGATGAAAGACAAGCGGTGGTCGGAGGGCACTTATTCCGGGCGACGGTGGCTGTCCTTGCGGAGGTGACCGTCCAGGTCCTCGAAGACCTGCACCTGACCCGGGAGCTGAATCCCAAGACTGGCCTCAAGGAGCTGACCTTCGGAGGCCGCTAGGCAGAACTGGGTCGGCACTCACCAAGTCAGCCTGTCTATCGTCCTATCCATCCTTGTGGCCTTCTTGTACTTCTTGTAATGGTCCCTGCATAGGTAGGCCCGTCTTCCCTCGGCAACTTCCACGTCTGTCACTGCACTCGCCACCTTCCGCCTAGAGAGGGACCTGACACCTTCGCCTTCGCAGCCGACCACTGAGCACACCCTTCGCTCCTGACCGCGCCTCCGGGCCATAGGGAGCAAAGATTGTCGCCCATATTAAGGGCTGCCGCCCTTCGTGAACTCCCTGAGAAGGACGGTGGCATAGCATCCGGGGTTGAGTCGAAAGGACAGCAAAACATCCCTCTCCACCCTGTACGTGAACTCCATGAGGGGGGCCAGGACCTCCCGCCGCAAGCCCCGAGAGGAGAGCCGGGGCATTGCCGGGACAGTGAAGTCTTCGGGCTTCACGCCTTCCGCCGACACAGTTTCCCTCTCCAGCTCCCCCATCTTTCCCCCAGCATAAGGAGTCTCATAGCCAAGAATCAGTCCGCTGACCCACGCCTTCCCCGCCCTTACCTGCTCTCGTATCTTATTGATGTTTGACCCCGTCACCTCCACGGGTTCGTGGCGCAAAGGAAGGCCCTTCCTGTCCATCGGGAGGACGAGGTCGCCAGTGAGGGGCTCGTTCAGGCCGAGGCCGCTCTGCAGCCTCTTGCTCAGCATGATGTTGAAGAGGAACGCTTGATAGGCGTAGATGAAGAGGGTAAGGAGGTTCAGGGGAAGCTGTCTGAGGGCTCCTTCGTAGTCTCCTGGCCTCTGGCGGAGGTGGTTCAGGAGGGCCCTCTCGAAGCTGAGCCTCCTTGGATATTCCTTGAGGGCCCTCGTCACATCTCGGGATTCTTCGAAGGCCCTCCTCGCCTCATAGGAATCCTCTGGCTCTTCCGGCTCCGGGTGGCCGATGTACATCTCCACGGCATTGCGGATATCACCTCTGACCAGAGCCCTTCCCACCAGATGGCTGATTGGTCGACTCTCCCCGAACCTCTGGGGCCCGAAGAAGTTCGGAAAGCCTCCAGCTTCTCGGAGTTCATCGTCTAGGCTCCTAAGCCTGTCCAGGAGTTCCGTCTTCGAAAGAGAGGCGTCTCTCAGACGAATGCGGAACCTGTTACCCAGCAGATCGCCTAGCTCGAGCCTCTTCATCGTCCTATGCATGGGCTCCAGGGTTACATCCTTCAGCGTCACCCGACGTACCGCCTCTGCCTCTACATCGGCAAAGGTCATCCGCTGAGTAGTAATGGCCCTCTTATCCTTCGTCCCAGCAAAGTGGATGCGGCGGCGGCTGATGCCCAGTCTCCGGGAGAGCTCTCGGACCAGCCTGTTGGTCTCCCAGTTACGGGAAGTCACCCTTACGAGAAGGAAACGCCCTTGGTCGCTGGCGGGGAGCTCCAGGGGCACTTCTTCTACCACGAAGTCCTCTACGGCGGCCTTGATGCGCCCTCCGATGGCAGGTGTACTAGTCAAGTAGCCGGAGATGCCTACCCTTTCCTCCATGGCGATGCTGAGCATCCGCTGCTGGTGCATATACTTTCCAGACTGGCCGCCCAATACCACGAGAGGAAAGCGCTGCGTGGCCTAGGCACCCTTATCGGGCGCCTCCGAGACCTGCTTCCTCATTTCAGCGTAGCCGTCGGCCAGGGCCGTGGCTGCCTCTCTGACTACATCCTGAGGTTTGCCCTGCTTCACCCTGACGATGATGGCGGGCTTGTCCAACAGGGGATGCCCCGTGACGTATCGGGCATCTGTCACCCTTTCGTCCTTCAGAAGCTTGCTGATCAGGGGATAGATCACTGTATCGTCCGGGTTAGTGATCTCCAGCCTGAGGATCCGCTTTGTCCTCTTCAGGAGGTGGAGTTCCATGGCCAAGTCAACTACTACACCAGGTTTCTATTAGAAGCTTTTCACATACGGACCCGAACCCCTAGGTTCCCCCGACGGGGGCCCTACCGGCAGGCTTGAACTTGTAGCCGTAGTATATGATTCCCGAATCACCTTCCTCTCCCAGCTTCCTAAAGGCGGCCTCCACGGGCATCCCGATACCGATCTCCTCAGGTTCGCAATCGATGATCTGGGCGGTCAGACGGGCCCCTTCCTCCAACTCGACGATAGCTAGTAAGTATGGGGCAACCGACTCGAATCCCTTTGGGGCCTCGTGGACAGCCGTGTAAGACATCACCGTGCCGTGGCCGCTCAGCTGCAGTTTCTCCATCTTTCCGAGACTCTTCCTTCCGCACTTCGGGCAGATGGCCCTTGGTGGAAAGTCTATGTCCCCGCAGCTCCCGCACTTCGTGCCCACGAGGTTGTAGCGACTTCCGATCTCCCTCCAGAAGCGTGGAATGGCCATCTAGTTCATCCTCCTCAGCACGTGCACCACTGCCGTTGCTCCAGTTCCACCGAGGACGTGGGTGAGTCCCGCCTCTGCGTCGCTCACCTGCCTCTTCCCGGCGTCGCTCCGAAGCTGTCTGACTACCTCCACTGCCTGGGCTATCCCGGTCGCCCCGACCGGTTGACCCCTGGCCTTGAGCCCCCCCGATGTGTTGACGGATATCTTGGAGTTGAGCGCCGTAGTCCCCTCCTCGGTAGCTGGCCCGCCCTTTCCCTTCTCCACAAACCTCAGGTCCTCGATGGCAAGGATTTCCGTGATGGTGTAGTTGTCGTGTACCTCGGCCACCTGTATGTCTGTCGTGGCCAGCCCCGCCATGTGAAGGGCCTTCTTCCCGGCAACTACTGTAGAATCCATGGTTGTGATGCTCCGCCTGTCGTGCAGGGCTATGGTGTCGCTGGCTATCCCGAGCCCTGCAATCTGAATCGGCGTATCGGTGAACCTCTTGGCCTTCCCAAAGGGGCAGAGTACCACGGCGGCTGCACCATCGGAGAGGGGCGCACAGTCCAACACGCCCAGAGGTTCCGCCACCCACGGTGCCCCGAGGACTGCCTTCAGGGTCAGCTCCCGCTGATACTGGGCATTCGGGTTCTTCGCGCCGTTTGCGTGGTTCTTCACGGCCACGGCTGCCATCTGCTCCCTCGTGGTTCCGTACTCGAACATGTGGCGTCGGGCTATCATAGCGAATAGGGAGGTGTAGGACGCGCCGAAGACACTCTCCCACTCCTGGTCTGCGGTGGAGGAGAGGATTCTCCTGGCCTCTTCATCGCCCACATCAGTCATCTTCTCGGCTCCGCCGACAACCACGATGTCATAGAGACCAGAAGCAACGGCGGTAAAACCGCTGGCCAGGGCTAGACCTCCGCAAGCCCCTCCGCCCTCAACGCGGAAGGCGGGCGGGTGCTGATCCGCCAGTCCGGCGTAGTCTGAGACAAGGGCGGAGATGTGCTCCTGATCGATGAACTTACCCGCTGACATGTTCCCGACGTACAGCGCGTCAATCTGCTCAGCTGCCACTCCCCCGTCCTCTAGGGCCTTGAGACCTGCCTCGATTCCTAGGTCACGAAACGAGCGATCCCAAAGCTCTCCGAACTGGGTCTCCCCCACACCTATGACTGCCACGTCTCTCAAGTCAGCCCCCCGCTCGCAGCACTATCTTCTTCCTGAACTTGGCATATGTGGCGTAGTCGATGGATATGCCTCCGGCAACGCTGTTCCAGATCTTCGATGCTGGGTCATGGCCAATCCTGCTAATCTCGTCCGTCACGGTAATGTCGAAGCCGTCGGAGCCTGCACCGGAGCCGTACCCTATCATGAATATCCTCTGCCCTGGCTTCGCTTCGTCCAGGATGGCGCACAGCCCCAGCAGGACCGCGCCAGAGTAGGTGTTCCCGATCTCCGTCACCAGCATACCCGTCTTTACCTGCTCCGACTCGAAGCCAAGCATCTTGGCCACCTTCATGGGGAACTTGCCATTGGGCTGGTGGAAGACGGCGTAGTCGTAGTCAGATGCCTTCGTGCCCATCCCCTCGAACACGGAAGTGGCGCAGCGCAATATGTGCTTGAAGTACGCTGGCTCACCCGTGAAGCGCCCGCCGTGGCTCGGATAGCGTTGTCCTTCCCGTCGCCAGAAGTCCGGCGTATCCGTCGTGCAGGACGAGGTGTAATTGACCTTGGCAAGGACGCCCTCTGTCCCTATGATGAAGGCGGCCCCGCCCGCGGAGGCAGAGTACTCCAGCGCATCTCCGGGCGCACCTTGGGAAGTATCGGATCCGATGGCCATGCCATACTTCATCATCCCTGAAGATACGAGTCCCATGCAGGTCTGGATGGCCGCGGTCCCCGCCTTGCAGGCGAACTCGTAGTCCGCTGCCGTCAAGTCTGGAGCCGAGCCGATGGCCTCTGCGACTATAGTGGCCGTAGGCTTGACGGCGTAGGGATGGCTTTCCGAGCCAACGTACACCGCACCGACTTCCTTCGGGTTGATGTTCACCCTCTTCATGGCCTGTCGGGCTGCTTCAACGCTAATGGTGATCACGTCCTCGTCAGGTCCCGGGACACTCTTCTGGTGAATGGCAAGGTTGCGGCTGGTGGCCTTCCCATCCGCCCCCCAGACCCGAGCAATCTCTTCAGGACTTATCCTGTAGCGGGGCACATAGCCCCCGTAACTCACGATTCCAGATTCCATTCCATCACCTCATCGTTTCAGTTCCGACCTCTTTGCGTTGACCTTTCTTGTGAAGCTTTCCAGCCGTCCGATGACCTCCACGGGCGAGATCGCTGTCCTGACAAGGACGAGATTCTCCAGCTGGGCCAGCTTCAGAGCCAGCTCATCCACGTTCTCCGGCTGGACGTAAACCACCATGGCTGGCTTTAGGAAGTGGGTCCTCACGGCCACCATGGGGGACCTGCCGTACTTCACGCCCGTGAAGAGGAGAGCCCTCTCAGTGCTCCACCCATAGACCCTGGGGTAGTCGGAGGCGTCGAGGGTAGCTATGGCCCTCAAGCTGTCGATGACCGTGTAACCATGGATCTGCCTGTTGGTGGGGTGAATCGGGGTCAAGACAGTCCCATCGATCACCCGTAAGAACTCTGACGTCTCCACAGGCTCCAGGAACTCCGCCATGCTGGGTATGGCCTCGTGGAGGTTCACCATGAACTTCTTGGCAACTCCACGCCCCGAGGCGCGGTCGATCTCCAACAGGGCCTCCACCATTCTCCTTATGGTCCTGATGCCCGGGGACCGACGGCGGCCCGATTCGTAGTCGCTAACAACAGAAGGAGACATCTCCAGGTAGGTGGCAACCTCCTTCTGGGAAATCTTCAGCTCCTCCCTCCACTTCCTCAGGGTCCTCCCAGGGTTGTCTGAGAGTGTAATCTCTCCTGCCATCTTCTCCTGGAGGGTGGTTTCCATCCCTGGCGCTCAAGACCCCGCCGTTACTTAAACCTGTCGAAATGAGAATCGTCAATCAGCGAAAAACTAGCGGCGACCATACCTCTCGTCCAGGGCCAGGTTGACCAGCTCATCGGCTCTGCGAATCTTAGGGTGCCCCCTGGGCAGCTGCCTGAAGGAGACCTCCTGAAACCTCCCCACCTTCTCCTTGACAGCGGACACAAGCCTCGCTAGCCTGGGCTCCCTGACCTTGTAGCTCCCGTCCAGGTGAGAGACCACCAGCCTACTGTCGGTGTAGCACTTCACACGACGCCGGGTGTACTTTGCCGCCAGGTCCAGCCCTCGCAGCAGGCCCTGATACTCTGCCTCGTTGTTCGTCGCCCTTCCGATGCTCTCCCGGTGCTCCGAAAGGATGTCCTCGTAAGCATCGCACAGGACGATGCCGATGGCGGCGGGTCCTGGGTTGCCTCGCGAGCCACCGTCAGTGTAAAGGTGGACCTCGGGCAGAAGGGCCAGGCTCACGGCGTGGAGAAGTGTCCAAAGGGTATATGAGCTTAAAGCCAATCCTGAACGAAGACGCCGACTGACCCCGGGCGGCCTTGCGCCTTAGCTCGCCGATGGCCTCCACGGTCCCAATCGCTTCGACGACGTTGTGAGAGTGCTTTGATTCAGGAGTCCCTGACTACGTGGTGAATGGGGCAAGATCAACGACAACGGAGGTGAAAACCATTTATATTGGTGGGTCCGTCAATCGGCGCGACAGTGCCTTCGTAGGAGGCTCTGGAAGGTTGGGGGAGAAAGGCGGGGCTGGGCAGGTAGCCCGAACTTGGGGCTGCGTCTCGCCTAACGCTACCGCCCTCCAGACATCAGAAAAAGGTCTTCACCACGATGTGGTTGATACTGCGCGGGGCCGTAGGGTAGCTTGGTCGATCCTTCCAGCTTCGGGAGCTGGAGACTCCAGTTCAAATCTGGGCGGCCCCATCCCACGGGCGACGAGGGCTTGCCTCAGGAACTTTCGACACGCTCTCGGATCCTTGCGAGGTCTCGACTGATGACGTAACCGACGAGGGCCGACAATCCTGGCACCATAGGCGAGAACTCGGAGGGGACCGAGTTCAGGTCGAACTCGGCATCCTCCTTTACCTCAGTCTTCTTCCCGGCCTCTCTCAACGTGAAGGCGCCCTTGAAACCCTTCAGAGCTCCAGAATGGCATATGATGTCAAGGCGACTGGGTGCAGAGAGCGTGGTCGAGCCCTCCGCGAAGATATCCCTATCCAGGATTCGCCCCTTCCCCTGCCAATTAATGACGCCCTCCTCTCTCTTTGTGACGTTCACCTCACTCAGGAGTTCTCGGCAGGTCGGACCGCAGTTTGTCTCCGTCAAGGCCAACCAGACCCTGCTAATGGGTGCATTCACAAACTGAGCAGCAGAGAAAGCGAGGGGTTTCGGGGGCATCGCTTCAGCCCTCAGAACGTCTGCTGGCTGCTGCCCTAGCCGCTCCAGGACTGTGCCTGTCAGTTCCCTCAGCTCGCCCAGCGACTCTCGCACTTCCCTCCTGAAAGTCCGCTGCTTCCACTGGAATATATCGCCTCTCTTCTCCCCCTTGGTGCGCGGGCGATAGAAGAGAAATAGGAACAGGAAGATCCCGACTATAGCCAGTACGATATGGCCCAGTCCAACGGGTCCGACATACACTTCCGGCAGCAGAAGCCACAGTCTACCTACTCTGTCAACGACGCCGCTGATCCTGCCTCCCAAATTCCACTCCGGGTAGGCCTGATTCAGGAAGGTGAGTACGGCTATCGATGACGCAGCTACGCCAATGAGCGTAAAAACACGCTTAGATGTCCATGGCATACGCCTCCCCCCAGCACCTCGATTACTTGTGAGTTATATAGATTTAACGGAATTGACAACTAAAGCCAGCGATTTCGACTAGGATAATCGGGTAGTTTCTCCTTCTGTCCTTCTGTTTGACAGCTCTTTGAGGCCCCGTATGCAGCCGGCGATTGGTACGCCCGAAGGGGCTGGGGGTGCTAACGGGTGCCTGATTACCGCGGGACCGGCAACCAGCGTAGGAGACTCTCGAGCTATCCAAGGATTGCGAGTACCTAAGACTCCCAGAAGTAAGCGTGGGAATCCTGGAACTTTGTCCCCCACAGAACATTGGGATGTCCGCGGACTCCGTCGGTTTCGGACTAGCGCTCCTTCCGGTAGGAGGGTCTGAGGCAAGATCGCCAACCAAGGCACTCTTTGAGCGGCGTGAAACTGTTACCAATTTCGCGAATCGTCTCAAAAGATAGATATGTGAGGTCCGAAGCCGGGCGTACTTGACATTAGAGAATGGGATCCCTATGGACGAATCCAAATCCGATTCTAGAGACATGTATGAAACCCACATGGAGATGGGCCTGAGACGAGTCATGCGAACCCTGTCCTTCCTGGGTGTGGCCTTCCTGGCCGTTCTTGCGTTCTTCCTGCTAGCCAGCGGTCCTGCCGCAGCGGACACCCCCGTGTCCGGTAGCATCACCACGGACACGACCTGGACCCAGGCCATGAGCCCCATCTGGGTGGAAGGAAGCATCACGGTGACAAGTGGAGCCACCCTGACCATCGACCCTGGTGTCGACGTCCGGTTTGACGGCTACTACTCTCTTACCATGTCCAGCGGCGCTCTCGTGGCTGACGGCGATGCCGCCGGTGCGGGAGTCATCACATTCACATCCAACTTCACGGACCCCTGGCCCGGAGCCTGGGCCGGCATCAACGTCTACGACGATACGGGGGGTTCCTTGCTGGACGATGTAGTCATTTCCTACGCTTCCACAGGCATCACCTTCGCGGATGTCTCGGTGCCTGTGACGAACTCGCAGATTCTGAACTCCCAGTGGTACGGCGTCTACATCTCCTCCTCGACCACCCCCTACGATCTGGTCTTCTCGGGCACCACAATCGCTGACGCAGGCTCCTATGGGATCTACATCGCCACGCAGATAGACAACGATCTGAGCCTGCGCGTCCTGGGCTCCGCGTTCTCAGACTACGGCACCGCCGCCGTGTTTGTGGGATGGTTCCAGTATGCCAATTTCTCCCTCACGCTGGACGGCAACAGTTTCAACGCATCTAACCGGGTCCTGTACTTTGGCAACGCAGCCTACGGGGACCCTGCCGAAGGAAACTTCTACCGCGTCACCTTCACGAACAACTGGGTCAACAGCAGTTTCGACTCCTACGCTATCTACAACCCTTATGACATCCTGGACTTCCAGGAGACGACCCTTGTCTTCAGCGGGAACCAGTTTGTGGGACTGGGTTCCCGGACCTATGGAATCTACCTGGACGACTTCCGGGGGCAGACGGGCTATGATCAAAGCTTCACCCTTCGGGTGGCGAACAACGAGTTCACGGACCTGACCTACGTTGGGGTGTGGTTCGACTTGGTCTACGACTTCCGCCACGTGACTCTCGACTTCTCGGGGAACATGTTCCAGAACACAGATGCCATAACCATGGACTACGGAATCCTTGGGGACTGGGGGCCGTACTACTCCCTGGACAGCTACGACAGCAGCTTCACCCTCCAGGTGGACGGGAACACAGCTCTCGACCTGGGCGAGACCGTCGTCTACATGGTGCCAGGCACCTCGGATGGCTACCGAGATGTCACCATCAGCGTGACTGGAAACGACTTCCGGAACACCCGGGACACACCCTACATGGACTACGGTGTATACCTGCAGCCCTTCCGCTTCGATGGTGCTTCATCCTCTTCCCTGGCATTGACGGTGAACGGCAACACCGTCCGGGATCTGGATGACTACGCAGTCTACGTGAACTCCTTCAGCGGATTCCGGACGGTCTCCGTGGAGGCGGCCGGAAACCTCTTCGAGAACGTCCTGGGGACGTGGATGGATTACGGCCTCTACCTGCCCGTAATCGACGACGCCCGGGACCTCGATCTCTCCTTCCGGGACAACCAAGCCGCCGCCCTAAACGGCTACGCGTTTGTCGGATCGGGCGTGGATGGGATGTCCTCGACTCTCACGCGAGGGAATATCCAGCTGACCGGAAACACTGTGAGGGACTCCGCTGGAGGCCTCTACCTAGGGACCCTGGCGTACTACGATGGACAGGTGACGATTCAATCCAACACCTTGACCAACGTGACGATGGTGGGCGTCTACCTACACGAGGTCCGACAGGGGACCGCCCTTATCACCATCGCAGGAAACACAATCTCGGCGGCCACAAGCGCCTGGAACGGGGCCACCCTCCTGTACTTTGGCCCAGGCGTTTTCGGTTGGGACGGTGCCCTAGCGGACGTAGAGATCACCAGCAACGTCCTGCAGGGAGGCCTCTACGGAATCCGCTTCTACGGGACGAGTGGGGCAGGTGCCACCGTCCTCCTGGACATTCATGGCGTTACCGTCACGGGGTCGGGCTACGGAGTGGGGCTGGACGCCCCCGTCGCAAGTGGAACGAACATCATGAGCCTGCGTATCCGGGACAGCACTTTCCAAGACAACCGGCGCGCCTTCCTCTTCCTGGACCAGCCAGGTTGGGGCACCCTCCCAATCAATATCACAGGCACCCAAGTCCTGGACTTCGGCGCTCAGGGTGGCTACGCCTTCGACATGCGCTACAACTCGGGGGCCACCATCCGAATGGATGTCTGGACCTCCACATTCCGAGGGGACGCTGGCAGCCTGGGGGACGTCTACGCCGGATATGGACCCGTGACCATGAACTTCCATTACATCGACAGCATCAAGACGGGCGAGGCCAAGGACATCCGCCAGCTTATACGCGTCCTCTGGAAGGTGGACGTCCAGGTCTTCAAGGGGAAGAACCTGGACGCGCCTGCGGGAGGAGTGATGGTCTACGCAGAGGACCAGTACGGCGTTCGGAGCTTCACCGCCGTCACGGACGACAGTGGCATGGTGATGAACCAGGACATCAGCGGCGTAGTCATCGGCTATCGGAACGGGGCGTCCTACGCCGAGCCTGCGGTCCAGACTCTGGTGGCAGAGTGGAGTGGTTATAACGGCAGCGCGGTGGCATCCTTCACGGGTAACCGCACCGTCACCATCTACTTGCCAGGGGACAGTGACTCGGACGGCATCCCGGACAGCGCGGACCCCGACGATGACAACGATGGGATCCCCGACGAGCGGGATAGGAACCCCCTGTCGGGTGGGTTCATGGACTTCGAGGCACCCCCCTATAACCTCCACCTATGGGTCCTTCTAGGCCTCATCGGTGCCGTCGCGGTGCCCCTCGCCATCCGAATATGGGCGACAGGGCCTCCTAAGCTCCAGAGGAGGGAGACAGAGGAGTGGACCCCTCCGGAACCGCCCCAGGAGCCCCAGTAGTCTGGGAATCCCTCGCGATTGACGCCCGCAAACCAAGGCGTATGGGCCCGGGCCTGCAGAATCCTCGAGAGGACTCAGCCGAGATGAGGCCTGTGGAGGCGATATAGTATGACGTCGTCGTTAGGCTCGACTGGCGATGGTCTCTATCCCACTAAGATGGAATAAAAAGTACGCTCGGCGAAGGACGACCACGGCTGTCCCTGATACATCTGGCCTCATCGCCCGCCGGGGTGGCGGGCTCGGCGTAGATTTCGTAGGAGGTGATCCATCTGCAGGTTCCCCTACAGATACCTTGTTACGACTTATCCCCCCTCGCTGAACCCCCGTTCGAACGTCGCAAGAACGGCGCCCTCACGGGAACCCAACTCGGTTGGATTGACGGGCGGTGTGTGCAAGGAGCGGGGGCGCATTCACCGCGGGATGTTGACCCGCGATTACTATGCAATCCAGCTTCACGAGGGCGGGTTGCAGCCCTCGATCCGAACTACGAACGGGTTTCGGGATTACCTTCGCCTTTCGGCGTCGGAGCCCACTGTCCCGGCCTTTGTAGCGCGCGTGTTGCCCCGGGGATTCGGGTCATACGGACCTACCGTTGACCTCTCCTTCCTCTGGCTTGGCGCCAGCGGTCCCCCTATAGTGCTCCCGTCCCGGAGGACGGAGTGGCAAATAGGGGCGAGGGTCTCGTT
>JABAOD010012238.1_pt3 | contig 51123 bp, 55 predicted proteins | sample 7062151 | NCBI WGS metagenome assembly JABAOD01 (sample SAMN14538626, study PRJNA623070) | marine sediment metagenome | biome: marine biome [ENVO:00000428]; feature: marine pelagic biome [ENVO:01000023]; material: deep marine sediment [ENVO:00002113] | place: India: Gulf of Khambhat ... | reverse complement strand
GCCAACGTGATCTGTCACGGCCAAGGCGACCAGCGCGCCGACCCGTTCGACGGCGGATGCTGCTTCGTCGACGGAGCGGTCTGCCCGAACCGGTGGTACATCGACTATTCGACGGCGACGCCTCCAGGCAACCCTGCCGATGTCGCGAACGCCACCGTTCTCGACTCCGACCGGAACTCGCTCGGCACCGTCGATGACGTCGCTCGTTTGTTCGTCGGCAACAACCCGCAGCGACGTCAACGCATCTTCGACCAGGTGCAGGGCGCGCTCTATATCTGCCGGGTGCCTGCGCTCGTCATCGACCAGGAGTGGTCGGGCGGCCCACCGGACCGCGCTACGCTCGACGCCGCTTGGGCAGCGCATCCCGACTACCAAGCGATCGCTGATGCGTGGGAGGCGATCGGTCGCCCGCGCGACTGGTGCGTCACGTACGGGCCGGGCGAGGGGCAGTGCTGCCACGCTGAGGATCAGGCGACGAACGACGCCGCACGCGCCAGGCTGACGACGACCGCTGTCACGGTGCGCTCGGCGGCGACAGGGGCGAGCTGATGGCAACGCTCACACCGCTGAAGCCACTGTCCGCCGGGACGACCGGCACGATCTTCGGCTACTCCCGTGTGTCTGGCGCGTGGCAACGGGACTTCACCACACCGGCTGGCTCGGCCTGGCCGCTCTCTCTTGATGAGGCGATCACAAGTAGCGAGGCCGATGGCGATAAAGGCGTCTCCCAGGACTACGGGAGCAACACGACGTCGACCGATACGTCCGCCATGACCGATGTCGACGCGGACTTCGCGAGCATGGACACGCTCTCGTTTCGATACTCGTCGGTTGACTTCGGCCCGTATTCAGATGACTCCGGTGGCTTCGGTATCCGCATCGTCAATGGCGCCACCATCCTGGCAGCAGCCACGAGTGGTGGTGCTGTGCAGTACATGGACTACTTCGACGGAACGTCGTGGAATAACTCCACGTCCACGTCGGACACCGCTCCTGGCTACGACAAGACAGTCGCCTTCGGCTACGTCAATACCACGGCCACGAAGACTGACTGGGACGGCGCGAGCGTCGAGTACACATTCGATGACAGCCGCAACATGGGATCGGATCAGTCGACGGTTGTACTGGTCGACTTTGAGATCACCGGCACCTACACGACGTCGGGCACGAGCGCCACGGTCACCCTGACCACAGCCGTCGATGGTGTTGCGGGGTTGACCGCACCGACGCTCAGTGCTGGTGCCACGGTCGACCTGACCACAGCGTCAGTCGACGCCATCGGTGACGTGCCTGACGTCACCGTGTCGGTTAGCAAGGTCATCACCCTGGCCGACGCAGTCGACGCGGTCGCCAACCTCACCGCCCCCACCGTCAGCGCCGGTGCCACCGTCACCCTGACCACAGCGGTGGCGGCTGTTGGTGATGTCCCGGCCGTGGTGGTGACGAACCCAGAGGATGCCGGGTTCGGCACGTTCGCCCATTACCGGGGCGACGAGTACCCGCCAGTCACGGTCGCCGCTGGCGTGTGGGGCAACTTCGCCCACTACCGGGGCGACGAATACTCAAGCGGTGTTGACATCAACGCCGTCGAGGAACCCGGCGCTACGGTCACCCTGGCAGACGCGGTCGATGGTGTCGCCAACATCGTGGCGCCGACCCTCAGTGCCGGAGCCACCGCCACGTTGACGAACGCCGTCGACGCGATCGGAGACGTGCCTGCGGTCACGGTGTCGACAGTCACCAATGCCACGGTCACTCTGACGGGAGCTGTCGCGGCAATCGGTGGCGTTCCGGCTGTCACGGTCAGTGCTGGTGCGACGGTTGCCCTGACCACGGCTGTGGATGCTGTCGGTGGTGTCGTCGCCCCATCAGTTTCGACCGGGTCGACGATTACGTTGACCGGAGGCAGCACGATCGGCGCCACCCAACTCACGTCGAGTTTCACGGCGGGGTCTCCGACGTTCACGTCCACGACGACGGCTTCGGTGTCTCCGACGACGGGGGCGGCAGTGTTCCTGTTCGTCCGGTTCGACTACGACGACGAGACCGATCCGTTTGCTCAGCGCATGGACTTTGTGTCGGTGTCGGGCCTGTCGGCCACCTGGAACCGGATCGCCTGGGAGACACAGCAAGGTCACGCTTGGGGGTTGTGGTACAGCGACGACTGGACGGGTTCGGGTGTCATCACTATCTCCGAATCGCAAGGCACTGTCGATTTCGAGACGGTGTTGTGGTCGGTGACCGAAATCACCGGGCTGTCCACGTCGGTGCCGTACATCGGGTTGACTCGTTCGATCGAAGGCGGCGTCGCCATCACGGTCGATGACCGTGACCCGCAGTTGACGATCGGCAACGACCGGATGGAGACGGTGCCGACCAACGGGGCCACCCTCTCGTTCCTGTCGTATCTGGAAGGGGCGGGCCCGGTCAACCCCGGCTACGACACGACGAACTGGTCGCTGCTCGGCGAAACCGACGACGGCAACCACTATGCGGGTGCGATCTGGTCATCAACCGCCGACCTGACCCCCGCCTGGGATGTTGCCGTCGACGCCCAGGAGTACACCGCTATCGGGTTGATCCTGGTCGCTGCCGGGAACGAGCCTTCCGTCTACAAGAACAAGGTTCTTGAGATGGAGAACGAGACGTGGGCGAACGCTCTCGACGTGTCCCAATCCGCTGACTGGGACGTGACCACCAACGTCGGTGGCGCTGGGGTCGGTGTGGCCGAAGTGGACTATCACTTCGATCACGCCCCGACGTCGAAGATGATCGACATGACCGACGTCGGGTTCGACCGAGGCATCCATCAGACCCAGGTCGGCGATGACGACCATTGGGTGTCGGCCGTCTGGTTCATGGACAATTTGTCGGCTGGCAATTCCGACAACTCGTTTGAATTGCTCCTGCGGATGAACGAAGCGAATCCGGCGTCGGGCACGATCGACGGCTACCGAGTCAAGTTCAACAAGGTGAACACCGCCACCCACGACTACGACTGCCTGGTCTACGAGGTGACGAACAACACCGACACCCAGGTTGCTTCGGTGACGGCCCAGACCGGCACCGACCCCGACGACGGCATCCGCTTCCTGGCTGTGATCGAAGGAGCACAGATCACCGTCTATGCGGACGGCTCCCAGATCCTCACCCACGACACGACCGGCGACACCAACACACACACCACCGGCCAGTACGTCGGCTGGGGCCACCACCGGGAACATTCGTCCACGAGCTCGCAGCCGTTCTTCTACCGGTGGGAATCAGGGCTGCTGACCGCGGCGACGCCTGGCGGTGCCGGAGCTGTTGCCGCCGTCGCAGCCGTCCCACAGGTTGCGGTGTCGGCGTCGTCCACGGTGTCGCTGACCGGCGAATCAGTTGGCGCTGTCGGTGGGGTACCGGCCGTCACGGTCGATGCCGGAGCCACCGTCACGTTGACGACAGCGGTCGCCGCTGTCGCTGCGGTCCCCGAAGTCACCGTTGACACCTCAGCCGGGGCCACCGTCGCGCTGACCGACGCAGTCGACGGTGTCGCCAACGTCGTCGCTCCTTCGATCTCCTCCGGTTCCACCGTCACCCTTTCATCGGTTGCTGCCACCGCTGGCGTGCCGACGGTCGCTGTCAACACGGGGTCGAGCGTCAACCTGCTGTCGGTCGACGGGGTTTCGGCTGTTCCAGCTGTTGCGATCAGCTCGGGCGCGACGGTCACGCTCGCCTCGGCGGTTGCCGCTGTTGCTGGTGTCCCCACGGTTACAGTCACGGCCACAGCAGGAAAGGTGATAAATGCCTCGACTGTCGCTGCGGCATCTGGTGTTCCAGAAGTAACGATCACGGCGGGAGTAGGGATTTCAGTTGCCACAGCCGTGGCTACAGCTGATGTTCCAACTGTCAGCGTTACCTCTGAGAAACTTGTAAGCGTTTCAGTAGTAGCCGGAGTCGGAGATGCTCCCAGCGTTCAAGTTTCAGCAGGAGCAGAAATAACACTGGTAGGTGCAGTTTCCACCGTTGCACAAGTTCCAGTTGTCACCGTCACTGCTGGGAAAACGATTGCTGCTTCGACGGTGGTTTCAACTGCCACGGTCCCTAGCTTCAGTGTAAGTTCTGGGTCTACGGTGGGGGTTTCTTCTGTTTCTGTCGCCGCCTCAGTTTCTCCGGTGACAGTTTCGACTGGGGCTTCGGTCAGTGCCGGGACGGTCTCAGCTGTTGCCGATGTCCCGCCAGTTACGCTGACCGGAGCGACGAACGTTCAGCCGACGACCGTGAGCGTCGTTGCAGAAGTTCCAATTGTCGAGATTTCTTCTGGTGCAACTATTGCTCTGGATGCAGTCACGGTTACAACCAGCGTCCCAGCGGTTACGGTAACGGTTAGTAGGAATGTAAGTGCGGGGACGGTTGCGGCTGTTGCTAACGTCCCGCCAGTTTCTCTGGCAGGGGGCGCAACTATCAATCTGACCGGGGCAGTCGGAGCAGTTGTTACGATGCCGACCGTTTTCGTGTCTGGATTTGTTCCGGAGATCACACCTGGAATATCAGTAACCCCTAAAGCAGAAGCAGTATTGGTCGGGAAGGTCGTTAGTGTAGAAATAGTAGCCGAGCCTCGGTTGCTCATCGACCTGCAAGTGGGATGAGGTAGTGTGACGCCATGAGCAAGATCAAGTTTCAGAGCTCCTCAACGGAGAATCTTCTGGTACGGATCGTAACTCGAGAAGACCCCACTGACAATGCTCCCGGTTTCGAGATCACGGCGAGCACCGCAACAGACCCAACAGGCTCATGGGTCAGCGGGGTTTGGACAAGCGAGTGGGATTCTGTAACCGGGGAAGTTTGGGCGGTGACCCCTCTGATGGGGGCCGGAGCCAATCCGGCGCTCCAGCTGACGGAGGGGCAGTCGTACAAGCTGTGGGCCAGGTGGCAGCACGGCACAGAAGACGTACAGCGTGAAGCCGCCAAGATCACGGCAACGTGATGTAGTATGTCCAGAGGAGGTGAGCAACAATGCCATTCGCAGCAAGCAACAAAACCGTCGTCAAGGCGGTGAAGTCCGCAGCCAGCCGTGCCGGTCGATTCATCCAGACCGGTCGCAGCGTGGACCGCATCCCGGCGACCAACGCACGACAGTCCGCCCGCACCAGCACGAACCCGGCCCAGTCGGTCGGTCGTCTGAGTGACTCACGAAAGGTCAAGTGACATGAGTCGCACCCACCCCATTCAAGGCTCTCGCGTCAGGGTGAGAGTTCCACACCCCTTCCCCCAGAGGATCCACGACCTGTCCAGCAACTCCAGGGCTGGGCGCATGGTCGCCGGAGCGAAGCACAAGATGGGGACTCTGCTTCGCTGGTGATCTCCCTGGCGGGGGACAGACCCCGTCGTCGTCTTAGCTCCTTCCGGTTGGTTGGTTCCTCCTCAGTGCAGAGGCGACGGCGGGGTCTTTGCATGCACTAGCATGACGCCGTGACCTTGACCGAAGATCCATTCGCAGCATTCGACCATGCGATGGAGATGCTTGCGCCCAAGAGCGATGTTGACTGGAAGCCCCTACCACATCAAGTCCCGCCTCCCCTGCCCTGGCTGCTCTGGATTCTGTTTGGCGGTCGTGGTAGTGGCAAGACGGCAGCCTCCGCGAAGTACGTTCACGATCACGTACATGGGCCACCTTGCCTGCCGGACGTTCCGGGTGGTCACTGGGTCAGTATCGTCGCTCCCACGCTTGGCGATGCGGTCACATCGTGCGTTGAAGGTCCGTCAGGACTCCGCCTACACGACAGCGGCGTCAAGGTTCTCAACAGGCCAGGAGGGATCATCGCCAAGTGGTCCAATGGAGTCGAGGCCAAGCTGTTCGGAGCAAACAGCCCCAACGACGTCGAGCGATTCCGAGCGGGCGGTAACCGCTGCCTGGTCTGGTGCGAAGAGATGGCGGCGTGGCGCTACCTGGAAGAGTCGTGGCAGCAGATTCGTTACGGTTTGCGTAGCGGGCCTCGACCTCATGCGGTGGCTTCGACGACGCCTCGTACCCGCAAGTTGATCAAGGAGCTGATCAACGACTCCAAGGTGGCGGTCACCAAGGGCAAGATGACCGACAACCCGCATCTCAATGACGACGTCAAGGAGATGCTGTGGAATGATTACGGCGGGACTCGCATGGGTCGTCAGGAGCTCGAAGGAGAGCTTCTCGAAGACGTTGAGAATGCACTGTGGTCCATGGACTTGCTAGACCGCACACGGATCACCGAGATCGACCAGCCAGAATACGACCGGAAGGTCGTAGCGGTGGACCCCGCTGCCAGTGAGAACGGTGACGAGCACGGCATCATCGTGGGCGGCATGGTCAAACACTGGTCAGAGTTCGTACCGGGTATCCAGCATTGGGAGAGGCCCCACGGGTTCATATTGGATGACTACAGCTTGAATGGCAGCCCGACGGACTGGGGCAGAGCAACCGTGCGGGCCTTCCACGACCACGAATGTGACATGGTGGTTGCTGAAATCAACAACGGTGGCGACATGGTCAAGCATGTGATTCAGGGCATTGACCCCAACGTGCCGGTCAAGGTCGTGCACGCAAGTCGAGGGAAGGCCAAGCGTGCAGAGCCCATCAGCAACTTGTTCCAGCAGGGAAGGGCTCACATGGTCGGGCACTTTGAAAAGCTGGAAGATCAGATGACCACATGGGATCACATCGACCCCGACCCTGCATGGTCACCCGACCGCATGGACGCTGCGGTATGGTGTCTGCATGAGCTGATGATCGCTCACAGCATTGTGCAGACGAACCGCATGAACGATACACGACTCAGGAACAGGAGATAGTCATGCCGGTGGCATTCAGACCGTGGGCATCAGTGCTGGACCGCTGGGCACCATTCGACTTCAAGCCGTTGTTCAACGGCATCGTCGTCCCGATCGAGATGCCCTCTTGGATCGAAGAAGAGGATGAGCGTAGGCTGCGTGCCTACGGCTTGCTGGAAGCATACGCCAAGAACAAGGGGCGTATCTGGGTCAGCAAGTATTTCGAAACAGACCCGGAGGTGGGCAGCGACCCCGCCAACAGGCGTGAGTACGGGGACGCTTCCGTACTGATCAAGACGATGCGCTCAAGCGTGTTGGGGGATCATTGGGAGCTCAATACTCGCGGAGCTCAAGGCGAAGTTGAAGATCTCAACCAAGAAGAAGCCATCGTTCAGCATCTCTTCTTGGAGCAATGGGCTGACAAGGAGCGGTTCAGTCTCAAGTTGATGGAAAGCGAAGAGCAGTCCATCAAGTATGGAGACAGCGTCTACGTTCTAGGTTGGGACGTAGAGAAGCAACGTGTACGCCTGAACGTGTACGACCCCGGCTTCTACTTCCCGAAGTTCAATGAGAGGGAGAGTGCAAACGAGGACTTTCCGCAGGAAGTGTGGATCGCCTGGGAGTTCAAGGAAGACGACGACACCGGCAAGGAGCAGACCTACGTTCGCCGCATGGTGTGGTGGTTCCCAGAAGACTCGGACAACTGCTGGTACGAAGACGCTATCTGGAAGTTGGAAGATGCCGTAGACGACGTACCTTTCAGCGGCGACCCGCAGGAGTGGATCACTGAGCCGGGAGATCTCGGGGTTGACTTCATGCCGGTGGTACACGTACCCAACACACCGAACACGCAGGAACACTTCGGAGAGAGCCTGTTGGCTGACGTGTTGCAGACACTGGACGACCTTGCCAGCGTAGACACCGACCTGCAAGCGGCAGCCGCCACGACGGGAACGCCTCCAATCGCAATCGACGGCATGGGGGACGACAGCCAAACCAGCTACGGACCCGGCACGGTGCTGCGCACAGGCGAAGGTCGAGCGACCCTCCTTGACACCAGTCGCAGTCTGGACGCACTCCTGAAGTTGAAAGATGCTCTCTTGGAGCGTCTAGCCACCAACAGCCGGACACCCGAGAGTCTCATCGGCAGAGTGAAGCCGAACGAAGTGCCCAGTGGCATCGCGCTGACACTGAGCTTCACGCCACATGCGGGTATGATCACCGAAGCTCGGTTGGTTCGCGACTACAAGTATCGCCTCTTGTTCAAGTTCGTGCTGCGACTGACTCGGGCCAACGCTGATAGCACCGAACTACCAGAGACAGAGTACGAGACCATTCTCAAGTTTGGCAGCTTCCTACCTGCCGACGCTCAAGAAGCTATGACCGTCGTCACTCAGCTGATCACGGCCAAGGCAATCAGCTTGGAGACTGCGGTCAAGTATCTGGTTGACCACGGCTACCCGATCAGCAACTGGGTCGAGGAGATCAAGCGGATCGAGATGCGAGATTTCGAAGGTGCCCAGCAGATCGCAGCCCTGACCGGAAATCCAGAGCTGGCAGCTGAGAGGCTCGGCTTCAAAGCCTCGGACGTGCTCGCATTCGACGACGACCTGGAAGAGGACGAAGACGACGAGATCGAGTGATGCTTGCAACATCACGAGGGGTTGGTGCTATCCTTCCCCGTACCGGCACAGATCACGCCGGGATCAAATAGTGGTCTACACCTCGACAGAGGGTGAGGAGATAAGAAATGGCAACCGAAGACGACACCGGCACAGAACACGATGAAGATCACCAAGACGATCTCGGTGAAGGCGAAGACGGCGAAGGTGGAGAAAAGTTCACCCAGAAGCAGGTCGACGCAATGATCCGCCGCCGTCTGCGTAACTCCAAGAAGACGCTCCGCAAGGAGCTGTTGGAGGAGTTCGGAGTGGAAGATCCGGATGCGTTGAAGGACCTACTGGCAAAGGGCAGCGAGCCGGAGTCCGGGAGCGACAGCTCCAAGGACGGAGATGGGGAGTCCAAGCCGGTTGACGAGGCAAAGCTTCGTGAACGAATCGAAAAGCAAGTCCGCAGGGAAGCTGCCGAGCGAGAAGCAAAGCGCGACCTGGACGAGCGAGTCAAGGATGCGATCGTAGACAGATACGGTGTCACCGCCAAGGCAGCCCGCAAGCTGGCGAAGATGGTGGACGATCTGGAAACGAGCGCAGACGACGAAGACATCGAAGACGCTCTCGAAGAACTCGAAGAAGCCATGCCGACACTCTTCAGGGGAGAAGACAACGACGAACAAGAAGGCCAAGAAGGCGAAGCCCAGCGGCGACGCCCGAACGATGGTCGACGAGGTCGTCAGTCGAACCCCGGCGGTCAGCCACGGAGGCCCCGTGGTAAGGGTGGAAGCCCTGCCACAGCGGCACGCACTCTCCTGCACGAACGCCATCCCCAACTCAGAGACAAACAAACCTGAAAGGAATCCTGAACCATGGGAATCTCCGTGGAAATTACCAGTGACTCCTGGGGTGTGGACTCCAAGGACTGGCTGTTGGCCCGCAAGGGCTTCGACACATGCCGGTCGGAGACGTTGGATCTGGCCCTGTTCACGACAGGGCTCGGTTTCAGCACCGGAGTCATCTCCAGTGGCACTGTGCTCGGGAAGGTCACCGCTGGTGGCTTGCTCGGCCCATACGACCCCGATGGGGTCGACGGTCGTCAGACCGCCGTCGGCCACCTCTTCGATGGCGTCCGCCAGGCAGACAGCGAGGGCAATGCCTTCACCGTCGCCGGGTGTGCCGTCCTCTGGGAGGGCATCGTTCGTCGAGACAACCTGCCCGCCTGGGGCGGCGGCGAGGGCGACCTCGATGCCGCTGCCGAAGCTGATCTCAGCTTCATCCGGTACGAGCGATAGGAGGATAGGCAATGGCTGGACGCTTCATGTACGACCTCGTCGATCCTCAGCTCCTCACCAACTACGTGCGGGAGTTCGACAACGAGGTTCTCAAGAACCAGATGTTCTGGGAGCAGTACCTCCCGAACCAAATGAACGACGAGCTGGAGTGGCGGGCGATCCGCGAATCTCTCCAGGACGTCGACGTCGCCGAGTACCGGGCGTGGGACACGCAGCCCACGATGACCGGCCGTCAGGGATTCACCCGGATCCGTGGCGAGCTGGCTCCGGTCAGCCGTCAGATCCCACTGGGAGAGGAAGAGATGCTCCGCTTGCGGCAGATCCGCGAGCAGAACAACGACACCCCTCTCATCCGGGCGATCTTCGACGATGCAGAGCGCATGACCCGATCCGTTCAGATGCGAATCGAGATGGCTCGTGCACAGGTGCTCTACACCGGCAAGTTCACCCTCGCGGAGAACGGGTTGGCCATCGAGGCTGACTTCGGCATGTCGGCATCGCACAAGCCGACGGCAGCGGCTTCGTGGGCGACCACGACCACTGACATTCTGGCGGACCTCCTCACCTGGACGCAGCTCTACGTCGACGACAACGGCGTCGAACCTGGCCAGATCGTGATGAGCCGTCAGACGCTGGGGTACCTCTACCAGAACGACAGCATGCAGGCTGCCGCTGGTTTCGCGGGCACTCAGCCCTCTCGCCTCAACAACGAGATGGTCGACGCAGTGCTCGCCGCCAACGGACTGCCGCCCGTCACGCTGTACGACACGCAAGCTCGTGTCGACGGTGCGGCGACCAGGCTGATCCCCGCTGACATCGTGCTGTTCCTGCCCCCGGCAGGAGAGCCCCTCGGCCACACCGCATACGGCATCACTGCCGAAGCGCTCAAGCTGGCGGGCAAGGGCATGATCGAGCAGTCGGAGATGCCCGGTGTCATCGCAGCAGTTCTGGAGAACGACAACCCGGTCCAGACGTTCACCCTGGCAACGGCCATCGCCGTTCCCGTGGTGCCGAATCCGGACCTGGTCATCGCCGCAGACGTGGTGCCGTGATCCACACATAGTGACCGCCTGATGACCTCAGGCGAGCTAGGCTACGGGCCGGGAGGGCAACCTCCCGGTCCTAGTCATTTAGAAGGAGAAAAGATATGGGACGAGTAGTCCAGCGAGCAGTTTCCGTAGCCAAGCCGGGAGAGATCCTGGGCACATGGTTCTATCCGGGAGATGAGCTTCCGGACTGGGCCGATCCTCTCGTCACCAACGAGACGGTGTTCATCCCACCGGGCCAAGCGGCCAAGGACCCCCGAGACCACGAAGTGGAGTCCATTCTCAACGAGACCTCCACTGCGACCGATTACAAGCGGATGAACAAGACCAGGCTCGAAGAGCTTCTCCGTGACCGTGGGCTCAGCCCCAACGGAAACAAGACAGAGCTGATCAAGCGCCTGGAGGAGCACGATGCCGCTACCGGCTGACGACATCACCGTGATGCGCAAGTGGATCGGTGATGAACCAGACACGCCGGTCCTGGAGTCTCTGCACGACATCTACGACAACTACGACAAGGTTGTAGAACATGTTCTGATCCAGCGCCTTGCCAACCTCAGCCTGGAAGTGGGCAGCGTCACGGTGCCGGGGCTCAGCGTCAGCCATACCACCGACCTGCAAGCTGTCAAGGACACCCTCAGCAAGTTCTATGCGAGTGGTGGTACCGGCCTGGAGGACACCTTCGAAGTGGGCGGTGCCGTCAAGGTGACGACCATTCAGAAGAACTACGACCGATGACATGTCTGACACGTTCGGCTGGTCACCTAGCACCGACACTTCGTTCTCTCGGAGGATGGAGGAGATCATCGAGGAGATCTCCGTCGCGTCGGCTGCTGGTGACCAAGCCGAGGTGGCAGAGCTGATCAGCCTGGCTCAAAGCGAGATCAAAGAATACACGTCTCAGACGCTGGCCAAAGAATACCGAGACGCCTACAAAAGCGCCGGTCATTCAAAGTTGAGCAAGCAAGCTCGAGACAGTAGCTATCGGATCCGAAACCGAGCGTTCCGCAATGCAAACTCTGCCTTGAATGACATCCAGTCGTGGGCAGACAAGAATGTGGAAATAGATGCCATCATCCGAGACCGTCGTAAGGCCCAGGAGTTTCTAGAACAGCAGCTCGCACTGACTCGTACTGGAACGGCGCAACAGCGGGCCCGAGCTCGGCAACTCGTTGAAGAAGCTCAGAAGGTCATTGACAACCAGACCAAGAACATCGAGCGCTTGGGTGGCTCAACCGGAAACGACCCTGAGGTTCTGTACCGGCGGAGGCGCAAGGGTCGTGGCGGGCAGACCAGAGGAACCATTGCTGCTCGGCGTGATGCCAAAGAGTATTTCCAGATGGTGGAGCGCAGCGCCGCCCGGGACATCGCCAACGACGCCTACATCAAAGGGCAGAAGGACGCTGGTGTAGAGTGGTTCGCCGTCAGTGACGGTGTGGACTGCGGATGGACCAGCCACCGAGACCCAGACAAAGCCAACGGCAGGATCGTTCATATTGACGAAGTGATCCTATCAGCCCACCCGAACTGCCAGCGCACGTTCCAGGCTTTGCCAGACGGGCCTCGCGGCAAGAAGACAGACCGGCTCTTAGAAGGGCTCACTGGACTCCGTGCAGACCAGCTCGGTCAGGTAGCCAAGGGAACGATCATCGCCGGGTACACGTTCCAGCAGTTGAAGGGTGTATACGAGAGTCCGCTCACTACAAGGGTGATCAGGGCCATCCTGGAAAATAAAGAAATCGCTTTAGGGCCATCTTCGAAAAAAATTCTGCACGATTGGGCCAATAAATACGAATCAAATGAGGGTAGGGCGGTCGCAGCCCGTGGCTGGACGGACAACGCCGCCAGTCGGTCGCGCATCCAGGTAGAGGCAATGGCCAGCATGGGTCGCAAGCTGGAGAACCGCATGGACGCTAGCCCGTTCACGAGCGTCGCCCTATCTCGCCAGGAGCGCACCGTTCTGGGAGTGCGTGCCAAGGAGATCTCGCTGGGAGACTTGGACAGCCGGTACGCAGACTACACCGACTACCTCCGCCACATGAGAGACCTTGACGCCCCCGTGCTCCGCAGCGTGGGTGCAGCAGCCCAGGACGAATCCGTATTGAGAGAGCTGTACGGCACCGGCTACCGTTTCCGCACGATGACACGGCTGCATCGTGGGTCAGAGGTGTTCAACAACTGGAAGAAGGCTGTCCGGGCAGTTGACGATCTGATGAGGGGCGTAGACCCGTTCACCGGGAAGAACACAGCGGCCAGGGCTCAGGTGGACTTGGTCCGCTTGGCTGCACGCACCATCGATCCGCTGCCCTGGTTGTACGCCACGGCCAACGTCCCCGGAGGCTTGCTGCGTGCCAGTGTGGGCATGACGAGTGCCGGACGCCAAGACTTGGCGCAACAGCTCTACCTCCGCATGAAGGGTCCGGAGTTCAGGGAGAAGTTCAACAGGCGTTACATGCGCAACCAGCTCGGCGAGTTTCCAGCTCCCATCTCCATCAGGCCACAAGATATCTACGAGGCCCTCATCCCCCGCATCAGTTTCTTGGGGGACGGGCCTCTGAACTTCACGCTGTACGCCGAGCGTGGCAAGATCATCCCGGCAGTGCACGTCCTGCCTCAGAGTGCGTACATGCGTCAGCTTGGCCTCCGGTGGCGCTTGGCCAGCAACGGTATCGAAGACATGGTCACGGGCTATCGCGACTGGAACGGCACCCTGCGTGGCTACCTCGCCAAGGAACTACGAGAGCTCCCCGAAGACATGATCTGGACCGTGGATGTGTTCCGCAACGGCCCCATCCAAGCCAGCATGCGCCTGCTGCACGACGGCGTTGATACATATGGATTGAGGCTCAAGCCGCAGAATCGCCAGTTCCGTAGTGCGTTCAAGACATACGTACGAGAAGCCGGAGAGGAGCTGGAGCCAATCAGAGAGATCGTTCTGATGCCGAAGGCTTGGGGCGGATACACACTCAACCCGTACGAAGTAGACAAGCTGGAGCTCATCGTCGGACTGGCCACACTGAGGGAAGGGTCGCTAGCAGAAGTCGCGAGGGTTGCAGGCGTCGAGTATCGCAGACTCCTCGCAGTGCTAGACATCCACACTCAGAAATACGGTGAGCGTGTCGGATTCTTGGTTGACAAACTCAGGGACTATGCCGGTGCCAACGTTGAGTATGGAAACACTGCCCTGAGGATCGAACAGATCCGCCAGCGAGGCAAGAACTTCCTGGACGAGTTCTTGGTCACCAAGGCAGAGCCCAGCATGCGTGTCGTACGCGACTACAGCATCGTGAAGTTCGACAGGGCTTCGGAGATCGTCTATGGGAAGCTGGACGTCACCAAGCCCAAGGTCCGGTACGTGTATCGCAAGGGGCAGGCCACCTGGAGTACCGTCGCCAGCGGCATGGAGAAGACCAAGCTCACCATCGCCAAGACGGTTCAGTTGCCCAAGGGCAGCGGAGCCAAAGTTTCAGATGGCATGGGTGCAATCGGACTGAACGCACCGGAAAGCATGACTCTCGAGAAGTTCGAAGAGCTGATGGACTGGGTCTACAAAGATAGCGTTATTCCTGTTGAGGTTCGAGAGTTCCTTATTGACGTGAGGTTCACAGCCGAAAGGACCAAGGAGTATGTCCAGACTAGGGTCAAGGTAGCGGTCACCAAGGCAGGAGACGCTGTCGCCACGGTCAAGCACACCATCACCAGCTTCTTCGACGCTGACATGACGGACTTTGTACGGGAAGGTCTGGTGGACCCTGAGATCCGAGCAGCGGCCAGGCTTCCTAGTGACGTCAGACTTCAGGATTATCGTCAGGATTTCATCAGGCCGAGTCGTGTTCTGAAAGGTTTCCCTGGGGACGCAAGCGCTGCGACTACTCGCCTGTATCTAGAAGACATGCTGCCCGACAAGTGGCGGCTACTGGAAAGCATCGACGACCGCTTGATGGAGCCTCAGTTCAGGAGAACGCTGGCTCAGGTTCTTGACACCCATGACTACATGGAGAAGAGGGGGCTGTGGCAACTCCAGGCGTTTCGAGACAACGGGCCTTCGTTTGAAGTGTGGGATGACGCAGCGGATTTCGAAAAGTGGGCGTATCAAGCGGCGCATTTCCAATACGGAGCTAGAACCAAGATCAACCCCTTGTGGGGGAGTGACTACAAGTATCTTGCAGATCAATACGGAGAGTTCATAAACGGCGGTCATATGTACAACGCCGGGGATGAAGCTGCCCTCATTATGCATGAGATGGGTCATTATGTGACGTTCAATCTGTTCAGCACCAAGGACAGGCTTGACCTGTGGAACACCATCGTCAAGAGCCTCCCGGTCAATCAGAGAAGGTCTAGGTCTACTCGTTCAAGTCTCAGCGTCGCTGACAGAGATAGACTTCTCGTCAAGGGAGAGTTCTACGATCTGCTGGACGAAGATCCGGATGCATGGTTCGAGTGGCTAGACGATGGTCGAGGCCCCCAGTACATAGACATTCATAACTTTGACTTCTTGACCGTCGCCATGGAGTCTCCTGAGCTGGCTCCCTTCATCCAAAGTCTTGGCAGGCATATGCAAAGTCGCTACTCCATGCAGGACTGGAAAGAGCTGTACGCAGAAATGTGGGTTGCCGTGCAAGATGGCCTCACCGGACACCCCATGTTGGATGCTTATCGAGAGTTCATGATACAGAAAGGGATAATGACCTGATGCCATTCCTTCCACCGTCCATGTGCCTTGCGTGCGCACATCTCAACCGAAACACATTAGGAGTCCAAAGTGCACAGCCAACTTGCAACGCTTACCCTGACGGTATCCCAGCCATGTACCTGCTCGGAGGAGCTCCGCATTACGATCCCGATGGAAACGATCGCGGTATCATCTTCAGGAAGGACCCCCTCAGGGGAGACGACGCTCTTGAGGGGTACCTCCAATACTGGTATGAACCAGATGATGGACGACCTCCTGAGGAAAGTGGGCTCTCTCGACTTGGCATCTATCCAAGCGGAAGCCCTGAGCAATGACTACTCTGCCAACCCGGTAGAGGTAGCATTGCTCTTGGCACAAAGGGAGTTCATCATCATGCTGAAGGAGGTGCAAGGTGGCATTGAATCTTGACAGGATCTCGAAGACCGTAGAGCGCTACATGGCAGACTCTGTCACTGTTGAGCGTAAGACAGGCGAAGCAATGAACCCGACGACCATGGTGGTCACACCCACCTGGCAAGAGATCTACACGGGTGTCGCGTTCATCGCTCCGATGGGAGACCCGGAGGGAACTCGGTTGGGAGGCGAGGACATCGAGAGGATCCAGTACGAGATCGCCATCCCCAAGGACTCGGAGAGGGTCCTACCCAACGACCGGGTCACCGTCGACGTCAGCAACGATGACTCCCTGGTGGACACTGTGTTCTGGGTCAGGGATGAGATCCCGACCACGTTCCAGACGCACCGTCGCCTCAGGGCGTTCAGGGATGTGTCCGCCGTATGACCATGAAGATGGAGCTCAGCGGGTTGCGCCGCCTGACCCGTAAGCTGCGGACCACTGCCAGGGTCGTACCTCAGGAGATGGTTTCTCTCCGTGACCAAGAAGCTGAACGCTTGCTAGACCTGACCATCCGCAACGCCAGCGGTCGGCCTGGTCCGAACATCGTTACGGGAGATTACGTCAGCAGCTTCTATATCAAGAAGTCTTTTCTCAACTTCCATGTGACTAATGACTCTCCTCAAACGCATCGCTTGGAGTACGGCTTCTACGGGACGGACTCTCTCGGCAGGGTGTACAACCAGCCGCCCTTCCCACACATGCGCCCAGCCCTCCAGGCAGTGGTGCCCGAGTACAAGAAGAATCTTCGCGGCCTAGTCGTGCAAGTATGGAGAGAGTCATGAAGTCCATCTCTGATGACCTGAAGACACACATCGAAACAGAGACGACCCGCTCATGCGGGGTCGCAGAGTTTCCTCCGGGAGCGGTGCTACCTGCGTATGTCATCTGGCCCAGCCCAGGCCCGACGCACGAGTCAACCATGGGAACGATCAACACCATTGAGTTCCAGACGTTCCACATCGACGCCGTCGCTGCCAGCGTAGAGTCCATGCAGGAAGCCCAGCACCGGCTCAAAGAAGCCCTGAAGAAAGTCCTGCCGGGCGTGATCACGGGCGTCATGGGGCCACCAGCTGTCAGAAACAATGGGGAGGAACGGCAAGACGACCGCACCTTCCGTGCTATGTTGGTCGCCACCATCCCAGTCACAGACACCTAGGAGGTAGCATGGCGACGATGGTCCAGATGACACATCCAGATGGCGGGGGCGAGACCTCCACCGTGACGGAGAAGGCATTCCACGACTACTGGTCCGAGAAGGGCTGGGTCCTCGTGGCACAAGAATCCGACTTGGAGCTGGCCGAAGTGGAGTACCCCTCCATCCCGGACGGTGAAGAGGAGGATGCCGTACCAACCGATCCAGAACAGGAGTAACACATGGCACGGTTCATGAGGAAGGGGACGACGGAGCTGTACTTCGTTCCCACTATCAGCAACACAGCAGCACCAACGGTGGCCGAGATCACCGCTGGGACCAAGCTCACCGATGAACTCTCAGAGATCAACGGGTTCAACTTCACGAACAACCCCATCGACACACCGGACATGGGGTCCAGCTTCGTGAGCAAGATCCCCGGTGAGGACACCACAGACAACTCGGACATGACGTTCTACGAGGACGACACGGCCAACGCCATCAAGACGGCGTTGGCAAAGGGCACCTCGGGATACGTGGTCATCTTCTACGCCGGTCTGGCCACTCCAGACACTCCGGCGATCGGAGACAACTGCGACGTCTGGCCGACCACCGTAGCTTCGAACAGCCGCATGTACACGGCGGACAACGAAGCAGCCAAGTATCAGGTCGTGTACTCCCTGACGGCCGCTCCGGCCGAAGAGTCGACCCTGGCCTGATCCCTCGGTAGATAAGAGATAGAAAGAAAGAGATATGACCAAAGCACAAGGCAAAGCCAAGCAGACACTCCGTGCACAAAGAGCCAAGAAGCAGAAGGTGCGTACCACCGTCTGGATCGGCAGTGACATGGAGCTGGCTCAAAGGCTGAGGGATGCCAAGGGTCGGCGTGTCAGGCTTGAAGGCGCAATCGCTGTGCGTGGCGATGACGCAACCGAGTCTGACCGCCGAAACCTTGCCTCTCTGAACGAAGAGATCTCCAAGCTGGAAGAAGAAGCTCGAGAAACCAGCATCAAGTTCGTCTTCGAGGCAATCGGTCGCAAGCGTTTCGAGCAACTGAAGAACGAACACCCGCCCACCGAAGCTCAGACAGCTGACGCCATCAAGGCGGAGGAGGCTCTTGAGTTCAATCCGGACACGTTCCCAGCAGCGCTGATCGAAGCTTGCTGTGTAGAGCCAGAGAGGGAGCCGGGTGAACTGGAAGAGTGGATCCGGGATGATCCTGACGACGAGTGGAACATCACCGAGGTACAGGAGCTCTTCCAAGCGGCGGTCATGGTCAACATGACAGCTCCGAGGTATGACCTGGGAAAAGGCTGAAGTCTGACCCGATGCTCTTGGCGCAGATGCGCCTCTGCCAAGAGTACGGGATCCCACACAGCACCCTTCTAGAGTGGGAGCCAGAGGACCGTGACCTGGCGATGGCGTACATTGCCTACACGGCCACAGCCTGCCAGCGCTGCGGGACTCACCCCGAGGACTGGGTAGATGAAGACGGCAAACCCCTAGAGCCACCGCCCTACGTAGCAGCAAGCGTCAAGTGCTACGGATGCGCTACCCTGGAGGAAGCAAGAGCCCAAGCAGGTGAGGCAGCCAAGGACCAGTCTCTCACCTTCAAGCTCCGCAAAGTTTCCAGGAAGCTCACCGAGAAGGCGCACAGAAAATGGCAGATGAGACGGTCGAAGTAGGCTTGACGGCTGACAATCGTCAGTTCGTCAAAGCATTCAATGACGCAGCCTGGGCCGTCGGAAACGTCGGCAAAGCATACGGAGCAGTCAGCCGACAGATCCAGCGCCACACGCAAAGCGTCATCGCCGCGATCAGGAAGACGACATACGCAATCACAGCTATGACAGCTGCCACGGTTGTGACAGGGCTTGAAGCCGCCGCCAAGTTGAGAAGTCTAGAAGCCTCCATGGCGAACGTCGCCACGGTAGCCGACACGACGAGGCTCAGCATGGGAGCCGCTACCGACGCCGTCCGAGAGATGGCCCGTGAGATCCCGAAGACCGCTGACGAGATCGCACAAGGCCTCTACAATGTGAACTCTGCCGGGTTCCAAGGAGCCGACGCACTCCAAGTTCTCGAAGCGTCTGCCAGATTCAGTGTGGCGGGTTTGACCGACATGGGCAGCGCTGTTCGAGGAATCACTTCGATCATGAACGCCTACCAGATGGAAGCTGGCAAAGCTGGATACGTCAGTGACACTCTGTTCAAGGCGGTTGAGAAGGGGCAGTTGACCGCTCAGGAATTCGTGGACAACATCGGTGACTGGTCTGCCAGCGCCGCGACTCTCAACGTCAGCATGGGTACCGCTGCCGCTGCCATCGACTCCATCACACTAGGAGGTGAGAAAGCGACCACAGCTGCCACCGCATTCGCGGCCACTCTCCGCAGCTTCCTGAAGCCAAGTGAGGACATGAAGGCGGCTTTCGAGGAGATGGGCTATTCGAGCAGTGTTGCTGCTCTGGATGCTCTCGGTTACGAACAAGCTCTCATCAAGCTGTGGGAGGCGGCTGGCCAGACTGAAGACGGCATGGCCCGGATGTTCCCAGAGTTCGAAGCCATGAGAGGCGTTCTCCCGTTGGTGACCTCTCAAATGGAGAACTTTGCGAAGAACAACAAAGAGTTCAACACTGCGGGTCAGGTTCTTGGGTCGACCCAAGAAGCCATGAACAAGCAGATGGAGGCCCAGGCCAACCAGCTCCAGCTCTTGATGAATGAATGGAGGGAGTTCAGGTACGAAATCGCAGAGCTGGTGTATCCCATTTTGTCACTCGCCATCGGCATCGGCAAGAATCTACTCGGGGCGATCAACGACCTTCCAGGTCCGATCCGGAAAATCATTGCGGGTATGGCATTGTTCGGTCCGGCAGTCACGGTCCTGGGAGGTATCATTGGTTTGACCACGATCAAGATCCTATTGTTCCAAAAGGCACTGCGAGTCCTGGCTGCCACGAAGATCATCTCGATGATCCCCGGTGTCGATAAGGTGATCGCCCGTGTGGGAACTCTCGGAGGCCTGAGAGCCACCATGACGAGGTTCTTTACAACGATGGTCGGAGGGTCCAACAAGGCAAGAATCGCCATGATGAAGATGGCTGGCAAAGCAGCCCTCTCCGTCGGAGCGATCTCGGCAGTTGCAGTCATGGGCTATGAGTTCGCAACGAGCTTTGGCAAGGCTCAGAGGCAGGCAGACGAATTCGCTGAAAGTGTTGGGGGTTNNTGGGGGTCTCAGCACAATCGAAGGTCCGGATGACTTCGTCAACTCGATCGCAGCCCTGAATAGAGAGATCGACGACCTAATCGAGAAGGGGGCGGGAGAGATCGGATTCTGGGAGTCTCTGCTAGGAGGCTTCCAGATCTCAACGCCTTGGACGGACAACACCATTCTGGACGACTTCAGAAAGCTTCAGGCGCTGACGGAGCAACGTCATGAGAGCCAGTCCTGGCAAGAAGTGATGCAGGTCGTCTCAAGTCAGACGGGAATGGCTGTTGAAGAAGTCCTCGGATACATGGAAGATCTCTACGTTGAAGGGAATCAGAGACTCGAAAGAGCCATCGAGAAGTGGCAAGAGTACTTCCGCTTGATCGAAGAAGGGGGCAGCTACGAAGAAATAGAGTCGGCTGGCAAGGTCGCTCTGGCGCAAATCCCCCTCTTGACCATGGAGATCGGGAAGCTCATCCCGGTAGAAGATGATGCGGCGGATGGTGCCGACGACCTCGCCGAAGAACTCACGGCCATGCAAAGGATCGCCAAGGCAGCCGGTACGGCCGCAGGCGACTTGGGCTACAACCTTGCCGTCATGGGTGACGAAGCCAGCACCACCAAAGACAAGATGTCAGCGCTCATCGACACGATCGATCTCCTGACAGGGACGCGCCTCAACACTGTGCAGGCGCAGGCAGCCATGGCAGATGGTTTCCGAGAGTTGTACACCGCCATCGGCGAAGGTGGGTTCAGCCTGGACGCCATGAGCGAACAGGGCAGCCGCATCATCGGTGTTCTGGGGCAGATCCAGGATGCCACTGTCAACTACGCCAACGCAATCTACGAACAGACCGGCAGTAGCGAGCTCGCAAACGAAGCGCTCGTGCACCTGGCCACCGGATTGTTCAACGTGGCCAGTCAGGCGGGCCTGAGCAGCGAGCAGATCTGGTTGATGATGGAGCTCCTCAACCTGATGCCAGCTGACACCAAAGCCAACCTGGAGCTGCTCGGCGGAGAAGCCTCCATTCAGACCATTCTCAATGTGATGAGTGGGCTGAACGCCATTGACGGAAGTCTCGCTGTGGCCGGTTTGCAGGTCAATGTCGGCGTGAACACTCGGCCCGCTACCGGAGGCAACGTCGGGACCACTGCCGAAGGCCGGAAGATGGCGGCTATGGCGGTTGGCCAAGCCAAGAACGACGCTAAGGCCATGGTAGACGAACTCCTCAGCTCGTTTGTGAATCCGTTGACAACCAGTCTCCAGGGGGTCAAGATCGGCGGTGGCGGCGGTGGTGGCGGTGGTGGTCGTGGCGGTGGCGCTGCCGCAAGAGAGAGGTTCACCCTCACCCCGGAACAGGAGCGACGAGTTGCCGAGACGCTGCGGGGACCGGCTGAGAAGATCGTTGGTGAGAACCTGGCGGCTGCCGTGGTGGCTCAGGCAGAGGTTCTGAACTACAACACTGTCGTCAAGCGCATGACCCAAGGGGCGGACCGCTTGAGCGCCCTGATTTTATATGGGGCGGCTGTCACCGGGGAGGATCCTTCTCGCGAGCTTGAGCAGCTTGCAGATATGTACGTGCAGGCTGTCGACATCATCGGTGAGAAAGAAGCAACCGCAGCAATCAACGCATTCGAGACGCTGGAAGAGATGGCGTTGTTCCTCGAGAAGATCGTTGAGCTGAGAGACTCTCAGATTCGCAAAGAAGACTTCTTGTTCCAATCGGAGCAGATGTCCGCCAAAGAGTACCTGAAGATCTTGGATGAGCGTCTCTCCAAGGAAGAGGAATACAGCGACGCATGGATCAGCCTGTGGTTGCAGCGTGACCGTTTACGGGACGAGGAGGAAGAGAAAGCAGCCGAAGCAGTTGAAGAGCAAGAGCAACGCGCCAAGGAAGCTGCTGATGCCGAAGAGCGAATCGTTCGCAACAAGTGGTCTCTCCAGGCGATCGACCTGGAGGCGTACAAGAAGTATCTCCGCCAGCGACTCAATGACTACGAGCAGTACAGTGACGAATGGACCAGTATCACCCTGGAGCTCCAGAGAATGGAGGAGCGCCAGATCGAAACGTTGCGTAGCTGGAAAGACCAAGTGCGAGACGCCTTCTTGGATGTGTTCAACAGCGTGAGCGACCCGATCCTTCAGGCGACCAATCTTCTTGCGGCATTCGGTGATCAGTCCAACGTCACCATGCGTGAGCTTGAAGGCTTCTATAGCCACATGCAAGAGGGCACTCGCCGTTGGATCACTGCCATGGAGACCTTGAAAGAAGGCGGTGTCAACAGCGTGTTCCTGGGGGACCTGCTATCGGCTGGGCCAAGCAGCCTGAGCTTTGCAGAAAGCATCGCTGGCTTGGGGAAGGACGGCATTTCCTTCATCAACGAGTCCATGCAAGAGATTGCCGACATGACCAACCAGTTCGGACTGGGGTATGCGCAGGACGCCGTCGGTACGGTGCAGGGCAATGTGAACAACGTGAGCATTCGCATCGACAGTGTGGAGCTCACCTGGGACGCTGCGTCCGCTAACCTGACCCTGGACGACGTGAACACCGCCGTCAACGAAGCACTACAGGACGTCGTAGACGAGATTCTCGCAGGAGTGAGCTGATGACAGCACCATACGCACCGACGTTGCTGGAGCCCGTCAGTGGCGAAGGAGCCAAGGTCAACAGCATCACATTCCGGGCAAGGTTCAATGCGCCGGACAGCGCTGACGCTGGCAACTACCGGCTGATGCGCCAACAGCTCAGCCCCACGACTGGCAGCGTAGAATATCTGACCGACGCAGACACCTGGACCACCAGCGACACAGAGCGCACAGCCATTGCCAACATCCAAGACGGTGAAGAAGTCAGCATCGTAGTTCCAGGTTCTTGGACGGCTGATACTGTCTATCAGTGGCGCATGATGTTCGACGGTGGGGTTGGCGGTACAGAAGCCGGACCCAACAGCGGATGGCAGGTGTTCGTGCCTCGTGCAGCTATCACAATGACCCTAGACGTGGAGACTCCCAGTGACGACTCTCGCCCCATGGTCCGCTGGACGGCGGCAGGGCAGCGTGCGTACCGCATCGGGGTCTTCCTGAAGGCGATCTATGACGACGCTGATTTCGACTGGGACGACCCGGCTTGGCTTGCCCAAGCAGAGTGGTTGATGGACGATTTCTATGTGGCCAGTAATGTGTTCCGGCAAAGGGTCGGGACAGACCTACCGAGCAGTGGTACGTATCGAGTCATCGGTCGAGTGAAAGACTCATATGGAGTGGATAGCGGGTGGCAGGCGGGACCGGAGTTCACCCAGTCATTGACGCCACCGGCAGCCCCGACCCTGACCCTCAACCCGAACGTATTGACCGGCGTCATGGAAGTGACCATGGACGCAGCATTCAACCTGGCAGATCCGGACACTGCCGGGTTCGACAGCGGCCTGGGCCTCTGGACCGCCCGCGACAATGCCATCTTGGAACACTTCATCGGTTCTCTCGGTGGTGAAGACAGCCTCTCCATGAAGGCCACTTGTATCGGTGCTACCTACGACCAGATGGACACCGACCACACGACTTACGACGCAGAAGACACGGCTTACACAGACTACGAACAGCAACGCACCACTCAATCAAGCTTCCCAACCGGGATGCGTTTCTGGTTCGTTGATCCGTATACGGGTTGGATCCCGGCAACGGCGGCGACCGATTACTCAGCCATCATCAGTGCGTATCCGATCGGAGTGGGCGTGGATGTGGAGCTGATCTTCCGGTGGTACGACAGTGGCGGGGTCTTCCTCAGCGAGAGCAGTATGACGGCGGTCAACTGCACGGCCAATAGCTGGACTGAAGTCGCCACCGGAGCGGTGACAGCCCCGGCTAGCACTGCCTACCTGCGAATGAGTGTTGAAGTAACGTGCTCCGTCGACGACGTGGTTCATTTCGACAACTACGCAGTGGCAGAGAGTGCCGAGGTCGCATGGTCGCCAGGCGGTAGCAGTGCTGACTTGCAGTTCAACCTAAGCAGGAAGATCGGCGACGGGGACTGGGAGTATGTGTGGAATGCCAGCCGGGACAATCCAACTCGGGGAGTCTCCAGCGAAGTTCTCATCAAAGACCGCGGATACCCTATTGGAACCGAAGAGACGGTTACCTATCGTGGCGTCGTCGTGAGCGAGGCTACCGGCAAGGTCGTTGCCAGTGCCATCGCCGAGTCAGTTGCTCCATCGCTGGGCGCACAAGCATGGTGGATGCGCTGTGTGGACGGCTCGCTACCCGACGCCAGGTTGCGTGCCAGTGGATACAGCACCGACATCGGGCAGTCCAACAAGGTCTTCCACACTCAGGGTCAGGAATACGGAACAGTCGTAGAAAGTGGTGATGCACCACCTCAGGGTGCCAGGATCCGCGCCTGGTTGTACGACAAGAACGAACACGACGCCATGGCAGCGCTGCTTGCTTCTAAAAAGCTCTTGTACGTACAGCGGAACGTGGCCGACGGCGTATACCTTCGCCCCACGGGGAGGGCAAGGTTCAGCCAAAGGCTCGCTCGTGGAGAAGACGGCAACGTCAGGCACTTCCATGCTGTAGATATCAGCGCAGAGATCGTCGGTCCGCCGGAGGATGTTATTCAGTGAGTTACTTCTTCAGCGCAGAGAAGTCTGAGTTGTTTCGCGGTAGTACGGAGCATCTCAGTCGTGCAGAGGTCATTCTGGACGGCGAGGTGTATGACGACACATTCTACAACAGCCAGAACTTGCGCCTGGTGGCAAACGAGAGCCGTGTCAACTACGACCGCCTGCGTGAAGCCCGTAGTAGCGCTAGCTTGACCATGCTCGCCCTGAACAATGAAGCTCGCGAAGCCCTTGACCCCGTCAACGCTGCCAAGGTGTGCTTGTACAGTGGAGTTCGCGCAGGGGGCGACGTGGAGTGGGCTCCCCTGGGCATGTTTCGCGTTCACAGCTCCGACGACAGCGAGTACCAGGGCGTGTGGGAATACAAGCTGGGCTGCACTGACCTGAGCGAAGTCCTGCGGGAGAATGTTTGGAAGCAACCGTTCAAAACGGGAGGCGGCACTTACAAGGCAGCCATTGAGGCGATCCTTGCCGATCGGGGCAGCTCGGTCGACCATACGCTTTGGCTGTATGAATACACGGCTGACAACGCACCAGACCTGCACTATCTGGAAGACGACGACCCGTGGACAGCGGTCTACAATCTCGCTATCAGCAGCGAGAGCGAGATCTACTTCGCCAAGAACGGCTGGATCGTTGTAGAACAGGTCCCGGACCCAAGTGCCGACACCCCAGTCTATCTTCTGGGCGGTGGCGACTTCAAAGTAGAAGAAGGGCGGCGGCGTAGGCGGATCAGCCGCCGAGATATCTACAACGGTGTCATCTGTCGCAGCGAAGCTCCTTGGTTGCTGTTCCCGGTCAGCGGCGAATACTGGGATGACGACCCAGCCAGTGAAACGTACCGACTCGGTCCATTCGGTGAGCGCCCCAAGGTCATAGGGAGTCCCATCGCAGTGGACGCTGCCCATTGCGCCAGCATCGCCGAGAGTGAGTTCCGTCGTGTGGCAGGGGTGAGCGAAGAAGTGACGTTCCAGAGCTTCAAGGATCCTTACTTGGACGTTGGTGCCACTATTGAAGTTGAAGGTAGCAAGGAGGGTCCTGAGTTCTACACCCTGGACCTCCTAGACTATCCTCTAGGGAGCAGCGCCATGCGTGGTACAGTTCGAAGGAAGAGGTTCTGATGTCTGCACGAACGCTTGCCAAGACGGTCACCCAAGCCAAGCCAGGCAGTAGCTTGCGAATGGGAACTGTCACTGCCTACAGCGCCGGACCACCTCGAACGGTCACTGCCACCGTGGGCGGACAATCTATCGCAGGGATCCCGATACTAGACCACGTCGCCGTCAGCACTGGAAACGCCGTCTGGTTCATGAAAGTTGGCCCAGGCAAACTTCTCGGAGTCGGCAGCATCGACGGTGACTTCCAAACTCTGAATGGCACTGGTGAGGCCACTCTGACCGATGGCACCGGAGTATTGCAGGTGGGTCCTTCTGGCAGTGCCAACTTGGGCTTCGACCAGAACGAGATCCAAGCACGCAACAGCGGCGCAGCCGCGCAGCTCGATCTCAACCCTCACGGCGGGCTCGTGCAGGCCGGAGCAGGAGGGCTGTCAACGACCGGTGACGTCACCGCCGAGAACGACATCTACGTTGGCCGCAACGGCGGCGGCGACTCGCTCATCCACTTCTACGATGACAATAGTGACACTTGGCGCACCCTCCGCTGGGATGACTCTGCGAACGACTGGGTGGTCGAAGACAACGGCGGCGTAGCGCGTACGCTGTGGCATGCCGGGAACGACGGTGCGGGCTCAGGGCTCGACGCTGACACTGTAGACACCTATCAGCCTTCGGCGGGTAGCTCGCCGCCCTCGGGCGCTCAACTCATCCGGTCGCACACGAACGGCTACACCTACCTGGGCTGGCTCAACACCGTCTCGGGCTCACAGGACGCCGTGCCGTCCCGCATCTACTGCTCGACTGACCAGTTCGTTCGCTACCAGACGCTCGCCAACTTCCGCAAGAACGTCGCGTCACACATCCAGTTCTGTAACCCCGTCGATCGCGAGTACGACAACAACACGACAGCGTTCACCGCTGGCACATGGTACACGGTCACTCTCAGTGCGACGGTCGGTGGTGTCGCGATGACCAACGCCACGGGCGTGTTCGCCAACATCACGGTGGTCGACCCGGACGGAGCGGGCGACTTGGAGGTGCGCCGCTACGGTGACTCTGAGGGTGGGGCGTCACTCATCAACTACGACAACACGAGCGGCCCGTCAGCATGGCCGAACTCAGTGATGGTCGGTATCGACAGCTCCCGTCGATTCCAGTTCAAGGGCAACACCAACGCCTTCGACCGGCTCATCGTTGACGTGTTCGCGGTCATCTTCTAGGCCCACGTATAAAGAAAGAAAGAATGATGAATGAAGCTACGATCCGCCATATGGCATTGCAGTACGGCTCCCTAGCCGTAGAAGCAGCAAACGCCAAAGCAGAGAGAGACGCCGCCTATGCTGAGAACGCAGGGCTGCGTCAGCAAATCCAAGAGCTAGGAGAAAGAAATGCAGAACTTGAGGGAATGGTACAACGCCAGGAGCAACCAGACCAAGGCGGCGCTTCGGACGTTCGCCCAGACGGTAGTGGGAGTGATCCTGCTTTCGCTCGTCCAGATGTTGGGCGTCACTCAGAAACTGTTTGATGACGACCCCACCACTGTCGCCGATTGGGGTGACCTTGTGGACATCGGCAGCTACTTGATGTTCGTCATCATCGGCGCAGTGATCGGGCTGGTAAGCTACGCTCACAACCGCTGGTTCAGCAATCCTGCCCACTACGGAACGGAGTAGTCCATGGCAACCACGACCAAGGGGATTCCGTATCCCGCAGGCACAGACAACAATGACGCTGCCACCGACATGCAAGCCATTGCGGACTGGTTGGACGACATGCTCGGTAGCAAAACTACTGCCCAGATCGCAGCTCTGACCGGCGCTGCCCTGTGGGATGGTCGTACCGTGCTCGACAGCGACACCGGAGATCTCAAGGTCTACCGTGCAGATGGCGGCGGCGGCTGGCACGTTCAAGGCATGGTGGGCAGCATCGTGTGGATGGCTGACGCCACCGACCCCGCTGGCTACTTCTACTGCGACGGATCGGCATACAACACCACCACCTACGCCAAGCTGTTCGCCAAGATCGGTGGTGAGTTCGGTAGCAACCTGCCCGACCTGCGAGACCGCATGGTCGTCGGGCAAGGCATCGCCACGGAGTTCGATGTCATCGGTGAAACTGGCGGTGTCAAGACCGTCACCCTCACCACGACCCAGCTCCCGGCGCATACGCACACTGGGCCGAGCCACAGCCACAGCATGGACCACAATCATCCGGTGAAGACAACCTCTTCCAACGGTGGCAGTCACGCCCATGCCGTCGGAACACTGGCGACGACCGCAGCTGGTAACCACGACCACGGAATCCCAGATCCGTCGAATATCTACCGGAAGAACGTGTTCACTCCGGAATTGATCGTCGACCAGTGGGACGGTGGAGCCCTGGAGGACATCCAAGACTTTGAGGAGATGCCCTGGACTGCGTCTGGGACGCACACTCACCCGGTCACTGGCAGTGTGGCCAGCACCAATATCGACCACACCCATACGGTTGACCTGGACAACTTCACCGGCAGCACCGGCAGTGCAGGCACCGGGGCCACCGGGAGCACAGGCACCGGCAGTGCTTTCAGCATCTTGAATCCATACATCGTCCTCAAGCCTTACATCAAGTGGTGAGCCATGAAAGAACTGAACTTCTCCCGATACCTCGACACCAACGGCAACGGCACCGGCACCAAAGATGCCGTCGGTAACTACTCCGGAGCCGAAGAAATCTTCTACCTGAAGCCTGCCGACGGTGAGTTCATGCAAGTGAACCGTCTGATCATAACGGTCCGGGACACCGGAGCCATGGACGCTGCCAACTACGGCAGTACTTCTCCGCTGACCACGGGCGTCGTCGTCCGTGAACACAGTGACGACTCTGGCGTCATCGTCGACTGGACAGACGGCGTACCGATCAAGAAGAACGCCGACTGGGGTTCCCACTGCTACGACGCTGACGTCAAGACGTGGGGCGCAGGAGACGAGTTCTTGCTGGTGCGTTGGACGTTCGGTGCCAGTGGCCTGCCCATGCTGTTGGACGGCTCTCGCGGCGACAAGCTAGAAGTCGTCTTGAACGACGACTTCACCGGCACAGGTGCGGGTCTGAACGAGCACCGCTTCTTGGCGCAGGGCGTGCACATCACCCCCTAGACGCTATGAAAGCCCCTAACGGTCGCTAGTCTCGTTGCGGTCCAAGGTACCGAGAGACGTTTCAACGTGCGTTAGGGGCTTTCACAGGCACCAATGAGGCTTTCACATGGCTACCACTCAATGTCCTCGTCGGCTGCCGGGACCGTCTCCGGCTCTCCCCAGTCAATCTCGTCAACGGCCACCACCCTGACTCGCTGCCCGGTCACACGGTCAGTCACCGTATCGGTGAAGCGGCTGTTCTTGATCGCTGCCCATTGAGCTACGATCTTGGGCCACATGCGCCGCCAGGGCGCATTCGGCTCATCGTCTTCACGGCGGTGGTAGACCCGATTGTCGTATTCCACCACGAAAGGGTCTTCTAGGAACTCCCAGATGTCTGGGTCACACCCGCCGACTCGGCAATGACCCAACCATTCTTCAGCGGTGTAGCGACCGGGACCCTTGTGCCACGGTGGACGGCCAAACACGATGTCCCATGCGTTCCCGCAGTAGCCGCAGATCGGCAGTCTGACGTAGTGCTTGGGGTCAATCGGGCTGGTGGTGCTCACAGGGTCTCCCGTGCGGCAGCGGGGTCGAGCGCCCATTCGTGGTCGCTGATCTCATTGAAAGCACCACGGTCAACTCGCTCACGGATTGTGCAGCCACGGTCGGCGCTTGCCTGGAACATGCACTTGCCGGTCTGATAGCACACCGGGCGGAACAAGCCGCTGTCGGCGATGAGCACGAACTGCCAACGGTTTTTGAAGGCCCACTCATCAGCGATGCGGTCACGTTCGTCGTAGCTAGCCCAGCTGAAGTCAGGCGTGTAGTGGCGAATGGCGTCTCGCACCAAGTTGGCCACCAGCTTCCAGTGGAACTGAGCCTGCGTGCACAGGCGCTCACCCATGGTCTTCATCAGAGCACGCATGTCCAACTGCCAGTGCAAGCGGGTGGCAGTGCAATGCGGCAAGAGTCCACGAGCTTCTTCCGCCGCCATGCCTCCCTCTACCAGCATGTGATACGCCTTGTCGACCTGCATGATGGTCCAGTCCCACACCATGCGATTGCGCTCTTCGGCGCTGGCATACTTGAAGGAGTGGATCTCGCTGAGCTCCTTCATGCTGAGGGCATGCACTTCGTATCCGGTGCGCTTGGTCGCCATGAGGTCAGGAGGCAGGGTCGTTGCGTCGATCAGCTCACCCATCACACTGAAACGCAACGACTCTTGGCCGAAGTTCGCAGTGCGCTGCCTGACGAGCTGGTGGGTGAAGGCCCGGTCCACCCCTTCGATGACGAAGTGCATCTTGATGGACTCCAACGGAGACTGCAAAGTGGTCTTCAGCATGTCATCAAGGGCCTGATGCCTCTCCTTGTCGGTGACGTCAGCCAGATTGCGCACGACCTTGCCTTTGTAGATGGCGTTCTGCGCTGCCAGCACCCCGAGAGGGTCGTCCGGCATTTCCAACAGATGCACGCTGGGCATGACGCCCATGTGCTCGGTTGCGTTGGGTTGGGCTTCGGCATCGTACTGATGCTCGTCTGCCCACTTGCGAAGATTGCTCATACCTATTCTCTTTCTAGTCAGGCGTGCTCGACGACGTCGACCACGAACTCCATGCCAGCATGACTGGCGGTGATGTACACGGCTCCGTCGGTGAGGTCGCCGGTCCAAGTGTTGCTGTTGGGGCCTCCGCTGTTGCTGTTCACCAGCGAAGTGTTCACCGGCTTGCTGTCACCAGAGATCTGCAGGAACCCCGGGACTTCATTGGCAATGGTCACATTCACCTGTGTTCTGGTGGTGAACCCGACGACAATGCGCCTCTGCTCTCCTGCGGTGGTGGGGCCTCGTGGCACATCTTTGTTCCAGTCGTTGTACGGTGCGTCCGGGCTGACCGGCCGAGCTGGGCCACCCCCGAACGTGAGTCGAGAGTCGTACGCCCTCTTGTTGATTGGCTTCATCTGAACTTCTTCTCCTTGGACTTTGTAGTTGTTCATTCTGACATCGTTTCGGAATCGATCCATGTTCCACTTGAACCTTCCGTAGCGATCGTCTGGCTCCTGCGGGCCGTATGGGTCGATCTTCCTGCCGGGAGCCCACTCGAAGTGAGCGAACAAGCGGTGCTCTGAGTACGGGTCGTCGGGCCACTCCCAGAGTTCCGCTGCAATGCGGTTGCTGTGATGATGGAAGCTGACCACTGCACGCATCTGGTCGAGAGTGTAGACCTGCGCACCGTCTCCCCAGTTGGCAATCTCATTGCTGAAGCAAACGTGGTTCGCCTTGTCTTGTGGGATGATCCCCCACGGGCCTCCGCTGCCTTCGGTGTAGGTGGGGCCACTGGCAATCAGCGTCACGACTCCACTGCGCGACGTGTACGCATTGCTGACGATGTATCCGGGTTTATCCGGGTCGCGCCCGCCGTCGAGGTAGGCGATCTCCCATTCAGGAACCCTGCCGGACCCTGCCGTGTGATGCGCCACGCTGGCTTGGCAGCCCATGTAGTAGCCGTGGTCTGCGAACATACGGGCGCTCTTGCCTTGGGCGTCCGGCAGGATCTCAACCGTGACACCGTCAGCCCTCATGGCTTGAGCGAGTCGTTCCAGCGGGAAGTGTCGGGGAGTCATTGCGCCTCCCCTGCCAGCTCACGCAGAGCCTTACCGTACTCATGGAATACGTCAGCTTCGATCCTGTCCGTGTCTTCGAGAGACTCGTCAGCATCTTCCATCGGTTCTACAGGAGGTGGCTGTTGTTTCTTACTGGTCATGTCGTCTCCTTACGCAGTACCAGGCTAACCCGGTCTCCGACTTCAAACATATGTGGCCCAATGGCCAGGGTCATCGTCCCGGTGGGAGAGCCCCATTTCTCCTTGAGCAGACCGTCCCAGATGGTAACGGTCTGGTCGCTTGTTTCTATCACTTTGTACGTTGGCGTGTCAGGCAGCGCCATCTAGCTCCTCCTCGTCATCTTCACCGAATACCCAGATATCGTTGATGTACACCGCCTTCCTGGCTTGGAAACCTTTCTTGACGCCGTGAACTATCACAACGTCTTCGTCAGTCTTGAGAGACCACACCGCTTCTCGCAGCCGTGGGTATTTGAACCTGTCCACCGTCAAGGTGAGAACATCGGTACCGTCGTCACCCCACATGACCACCCATTCATTCAGCTCCGGCTCTCGAACGGTGTCACGGTCGAGCTCCTCACCTGTGCGGCTGAAGTGAACCTCGAACAACTCTTTCAAGTTGCGCTGCGTTATGACCCCCGCCCACACAACTTCAACGTCACTGCCCTTGCTGTAGGGAACTTGTTCGCTGGTATGGGTCGGGCGGGGGATACCACGGATCCCTCTGGCTGCTTGGACAGCGGCAGAGATCTTCCGGTCGATCTTGAAGATGTCGTATGGGTCATCTTTGGCGCAGAACTCTTGAACCGTCTCAAGCGTCTTCTTGCCAATGCCTTTGACCTCGACGATCCACTCCCAGCCATCCACCGGCAACAGCGTGGTCTCTCGATGATCCACGATGGCCTGTGCCGTCTTCACACCGATGCCCTTCACCTGACTCAGCCCTCCGATGATGCGCCCCTCCTGATACGACCAGTTGACCTCGCTTACAGCTGGGTCGGGCGGAGAAACTACGATGCCACGTTTCGCAGCATCTCTGAGAAGTTCAAGCTGTTTCTTGTCACCGTAGGCTGCCAGAGAAGCTGTGTAGAAAGCTTCGGGGTGATGGCGCTTGAGGTACATGGTCCACCAGGCGAGCATTCCGTAACTAGTCGCATGGGCGACGTTGAATGCATAAGACCCGGCCGTGATGCAGGCATTCCATATGTCTCGAGCCTCATCCTCCCGCACGCCTCGATCCAAAGCACCGTCACGAAATCGCTCCCACCAACGATTGAACTCCTGCTCACCCATTTTCTTACTGATAATCTTTCGAATGGTTGCTCGGTGAGTGTGGTCGAAACCACCGACTTCGCCGGTAATGCGCAGGATCTGCTCCTGATACACGATCTGACCGTGAGTGTGGTCCACAATGTCTTCCACCAGAGGATGGTAAGTACGAGGGCGCTTGCGACCCTTCTTGACGTCGATGTACTCAGACGCTGCCCCGTTGTGCAGAGGTCCCGGGCGAGCGAGAGCGGTGATGTCGCACACCTCAAGGAAGTTGTCCGGTGCCAGTTCATTCGTTACTCCTCTCATAGCACGACCATCGAACTGAAAGATGCCGACACAGTCAGCTTCTCGAAAACCCTCAATAGTCTCGGGGTCGTCCAGAGGGATCTCATACAACCAGCTCAAGGGCTTGTTGATCAATCCCAGGCAGCGCTCCAGCATTCCCAACGTCGTGAGGCCCAGACTGTCGATCTTGAGAATGTTCAGATGTTCGCTGTCGTACTTGTCGACGCTGAGTACCGACAGCACCCGCCCGTCGCCCATGCGACGGCTGTACGTGGCGCAGGCGTCCGTCAGCGGGGCGCTGGCGACCACCATGCCCGCAGCATGCACACCCATGCCCTTGACCTGACCCTCTAGCTCCACCGCCGCAGCGAGTTCCGGATGATTCTTGAACACCTCAGCGGCAGCCTCGAACATGCTGACGGTGTCTTCGATGGTGGCGTTGGCACGCAAGTCGCCGCTACTGCGCTCCACCAACAGTTCCTTGACAGTTTCCACTTGATACTTCGGTATGCGATACACGCGAGCAACATCGTCAAGGGCCAACTTGGATTTGTACGTCGTGAAGCTGCCGATGTTACCGACCTGCTCCTTGCCGTACTTTGCTTCTGCATACTGTTGTACTTCGTGACGGCGTGTGTCGGCGAAGTCGATGTCAATGTCGGGGAGGTCTTTGCGGTCCTCGCTGATGAATCGCTCGAACAGTAAGTTCGGGAATGCCAGCGGGTCTACTTCCGTGATCCGGAGCAAGTAGCAGACCAGGCTCGCCGCTGCGCTGCCCCGAGCTGGGCCGACCGGGATCCCGTGGTCCTTGGCGTACTTGATCAGGTCGCTCACGATCAAGAAGTATTCCTGAAAGTCCTTGCCCTCGATGACCTTGCGCTCCATGTTCAGGCGGCGCACGTATTCACCCACGTTCGGCTTGCTGGCGATGTCCCTGAAGCGCCAGCCCTGCTTGAGCCAGTCCACCCACACCTCTTCAGCGTTGGCGTAACCCTCCGGAATGGGGGGAAGCGCACCATCTCCATCTTCGGCAGGGTGACATTGCACCGCTGGGCGATCAGTTCTGTATTCAGTACGGCTTGGACCGCTGCCTTGTGGCTGAGGCCCGTCGCACGCAAGCGGCGGTAGATGTAGCGGTCACTCGTCGGAGGGCTGAGAGGCACGTCGTAACCCCACTCGCGAGCTTGTTCTTCCAGCGTCTTGCGCCCTCCTCCACGAACGTTATGAAGGATCTGTTGCATTTCATTTTCAGAAGGACGAGTATAATGAACGTCCCCAGTGGCCACAAGTGGAATACCAAGTTCATTGCTGAGCCTTTCCATGAGCTGGTTGAGTTGGCACACGTTCTCGAGCTCGGGGAACGCCTGAACTTCCAGGTAGTAGGCGTCGCCGAGCTCCCTCTGGAAAGCAGCCGCAACTTGCTTTCCCTTGCCGTAGCTGGCTTCATCAGCTGGGACGTTCTTGCCGCCGACCAAACTGGTGCTCAGCAAGCTGCCAGTGCAGCCCGAAAGCACGACCAAGCCGTCCTTGTATTCCATGAGATCCCGGGGGCTGACGGTCGGCTCGTAGTGGAACTGGTCCCAGCTACGAGTCACCAGGCGAAGCAAGTTTCGGTACCCCTCCTGGTGCTCGGCCAAGACGGTCAAGTGGTTCTTGCGCTGAGTGGTTCCTTTGCCATCGGCGACTTCGCCCATGTACAGCTCGCATCCGAAGATCGGCTTCACACCCGTCTTCTGGGCAGCCTGTTCGAGCTTGACGTGGCTGCTGATGTTCCCATGTTCCGTGAGTGCAAGGGCTTGCATCTCCAGTTCCGCTGCACGGTCGACGTGTGACCCCGGAAGCCCGAAGCCATCGAGGTAAGAATATGTGCTGTGGTGATGCAAGCTGACGTAATGCTTGCAAGCGCCTCTCTCATATCTTCCAGATTCTTCGTGGTGCTGACGAGCATGGCCCGTCCCTCCGTCACAGTCATCATGGTCCTTTCTTAGCTTGAAGCCAGTGCGGTCCTTGACGTCGACCCTGGTCTGGCTGGCACCGAGTGACTCAGCCATCGGAGGGCGCTTCCTCGTCCTGCCATTCAGACATGGCCTCTACGTAGGTGCACCACCAGTCGTGAGCGGTGAATTCCATGGGGTCGTAAGGCTGAGTGCACGTCGGGCGCAGTTCCTCCAGCAAAAGCAGGCAGTGACCGATCATGTCTCCGATGACCTCCTCCAACGGCTCGCCTTCTAGCTCCTCCCCGTCCCAGATGGCTGCCTTGACCTTCTTGTACTTTCGACTGATGTCAATCACCTGAGCCTTGGCCCCGAACTCATCGCTGCCAACCCCGTAGTCCTCGTTCTTCAAGAGAAAGTTCTTTATGACGTCTGGAAGAATGTTGTCAACGATGTCGGCTCTCATCCGACGGTGGCGCTCTGTCTGTTTCATGCCACACGCTCCCATCCGTTGTCGACCAGAGCGATGAGCACCTTCGCTCCGAAGTTGGCCAGGTCAATTCGTTCGCCGGGGTAGTCATGGTCGAAGTAGGGAGCCGACTGAATGAACCACTCGTTGTGTGGGCGCTCGACCATGAACGCTTTGCTGTGGCCGAACACCCTTGCTGCCTGCGCCCACATCTCGGGCAGGTCGTCCACCACGGCCACGACTCGATCACGGTCAACGATCTCTGCCAGCCGTTCATACTTGTTGTCGTCGTACAGCAGGTGGTCGTACAGCGGGAAATGTCGGTCCAGCCAGTGACGTGTGTCTGGGTCGGTGCTGTCCAGCCTGTTCCACGGCCGAGTGGTGGTGACCCACACTTCAAGGTCGTGGGTCTGCTTGAGCCCAGTCAGCGTATGTCGCAGTGCCGCGACCCCCGGCATCACCGGAGCCCATCGCTTGAAACCACCCTGACGGAATGCCAGCTTGGCTTCCCTGTACTGAGCTTGCGTGATACCGAAGTAGTCTTCGTAGTTGCCCTCGCCATCCCATGGGTCGTAGATGGGGTGCTGCTTCCACTCCATTCCGAAGTACCGGCAGATGTGATCGCCGAGATGCTTGTGGTACTCAGCCAACGTCCCGTCGATATCGACGGCGACGATGGGTCGCACCCTTGCACTGCATTCAGAACAACGACTCACCATTGACCTCCTCTATGAATGTGTCTTTGTCGGTGCACCATTGCACCTTTGCCAGTCTACGGACACCATGCTCATCCGTAGGCTTTATGAAAGCACCGTTCTCGAAGACGTCTGTGACGACCCCGTGACTCGTGCCGAAGTTATCTTTCTTGAAGAAGACCCGGTCACCCTCTCTCAAGGAGCTAGGGAAGCCGTCCATGGGAGGTCCCTCCGAAGGATGTCTCGCATTTCCGAGTAGGCCTCGTGAGCGAGTACTCCTTTCTTCCATTTCCCATACCTTCCTAGTCTGTGGACACCGGGCAGTGACACGTCGCAGTCAAGCGGCTTGTGCACCTTCCGGGCTTGCCGCCTGTATCCGAACGGAACACTGGCCACAGTTGGGAACTCTGCGCTCCCATGTCCTTGGATGTTGCTGGCTCTATAGGCAAACTTCTCGTCGCCGTAGTAGTGGATCTCATCGGGCTGTATGTGGTAGATGTTGTGCCCTACGACCCACACATCTTCGGTTCGGTAGACTCCGTCGGGCTTGATGCTGGGCAGCGGAGCCGTGTTCACAACCACGTCATACACGCTGACCAGCTCGCGGAAATCACGCTCGTCTATCAGCTTGACTACGCTGCGGCACTCCTGCCCCATGAGGGTGTCGTACAGGTAGTCATAGATCTCGTGCATGGGCAAGGCACGCTGCCTGCCGTGGAACTTGTCCCAGCTCGTGCCGCCCTGGGGGACGGAGTCGCCGTAGATCTTCTGGCGGTAACCTTCTTCGCTACCGTGTTTGTGATACCTGACCGTGAACGGCGTGAACTGTGGCAGGTCGGGCAAACCGGGGATGTCTGCGTGGATGTACTGGGCTCCATGGATCTCGCTCTTGGCACCGAGATGGAACACGGTGACATTTGCGTCCTGGTGGAGCGCTGCCCATGTGGCCAACAGCCCTGCGGGGCCGTTCCCGACCACGGCTACGTTCTTGTTCATCTGGATTCCTCCATTTCCCTGACACGTTGGACTACTTCCGGAACAAGTGTCAGGTGGCTGCCGCTCATGCTGACGGCCTTCATGTCCCATAACTGATTGATCATGGCACCAGAGATATCTCGTGTCAAATTCATAATGGCTTCCAACTGAGACCTCTCGAACACCGGCGTATGCTTCAAGAATCTTAGAAGTGCTGGGCGATCACGGATGTACTCCTCGATCCTCTGCATGTTGTGCTCGGCTTCTTCACGGTCGTTGAGGCGTTGCGAGCTCAGCGCCTTGTAGCCGAATAGCCTCACTCCGTAGATGTCGTCTATGAACTGCTCCGCTGCCAGCATGTGCTTGGGCTTGACCACGCAGCGTCCACGGCCGTCACAGCTGAACGTCCTCATGGCGAACGCGACTGCAACCCTTGCCAACTTGAGAACGACGTTGGCTTTCTCGATCAAGGGAGGGTCGTTGTAATACTGCTCCCCCATTCGGATGGCGATATCCAAACCTTTCTTGACAGCGCCCGAAGTGAACACGATGTCATCCGGACCACGGGTCCAAGTCCAGCGCAGTAGATTCTGCATGGCGTGCTGCTCGTACCGCTGCGGCGGTGGCGAGTCCCGCATGCGATTGATGATGGAGCTATCCACTTCTTCGCTGAAGGCACCCATGGCAATGTCGAACCGACTGATATCTTCACGGTTGCCGACCAACTTGCCAAGCGCCCCGACGCCGTAGGTGTAGTCGGACATCTTGCTATCTCGAGGATTGGCGAGCCACAGAAGCCTGGTCTCCGCCCAAGCGGTGCCGTCCTCGATCTTGTTGAGGATCACTTTGCCGGTGGTGCGGATGTTGGTCATCTGACTGATCTGCTGGGCGGTAAGACCGCTGACCTCATCCAGAACCACAGCTCTCTGATGGTTCACCGGGATGACGCCCCATCTGATGATCCACTGCCCGTCGGGGGTGCGATCCAAGCCCCCGGTGATCCCTGCGTAACTGGCAGATTCACAGCTGATCATCTCGCCCATGCCGTAGTGCTTGACCAACTGGGCGGCAGCTTCGCTCTTGCCGGTGCGTGTGTCGCCGATGATGATGCCGTCCAACCACGCCTTCTCTCCGTGCTTCTCACTGAAGTTCATGCGTCGCCCGCTGTGCATGACCAAGTCCATGAACATATGCATTCGTGTTCGGTCGTAGATCTTTGTGACGTGGGTCGCCAGGTCTTCTGCGATGTCTTGCATCTTGGCCATGGGGTCACCATCGTCTTGGAAGACTTCTAGCTCTTCACGGATCTCGTCCGTCAGTTGAAACTGCTGCAACGTGTCTGTCGGCTGACTGACTTGCCAAGCCTGAAACTCATTGGTCTGACCTTTGGGGCCGCTGCGTACCGTCCCGACCAGGTCCACGGTCTGGTTGGCCTTGACGTCATGGCTAACGGTGCTGATCACCTTACGAGTTGTGAAATCCTGCTCCCCGTCTCCTTCGGTACGGTCGATGCTGTGTCGCACGTACAGCTCTTCCACAGTCCGCTTGCTGGTTGCCACGAACGTAGGCCGAGGGCAGGTGGTGTTCACCTCTAAGGCGTCCTTGATGTTCTTCTCCATTGCGGCAGTGCTGACGTCGATCATGCTGAGGATGTCGGCACTTTCTGGAGGGAACTCGTACCTCAGGTGCCCGGTGTCTGCCATGCTGCACGACTTACACTTCGACTTGCCTTCCAGATCACACGTCAGCTCTACACCCTTGGGGACGCTGTACGGAGGTGTCCGTTTGCCGGTGACGGTGACCTGCATACTGCATGCCACTTCCGCTAGGCGACTGTCGAAGCTATCTACCACAGTGATGTGGCGGACCTCCCCCGGTGCAGCCCGGGAAGTCTCAGCGGGGGTTCGCTCGGTCTTGGACTGGCGGATCAAGGCGTTGAAGTCGTCCTTGGTATGCCCTTCGTTGAACCAGTCGCTGAGGTCCAAGCCGTGTTTCTCGGTTACGTCGTAGGGAAGTTTGACGATCGTGGTGCTGCGTGTCTTGCCTCGGAGAGCCGCTGCCACCTTGGCATTCGCATGCTGACCCTTTTCATCCATGTCGTGGCAGATGAACACCCGCTTGTTGCGGAAATACTGCGACCATTCTGACTTCCAGTGATCTGCGGTGCCAGTCCGGGTCACAGAGGGGATCCCGTTCTGTATAGACAGGAGTGCATCGAACTCCCCCTCGCAGATCAGGATGGTGTCATGGTCGAGCTGGTCGGTGGGGAAGATGGTGGGCGTACCCATCCCCTCCACCGACCAAATCTTACGACGATCGCTCTCAGGACCGACCCTGATGTCGTAGCGCCTGAGATTACAGATCTCGCCGTGTTGGTCTCTGATCGGAATGGTGTACACCCGGAGGTCTTGGTCCCATCCGATCTGATAGTCCTTGATTGTTGCGGTAGTTAGGCCTCGCTTCGCCTTCAGTTTAGCAAGGGCCTCCCTGTTTGAAAGCAGGGCTTCCGCCCATCCCTCCACCTTCGCTTCCGTGATCTCTTCTTTGGGCTTTCCAGATGACCGGCCCCCTCGACTACCGCCGATCTGCCCTGGGTCCCGCCAGTTCTCCTTGTCTCTCAGGATGTAGTGCACACTCCCACCTTGTTTGCATCCTTGGCAGTGCCATACCCCAGTGATCACGTTGAGGCTGGCGGACCTGCGATTGTCATCGTGGTACGGGCAGAACATCGCCCATTCGCCATTGTCGGCGGGTCCGTCCCCTTCTAAGAAGGGACGCAATACTTCTATAGATTTCTTCCCTAGCATCGCCCTACTGCCCGGAACCGGAGATCAGCGACTGATCCCTAGCTCATCCATCTTCTCTTTCTTCTTGTTCCAGAACTCTCTCTTGGCCTGAGCGAACGCTCGGTTGTATTCCCGAGGGCTTACGCTGGCTGTATCGTTGATGAACAGTCGTGCATCTTCTTCGGCTTCCTCACCGAACAACCAGTAGCACGTCTGGAGATCGTCTTCCCAATAGCACGCCTCTGGCGTGTGCCCCATGAGGCGCAAGTAGGCGGCAAGACCCATGTCATCGGTCTTTACGCCTGGGAGTTCTTCCTGCATCATCTTACCTTTCTGAACGAGCCGGGAGGCTAGGCCACTACAGTAACGCAGCAGCCTAGCCTCCCCTGACCGTCAGAAGGGCTCTGCGTCGTTCTCCCGCAGTCGGGCGATGAGCGCAGCCTTGTTCCCGCCCGTGGCCAACTCCCGGCCTTCGAGCTCACCCTTGAGGTCCGGAATGGTCCACGACTCATAGTCGTCCCCGCCCTCATCGGGCTCTGGAGCAGGCTTGGCGGCAGCCTTCTTCTTGGCGGCAGCCTTCTTCTTGGCGGCGGCCTTCTTCTTGGCCGCCGCCTTCTTCTTGGCGGCCTTCTTGTGCGCTGCCTTCTTCTTGGCGGGTGCCTTGGCCGCAGCCTTCTTCTTGGGCCTGGGCTCCAAGTGCTGCTGAATTTCAGCGGCGACCTCCGACCACAACCCATAGTCGTCACTTTCGATGCCGAACTGAACGGCGAGGCTGTAGAGGCTGTTGATGGCGTCCTCGTCCTCTTCGTCTGCCAGTTCGCCGAGTTCGTCCATGTCCTCTTGGAAAGGCAGGTCTTCTTCGGCGGCGGGCTCCTCGGCGGGCTCCTCTTCGACCTCTTCGTCCTCGAACTCAGACTCATCGGCCCAACCTTGTTCGTCATCCTCCCTACGGAACGGCATCGCACGAGCCAGCTTGGGCCGGTACTCGCCGTCGTAGTAGTCCTCCTTCACACGGCCGAGGATCTTCTTCCCCTTGAAGTCCTTGGTGTCGAACTCACCAGTGGGGTTGGACTCAGTATCGAAGCCAATGGCGTTCAACCACTGGTCCAGCTTCCAGGCGGTGGACTCGCCGAGACCAACGTAGTCCCAGAAGCTGTAGCCCTTGCCCTTCCCCTCTCGGTCGTTCTCTGTCATCTTCGCCTTGACGACGATGCGCTCACCCTGGCGGGACTCCTCTTCGTAGGTGCACTCTTCGACGACCATCTCGTAGGTACCTGGCCTCGGTGCTACGAAATCGCCCTCTCGGTCCACATCTGTGGAGTTGTACTTGAGTTTCGGCATTTCTGCTTGTTCCTCTTCTCTTGTCAGCTTGTCTGATGCATCAGCCCTGGCTGGGCCTTTTCGATACGGGCAATGACCTTGGCGACGGTGGGTTCCATCATCGCCCCGATCGCCCCGTAGCGATCTTTGGAGTAATACTTGCCTTCCTTCTTGGTGGAAAGGCGAGAGAAGTCAGTGTCGTCCTTTTCACGAGTGGACATGTGAGCCACCACGTCGAAGTAAGCACTGACTTTGTCAGGCATGTTCTTTCCCTGAACGAACGGCATGAACCGAGACTCACCTTCGTGATCAACAGACTCAAGAACATGCGCTGCCACGATGACGTGGCACGGCAACGCCACCAAGTCTCGAACAAAGCGCAACACCCTGTTCATGTTCTGTCCGTATTCGCCCTTGTCGGGGAGCCACACCGCCCGATTGGGCTTCTGTGCATGAAGGTCGTCCATGATGTTGACCAGCCCGCTGTCCTGGAACATGGTAATCGTGTCCAGCGTGACGAATTCGTATTCCCGTGCCCCGCCGTGTTGCAAGTAGCCGATGGCGTCGGCCTGGTCGTTCCAGTCTTTGAGCTCCCACTTGTCGGCGGTGCTGCCGCTCAGTGCTGCACTGGCGTCGCCGCCCTGGTCAGCTTCCAGCATCAAGCTGTTGGGAGCGCTCCCCAGGAATCTGGTCTTCCCGGTACCGGGCGGACCGTACACCAGCATCCGTAGGTACTGACTGCTCCCCTGCCCGATGGGCACGATCTGTGGCGGCTTGCGACTCTGCGCTGAGGCTTTCTTCTTGGCGGGGCGCTTGGTCGGCGCTGCTTTCTTCGGTGGTTGAGGCATGGTGTCTCCTGTCAGGCGGGACTGGCCACGCTACTACGTGGGCGCAGCTCCCGCCAAGTGTTGCTAGTCGGTCAAGTTCAACGACCAGATGTGGTCCTTGAACGGGTTCCAGTGGTGATATTGCGTTTCAACAAAGCGGGTGATGTCTTCGCCGTACTCGTCCATCTCGCACATGTCACGGTACTGACAGAAGTTGCACTTCATCTTGCCGGGTGCCTTGTATACCGGCAGAGTTCCAGCGTGTAGCGCCTTCATCTCTCGCACCTGCTGCATGATGCGCTCCAGAGCCTTCTCACGCTGGATGGGTGCACGGGTCACACGCTCCCGATGGAACAGGTCTGAGGGTTGGTCGCTCTTGGGATCGCCCAGTTGCTCCCAGTCGATCCCCTCGGCAGTGCACAGTTCCTTGTAGTCTTCTTTCTTCATGTTGGTGGTGCTGTACACCACACCAGACTCAGCCAAGGCGTCTTTCATCTGCTGGATGGTGGGGTCCTTGAGATACAGACCGGCTGCGTTCTGAGGACCGTCGAAATCCAAGGTGGTCTTCTTCAAGAAGTTGTACATCATGTACTCCACATCCACATCAGGCGGGAGGATCTCGTTCTCCCACAGCCAAGCAGGAAGCAAGGTGCTGTACGTGTTGGCTTGTTCGTCCAGCACGAGGTGTCCGGTGGTGATGCTGGCAGCCGTCTTGTGCTCTAGCAGAAACCATGCCCCAGTGCGACGGTCACGACAGAGGCAGTCTGTGGTCCCCGTCTGTGTAAACACGTACTGACCCTGTTCGTTGTACACGTCCAGCTGGAAAGGCATCTCCGGGTAGATCACCATGATCTCTTCGTCCTGACCGTAGGCGTTGACGTAGTTGTCCATCATGGCTACGCCGAGCTCACGAGCTTCGATGAACTTCTCGTCGTCGGGATCCAACAGGCGCATCTTGCTGCGACGCTGTCGGACATCAAGTTCATCGAAGATCCTCTCAAGGGTCTCACGAGGGTGGCGACCTCGCTTGACCTTCTTGCGGGACTTCTCAGGGATGTACCAGTCAGCCAAGCTGCGATGCACAATATCGCCGAACACCAGGGCGTTCATGCCGCCTTCGTTGGGGCGCAAGCGCTCCACGTAGGCTTGCCGATAGCGCCATCGGCACTCTACGAAATCTGTGCGCCCACTGTTGCGGACAAGGAATCTTTTTACAGGCATACGACCATCCTTAGCTGAGGGGTGTTACAAGGTTGAGGCGCTGTGTTGCGCTGTGCGTCCGGCGAGCTGTGGCGGGGTGCCAGTGTCCGGGGCGGTGCTTCGCCACTGACTAGCGGGCGCTGTGGGGGCTGCGGGCTGCGGTGTCATGCCTGCCACACTGTCACCATGCCACCGCTCCCACCTGGCGGCAGTTCCAAAAGACGGTCCCACCCTGGCTCGTAGTCTCGCTCGGCGAGCTGCCTGGCCCTGGCACAAGCCTCTCGGCGACTTGAAGCCCTGACGTCGATCTCTTCGATGAACTGGGGGTATTCCAGTGCGAAGGTGTAAAGCTGCTCAGGCATCACCCATCCTTTCCTTGTATTGGCGGTAGCGGTCCAGGAGGATGTCGTTGACAGCCTGCTTCTCACGGACCTTCTTGAGTACGTCTTCTTCGATGGTGTCTCTGGTGCGGAACCAGTAAGCAGTCACAGCGTGGATGCGGCCCGCACGGTGAGCACGGTTCCAGGCTTGCTCTTGTTCGTCGGGGTTGTAGGTCTCATCGACGAAGAACACGTCATCTGCCTTGTCCAACGTGACGCTGACGCCACCAGCCTTCGTCGTCATCACCATGACCTGATACTTACCGCCAGCCTGGAAGTCTCGAATCAGCTCCTCCCGCTTGCCACGACTCGTAACACTGCCGGTGATCTTGGCGACGCTGTAGCCCTTGTCTTGGAGCCAGGCTGTGACCATGTCTGCCATCCCGCTGAACTGCGTGAACACGATCCCCTGCTTGCCGCTGAGCCGGTCGTTGATGCCGATCTCGCAGAACTTCTCGTGGAGAGCCTCCAGCTTGGGGCTGTCGGTAGTGGGGATGGCCTTGTACTTGATCTCCCACGCCTCTTTGAAGTCATTCCACTCTCTGCTGCGCTCCTCAAGTTCGCAGTAGCTATTCGCAAACTGCTTGAGCCAAGTGTTCGTCGCCAACACGTTCGCCATGCTGACCCTGCCGACAACTTGCTCGCTCTCGTACACGTTGGCCATGGCTTCTTCGTCCATGAGCTCGTACTGCTTGGCCTGTTTGCTGGACATATCTACCCACACATCAACATGCGTAACCGGAGGCAGGTCAGCCATGACGTCCTCCTTCCTGCGTCTGAGCATGTACTGCTTGTGGGCGTCGTAGAACTCCTGTTCCAAACTACCCTTGACGCCTTCGTAGATGGTNNTCCTTGGTCCAACGTTTCATCCAGGTGTGCTTGCTGGTGAACGTGTCTGGCTCTAGCCAGTGCAAGGTTCCCCACAGGCGCTCGGGCTTACCACCCATGGGGGTTCCGCTCAACCCGATGCGACGCTTGCTGGTCATCATCTTCAACGCACGACTGAACTGACTGCTCGGATTGGCGATGCCGCTGTCTTGCGTCTCGTCAATGACGATGGTGTCCCACTCCACTTCAAACAAGAATGGGAACTGAATGCTCAATGCACTGCCCGACACGTGATCAAACAGGTCCGCTTGGTCACGCTTCTTGGTCCGGCGCAAACTGACCATGGCGGGGTTCACCACCAGCCAGAATGGGATCTCGTCTTCGAGGCACAGAGCCACTTCTTCTAACAGCTTCTCGCGCTGCTTGCGTCCCTCAGGGGCAACGAACACGAGCTCGTCTTGAAACAAGTTGAGCTCCTGCAACCACACGTTCTCGATGCTGATCTTCGGGCAGATGATGAGGTTGTATCCCTGTTCGGCTCCGTCTAGCATCATGCTGCCGACCACTTGCCACGTCTTCCCCAGGCCAGCTTCGTCAGCGAGTAGAGGGTTCTGAGCCTTGCTCAGCCACTCCACGCCTAGGCGCTGGTCGGGGCGGAAGGCTTCCCACAGGTCGCGCATCTGACCAGTGTTCTTGTCATAGAACCTGCGACCCGACAGCTTCTGTTCCAGCACGTCAAAGCTGAAACCCTCGGTAGCTTCGGCCTGAGCCCCCAGTGCCGTAAGCGCTGCCGCACGGGCTCGCTCCTCCCGCCCCCACTTGATGACCTCTTCGCTGAACTGGATCTTGCTGCCAAACTCCTTCATGAGATCGTCGCACGTCTGCATGTCCCACTGAATTCGAAATGCCGGACCCTCCGGCTGCGTTGGTCCGACAAAGCGTGCTCCCGGCAGCTTGGCCACACGGCGCTTGATGTCAGGGTCGTATTCCACAAAGCGGATGATCATCCGCCCACTGCGTTCAGAGGGTTCAGCCCTCAGGTACGGTCTGGGTGACATGGTCCCTCACGAATCTGTCTAGCTTGATGATGTCAATACGAATATCGCTGCTGACGCCTCGCCATCTGAGCTGAGGCATGTCGTCCAGTGGAAACAGCTCCGGATCCAGAGCGTTCAGCCTCCGATATGCGTCTTGATAGAAGCCCAGCTCCCACTTGGCCACTTCTTCTGCCTCTGCTTTCTTGCGACGCTCGCGTTCGTTGGCGAGCTCTTGCTCACGGTCACTGAGGTACTGCCGCATATGAACCCCACAGGCGAACTGCTCCGCAGCAATGTCTTCCCACTTGACGGGGTTGGTGCAGCGGTCTCCTTCGCCTTTGGTGTAGGAGCAGATCTCCCGGGGTAGCGGGCTGCGGCCGTCTTCACAGCGGGTCCAGCTACCTCCCTTCGGAATGTCGTCAGGATGATGATTCCACCCACTGAAGGGTCTCATCAAACTGTGGATGGGCTCCTTGCTGACCCAGTAGATGTCTTGACCACAGAATCTACAGCGATGTCTCGGCTGGCTCATGCGTAGCTCCTAGAAATAGCGGAGCCGCCCCCTGGACACCCAGGGGACGTTCTCACGCTCAGTTGTCGGAAAGGCGTGTTCAGCCCTTGACGACCTTGTTCTTGCTGACGGCGATGATCGCCGCCTTCTTGATGGTGCGGGCCTTGCCCTCTTCGTTGACCAGGGCGACGGTTGCCTTGTTCACACGCTTGACGGCCTTGACTCGTACGACCTCTTCGCCACTGCCGGTGTCGACCTTGACAGCACGAAGCTCCAAGGCGGCGATGATGTCTTCGGCACTGTCCTTGTCCCAGTTCGGGACGTTGTCGTTGCCCTTGCCCTTGGCAGCGGCCTTCTTGGCAGCGGCCTTCTTGGCTCGGGGCTTGCCTTCACTCTCGGGGTGGCGACCACCCTTGCCGATCCGGTTGCCCTTGGTGGAACTGCCGGTCTCCTGCTCGTACATGCCTCGCAGTGTGGACTCGGGGTAGCCGGTGCGGGCGCTGATGACGCCCCAGCTCAGCGACTCACTGTCCCTCAGCTGAACGACATCCTTGCCCGAGGCATCCTTGACCTTGTCCTTCGGGCTGACGGTCGCGTGGTTGAAGATCAGCATGCACTTTCCGGGCGGCATGCCCATCTTGCGACTGATCTCGTCCCACTTGGAGCCGTCCTCTTTGAGGGCGACGATCTGGTCCGACACTTCCTTGTCGAACTCCAGTGTCTTCGGCATGATTCCTATTCTCCTTGTCTTATCGGTGCTCACGTGAGCATTGTCATAGTAGCAGACATCGAGTAGTTCCTACCACTCAATCTCATCATCGGATACGGGCTCTTCGATCTTTTCTGGATGGTCCATGGCAGTCAGGCAGTTGTGGCAGTTCACCCGAGACTGAAAGCCTGTTCCCACCACCCGAGCCGTCTGACGGACGTTGTCCAAGCCGCACTTCGTGTCCATGCGGCTGACGCCGTCTTCTTTCCACACTGCCGTGATCAAGTGGACCTTGGCCTGAGGGTGGGGCTCCCAGCTCATAGCCAGGCGGGGAATCCTTCGACCCCGGTCATGTCTTCGTTGCCAACGATCCCAAGTTCGTCATTGCGCCAGGCTCTCACTGCGGTCCAGGGCCACAGGTCACCTCCAAGCAGAAGTGCAGCGTCAACGGCGAACCCACCTTCTCGCACTTTGTGAACACTGGCCAAGCCATCAAAGCGGTGGCCCTCCCACTCTCCGTCGCGCTTGACGGCGCTGGCGATGGCTTTCTGGAACGGGGTTCTCTCACTGTGACACCCGTAGCCCAAGAGAGCCGTGAACTCCAGGCCGAAACCGACCATGGCGCAATCCATGTTTTCTGGGATGCCGGGACCGTAGCTCAAGAGAAGGTCTAGAATGTGTGGTCTCTTTTCGGTCATCCGATGGCTCCTTTGTCGGTGAGGTCTGCACGGGCTCCCGCTGCCCTGCCCGCCGCAGCGGCATCTGCGTTGTAGCGTCGGTAGCGGATCCTTCCCGCTCGCACGGGGGCTCTCATCGCCTTGCAACGTGAGCGCTGGCACTGCCGATCCTTGCACTTGGCGTAGTGGCAGTTGTCGCACTGGCAGGAATCCGGATGGGGGCGCAGGTCCGGGAACAAGTCCCAGAGCGCCTCCTGCACGTTGGACTTCTTGTCGCCGATGAGGTCGGGCAGCAAAGGGTTCTCTTCTACTGTGGCTTCTCGCATCTCACGCAGACGGCGCTGAATCATGCCGACGTAACCGTCGACGTAGTCGGCTCGCCAGGCGTCAGGATTGCTACTGGTGTTTCGGGGGATGCCGTGTTGTTCGACGTACTTCTTCATCACACTGGTGAACTTGACGCCAATACGCCTCTCCCACGGCTGGTTCGGGTATGGATACTCCGGATGATTACTGCTCGCCATCTTGTGGTGAACGTCGATCCAGCGGTGCCCCATGTTCTTCAAGCCGACCACACACTCCTCCCAAGGCTTGGACGGGTCAATCGTCGTGAGCATCTCACTGAACATGTGCAGCTTGATCTTCAGGAAGAACATCTCAGCGAAGCGCAGATCCACCGGATACCCGACCACCCGATGCTGACCGCTGACCATGCTGTGACGGTCGAACGGTGCCTTCCGGATGAACAGATGTTCGCACACGCTATGAAACACACGATCAAGCGCCCAGCGCATGTGACGATCCATGTCACCGTCTTGGTCGTAACCCTGGAACACTGTGATGGTTCGCAGCTCGGGCTCCTCGGCCGTGGCGGTGCGGCGAATGTTGCGGTCTGGATCCAACAGCTGAGTGGCTTCGATGCTGTACTGCACCATCATGCTGTCAGCCTTGGCCAGGAAGGCTCTGGCTTCAGCTTCGTTGTCGGTGCCGTGCCCTTTGTCGATCAGGGCCTGGATCTTGCGAAGTTTGTCGTCCAGGTCAGCCATCGCTGCCTCCCAAGATCTTCTCAAGGGCCTCGCCAATGTCGTCAACCGGCACGATCTCGAAGAAAGGCCCCTCCTTGGCCTTCGCCAGTTGAACGTGCGCTTCGAACAGGCGCATGCAGATGCGACCCAGTTTCATCCAGAGGTCTTCGGGGACTTGGGGATTGGTGGTGTCGCCTTCGCTGTCAGGCGGGCCGACCAGCATCACCGGACCGCCCAGCACAACGCCGAACGTAAGCGCCATGGGGACGTTCAGGTCCATGCCCTCTTTGAGCAGGAACTCGTCGTCCACGAACGCCATCAGGTGTCCGGGGATGATCGTCACCAGGTCGAACGGGCTGGCGACCTTCTCACAGATGGCGTCGTAGAAACCCTTGCCGAGTTCCACGGCCTCGCAATGGCCGTTTGTATGAACGACCACGCAGCTCTCCAGTTGGAGAAGATTCGTACGTGTCACTTTGTAGCTCCTTTGGTTGGTTGGTTGGTACTGACAGTGTGTCAGGTATTTCTGCTTCTTGCAAGAGATAGATCTGCGGGACCCAGGAGGTTCGGGAGGTCAACCACAGCCTCCGCTCCGGGGAACTACGGCCGGGATCCTCCTGAGCCCCGCAGACCCATCTCTCGCCAGCAGTTCAGAACAGGTGGTCGGCGTCTTCCATCATGGCGATGGCTCCGTCGACGTCGTCACCCATCATTTCACTGAGGGCTTCAAATGCGGCACCCTTGGCAGGATGTGCATTGCTGCACTTGCTGCCGAACATGGCGCAGCCCTTCTGGCGGAACTCCTGCCTGGCGGCGCTGAACAACTTGGAATACTTCTGGTCGTCGTAGCGCCCGTTCGTGTACCAGGGAGGGTCAATGCCCATGGTTCGGTCGTAGTCGTGCTGTTCTGCGATGTGTTCGTGCAGTGAGTCCAGGTCCCACGGCTCTCCGCATGTGCAATAGATATCAGCCATTCGTAGCTCCTTTGTTGGTTGGTTGGTTGGGCATTAGTCTACGGGTGTTGACAAGTTCCGTACCACGGGCAGAGGCCCATGGATACTCGTGTTTCACAGGTCTTGCATTCTTCCCATTCCATGGGCTCGTCGACCGTAATGGAGCCGGGAGGTAGCAGCTGACCGCAGAACGTCATGGCGGGAAGTTCATCCTGAGCCAAGCAGCACACCTCATGAACAAGATCATCTCTCTCCGATGCTTGACTGGGAATGGGAAGAGTCTCAGTAGTGCTCAATTTCTACCCCCACGTCCTGGCGGATGATCAGCTCCCCGCCTCCGCTTGCCTCGTGCCATTCTGGTTCTCTCGCCTCGGGTACGTGGAGCACGACTTGTCCGTCCGGACCCCAAATGGTCCTCTCTCCATTCTTGTTCACGATCAGAGGAGGGCCTCCTCTGACGCTGATTGATTTACTTTCAAACCATATTTTCCCTTCATCTAGGTAGATCCTCGTGATCGGATAAAAGTTTGAGCCGAAGCTGATTGACCCCAGAGAAGGCGGCTCGACGGAACCTTTCTTTCGAAAGAACCACACTTCAGCCACCGCCCCTCAAGAACGTTTCGGATCCATTGGTGAACACGGCCCGGTAGATGGCGGTGTGGGCGAGGGCGTCGTCGATGATCTGCTGCCACGACCAGCCGTCGAGGTCGCCGGTCGCCAGGCCGAGTTCGGTTTCGAGTGCCAGCCGTTCCGGTGTGGACGGCTGGGATGCGAGGAACACCGGGTCGGACGGGTCGCCGACATCGTAGGTGCCTGCCGGTGCCACGTCGTCGAAGGTGACGACGATCCACCGTTCCTGGTTGCGCCAGGTGACCAGTGTGGTGTGACATTCGCCGACGAGCACACAGTCGGGCCGTTTGGCGTCGTAGCGCTGAGTCGTTGTTTCCGTCTCGCCGGTCTCCATGTTGATGTACGGCGTGATCGGCTCGGTGACCCAGGTGTTCGTTCCGATGTTGCGGGCGATGAACAGTCTCACGGGATCACCTTTCTTATTTGACGCTCTATCTTCATGAGGCCAAGATTACCAGTCATAGACACCTCACGATGACGGTGATGATCCCGGTCCACAGGGCGATTGACATGGTGATGATTCCGGTCCAACCGACGGAGCGCGGATAGCGGTCAGGGCCGGTCATCGGTCGCCTCCACTGTCATGACCACCACCCCCAGGTGAGTTTCGGGGTCGGGTCGTAGTCGCCGTTGCATCCGTACCCGGCTGCTTTGTTCCACGGCGCGGTGCCGCACTGTTCGTACAGGGTCCCGAACGCCGCCAGGCTGCCCCACGGGGTCGCCATCACGTCGTAGGTGAACCCACCCGAGTTCCACCAGGCGGCGAGGCTGCCGTACCGGTTGACTTGGAACAGCCCGAAGCTGACGTCGCGGGTCGAGGCGTTGCCGTTGAACGCCCCGATGTCGCAGCGGGACTCGCGCCACATGATGGCTTTGGCCCACGCCCAGTCGATCGGCCGGTCGATTTCGGCGGCGATCCAGTCGATGATCGGTCGCCAGGTGTCGCAGTCGCCGTTGACGCCGAGCGGTGG
>JABAOD010006977.1_pt3 | contig 51543 bp, 56 predicted proteins | sample 7062151 | NCBI WGS metagenome assembly JABAOD01 (sample SAMN14538626, study PRJNA623070) | marine sediment metagenome | biome: marine biome [ENVO:00000428]; feature: marine pelagic biome [ENVO:01000023]; material: deep marine sediment [ENVO:00002113] | place: India: Gulf of Khambhat ... | reverse complement strand
AAGATCTCCTCCTGGGCGATGGTCATGTCCGGGGACACGCCGTCAAATATCGTTGGCTCTAGGTAGTATCCTTTGTCGAACCCCTCGGGCCTTTTTCCGCCGTGGACCAGCTCTGCTCCTTCCTCCAGGCCCCTGGAAATGTAGCCTTCTACCCTCCGCCTGTGACCCTCAGAGATGAGGGGTCCCATGTCCGTCTCCCATGAGGCGGTGGGTCCCAAGCGAATCGACTGGGTCCGATCGATGAGTCTTTCAAGGAAGGTGTCATGGAGTTTGCGGGGCAGAAGGAGCCGCGTTCCCGCCAGACAGACCTGGCCCTGATGAAGGTAGGCCCCAAAAAGGGTGCCCCTCAGAGTCTCCTGAGGGTCCGCATCCTCCAGCACCACCATAGGTGCCTTTCCGCCGAGTTCCAGGGTCAGCTTCTTCACCGTGGCGGCCGCCGTGGCCATAATCCTGCGGCCGACCTCGGTTGAGCCGGTGAAAGCCACCTTGTCCACCTTCCCATTGGAAGCCAGCTCCTCCCCCACCTCCTGACCAGGTCCCGTTACCACATTCAGGACGCCCCTAGGCAGCTCGGCCTCAATAGCGAGCCTGGCGTACTCCAGGGCAGTCAGAGGAGTGTGACTGGCTGGTTTGAGGATAATCGTGTTACCGGCGGCGAGGGCGGGGGCGATCTTCCATACGGCCATCAAGAGGGGGAAGTTCCAGGGCGTAATTCCGGCGCACACGCCGACGGGCTCCCTTAGGACCCTGCTCTTCACTCCTATGTCCGGAAGCTCTACAAGCTCATCCTGAAGGGCCTCTGTCAGTCGGGCGAAGTGGCGGGTGTGCTCTATGGCCATGGGAATGTCGATAAAGCTCGCCTGTCGAATGGGCTTCCCTGCATTTCGGGATTCCAGAGATGCCAGCTCTCCAGCCCTATCCTCCAAGCGCAGGACGAGCTTCTCCAAGAGCTGCCGCCTCTCCCGAGGATGCATCCCGGGCCAGGGACCGTCATCGAAAGCGCGTCGCGCCGCATCGATCGCCGCTCTGGCATCCTCTCTAGTGGCCTTCGGCAAGACCGCAATTCTCTCCTCAGTGGAGGGGTCCATGACGTCGTAGCTCTCCTGGCTCGTGGATTCCCTCCACTCACCATCGATCAACATCCTGTACTGCATAGGCCCACGAGGAGAGGAACGCCACACTTATACATGTGCTCTCCCATGGGGCCTGGGGAAGCAGTTGCGGGCAGCAGTCTATCACGGTCCGGGGAGGCCCCTGACTCTTGAGGAAGTGAAGGATCCCATACCGGAACCTGGGGACCTGCTAATCCGGGTGGAGGCCTGCGGAGCATGTCACAGCGACCTGCATGCCATGAAGGGCCACTTCGTGCCACTGGAGGAAGGTCACATCTTCGGACACGAGGTCTCTGGGAGGGTGGAGGCCTTTGGCGATGACTGCAGGAATCCTTATGGCCTGGTGGAGGGAGACCCGGTTATAGTGTCCTGGATAGCCTCCTGCGGCATCTGTGATGAGTGTTCCCGCGGGGAGGAGAACCTGTGCCGCTACCTGGAGATGCCTGGGTTGACCCCCGGTCGACCCGGTGGCCTGGCGGAGCTGATCGCCGTCCCTGAGCACGTCGTCATACCGCTGTCCAAGGACATATCACTGGAAGAGGCAAGTGTCCTCTCCTGTGCCTATGGCACATCCTACAATGGCCTGAGGAACAGGGGCCAACTGAGGGCCGGTGAGAGCCTAGCGGTCTTCGGGTGCGGAGGGCTGGGACTCGCGGCCATCCAGCTTGCGGCGAGTTTCGGGGCCTCAACCATAGTGGGCATTGACCTACTGGAGGAGAAGCTTCGCTTCGCAGCGGACCTCGGGGCCACCGACGTGGTCAACGCCTCCAACGAGGATCCGGTGAAGCGGGTCTTAGAGGTCACAGGCCAGAGGGGGGTGGACATGGCTGTGGAGGCCATTCCAGAGCCGGCCCTGGAGGCCTCCTTGGAGGTTGTTAGGAGGGGTGGCCGGGTTGTGGTCATCGGACTCCATCCTCTCGGGTCCAGAGTGCCCCTGGACATCATGGGGTTCTCGATGTACAACCTATCCGTCATCGCCTGCCTGGGCTACAGCCCCCGTCGCGACCTGCCCCAACTGGTGAGGCTCGTGGCCGCAGGGAGGCTGGATCCCGGGAAGATTGTGAGTCGCTACTATCCGTTGGAGGCAGTCAACGAGGCCTACGGGGACCTGGAGAGAGGGAGGGTCGCGAGGGCAGTGATAAGGGTCCGTGAGGGCCTTATAGAAACTCCGTAGGCACCTCACCAGCAGTTTCCACCAGAAGCTTCGCCGCTTTGGTGTAGCGCATCACCTTCATCATGCTGCCCTTGAGCTTGAACTTCCCCGTGAGGAGGCCCCGGATAGGGTCGATCTCCTTATCGATTAGTTTCAACCAGTTTCCGTAGGGACCCTCGTAGGTGAAGGCAGGCTTCACACCTTCCTCCGGGGTCACCATGCGAGCGGACCGGCACTTTCCGTGCCACAGGTCCACGTGGAAGGCAACCTCCTCCTTCAGATTGCCTTCCGGCTTCACCACAAAGAGGAAGTCGCCTTCCCAATCTTTGGCGGCCTTCTCGTACTCCTTATTGGCGTTTATCTTCTCCATGAAGACCTCAATCCACTCCGGTGACGGGAACTTGGGCATCAGTATCGAGGTGCAATGGATGCGGCGGTTATCTAATTAATGGTATGAGAGACGTGGAGAGATTTCGGTCAGATCCGCAGAATCCATCAAGGGGTGCCTCCGGAGAATGGTTAACCTGCGATAAACCATTCACCTCCCGTGGGCTTGAAGGAGTACCAGGACCCACGTAGGTACCTGCTGGTTCTCTATCTAATGACTGTTCCCCTCCTCTTTCTCCTGGGTTCAGTCTACGGCAGGTTTGACCTCCTGGACTGGGGCTAGTGGCTCTTGATATCGGGGATCGTCTTGATCTTTGTGCTGAGCATGATTATAGTGAGCATCCAGGCGAGCCTTGGGGCAGTTGAGGAGCGGGCGAAGGAGGAGAAGGGCTGACTTCTCCTAACCTCCCTACCATGTACGCGGCCCGGCCAGCCCTTTCCTCGTGCCATACCCCCAAAAAAAGTTAAGTCCACCGCCAATATCGCCCACTAGTAGGAGGGAGTTGCTGTTTGTCCTCTTCAGTCGACGTTGGTGGTGAGAATGCCCTCGCCCTCTACCGCCTAATGCTCCTGATAAGAATCTTCGAGGAGAAGTTGCGGGAGCGATATTGGACCCTTCAGATACGAGGAGAGATGCATCTCTCCATGGGTCAGGAGGCCGTGGCGGCTGGAACCTGTTATCCGCTGGAACCGCAGGATGCGGTGCTCTCGACCCATCGCTGCCACGGTCACGCCATCGCCAAGGGCCTCGATCTGAAAGCCTTGGCCGCCGAGATCTACGGTAGGTCCGCAGGCCTCTGTCGCGGCAAGGGAGGGCACATGCACATTGCGGATCGCGAGAACAACTTCATGGCCACTGGGATCGTGGGAGCGGGGCTCCCCATCGCCTTGGGTTTCGCTCTCGCCTCCAAGATGGAGGAGTCCGAGAAGGTGGCCGTTGCCTTCTTCGGCGATGGAGCATCCAACCAGGGAAGCTTCCACGAGGCTCTCAACCTGGCGGCGGTGTGGAACCTTCCGGTCGTCTTCGTCTGCGAGAACAATCAGCTGGCGCTGTCAACCCCCGTGGCCAAGTCCACGTCGGGAGCCTCCATTGCTTCCAGGGCCACCGCATATGGCATGAAGGGCGTTCAGGTGGACGGGAACGACGCGATGGAGGTCTACGGGGCGGCCAAGGGTGCCATTGAAGCGGCTCGGAAGGGCAAGGGCCCTACGCTCATTGAGGCCCTCACCTATCGGCTGGCACCTCACCTGGAGCTCGTGGACCTAGAGGACTACCTCCCCGAGGGGACCAAGGAGGAGTGGTCCGAGAGAGACCCCATCCTCCGCCTCGAAGCCCGCTTTCCGGAGATGGGGATAGACGTGGACGTCGAGGCCATGAGGGGGAGTATCGAGAAAGAGGTGGAAGAGGCTCTGGACTTCGCTGAGGCGGCTCCGCAGCCAGATCCCGAGGAGGCTCTGCACCATGTCTTCCGTTAGGGAGCTAACCTTCGTGGAGGCCATCAGGGAGGGCCTAAGGCAGGCCATGGAAGCGGATGAGAGAGTGGTCCTCCTCGGGGAGGACATCGGGGCCATGGGCGGTGCCTTCACCGTCACAGAAGGCCTCTTAGAAGCCTTCGGACCCACGAGGGTGATGGACACACCCATATCGGAGACGGGGTTCGTGGGCGCCGCCATCGGGATGGCCCTCGCGGGTTGGACCCCCGTCGTTGAGCTCCAGTTTGCCGACTTCTTCGGCGTCTGTTTCGACCAGATATACAACCACATGGCCAAGATCCACTACATGTCCGGTGGTCGTATGGCGGTTCCGATGGTCCTCAGGGCCCCTATAGGCGGCGGATACGGGGATGGCGCCCAGCACTCCCAATGCCCCTACGCAGCCTTCGCTCACTTCCCCGGGATGAAGGTGGTGGTGCCCTCTACCCCTTACGATGCCAAGGGCCTCCTGACGGCCTCCATCAAGGACCCCAACCCGGTGGTCTTCTTGGAGCACAAGCTCCTCTACGACCTTCCGTACATGATATTCGGCGTCAAGGGTCCTGTCCCCGAGGAGACCTACGAAGTGCCCCTGGGCAAAGGCAGGGTCGCCAGAAAGGGGAAGGACGTTACCATCGTCGCCATGGCATTGATGGTGCACAGGGCCCTCGAGGCAGCAGAGGAGCTGTCGAAGAAAGGGGTGGAAGCGGAAGTCATCGACCTCAGGAGCCTAGTGCCCCTGGATCCGGAGTCCATCACCGCCTCCGTCAGGAAGACTCGACATCTAGTCATCGTGGACGAGGACTACCTCAGGTTTGGGGTGAGTGGGGAGGTTGCGGCTGTGGTCGCTGAGGAGGATCCTTCCATGCTCAAGGCGCCGATAGTCAGGGTGGCGAACCCAGGCGTGCCCGTGCCCTATGCCGAAGCGCTCGAGAAAGTCGTCGTTCCCGATGCCCAGAGCATCGTTCGGGCAGCGGAGGCCATCCTATGAGGGCGGCGGTCTTCATGGGAAGGGAGGAGGTGGTGCTCCAGGACAGGCCCGTCCCGAGGGTCGGGCCAAGGGACGTTCTCATCGAGGTGAGGGATTGTGGTATCTGTGGATCCGACCTGACCGCCTACAGGACTGGCAACTACGAGCCAGGGATCGTCATCGGTCACGAGTTTTCCGGGGTTGTGAAGGAGGCGGGCGACGAGGTCGATTCTGTGAGTCGGGGCGAGCCAGTTGTAGGGAATGCGATCATCCCATGTGGAAGGTGCAGGTATTGCAGGCAGGACCGCCCCAGCCTTTGTGAGGACCTGGAAATGACGGGGATCACCATCGACGGCGCTTTTGCGGACTATGTCCTGTTGCCGGAGGATGTTGTGTATCAGATTCCAAAAGGCCTTAGCTTCAAGTCAGCAGCCATGGTGGACCCCCTCGCCACCGTGCTAAGGGGCCTCCGTCTGTCATCACTCAAAGCAGGGGACTTTGCCTTGGTCCAGGGCGCGGGGCCTATCGGCCTCCTGACCCTACAGGCCGCCAAGGCTGCAGGGGCAACCGAAGTATGGGTGACCGAAGTGAACGATGCCCGGCTGCAAGCGGCCAGCCAGCTCGGAGCTGTCGAGGCCATCAACCCTCTGGAAGTGAGCATCGAGATTCTTCTGGAGAGGAGAGGCATCGAGGGACCTGACGTGATCTTCGATTGTACAGGGTCTCCGGAAACCCTTGCTCTGGACCCGACGTTAGTGAGGAAGGGAGGAGAGATCGTGCTCCTGGGGATCTGCGAGGAACCTGTGGAGGCTGACTTCTTCACCCCTGTTCTTAACGAGCTCACCATTAGGGGCAGCTATTGCGGATTCGACGAGTACCCGATGGCCCTGCGCATGCTCTCTGAAGGGCGGATCGAGACCGACCTCCTCATAACCAGTCTTATACACCTGGAGGACATCGTTGTGAAGGGCTTCGAACCTCTGAGTCGTGGATCGACCGACATCAAGGTGATGGTGGAGGTCTCTTCATGAGACTAGGAACCGACGAATATCTGTCTGAAGTTCAGCTGAGGACCAACGAGGATGAGGAATACCGCCGACTGGCACAGGATGAGCATGAGTCCTTCACCCTCGTCCTGCTAGCGGAACCATTAAAGGGCGTCAAGGAGGACATCGTGGTGGGCTTCGAGGTAGACGGTGGGCAGATTTCTGATATATGGAGAGGGGAGAGGAAGACGGAATTCGTGCTCAGTGGACCCTATGGCGTCTGGGTCGACATCCTCAGAGGCGTTCTAGGCCCCACCAGGGCCTTCCTTATGAGGAAGCTGAGGGTTCGGGGCAGCATGATGCGTCTGCTGAGGACCAGCGATTCTACCATTAGATGGGTGGAGATCCTGAGAACCATACCGACGGAGTTTGAGGGGGATTATGGACGCCACAACTTCCTTGGGAAAGGGTGAGGATATGCGCCCTCTCCAGAGGTTCATCCTGGCAGGCTTTCTCCTCTTGACCGCCCTCTTCACCCTCTACTTCTGGCTCGACTTCTTTCTTCTTGGAGGGGTGCGCATCTTGGACACAGAGGTCTACCTGGCCTTCGAGAACGCCTTTCCTGCGGCTGACGCGTGGATGGCCGCTTCATGTCTCATTGCCGGCGTGGCCCTCCTCCGGAAGAGCCCCCTGGCCCTCCTCTTCGGCTTGGCAGCCGGCAGCGCCCTCATCTTCCTTGGACTGATGGATGTTCTCTTCAACATCCAGCAGGGGATCTACGCCCTGGGCACCCCCGAGGTTATCTTGGAGATCGTGATTAACGTGTACGGCCTGGCTTTCGGTTCCTTCCTCCTCATCTATCTCTGGCGCCTGAGGGAGCACCTCCTCGCACCCAGCTGAGCAAACTATTTTGGGCCCACCGGCTACTTCCCTCGGGGGATCGAATTGTTCGAGCTACCAGAGCATCTTCAGCTTCTGAGGAAGGAGGTTAGGCAGTTCGCCGAAAAGGCGGTGAAGCCCATGGCACTAGAGATGGATAGGAACCCTCCAGACTACGTCCCATGGGAGCTCGTAAGAGAGGCTGCCAAGTTGGGCCTATTGAGCTTCCTCATACCGGAGGAGTTGGGAGGCGGAGGGTTGCAGGAGCTGGGCGCTGCGGTGATCGTGGAGGAATTGGCGGCCGCGGACGGTGGCTTTGCGACTCTAATCGGAGCCAACGCCTTGGGCCAGGCTCCCATTTTCCTGTCTGCCGACACGCAGGCCTGGGAGCGTTTCTTCACCCCCGCCATAAGGTCCACAGAGGCCGGCGAGCCCTACATCTTCGCTTACGCTATCACGGAACCGGAAGCTGGGTCCGATGTGGAGGACGAAATCGGCTCAAGGACGGCGAGGTTGAGCACCCTTGCCAGGAAGGAGGGGGATGAGTACGTCATCAGCGGGAGGAAGGTTTTCATCAGCAATGGAAGCATAGCCAACCTTGTCTGTGTATTCGCAGCTACATCCCGGGAAGAGGGTGTGGCTAGCTGGACCTGTTTTGCCGTGCCCACCGATGCAGAGGGCTTCCACGTCGCCAGGGCCCTAGACAAGATGGGTCAAAGAAGCTCACCCACGGCGGAGCTTTTCCTAGAGGACGTCAGGGTCCCTGAAGAGAACGTTATCGGCGGCCTGGGTCAGGGTTGGGCCCTCAACAAGCAGACTCTGGCGGCGTCCCGGGGCCCTACGGGGGCAATCGCTGTTGGCGTAGCCAGGGCTGCATTCGAGGCGGCTCTGGAATATGCCTGTACTCGGGTTCAGGGTGGGAAGCCCCTCGTAGAGCACCAGCTCATCCAGGAGATGCTAGCGGACATGGCCATCGAGATCGAGGCCGCCCGGTTACTCGTGTGGAAAGCCTGTTCTGTGGCGGAGAACCAACTCCCCATCCCCATGAGGGAGGCCTCCATGGCCAAGGTCTTCGCCTCCGATGTGGCCATGAGGGTCACCACCAACGCCGTGCAAATCCTTGGCGGTTATGGATACATGAAGGAGATGGGCGTCGAGAAGCTTATGCGGGACGCGAAGTTGACCCAGATCTACGAAGGGACTAACCAGATAAACCGTCTGGAGATAGCCTATGCCTTGATGCGAGAAGAGGGAGCATGGGGGAGTCGCGGATGACAGCAACCACACCCTATCTGGGCCCCCTCTATCCAATGCCACCTGTCCTGTTTGAGGGTGCGGAGCTGTTAGCGGCCATCTACGAGCTTGGCGAGGAACGGGTCAAACCCCTCCTGCCTCCACCGCTGAAGCCAGGACCGCTTCCCTTGGCAACCTCGGTGATGGCCCGCTATCCCACGTCCACCGTCGGCCCCTACCTAGAGAACGTAGAGCTCCTTCAGGTTCAGGCGGGTGAGAGGGTAGGCCTCTACGTTCCCTTCATTTACGTAACGACTGACGTGGCCCTGGCTCAGGGGAGGGAGATCTGGGGATTCCCGAAGAAGCTGGCGGACATCTCTTTGACTGTCCGAGACGGAGGGGCCTCCGCCTCAGTCCGCAGAGGTACAGAGATCCTCAGGGTCGAGGGCAGCATCGACTTGACATCGCCGGTACCCACCGATATCATCCTTTCCTTCTTCGACTTGCCCGTCATCAACCTGAAGAGGGTTCCGACCCCTGATGGCAAGGGACTCGACGTGGACTACCTCACAGCAGCTCCGGTGGAGTACCGGGTGAAAGAGGCCTACCAGGGAGAGGGTTCTCTTTCGATGGAGGGCACCAAGGAGGACCCCCTTCATCTCATGACCCCCGAGGACCCCGCCGTCCTCCTCTTCTACGTGAGGGGGGACATGAGCCTCATGCCTGGAACGAGGCTGTGAAGGATGATGAAGGGCCCGGTGGCAGCAAGCACAAAAGCCTTAACTTAGCTCTCGACCTTGGATTGGTAGGTGACCAGAGTCTCCTCGCTGAACTCTTACATGAGGCTGACGAAGCCCAGGATCATATTGCTCCTTCTCCTAGTCGCTGCCTCATCCTACGTGGCTTCCTCTCCTGGAACCGTCTCCGTGAGCATCCTGCTGGTCCTGATGCTCTCAGGGGCTCTGAGCTCGGCCGGTTCGTCGGCCGTCAACCACTACCTGGACAGGGACCTAGACGCCGTGATGGAGAGGACCAAGCGCAGGCCCCTGCCGACTGGCGCGATAAAACCACCGGAGAGGGCCTTGGCATTTGGCCTTGCTCTGCTCGCGGCTGGCATATTGTCTAGCCTGCTCCTCATAAACTCCCTGACGGCCGCCTTTGTTGCCCTGGGCGCTTTCATCTATCTAGTGGTCTACACTCTAGGCCTGAAGAGGCGCAACCCCTCCAACATCGTAATAGGTGGTTTTGCGGGTTCATGCCCAGCGCTGGCTGGCTCTGCCGCAGCTGTCAATGCCATCACCCTCCCTGCCCTTCTCATAGCCCTCTTGGTCTTTCTCTGGACTCCAGGGCACTTCTGGGCCCTGGGACTGAGGAACAAGGCGGACTACCAAAGGGCCAGAGTTCCAATGCTGCCGGCCATCGTAGGCGATGGTTATGCCGCGACAGCCATCATCGGTTCCACTCTGGTTTTGCCTCTGTACGTCCCCCTCTTCTTTTTTCTGGGAGTCGTGAGTGTGGCTGCCCTCCTCCCCGCATTGATTGCTGGGGTCGTCCTCCTGTATCTGAGCCTGAGCATCCGTAGAGATCCCAAGAGCGCTTGGTCCTCTTTCAAGTTCTCTGGAATCTTCCTGATGGTGACTCTATTGACGGTCGCTCTCAGCTCCCTTGTGCCCTGAAGCTTCCCGAGGGATCACTCGTAAGCATAGTAGTAGTCGGGCTCCTCTCGGGTGGCCATCATGTCCCTCATGTCCTTAAGGAGGTCCCTCTGCTCCTTGGCATAGTAAATAATGGAGTGTTCCTGCAGCAGTTGTTGGACGAGCACTCTCACTTGGCGGAAGGGATAGACGCCTCTCAACTCACCATAAGTCCTCGCCCTGGCCACGGTCACCTCGCGACCGCCTCCAGCGAAGACCCCCGCGCCAATCCTGCCCTCTTGGGCGGTTACCCCCGCCCCGCCACCGGCGAAGGCCTCCTCTGCGCCTGTTCCTATGCCCGAGGCGGTAACTGGAACGATGGTGCCGAAACCGAAGATCCTCCCTATTATGCCCTGTCTTGTCTCCAAATCCGTCACGTTCTCGAACCTGACGGTTCTCTCACTCTTCGTAAGGATCCCTGCCTTCAGAATGAGGCGCAGGTCGGTTATCACGTAGGTGTGGGTCCTCCTGTAGAAGTCGATTAGGGCCATGCCGATGAGGGCCACTATGACGGAGTAGAGGGGCAGGAAGAAGGGATTGGTGCCGGCCTCCGGTACCTGTACCGTTAGCAGGATTGCCCCGGAGATGATGAACAGGAACGTGAAGAGAACGCCCCATCGGACCATCATCACAGAGACGAATATGCCGAAGGCCACCAGGGCCAGGGCCCAGATCATCATCCTGATGGCTACGATACCCGCGTCATAGCCAAGAAACTCCTCGAAGGACACCCAGCCGGTTACGGCATTGAAGAGATAGCCGACGCCCAGGCCGAGGGCGAATAGGTATATGAAGGGAGTGTGGAAGTCCAGAAAGGAGAGGGGGTGGGGCTGCAGCTCCGTTCTTATCTCTTCATTCCTCAAGAGATCGTACTTGGGACCCCAAGGGCCTGGAATGAGCCTTAGGGCAGACCTGAGCCTTTCTACTATTCTCGAGCGCACCCCTTACCCTTCGACGGTGCATGGAGCGATATCGTTAAAAAGATTTGCCCGAAAGGGGGGGCAACGGCACTGGTCGCCCCGGACAGCGAGTGGGACAGGAGCGGTGTGACCGGGCCCCCAACATAATCTGTTTTCCGGAAGCTAGGCGAAGGCGTCTCTCCTGTCGCGTACTTGGAAGAAGGCGTCGATACTCACTCCTTGACCCCCTCACCCCAAACCTGTTGCTTCACCCGCTTGAATCCCATGGATTCAGTCAACCTCATGGAGGGCTCGTTTTCGACGAAGACCTGACAGATCGGGACTTTGCCGCCGTCGAGGACTCTCTTGCACATGGCGGAGGTGACCGTCTTGGCATACCCTCTACCCCGGTATTCCTCTTTGACGTGAAGGAAGCCCAGCATCACGACCTTGTCAGTTTCGAAGTGGGTCATGTCCCACGCGACCAGATGACCGTCCACGTAAACTCCCTCGCTTGGACCTACCTCGATCCTAGACCTGACGTAATCGTAAGCATCCCCCTCCAGCCACCAATGTTCAGCAACCATCCTGGCATCCTCGAGGTCCACCGGCCTAGTCTCGCATGTGCTGTACGGACGGAACTCCTCCCTCGTCGTTCTGAAGAGCCAGACGGGTTCCTCCGGCTCCAGCTTCATTGCGTCCCGTAGAGCGGGCATGAGGTCAAGGTCGACGGAGGAGAGGTGGTACTTCCCCGGAGGAAGGTCTTCAAGGAGCATTCTCAACGTTGAGAGATCGGAACTGGCCAGTGCGAGTCTTCGATTCTCCGGCTGGAGCACGACGACGGACCTCGGCTTTGATTCTTCGTCGACGAAAATCTCGCTTCTCTCGGGATGGTAGAAGGCTCTGTGAATGACGAAGGCGTTCCCGATGGGGTCCTCTTCGAGCCAGTCTCTCAGTGTATGAGATGCATCAGGGGAAAGCTGCACGTCCCTCTGAATGGGGCACCTCTATAAATCGGATTTCCTGCCCTTCGGGGTAACTCTCGACTGAATCTTTGACCCATCACTGATTTCAGGAGGTGAATTATCTCAGGGACTAGATGCCCAGCTTCTCCCTGTAGGCCTTGATGTCAAGGAGGCCGTGACCGCTGACGTTGAAAGCGATGACCTTTTCCTCACCCGTATCCTTGCATCGTAGTGCCTCGTCGATGGCTCCGGCTATGCTGTAGGCTGACTCCGGCGCGGGAAGAAAGCCCTCTGCACTGATGAAGGTCCTGGCCCTCTCGAAGACGTACTTTTCGTCGGAGGGATAGGCTATCGTGTCGATGTACCCCAAGTGCCGGAGAAGGCTGATGATGGGAGCGGCCCCGTGATACCTCAGCCCGTCGGCTCTTATGGGATGCATCTCGGCCCTGTGGCCCAGGGTGTACATCTTTAGCATTGGGGTGAGTTCAGCATGGTCAGCGAAATCGTATCGGTACTCCCCCTGGAGGTTGGGTGCGGCCCCGCTCTGGGTTGCGATGAACCTGATTCGTCGACCTCGGAGGGTGTCTGCCACGAATGGCAGGATGAAGCCACCGAAGTTGCTGCCACCCCCGAGGCATGATATCATGACATCTGGGTACTCGTCCACCATCTCCATCTGCATCTTCGTCTCCAGCCCGATGATGGTCTGGTGCAGCAGCACGTGGTTCAACACGGAACCCAGACAGTAGATGGTCTTCGGATCCTCCTTCGCCTCTTCCAGGCCTTCCGACACAGCGATCCCCAAGGAGCCTGGATGTTTCGGGTTCTCCTTGAGCAGCTTTCTGCCAACCTGGGTGTACCGGCTGGGGGAGGCCCTCACCTTGGCCTTGTAGGCCTTCATGAAGCCCCTACGCTCTACCTTCCAGCGGTGAACTGCTCGGACCCAGTACACCACCAGTTCGAGGCCCACGAGGCTTGCAGCGTAGGCCAAGGCGGTACCCCACTGCCCGGCTCCGGTCTCTGTGGATAATCTTTCATAACCCTCCTCCCGTGCGTAGTAGGCCTGGGCCAGGGCCGTGTTAACCTTGTGGCTGCCTGTGGGCGAGTAGAATTCGGCCTTGTAGTACAGCCGCGCGGGCGTTTTGAGCCTCTCTTCCAGCCTTCGGGCCCGAACGAGGGGCCTTGGCCTGCCTGCCTGTTCGTAGAGCTCCTGAACTCCCTCAGGTATGCCTATCCAACGCTCTCTGGAGGACTCCTGCTCCAGACAGTGTCCTAGGAGGACGTCCTTCAACATCCTGAGCCTTGGCTGTCCCTCCTCAGGGTCCGTGGGCGGTGGAAGGGGCTCTGGAAGGTCTGGGAGGATATTGTACCAAGAGGTCGGCATCTCCTCTGAAGGGAGCTGAATTAGTACTCTTCCCCGCGACGTCCCATTCCCTCGGGCTCCAGAAAGGGAGGGCGTCTTAAAGGCTTTCCCCCGCGTGACGGATCTCCTCGAGGACCTCGTTGGTCGCCTTTGTCGGATCCCTCGCCGCCGTGATTCTCCTCCCCACGATAAGGTGGTCGGCTCCATGCTGGAGGGCCTGGCGCGGGTCACCACCCTGGGGTCCGATCCCCGGAGCCAGGATAAGAAGCGGGCCCACGACCTCCCGGAGCCTGCGAATCAATTCCGGCCTGGTAGCCCCGGCCACTATGCCTGTGGCCCCCACATCTCTTGCCATGGCCGCCACCTCCACGGCCGCTGGAACTAGAAACCTCGAGGCTCCTGGGTGACTCATGGCCGCCAGGACGAACACATCCCCCCTGGCTGATTCCACGCAGGCCCTCACGGCATCTTCCCCAGGGAAACCATGGACGATCACTCCTGAAGCGGAGTGGCTGAAGACAAGCTCAATGATCATCCGGTTTGTGTATGGGATGTCTGCCACCTTGAAGTCGCAGAGGACGTCCCCAAAGGCTGCCAAACGATCCACCACCTGTAGCCCGGAGGAGAGAACCAAGGGATAGTTGACTTTGAAGGCGTCGCACAAGCCGGAAGTCTCCTCGGCGACTTTCAGGGCCTTCTCCTCCTTCATGTCCAGTGCAATGATCAGTCTCGTCTCCTTCTTCATCGGGCTCCCCATGGCCTGACGGCCAAAATACTTTCTCCGGCCCAAATCACGCCGTGAGAACTGTCTCACTATCTTTATGTAGAGGCAGACCCAAGCACGCTTGTCGGAGGTGTCATGGCCGCCGAGTACCAGATGAAGACGAAGGTCTGCCTCGTAGGTGAGGCTGCGGTGGGCAAGAGCAGCATGATCCGACGCTTCGTCCAAGACGTCTTCGACGACTCTTACATAACCACCCTCGGCGCCAAGGTCTCCAAGAAGGAGCTTCAGGTAGAAATCCCGGAAAAGGACCTCGTCATCCAGATGGACATGATAATATGGGACATCATGGGGGAGAAGGGGATTCGAGACCTCTTGAAGGAGGCCTTCTTCGCTGGCGCAAAGGGCATCCTCGCCGTTTGTGACATCACCCGGTATTCCACCCTGAAGGAGTTGGATGACTGGGTACAGTCAGTCTTCAATGTTGTCGGCGAGGTGGCCGTGGTCTATGCCGTTAACAAGGTAGACCTCAAAGAGGAGGTCATGGTGCTCTTCGGTGACAGGGAGCTGGAGATGTCGGCCGAAGCCTTCGACGCCCCCTACTTCTACACCAGCGCCAAGACGGGGGAGAACGTGCAGCAAGTGTTTCAGACGCTGGCGGAAACCGTGGTGAAGAGAAACTTCTCCGCAGACATCATCAAGGTGGAGCCCTGAGGGCTAGATCAGCCTCAGGATGATGATGGCGTAGCCCAGCAGAAGGACCAGGAGGGATATCAGCCAGAACCACCGGAGCAGCTTCGCTCTCCTCTCGTTATCCGAAAGCCACTCCTGGAGCCGCTCTATCATCAGGCCGCCGCCTTGAATCTCTTGAGCCGAAAGATGTTCTCCCGCTCCATCTCTTCCAACCGCTGACGGATGAAGTTCTCGGTCTCCTTCAGCTCAGGAATGACCGTGTGCTCCAGGGCATTCACCCGCCTCTTCACCTTCTCGATCTCCTCGATGAGACGCCTCATGGTGGTCTCGATCTCGGCCGCTATGATGATGTCCTCCACCAACTCCTCGTAGGCCTCCGCGGCGTCGTCAATCCTGGCCGAAGTGCCGATAATCCCGTATCCTCTCTGGTCGATCCTTTTGCGTACGCTCCTGGCATCGATCTTGGGTACCACGATGCCCATGACGTTCCTGGTCGTCAGCTCGAGGCTCGGGACCTCCAGGAGGGCGTAGGCTGCTGACTTCACGCCGACCTTCCCCTCGACGGAGGATGCAACGGCCATTCTTTGTTCCGCCACTCGGTACCTCTCCACGATGTTGGACCTAACCTCCCGGGCCCTGTCCAGCACCTTGAAGAACTCCACAATGAGGGCGTCCCTCTTCAGCTTGAGAAGTCGGTGGCCCCGTTCCGCCATGGCCCGGGTGCGGCGAACCTGCAGGAGCTGAGATCGGGTTGGCTTGTACTCGGCCAGGACCATCTAGGCAGCCTTCCTGTGGGCAGGATGGTATTTCTCCATAGTCTTCCTATCGATCTTCGTCAGCCAGGCCTCGTCGAGGCTTGCCAGAAGCTCCCAGCCAATCTCCAGTGTGGTCTCGATATCCCTGTCTTCCTCACTACCCTGCCGGATGAACTCGTTCTCGAACCTGTCGGCGAAGTCAAGAAAGCGGCGATCCCGCTCTGAGAGGGCCTCCTTGCCCACAATGGCCATCAGTCCTCGTACGTCCTTGCCCTCCGCGTAGGCCGCGTACATCTGGTCGGAGGCCTGCTTGTGGTCCTCCCGCGTCCTTTCGGGGCCGATGCCTGCATCCATCAAGCGGGAGAGGGAAGGAAGCGGGTTTATCGGAGGATAGATGCCCTTCCGGTGCAGGTCCCTGGCGACGCCTATCTGGCCCTCAGTGATGTAGCCCGTCAGGTCGGCGATGGGATGGGTCCAGTCATCGTCGGGGATGGCCATGATGGGAATCTGGGTGATGCTCCCTTTCTTCCCCTTAATCCTCCCGGCCCTCTCGTAGTTGGTGGCAAGGTCCGTGTACATGTACCCTGGATAACCCCTCCTTCCCGGCACCTCCTCCCTGGCAGCCCCGATCTGCCTGAGGGCCTCGGCGTAGTTTGTCATGTCCGTCAGGATAACCAGGACGTGCATGTCTAGGTCGAAGGCCAGAAACTCCGCTGCCGTAAGGGCCATCCTCGGGGTTATCAGCCGCTCCACAGCGGGATCATCAGCCAGGTTCAGGAAGAGGACCGCTCTCTTGAGGGCTCCCGTCCTCTCAAAGTCGTTCATGAACAGGCGGGCTTCCTCGTGGGTAATGCCCATGGCCGCGAAGACGACGGCGAAGGGCTCCACCGCACCGGGAACCTTGGCCTGCCTGGCAATCTGAAGGGCAATCTCATTGTGAGGAAGCCCGGAGCCAGAGAACAGCGGCAACTTCTGGCCGCGAACCAGGGTGTTCATCCCATCGATGGTCGAAATCCCCGTCTGGATGAACTCACTGGGATGGGCCCTGGAATAGGGGTTGATGGCGGAGCCGACCACCTCTCTCCTGTCTTCGGGAATGATTCTAGGTCCGCCGTCGATGGGGTCTCCGCTCCCTGAGAGGACCCTTCCAAGCATGTCCTTTGAAACATTTAGCCTGATGGTCTCCCCCAGGAACTTCACGCTGGAGGTGCGGTCGATGCCGGCAGTGCCTTCGAAGATTTGGACAACGACGATATCCTTGGAGGTGTCAAGGACTTGCCCACGGCGCTTCTCGCCGTTTCCCAGGCTGACCTCGACGAGCTCCGCGTACCCCACCAGTTCGGTCTTCTCCACAAATATGAGGGGCCCGGCGACCTCCGTAATGGTCCTGTACTCCCTGGCCATCAGCTCGCCTCCATCCTCCTGAACTCCTCCTCCATCTGAGCTTGGGTCTTGTCAAGTTCATTCTCGAACTCCTCCTCGTACTTTACCCTGGAGAGAAGGGCCCTGGAAGGCAGGTTGACAATCTCCCTCAGCGGAGCCTCCAAGGCAAGTGCTCTCTTCCCCAGTTCATCGAACCTCTTTATGGCCTGCATGAGGCGGACCTGTCGCTCGAGGCTGCAGTACGTGTCCACAGGGTGGAATGCATTCTGCTGAAGGAAGTATTCGCGTATCATCCTGGCAACCTCCAGGGTCAGCTGCTGATCCTCCGGCAGAGCGTCAGCCCCCACGAGCCTGACGATCTCCTCCAGCTCCGACTCATCCTGCAGGACCCGCTGGGCCCAGGACCTCAGGGCGGGCCACTCTTCGTGAACGTTCTTCTTGAACCAATCCTCCAACGTGGAGGAGTAGAGGCTGTAGGACGTGAGCCAGTTGATGGATGGGAAGTGCCTCCTCTCTCTGAGCTTCGTGTCTAGGGCCCAGAACACCTTCGTTATGCGAAGAGTGCCTTGGGTCACAGGCTCAGAGAAATCTCCCCCTGAGGGGGAGACGGCGCCCACGACAGACACGCTGCCCTCCTGGCCGCTCAGGGTCGTCACCCTTCCAGCTCGCTCGTAGAACTCGGAGAGCCTGGCGGAGAGATAGGCGGGAAAGCCTTCCTCCCCTGGCATTTCCTCGAGGCGGGAGGAGATCTCCCTCATAGCCTCAGCCCACCGACTGGTGCTGTCCGCCATGAGGGAAATGTGGTACCCCATGTCCCTATAGTACTCCGCCATCGTGATTCCTGTGTAGACCGACGCTTCCCGGGCCGCGACTGGCATGTTGCTCGTGTTCGCTATGAGAACCGTCCTCTCCATGAGGGGTGCGCCGGTGGTGGGATCCTCGAGTTCAGGGAACGCCGTCAAGATCTCTGTCATCTCATTTCCCCTCTCCCCGCAGCCTACGTATACGATGATCTTGGCGTCACACCATTTGGAGAGTTGGTGGCCAGTGACCGTATTGTGAAGGATCATGGGCAGCTCGCCCCCGACGAAGTTGTGAGTGTCATCAACGGTGAGGTCGTACACCACTGTCCTCTTCCTCCAGGTCCGGACCTCGATTACTCGGTCCAAGAGGACATAGTCCAGCATTGTGTCTAACCTTCTGAGCCACTGGCCAATTTCGTTTTGAGGCGAGACGGTCTTGCTAAGGCCCCGTAGGCCAGCCCTTGCCATACGCTCTCCTGCAGCGGCATTCTTCAGAGTCTGCACCCAATCGCCGCCGTCGCTCTGAACGGCGCCGCGGATGGCCAGGACCGCTTGCCGGTCCAGGGGAACAACATCGTAAGAGTCGTAGTAGCCCTCCCGCTCGTACGACTTGAACAGGCTCGAAGCCTCTTTAGGCGAAACCCAGACTCGGAAGTAGTTTCTTCCTCCCACTGTCTTCCGGGTGAGCCTGGCAAAGATATCAAGCCTGGAGAACAAGTAAGCTAATCCACTAGCCATGGATCGACTCGCGGTGGCTATCTCGAGGACTTCCTCAGCGAAGTGCCCATCGCCTAAGGCGTAAGCTCGAAGGAAAGCTCGAATGGCGTTAGGTTCCGCTGCTGCCAGGGAGTCGATGAGTTCGACCGACCTGGACTTCTCGCGGATAGGTACCCCCCAGGTCTCCAGTAGTTGAACGAGGGCTCGGGAGTTCACAGTGATCGCGGATACGCTTCTGTCGTGTCGCTCCCGCCCCAGGAGGCCGAAGACGTCCTTCATTAACGAGAGATAACGGCTGCGGAGAGCAGCGTCGTTGTTGTAGAACTCTACGACTTTGCCACCCTTTATGGTTCCCTCGCTTAACTGGAGTCCCAAGAATTCCGCCAGCTCGGGATTCATTCTCTCAGGCACTCGGATGGGTGTGCTCGATCCCTCAGCCTTAATCGCGTGGACCTCAACACCAAGGAGGGATGCTAGCTTTACGCGGGGCGCTGTTCGCTTAAGGCAGTAGTTCCAGTACGTGTCCTTCGAGATTCCATATTCTGAGGCGACGCCATCGATGCCCCGCTTCGCAGCCTCCTGTCGGAGCCGATGAGCAACCTCCTCGCGAGCAATCGGGTCCGCTACTCTGGCGTCACCAGGCAACCTCAGGTGTTCCTCGGAAGGGGTGACGGGAAGGCTTCTGGGCACCAGCACCGGGTCTCCTGGCTTCAGCTCGGCTGCCGGTGTCTCGACGACTGATGTGCCGTCAAATCGGAAGAGCCTGTGAACAGGGGTTACGCGAACACTTCTTCCGCTGCGTAACCGCACCTCTGTTATTCTGTCGGTATGACCTCGGTAGATAGCCGATGCCTGACCCTCTCTAATACGTTCTCCGTCGAAGGTCAGAACTCGCAGGGGCGGGTCCAAGGCGATGAAGCGCTCATCCTCGTCTGCAAGAGGTTCACCGCCCCTAGACTCGTAGATCTCGCGTATCTGTGCTAGCCTCCCATCCGCAAGGAAGACTGGAGTCGATCCGACGACACACTTTCCTGTTCCGAAGCCTCCGGGGATAGCCGCGGTCCCGCCCTTTGCTAACGGGAAGAGGAAGTCGAAGACGCGCTGTCCCGTTATGAGGGGAACGGTGGGCATCAACCTCTCCTTGACGGGCCGAGGCCTCCTCACCGGCCACGTCTGCATTACGGTGAGCTCCCTGCCGCTGTCCAGAGTGAGCACAGGACTTTCCACGTTGACCTTTCCCTCGTTCACTTCCTTGACGGTTCCCTTCGTGTCGGACGGGGCAAGAACTCTGTGCTCGACGTGCTTCGCCTCCTGAACCTGGCCGATGACCTGGCCGCCGGTGAGTTCGTCTCCGGGTTTAACCCTGGCTTTGAAATCCCATTCCACGCTCCTGTCGAGGGCGTTGGCTCTCACGCCTCTCAAGATGTAGTCCCCCATCCTGTCCTTGAGGACAGGTAAGGGCCTCTGCACCCCGTCGAAGATGCTCCCCAGAAGGCCGGGCCCGAGTTCCACAAGGAGGGGCTGACGTGTGTCGAACACCTTCTCCCCCGGCCTGACCCCACCCGTGTCTTCGTAAACCTGGATGATCGTCTTTTCGCCGGCCAGCCCAATGACCTCCCCCATGAGCTGCTCTTCTCCCGCGAGCATGACATCGTACATTCTGGGACGGAGGCCAGTGGCGGTGATGACGGGGCCCGCAACCCTGTATATTTCGCCTGTCTTCTCCCGATCTGGTTTCTTTCGCTCCTTCATGACTTCCATGCCACCACCTACGAGGTCTTGAAGAGGTCGACTCCTATTGCCCGCTTGATTTTGCTCCGAAGGTCCTCCTCTTCCTCCCCACCCACGGCAATGACTACGGGCCTGGGGAGAGAGGATAGCCTCCTCCGCATGGCCAGGGAAAGGTGGGACATCTCGTCGCTCTTGAGGACCAGGATGCCCACTGTATCATCCTCTATCGCCCGTTCCACCTCCCTCTCTAACTCTTCCACGGGGGCTCCATAGGTCTTCCGGATACCCGCTAGCTGAAACCCGAGGACGAAATCATCGGTCCCGACGACAGCAATCTCCATCTATACCACCAGCATCTCCTTGATGAGTTCCCTGCTGAGTCCACTGGCCTTTCCCCTTGCGATGATCCTGAGGTCCTCCACCTCCTCAGTCTTCGCGATGATGTAGTCCAGAACTGGTAATACCGAGAGGGGGTGCAGGTTCGCTCCCTTGGTTGCCTGCTTCAACAGCCACTTCTCCATCGCCCTGATTCCCAGGGCGAGCCGGGGCTCTTCCCCCGTCAGGTAGGGAGCGAGCTCTGGTTGGAAGGGCGCCTTGCTCAGCTTTTCCAAGAGGAGCGGGAGGTCCATCCCAACCATGTCCCTAAGCTCCTCAGCACTGAAGTTCAGCCCTCGACGAATAAAGATCTGCCGCTCCAGGACCTCCTCCAAGCCTCTGATTCGGAGGAGGGTCTTCACGTTGATGACGTCAATCTCCATTCTGACGAAGTTATGGAACAGTCTCTTGGGCTCCGGAGTCGGGGGGACAGCGTCCAGGAGGTATTCATAATACACCCTATCGAGGAGGTCCTCGTATGTGGCGAGGCTGCGAATGTCCTCCAGGCTTGCGGGGAGACCCAGGAGCACTTGGCCATATATGGTGCCCTCCAGGGCATCCACGACATCATCCACCTTCTCCATCGCCACTAGGTCTTCGAGGAAGTCCTTGGAGAAGCTTCCAGCGGGTATGAGGTCCTCGATGATCTCTCGCTCCGTGGCACCGTAGAACTTCCCCCTGAGGATGGTCTTGACGTTCCAGACGTCCCAGCGGTCCAGGAATCGCGCAATCATCTCCTTCAGGGGACCCTCAGAGAACTTAATGATCTGGGTAAAGACCTTGGCCAGGTTATCCCGAGTCGCCATCTCTATGAGGTCAACACCGGTATATCGCGTCCCGAGGGCGATCATCTCATCTCCATATTGTCCCTCACCCAGCAAACGAGCGATCTCAGGGATGGACATCTGGAGCAGCTTGTCGTAGGTGTCCTTCGGGATGAGGAGGGCCTTCTTGGCCTTGACCCGGGCGGTAACGTAGGGGTAGTTACCGAAGTCGATGGGCACTTTGTCCCTCACCCTCTTGAGCAGACCCTTGAAGGCCTTCTTGGTCAACATTTCAACCTTCCTTCCAGAAGAGATCAGCCACTTCTCTGATGAGATCTTCCCATATGTCCTCCAGGAAGGCCTCGTAGGTCAGATCGATACGGCGACTACCGTCTTTGCTCTCGACGATAAAGCCCCCGACGCACTCTATGTCGCCACGGACTTCGCCGTCCGTCAGTTTCTTCAGAAGAGGTAGATCTGCCTGGTTACAGAGGACGAATCCATCAGCTATCTCCTTTCTGTGTCTCTCGACCAGAATCTTGAGGAGATCCTCCCTAGACCGGAGGTCTTTGAGCCGCTGCTTCGTCCTGACGAGGACCTCATCCAGTACCTCCTTCTGGGCTTGAAGGGCTATCTTCTTCGATTCCAGCTCGGCTCGGGCGGTCTCCCTGAGCATCTCTCTAGAGGCCTGCTCCTCTGCCTGTCTCTCCCTCTCTTTGAGGAGTTCCTCCCCCTTGGACCTCACGTCCGAGAGCATCCGCTCCACCTCCTGGTTGGCGGACTCTGTGATCTCCTGGGACTCCCGCTGTCCGCGCTGGAGAATCCCCTCAATCACTCTGTCGAGGGACATCTGCCTGCTCGCTCTCTAAACCGTTATGAGGCCTACCATCTGAAGCGCAATTACGAGGCCAAAGACGATGATGGTCTCTGGTATGACCATGTAGATCAGCCCGCGTCCGAACAGCTCAGGCTTCTCTGCCATAGCCCCAATCGCAGCGCCTCCTATGACCTTCTCCGCCCACGCCGTTGCGAAGGCAGTCCCAAGCATGGTCAGGGTCGCCCCAAGCGCCAGCATTTCTCCGACTAGCTCTGCCATTTTCTCTTACCTCCTTCTATGTTGCTTCCCCCGCCCGAGCCCCGAAGGGTCGGAAGGGTACACCATTACCTTTGAAGAACTTAACGAAGAACTCCACATAGTTAAGCCTAAGGGCCTGAATGCCGGAGCTGATGGCCCCTAGGAAGAAGACCAGCATCTGGGCCAGGACCAGGAGGACAAAGCCCAGGACGGCAAAGCCGATGTTTGGTGTGAGAATCAGACCGTGGAAGATGGAGTTGTTGAGGGCTTCCGCAATGGCGGCCTTCGCGACACCGATCCCCGCCAGCCTAGTGTAGGATATCATGTTAGCGAGGAGACCCGCTATTTCGATGATGGCTATTGGGTTCTCGAAGGCGACCAGCATGATTGCCCCTGCGATTAACAGCGCGAAGGATGTCCAGGGCATCTGCAGCCCTATCATGGCCTCCACGAACTCCGGTCCCTCCAGGGGCACGGGGGCGAGGACTGTCCCCCACACGAAGCCAGCGATGCGGTTCCAGCGCACCTGGGCTGTAATGGCTATGAAGAGGCCCAGGAGGACCATGAGCCAGGCCACCTTTGCCAACGCGTGCTTGCGGTTGTGTCGAAACTCGTTGAAGAAGCCTATCATGAAGCCTAGCCCGAGGTGTATTACACCCGCCAACAGGGAAAGGATCAGCATATCGCCAATGTCCGTGAGTTTGTGGAGCTGGGCCTCATAATGAATGTCAACCCCAAGGAGCCCCGACCAGGTAATGGCCTCCTCAGAGGAGTGGTCGCCCTTGGCGGCTGCGAAGGGTATGCCAAAGGCTTCGGCGAAGACGAAGGCGCCGAAGAACATGGACACGATGCCGCCAATGAGGAGGATCGCCATCACCGTCCTCAGGTCCGACGGAGGCTTCATCTTCTTGACCGCCAGGAGTCCGAGGACTACCCAGAGGGTTCCATACCCAAGATCCCCTATCATGAAGCCGAAGAAGATGGGGAAGATCAGAAATAGGACTATGGTAGGGTCGATCTCCTTGTACCCGGGAGTCGAGAACAGCTTTGTGAGGAATTCAAAGGGCTTGACGGGCTTCGGGTTATCCAAGAGGACGGGAGGATCCTCCTCAGATTCTTCGAGCGTCCCCACGTAGAGGCTGCCCAGCCCTTCCAGGCGGGACTGCACCTCCTCCCAGCGGTCCTCTGGAATCCACCCTTCGGCGATGAAGGAGTGGTCGCTTGTGGCGAACCTTAGGGGGGCCTCGGCCTTCTCTATCTCCTTCGTGAGGAAGTCCTCCGCAGAGACCACGAAGCCGGCGAACCTCTCCCTCAGGGTAGCAAGCCGCCCCTGAACTTCCTTCAGCCTGGCCTGCCATTTTGCCCTCTCACCTAGCAGCTCCCCGAGCATGGCCTTAGGATCCCCTTTCTCACCGGGTACCTCCAGGGGGACGAACCCCAGCCGCGACAGCAGCGTCCTGACCTCTCCCGCCCGGGAGGCTTCGACAAAGAGGGCGATAGAATCCCCTGACCTCACGACCTCAAAGCTGTCAGTGACCTCCTCCAGGCCTACTAGCTCGTGATGGAGCCTCCCGACGAAGACCCCGAGGTTCTCGTAGCCGCTGTAGTAGGATAGGTCCAGGCCGAGAGCCGCGAAGGGGGCCATGGCCTCAATTCTTGCGTTGAGGTCCATCAGCAGCTCCTCAACCCTCTTTCTGGCTTCGTCCTCCTCGTGGATGTTTATCTCGAGGGTAAGGAGCCTCTGCTGCGCGTCCGGGCCCACTTCCGTCACTTCCAGCCCCTTCACTTTGCCCAGTTCCAGTACGCTGGAGATGGATCTCAGCTTGAGGAGGCTTTCGGAGACCTCGGAGGCCTTCTCCAGGGGCCTGCCCAAGGTGAAGGTCTCATCCTCTTCCCGAAAGTCCACAATGTGGAGGATCTGGAGGTCATAGAGTATGTCTATGGTACGAGGGAGCAGGTCCATGGGCCCAACGATGAGGACCCGGACCATGTCCTTAGGTTTCAGCATGGATGGCCTCCTCGAACCTCCTGAGGAGTAATTCCACCGCTTCGTCGACCTTGTCCCCCGCCTTGGCCTTGACCTTCTCCGCTTCCTCACGGCCGACGTCGAGGATCCTGTTCCGTTCCGCGTCTGTGGACTTCCGGGCCGCTCCCAGGATCTCCTGAAAACGTTTCTCAGCAGCCTTCCGGACTTCTTCCTCCATGGTGAGGGCATCCCTCTTGGCCTGGCGCAGTATCTTCTCCCTCTCAGCTTCGGCCTGCCCCTTTAGTTCCTTGACTCGCGACTCTGCTTCCCTCACCCTGTCGAGGGCCTCCAGCTTTATCACCATGGGCGGCTGTCCTAACTTAGGGGTCGATTTAAACCTTACGCGGCGGAGCGAGGCGCGATTGGAGGGCTGGCTCTCGGAGAGGGCAAGAACATAAAAGTCTCACCGGAGTACAATACTCGATGGAGGAGTCGGCTGATTGGCCAAGCTTCGACGAAGAGAGGCAGAGGCTGGCCAAGAGGTATCAGCAGCAAGCGGTTCTTCAAGGCTTGGCTGGGCTGGCCCTTTTCTCCGCACTGGCATTCCTAGTGCTTCCCTCAGGGGTCTCGCTACGGCTGGAGTCCTGGACTCGACTGGTGAGCGAAAACAGCTGGGTCATCGTGGGAATCTACGTGCTGGTGGCCTACCTTTCCCTCAGCCTACTATCGCTCCCCCTCCGGGTGATCGGCCGACGCTCGGACCTGAGGTACGGTCTGACGAAGGAATCATGGACTTCTTGGGCTGCGGGTCGACTGAGGAGCTTAGCCCTCAGCCTTCTCTTAACAGTCGCCTCCGTCGAGGTGCTCTACTGGTCCATCCGCTCATTCGGTAGTCTCTGGTGGCTCGTCCTTTGGGTGGCCGGTGTGGGCATCACCGTGGTTGCAGGTTATCTGAGCCCCATCGTCCTGCTGCCCCTCTTCTATAAGGTGAGGAAGGTCGTCGATGGCGGGCTCGTGGAAAAGCTGAAGGCCCTCGCCCTGAAGGCGGGAGTGCAGGTCATCGGGGTCTATGAGTTCGAGTCCAGTCCAAAGACAGAGCGCGGCACAGCAGCCCTGGCGGGGATGGGTCGCACAAGAAGGATTCTGCTGAGCGACCACATGCTAAAGGGCTACAGCGACGACGAGGTTGAGGGAATCCTCGCCCACGAGCTTGCACATCACGTTCAGCGTGACACTGCCGTGTATTTCCTCCTCTCTGCCTCGGCGTCCCTCTTGGCCCTCCTCCTCTGCGACCTCTTCGTTCGGAATACCATGCCCTACTTCGGCATCTCCAGCCTCTCTCAGGTCTCCAACCTCCCCCTTTTCGCCCTTTTCGGTGTCCTGTTCTACACGGCCACGGGACCCGTGAGCCGGTGGGTGTCCCGCCGTAGGGAAGCAAGGGCGGATCGCCTCGGGGCCAAGCTCTGCGGTAACTCCAGGGGCCTGGCCAGCGCCTTGGTGAAGCTTCACAACCAGAACCTCTCCGACGCGTCCCCGAACTTACTGATGGAGCTATTCTTCTACACGCATCCCCCGGGCCGCAAGCGACTGGAGGCCCTCCGATCCCTCGCTGGAGAGGAGTGAGGGTAATCGACCAGAAGAAGCTCCAGCCAGGCATCTGGAATGCCTAGGAAGGGCTTAATAACCGACCACTGGTAACGGAACGGAATGTTTCAGACCCGGGTGCAAAGGGCGGTGGTGGTAGCAGTGGCCGCCGCCGCCGTCTTGTCCGTTCTCGCCGGTGGAGCCTTCCTGGCGATGGTGCCCCTCGAGGAACAGGCCGCCCGTCTCACTGTCGTGGCCTCCTTCTTTCCACTCTACGAGTTTGCAACCCTCCTCGTCGGTACTGATGTAGAAGTCAGAATCCTAGTACCACCCGGAGTGGAGCCCCACGACTGGGAACCCAGGCCAGGAGACCTCTCTGTGGTCGCTGAAGCGGACCTCCTGATATACATCCACCCGGAGTTTGAGACCTACGTCCCCTCCCTTCTTGCTGCGGTCCCTGCGCCGCCCGCTACCGCCGTGATGTCCGAAGGTCTGGAACTCCTCCTTTGGCAGCAGGGATCCGAGGTCGTCATCGACCCCCATATCTGGCTGGACCCTCTTCTCATTGAGCATCAGGTTCTTCTGATCCGGGACGCCCTGATACGCATCGACCCTGGACATGAATCCGATTACAGGCTCCGAGCCTCCTTCTTACTTGCCAAATTGGAGCGGTTGCATGAAGACTTCGTCGAGGGATTGTCGCTCTGTGAGGTCCGGACCTTCATAGCCTCCCACGCAGCCTTCACCTACTTCGCCCTCCGTTACGACCTCACCTTGGAGCCCATTACCAGGAACCCTGAAGTCGGTCCGAGCCTGGGTCGCATCCAGGAGCTCATAGACTACGCCCGCGCTCATGATCTCAAGGTGATATACACGGAGCCTCTGCTCGCCGGAGGAACGGCCCAGGTAATAGCCGAGGAGATAGGGGGCACAACGCTGCCCCTGGATCCTGTGGAGGGCTCGACTTCAAAGGGTTCTACCGTCCGAACCTATTTCTCCATCATGAGGGATAACCTAGACAACCTTCGCGTCGGTTTGAGGTGTTCCCCATGAACGTTGTCGACATCAGGGAGGTCGGGGTGCGACTGGATGGCACCCACGTCCTCGAGGACATCACCATGGAGATACCCCCAGGGGACTTCGTCGCCCTGATTGGTCAGAACGGTGCAGGCAAGACCACACTAATAAAGACAATCTTGGGCAGCCTGAAGCCGCAGGCAGGGTCGGTGCAGCTCTTTGGGCGCGATGTTTCCGACTTTGGCGAGTGGCACCGCATCGGATATATTCCCCAACACGCTACGAACTTTGACTCCCGCTTTCCGGCCTCAGTATGGGAGGTGGCCTCTCTCGGTCGAGTGGTGCGCCGTGGACTGTTCCGTTTCCTTTCGCCGGATGACCAGAAGGCAATCGCCAGTGCTCTCGAGAGGGTGGGGATGGCCGACAAGGGTCGTCGCCGGATCGGAGGTCTTTCGGGAGGAGAGAAGCAGAGGGTCCTCATCGCCCGGGCTCTGGCGTCGGAGCCCGACCTTCTCATACTGGACGAACCCACGGCGGGGGTTGATCCAGGGACCCAACAGCAGTTCTACAAGTTCCTCAAGGATCTGAACGATGAGCGGGGGCTGACCATCCTTTTGGCAACCCATGACCTGGGTGCAGTCCTCAGGATTGTGAAGACGGTGGCCTGCATCAACAGGAGGTTGGTCTGCCACCAAGCCGCCACCGAGGGACTGACGGCGGACCAGTTGGTGGAGACGTACGGCTCCCCCTTCGCCGCGGTCACCCACACCCATTAGGGGGCGACCATGTCCGTCCTTGATATCATGCTTTTTGGCTTCATGCAGAGGGCCCTTGTGGCTGGGATCCTTGTGGCCATCGCAGCGGCCATCATGGGCACCTTCATCATCCTTCGAGGCATGTCCCTCTTGGGTGACTCCCTCGCCCATGCCTCCTTTGGCGGCATCGCTCTCGGCCTGTTTCTCAGCGTTTCGCCGTTCTACCTGGCCCTTCTCACCGCCGTCGTCGGAGGCATTCTCATCCACGTGCTGGAGCATCGACGCATCGTTAGGGGCGATGCGGCCCTGGGCATTGTGTTCTCGGCGGGCCTTGGCCTGGGGGTCATAGTTGTGAGCCTAGCTGGCGGTTTCAACGTCAACCTCCTCAGTTTCCTCTTTGGCAGCATCCTGACGGTCTTCTGGGAGGACGTCATAATGTTCGCCGTCCTGGTCGCCCTCCTCCTGGGGGTCGTGGTAGGGTTCTACAAGGAGTATCTCTACCTGACCTTCGATGAGGAGACGGCGGAGGCTAGCGGCCTGCCCACTCACGGCCTTAACATCCTCTTCGCGGTGCTTACAGCCGTGGCTGTCGTCGCATCCATCAAGATTGTGGGCGTTCTCCTGGTCTCAGCCCTTCTGGTCATTCCGGCCGCCACGAGCCAATACGTTGCCAGGAGCTTTCGGCAATCCCTCAGCCTCGCCATAGTCTTCGCCCTGCTGTCTATGGTGGGCGGCATCTTCCTCGCCTTCCTCTTCGACTGGCCTCCCGGAGGAGCCATCGTGGTGGTAAGCCTTTCACTGTTCGCCGTGGTCGTGCTGAGCGTAAGGTCGTGGCAGTGGGTCATGGCTGCTCCCGGGGGTTGAACTTTTCGCCTCCGGTTCCTCCTTCCCCAGCGGTGATTTCCCTACGTGGAGGTCGTTCGCTCCCCCGGGGCCTATTCGGTATCGAGAGATGGCTTATATGGGGAGGCCCTCTGGACGTGTGTGCCCAAAGGAGATGCCAAGGGCTTCCTCGTGAAGGCCCAGAGGTCCTTGGAGGAAGGCAGATTCGAGGACGCGAAGGCAGCCATCGAAGAGGGCTATTCTGTGAACCCTGACGACTCCAAGGTGAGGGATTTCTACCAACAGATACTGATGGCCGATGGTGTGAGGCAGAGCCGAAGGGCGAGAGACATGAGGCGGGACGAGATCAGGTCCCTGGGCAAGGGCGCGAGGGGTTCTTACGAAGACAGCACGCAGGTCCGGGAGGCCTTTGAGGCAGCCGTTGGGAGCCTCGATAAGGTGCTGTCTGTAGACCCTTCAAATGCCAAGGCGCTAATGTTGAAGGCGGGAATTCTGGACAGGCTAGACAGGCGGGGGAGGAGGGATGAGGTGATACAGCTCTTCAGGAGGGCGCTTGAGGGACACCCAGGCAACGAGGAGCTTCTTTACGCTCGGGACAAGATAACGACGCCCTGTTCCAATTGCGGAGACTCAGGCCTCTGCCCCGACTGTCGAGGTGCTGGTGAGGTGTCAGCCCTCTTCGTCAGGAGCTCCTGCCCATCCTGCAAGGGTACAGGGGTCTGCAGTCGCTGTGGGCTGCTCTGACCTGACGGCGCCCTCCCCTATTCCCCGGCACATCTCTTGATGAGGATAAGGCCACCCGTCGAGAAGGTTCTTGACATCTCCAGGTCCCGGTGAGCGCATCACGGCTGACACTATACCATCTGGCTAAGGGGTGACTGAGAGTGTACCCCTCTCTTTGAGGTGATCCGCAGACACGATCATGCACTGGTAGGTGAAGTTCCCAACCCGACTAGCAAGAAAATCGACGGTTACAGTTTGCCTGGCAGGAACCCTTCTGTTGATACCATAGTCTATGATGCCGAAAAAATGCTCTACATCTGAGGCGGTGACGTTGAGAATGACACGGGTACCCGTCTTCACCTCAATCCTCTCCGGTTGCATCCCTGTGAGAGACATGGTCACATTGAAGTATGCCTTTGGAGCTCCGGGAACCTCCAAGGGCGATGTTGGTCGGTAGAGAAAGGCGAAGAAGAGCGTGGAGAGCATTAGGATGATTAAGAGGACAAGGGCGGTCTTCACCCAGGACCTCATCGCACGGTGATGGCCTCATCGGCCTTTAAGGTTGCAGTCCAGGGGCTTCAATCGGAGGGTCTGTCACAATGCAAAAATGGACCAAAACCACCCCAGCCAGTAGGTATCTGGAAGCCCACAATATATTTATAGACCAGGAACTTACGCGGACCGGACGCGGTGGCCCAGAGGGATGAGGAAGCGGTGGAAATGCATGGTCGTTCGATCATCGCTAAAATCCTAGCTTTGAGTGTGTTCTTCTCTCTGATCCTCTTCCTCCCTTGCTCCCTCCCTGCAGAGGCTCAAGAGCCTCAGATGAAGCTCTCCGTCACCGTTTACGGGAGGGGCACACCAGAAGGAAGATTCTTCTTTGAGCCGGACGAGATCTTGGTCGCCACTCCCGGAGTCCTTATCAACATAACCTTCGTCAACGACGACAACGTCACCGGTGTCAGGCACGATCTCACTTTGGAGCTAGAGGGAGTTCAGTACCAGACCCCCATAATCTCTCCAGGTGAATCTGCATCCATAGAGTTCGTTGTTAACCAGACCGGCAGCTACCCCTATTGGTGCTCTGTCCCCGGCCACAGGGAGCTGGGCATGGAAGGCACCCTCATCGTTGGTCTGGTCCCCCCTGAAGAAGGGGAGGTCGTGGAGGGCCTCCCCCTAAGGGCCTACTGGATTGGACTCATAGGCATCTTCAGCATGGTAGCCGTGATAATCGTCTCCTACTTCGTCATCAAGTACGAGAGCGGCCATCACGCCGACCAGAGAGAGCACAGGAGGAGGGGGCTTCCGTGACTGAGCTCATCAGATCGGAGCCCCCCACTGAGGCCCTCACAGCTCTCATCGCCCTCTACGTGCTGAGCTTCTTCCAGCTCTTCTTCGGCGCCCTAGTTGTCCTGGGCCTCATCTATGCCTGGAACGCTGCCTGGCTGTCCCTTTGGATAGCTGCCATGTTCTTCGGCATGGCGGCCATGGTGGACGTGTACAGGAAGAACTTCTTGCCCGACGAGATGGTGGTGAAGACAAGAATACCAAAGATAGTTCCCAGGAGGGAGTTGAGGGAGTAATGCGCAAGAGGGGGATTCCGGAGGAAGGCATAACCAGGAGAACCTTCCTAAAGGGTGCCGTGGCGGCAGGGACCGCGGGCTTCCTAGGGGTGGCTACTTACGGGACCGTGAAATCCCTCCTCTCTCCGGAAGTGAAGGTACGGGGCGAGGTGCTGGACTCTTTCGTCTACGTGAAGCCTGAAGGAGCGGCCCTCCCCATCTGGTTCGAGAGCATCGTAGGAAGGGAGGCGAGGATTAGCCACTTCCAGCCAGGGAGAGGAGCTAACGTCCTCTGGAAGGCGGTCATTGATGAGGAGGGCCAGATAGTGCCCTTCACGGGCTTTCCGGGACTTTTGGTTCAGATGGAGGAGGAGGCCGTGGAGTTCCCTGAAGGATATCCTCGGGACGACTACATCGTTCAAGGCCTCTGTGCGGTCTTCAACTGCTGCACCCATGCCTGCTGTCGCCCGGGATGGCAGCTCATACCCCGATCTGCCTACAAAGTCGACCCTGGCTACGATACAATCTACTGTGTGTGCCACGACTCTCAATATAATCCCGCCCGCATAACGAGATATAAGCATACGCCACCCCCAGAAGCCAGCGGAGCGGAGTATCTAGGGATCTACAAGGAGCCGGGTCTCGGTCCGGCCGACAGGGGCATGCCCCTGATCCCTCTGGAACTGGAGGGCGACAAGCTCGTTGGTGTGGTGAGGAATCAAGACTGGTATCGTTACCTGGATTTCAAGTCAAGGATAATACCGGAGTGAGGGGTCAGGAATGGCTCGAAAGCCCTTCGGAGGGCTGAGGAAGTACATCTTCGACTGGTTCGCAGAGAGGTTCCCCGTCACGCCATGGGCCGAGAAGACGAGGAAGGCCTTCCTTTCCATCCACAGGCAGATGCCTCGCAGCCACGCTGAGAAGTACGAGCTAAAGACAATATGGTACTGGTATCCCCTCTACTGTCTCGGTGGCCTTGCCTTCATCTCCTTCCTGATACTGACCATCACCGGCATCGTCCTCGGATTCTACTACGTGCCCGACGGGAACATTAGAATCCTCGCCGACGGAAGCACGACCTCTGGGGCCTTTGAGAGTCTCGAGTTCATCATGTCCGAGGTACCCCTGGGTTATGTATGGCGAGGGGTTCACCACTGGGCCGCCCACATATTTGTCGCCGCAGTGTTCCTCCACATGGCTAGGGTCTACTTCACCGGAGCCTACAAGAAGCCAAGGGAGCTCAACTGGATCCTCGGTGTCATCCTTCTGCTACTCTCTCTGGGCTTCGGTTACACCGGGTACCTGCTGCCGTGGAACAGCCTGGCCTTCGCAGCTGCTACCATAGGCATCAATATGACGAAATCAGTCCCCATCGTTGGAGATCTATCGGCTGAGATCCTCTTCGGAGGCCTTTCCCTGGGCGCCAACACCGTCCTCAGGATGTACTGGTTCCACATCTTCATCCTGCCCATGGTGGGCATAGGGCTGATGATCCTGCACATGACCATCGTATGGATACAGGGGATAGCGGAGCCCCACTGAGGGGGAAGGATGCAGGACAGCCAACTGGAGAGGATAAGAAGGGAGGAGAGGGTCGGCTTCCCCACCCAGTATGGTCCCGTGAGGACGGACAAGAAGCCGGGCCACGCCCTGATGCCCCACGAGGCCTATCGGGATGCGGTCATCGTCCTCATCATGACGGGGATAATGTTCCTCCTGACGGGCCTGGCGGTACCTGCCCTGGGGAAGTCCGCGAACCCCAACGTGGTGGCGGAGGTGGAGCTGCCAGACTGGTATCTCCTCTGGTCCTGGGGTCTCCTCAAGATAGCGGAGATCTTCCCCTCGGTGACCATCCTTGGATTCAGCCTCACAACCCTCACCTACGGAGCCCTTCTCTCCGCGGTACCCTTCATCATCCTGCTCCTCCTGCCCTTCATAGACAAGGGCTTTGAGAGCAGGCCGGCCAAGGCCAACCTCCGGGCGGCTCTTGGAGTGGCGGGCATCGTCTGGGTAACGACCGCTTCCATCTACTCGGTAAACGTCCTCATCCTCCCCTTCTTCATCACGGCTAAGGGAACCCCAATAGTGACGGACGACACCCTGAAGTGGATGTTCATTGTGGAACCCGTCCTGGCCGGCATGGTCACATACGTGGCCCTCAGACGGCTGGCCTACAAGCCCATGAGGCGGGTCAACACCATCTTCAATGCCTTTGCCCTGGTCCTCCTTCTGATCGTTGTCCTTTACTTCCTCATAGGCGCGAACCTGATGCAGGGAACGGGCATGCTCTCCCTCCTGACGAGGGAGAACGCCTTCCTGGGATTCTACCTGGGGATAGCCCTGTCCACGCCTGTCGTCGCCCTCTTCATAGTCCACCTCTTGGACGAGTACCGCGGGCGAAGAACTCTCCTCCTCTGGATGGCATTCATCCTGGCCCTCCTGGCGCCCATGAGCTTCTACCTGATGAGCTTCGAGCAGGAGGTCTTCGATCATGTTCAGGCATTCATCATGACCAACTCTCACGCCTTCATTGCCCTCCCCGTGTTCTCGCTAGCGGTCACGTACTTCGGCCAGAGGACGCCCTACAGCGACTACGAGTACAAGCTCAACGAGTGTTATCAATGTGGTCGATGCCACATAGTCTGCCCCATCACAAAAGTGGAAGCGGACGCCCTGGGCGGCCTCAACCTGGTCTACAACGTATACAAGAGACAGCACGACGGCGTCCCCATGTGGTCCTGCCTGACGTGCGACGCCTGCAGCGCCGTCTGTCCCTTAGACATAAATTACAGCGCGTACGTGCTGACGGAGAGGGCGAAGGCCATGAGGGCGAAGCAGCGCATACCGGTGGAGAGGCCGACCTTGGCGGCGAGGCCAGCAGCCGCCAATGGCGGTCAGGAGGATGGATGATGTCCTTCCGTCCAGAGGAGATGGGCTTCCCCATGAGGGACCTGACGGCTGGGGAGCGGACGGTGCCCCACCCCATCATGTTCGCCGCCTTGGACAAGGAGGCTGAGTGGGACGAGATCCCGGAGGTAGAGGTGAAGGAGAAGAGCGAGTACGCCTACTATCCGGGGTGCGTGGACTACTATGACTACGAGATGCAGTTCAGCCGAAACAACTTCGGGGAGACGGATCACGGAATCATCTTCGATTCCTCCGTAAAGCTGCTCACGGCCATGGGAATCAGTCCCATCGTCTTGGACCGGAGTTTCATGAAGTGCTGTGGCCATGATCAGCTGTGGCAGGGCAAGGTCGACGTCTGGAACAAGCTTAGAGAGTATAACGAGACCCTCATGAAGAGGGTCTTCAAGCAGGCCGGTGTGAAGACCCTCATCGTCAGCTGTGCCGAAGGGTACAGGACCTTCAAGCTAGACTACGACCTCGGGGATGTCGAGGTCAAGCATATCACTCAACTCCTCTACGAGAAGGGCATCGAGTTTAGGGCCCGGAAGAAGGCTCGAGTCACCTATCAGGACCCATGTCGAATGTGCCGCCAGATGCCCGTGGACCCGGTGTACGAGGAGCCCCGGGAGCTCATTCGGATGGCCGGGGCTGACTACGTGGAGATGGAGCACTTCAGGGCGGACGCGACCTGCTGCGGTGTCGCCGGCATGATGTACTGCAACGAGAAGACCAAGGGGATCACCAACGACAGGATGATGGAGGCCAAGGAGGGGGAGGTGGACTACCTCCTGACGGCCTGTCCCAAGTGCCTCACCCACTTTGGCTGCCAGCAGCACGAGAACCTCTACAGAGAGGACCGGGAGAAGTTCGAGTTCAGGGTCATCGACATAACCCAGTTCCTTGCGGAGTGCCTGGACGGGGCGTCGGCCGAGGCCCTTGCGAAGGAGAGGGAGGGGGTGGAGCAGCCCCTTCAGGTTCCAGCGCCCTCCAAGCCGCCAAAGAAGGAAGCCTCATCATGACCAAGATGGAAGCTCTTCCTGATGCGAGGCTGGCCCGCCATCAATCCCGCCAGACGGCCAAGAAGAGCTTTGATGAGATGCGTCGGAATTTTGTCATCAAGTACCCCCGGGGCAAGGGCGTGGTGGCCTACGTCTACGAGGACATATGCATGGGCTGCATCCACTGCGCAGACAACTGCCCCGAGAACGTGCGGCCGGACCACGAGGACGCCATCGTCTTCATAGACAGGACCTCCTACCTGCCGGACCTATCCTTCGAGACGCGGAAGTCCTTCATCGTGGAAGAGAACTGTATCGGCTGCGCCAAATGCGCCGTCATCTGCCCCGTGGAAGCCATCGTCATGATTCCCAGGCCAGGCTGGGAGGTCGTGGAGGGAAAGCCTGTTCTTGTCGAGGAGCCGCAGGGGCCCTGATTGCATGGAGACTTCTGAGGAGCCTGGAGTGGGAACGACGACTCGCAAGCCTAGGTGGCCGCGGAGGATGTCCAGGGAGGCGGAGATACGCATCATCAAGCAGCTACCAAAGGTGCAGAAGGCCATCCTCATATCCAAGGTCTCCGCGGTGGTCCTTTTCGCCATAGGCCTGGAGGGCCTGTTTATCGGTAACTGGTGGATGGCGGGGGGCTTCCTGCTCTTAGGCGTGCTCTTCACGATCTGGCCCGTCAGGATGAACATGCCCAACGTGTGCCCCAGGTGTGGTCACGTCGAGGAGAAGGGCCAGACAGTCTGCACAGAATGTGGCGTGGCCCTGATGTGAACCTCCTCAGAGGCCTCGGGGCACCCAGAGGACGTTGGAAGGGTTGATCACGTTGGGAAGGTCCACTCTCTCCTTGATTCTGCGGGCCAAGTTGAACCTCTTCTCCATGTTGCTCTCGGGCGATAATAGGTGGAGAAGGGGGCTGTACCTGAGTCTGCATCTGTGCTTTCGGGCGATTTGAACCAGCTCTAGCACCCGATCGAACCTCTCGCCCCGGTTCAGCGGCTTCTGAGCGAAAGGCAATAGGCCTGCGGTCCCCCCTTGGGAAAGGGTCCCGATGATGCCCAGTCCTGGTCCCTGCCCCTCCGCCCAAGCTACGATATCGTCCACTAGGGGCTGCACGTCTGCGAGAGAGGCCCGAACCTCCACCAACGGGGTGGGACCTCGCCCCTTTGTGGGAGTGACGAGGGGGTGGGCCAGACCATCGACTTCGGTCTTCTTCGTCTCCTTCTTGAAGGCGGAGTCCAACTGTTTCTGCTGCACGGGGAGCGTCTCCTCAGTCCCCCGGAGGGCCACCTCCACGGTAAGTCCTTCATTTCCTCCCAACGAGACCTTGGAGGCCGTTCCGTCGCCGAAGATCACTTTCAAGGGCTGGCCTTGCGATCCTGCAATGCCTCTCAGTGACGCAACGAGATCCTCCATGCTCTCTGGTGCGTATCTGAAGATTCTCACCGCCTCGACGGCTGGCAAGAGCGTGAACGTCACGGAAACCGGGACGGCGAGATTACGCCCCATGGCCAGCAGGAGGGAATTGAGGTCATAGCCCGAGGCGTTGTTGGGTACCTGGTCAAATCCACTCTCGCCATAGCGCGTGTCGGCGGCCAGAAAGTCGATGTTTCTCACGTACCGCTCGGGACCCCCCGAGTATGACGTCAAGATGGCGGTGCCTGCGACGATGTCCCCCATGAGGTGGTCGTGGGGGAAGATGGGGAAGAGAGGAAACAGCCATCCCTGTGACGCGCAGGTGTCGAACACATCCTTCCACCTGGTCCCCACCTCGCATCGGACAGTTCCATTCTCCTCGTCGAGGCTGATGCCCTTTAGGTTCGATAGATCAAGGTGGAAACCATCCAGATGAGGGAGCACCTCTCCGTCGAAGGGATCCTCCTTTGGACCCCAATCGACCGACAATTCTCTATCTCTCATCATGGCGAGCTGTGTCCTGACGTAGTGAAGGGAGTCGCTCGCCAGTCCCAGGTTCACGCTCGCTATCTCGCCAGTCGCGACACCTATAGCAAGGGAAATTTCCTCCGCTTCGGCTACGGGTATCCTGATGACACTCACGCTCTCGAAGAGTCGTTTCAGGTCATCGGGAAGGATGTGCCTGTCCCTGAGGTAGACTGCCCTGACGAGTTCCTCCCTGGGGAGGGCCTGCAGCCCAGGGTAGCCTGCCAGCTTCTCCCTGAAGTCCACGTCTTCAAAGGGCATCCTACCGCCTCCTCAGCCTGCGTATGTACTTGTCCGAAGGCATCAGTTTTCGCAGGGCTCCAAGGGCCCGGAGACCTCGTCTCATCAGGCCGGGCGGGATCTCCGGCGGAACAAGAGGCGGCTTCCTGCCCATGCTGCCAAGGAGCTTCCCCCTGTTCAGGACGGCTTCGGGGTCTACTGCCTCCTTAACGCCCTTCATGTAGGCGGCCACATGTCCGTGCATGGCCTCGAGGTTGTACGAGGCTAACAGGCCCAGGCCGAGAGGATGTCCTTCCAGCTCCGTCAGAATGCGATGATACCGCTCGACGAAGGATATGGCGAGCTGCCCCCTTAGAAACCTCTCGTTGGTCAGGATGTAGGGTGCCAGGTAGGCAGAGCTACCATCCACGAGGAACCCATGGAAGGCTGGTTCAGACCTCACCTTCTTTGCCGCTCGGACAGTCATCTCCATGGCCTCCCCCAACCTCCTTGAAGGGAGGAGGCCCTCCGCGGTCACCAGGCCCCCGGAGATGCTGCGGGCGTTGTAGGGCTCGTGCCTGTCCTCCCACAGGACTGAGCCCGCTCCATCCTGCTTCGTTCCTCCAGAGCCGGACAGGACTGACTCTGCGGCCGCCTTCTCGGCCTCCACCATCTCCTTCACACCTGCAAAGGCTATGACGACCAAGGCCGGAACCTCTGGAACCTCCTTCAGGAGGGCCCTCTGGAGCAAGAGGTGGGAACCATCCATGAAGCCGACGTGGTAAGGCCTTACGGGGCTCCGTGAAAGCTGCAGCAGCCCCTCTCCCATGGCCCCGACGCTGTCGAAGCTGAAAGCGGAAGTAGCCACGGCGGATGGCGCGGGAACCAGCCTCAGCGTGGCTTTGGTGATTGCCCCCAGGGTCCCCTCGGCTCCAAGGAAGAGGTGCGTGAGGTTGTAGTTGAAGGAACCCAAATCAAAGCCCCGCTCTCCGGTCTCTATGATCTGACCGTCGGGGAGGGCCACTTCCAGGCTGCGAACCCACTGTGAGAGGGCGCCATGCCCGAAGGAACCAATCCCAACCCCTCCGTTGCTCAGAAAACCGCCTATCGTCGATGATCTGCTGAAGATGGGAACCACAGGCAGAGACATGCCGGCTTGGGCCACCGCTTCCATAACAGCCTCCCAGGTGGCTCCCGCCTCTGCTGTCACGCACATCCGCTCCTTGTCCACCTCCTCCACCCGGTTCATCAGGTTGGTGCAAAGGAGGATTCCTCCGACGTTTGGCACGCTTCCGCCATGGAGGGATGTGCCACCTCCCCTGGGAACCACGGGGATCTTCAGCTCGCTCCCTAGCTGCAGTACACGGACCACCTCCTGCGGGGACTTGGGGAGGACAATGATATCGGGCTTCAGCTGGAACTGTATGCCAGCCTGTTTTGGTAATGAGGCGAAGTCGTGGCCGTAGACAATCTTCTCTGTGGGATCCGTTGAGACGCGGTTTTCCCCCAGAGTGTCGCGGAGCCTCTTATACGCGTAGCTAAGGTCGCTATAGACCATAGCAGGAACCACCGGCGGCTCTCAATGGGCCAGCCGTTATTAATCTTAGGGATGGGAACAGGACTAGATCCCGAGGTTCTCGATGATGCGGTCCTTCAGCTGATCCGCGTCCAGGCCCGCACCCTTGAACCCCAGGGTCTTCGCAAGAGACTCCAGCTTCTCCTTCGCCAGTGTGTCCAAGGACTTGATGATAGATACCTTCAGGTCCCTCTCCTTCTTGCCAAGGACGTCGATGCCCAGCTGCCGTGCTGCATCAAGAATCCTCGGACTTATCTCCACTACCTTCTGGGCTTCTGGCAGAGTCGGGGTCTCCGACAGCTCTTTCTTCAACTCCCTCTCGACCTCCATCCTGCCCCTTCGGAATTCTCCAATGGCCTTCCCGATGCCTCGGGCAAGCTCGGGGAGCTTCGTAGGTCCCAGGAGGAGGACGATGGCAATGATGACCAGCAGTATGATCCATTCGAAGTTCGCGATGATCAGGGAAGAGCTCCTTGCGAACTGGGATAGGAATTCCACAGACACACCCTCTAGTATGGACTACTACTCCTATGGTTATATCCTTTTCGCAAGTCCCGGGCCACTCTGGAGATGACCCGGTCGAGATACGTAACCTCAGGGCGTCTGCAGAACAGGATAGATAGCCCCGAATCTGGTGTCTACATACCACAGGTAGGTGAACTGCGTCGCGGACTCTCCGCTGAGCCAGACCTTCAGATCCCCCTCTCCAGACCACTGGAAGGACCTGCTCAAGTATAGGGTGACGCCCAGCGCATCGAGGCCCTGGTCCTCGACAGCCATGGTATAGCTGTAGGTCGTGTTGTTCACCTGAAGCTCCTGCATCGAGGTTTCCAGAGTCCAGCCCGGCCCGACGGCGGAGAAGACGCCCATGGTGGCGAGAGTGAGCTGCTCCGTGGAGGGCAGTGGGACACCCGACTCCCCGAGGACTTGGAGGGACGGAGATTCCGGCAAGACATCGTACTTGAAGAGCAAGGACTCCCTCTGAACGGTTTCGTCTGGGTCCAAGAGCCCGTTCCTGTTGACATCGGAGAACTCCCGCCGCTGGAAGATTTGGTAGTTGACCCTGATCCCGAGGGTGTACACCGCAGCGTTCCCTTCAGTGACCGTTACCGTCAGGGATCGTATGCCCTCTCCTGTCCAGAGCGCCGGGTGCGCGGCGAAAGTTGAGGTGTTCTCCGTTGCTGAAAAAGGGCCTCCGGGAGCCGTAGCGGAGGCGAAGGCCACCCGTTGGCCACTGGCAGACATCGCCGACCAGCGAAGAACTATCGTCGTGTTGTTGGTGATTCTCAAGGTGGTCTTGGAGTGCATGTCGGGGGCCAGGGGATCTGGAGAGTAGAGTACGAAGGCAGGAAGGGCCATGGACACGTTCCCAGTTCCAAGGAGCGTGTCGGAGACCTCCACGGGGGGAGAGAAGATGGCCCGATTGTAGTATAAGAAACCCCCTGTCAGGGCGAGGAGAAGTATGATGACCACTGACCAGACGGCATAGTTCGACTTCTTCTCGTCCTCCTTCACCCGCAGCCCCTGCCTGTCCTCCCAGGTCCGGTTTGCCATCACGTACCCGACCGCGTAGAGTCCTGTCATGGGTATGGCTACCAGGAGCATTGTGATCCCGCTGCCATCGGGAGTTATCAGCGCTCCAAAGAAGAAGAAGGCCACGAGGGCCACCCTCCAGTACTTCTTCCATACGCCAGGCTCGATGACTCCCAGGGCGGTCAAGCCCCACATTATGATCGGGGTCTGGAAGGCTAGCCCCATTCCGAGAAAGAAAAGGAGGACCATGTCGAAGAACTGGTCCGGGCCCACGAAGGGCGTAAGCCCCATGCTCAGGCCCACGCCGTAGAGGAACTCGAAGGCGATGGGAAGGATTATGACGTAGGCGAGGGCGACGCCCAGGACGAACAGAAGCGTGGCAGGTACGGTGATCTTCGCGATAGTCTCCCTCTCCTTGGCGTGTAAGCCGGGTGCCAGAAACTTGGAGGCCTGGTAGACAATCATGGGCATGGATGTAAGGACGGCCAGGAAGATCGACACCTTGAACTGGACTATGATGGCTTCCGCAGGGTGTAGCTGCACCCTCTGGACGAACTCTGGCAGTAAGGTGTCCATCAGAAGCTTGACTACCTGTATGGAGACGGCCCCGTAGAAGTCAGGCCAAGGGTACGGTATGGGAATCCCACTGACCTCAACCCAGCGGATGGCAAAGGTGACGTAGAATATGAAGAGTGGGAGAAGCGTCCAGAGCACTTTGAAGGCCCTCTTGCGGAGCTCCTCCAGGTGCTCCAGTATCGTCATCGGCCGATCTTCCATCGTGTTAAGTATGTCCAAGCAGTATTATAATAGTCATCCTCCAGTCGCCTGGCATGGGTGAAGTGGTGTCACGAATCCCGTTCTCCTCATCGATACTGATAATATACTGTGAGAATAATAATTGTCAAAAAATTCATATAGCATGAAGGGGATATGTCTCTTGCCCAACTGGCGGAGGCACGCTGGATGGGCAGCGTAAGGGGAGGGTTAGGCTGTGCAGAAGGAAGTCAAGATTGTGGATCTGTCCACGTCGAGCGGGGTGAAGCTTCCTCAGTGGATGGTTCGAAGGGCGGCTGAGATACTGGTGAACAACGCGGAGCAGCTCACCCGGGAAGAGCTGAGGTCCGTTGCCGACATCCTGATGCGGGAGGCAGGCTCCAGGTTTATTTTGGGGGAGGAACGCTAGTCTAGCCTGGAGCCTCCTCTTCCCTTTTTCCCCAGAATATCCTTGAGGGAGGACGGTGGGCTCCTGGGTCCACCTCGCCGGCAGGTCTGAGGTCCACCTGACAAAGGTTTAATAAAGAAGCGCCATAGTCGACCCGAATGGCCATAGAGCTGTACTATCCGGTGGCGATATTTGTTGTTCTCGCCATCATTTTTCCGTTCCTGACCTATTTCGTTACCAGGCTTCTGAGAAAGGACAGGCCAACACCACTGAAGCTCACCACCTATGAGTGTGGTGAGGTGCCTGAGGGAGAAGCTCAGATCCAGTTCAACTTCCAGTACTACCTCTTCGCCATCATGTTCATCGTTTTCGATGTAGCGGCCATCTTCATCATCCTATTCGGCCTGATTTATGTGGGGGGAATGTCACCAATGGCCCAGTCCCTCATGGTCCTCTTCGTCCTCATAATCACAGCCGCGACCCTCTATTCTTTGAAGAAGGAGGAGGTGTACACGGTTTGAGCCTGGGTGCTGTAGGCGACCCCCCGAATCCCGAAGAGGCTACCTGATCAAGGAGGAAGGCGAGGAACGGTGACCTCCGAAGAGGAGATGACGCAGAGGCTGCGGGAGAGGTTTCCCGAGGATGTGAAAGAGGCGGAGGTCGTGAGACCGGGCAGGCTCAAAGTCCAGTTATCCAGAGAGGCCCTTCGAACCGTCTCCCTCTTTCTCCGTGATGAGTTGGGCTTTGAACACATTTCCTGCATCTCGGCTGTAGACTGGGTGGAGAACCTAGAGAACGTCTACCACATCGTCTCCTATCAGCACGGCTGCGTCCTGCAACTCAGCGTGAGCATCCCCAGCGAGGATCCCGCTGTCGACACTGTCTCCGACATCTGGAAGGGGGCCCTCTACCACGAGCGGGAGGCCTACGACCTCCTGGGAATCACGTTCAGGGGCCACCCAGACCTGAGGAGGATACTGCTTCCAGAAGACTTCAAGTTCCATCCTCTGAGGAAGGACTATCAGGGGGAATAGGATGCCCGAGATGTGGATCAACATGGGTCCCCAGCATCCGATGACCCACGGGCTGTGGAACTTGAGAATTAAGGTGGACGGGGACACCGTGGTAGACGCGGACCCGGAGATGGGGTACCTCCACAGAGGCGTGGAGAAGATATGTGAGTATAGGGACTACCTCAAGCCTATCCCCCTGATGGACCGCCTCTGCTACGTTTCCTCCCTCACCTGGGCTCACGTCTACTGCGTGGCGGTCGATGATTTGATGGGCATCGAGGCACCGCCCAGGGGCCAGTATTTGAGGGTTATCGGCTGCGAGCTTCAGAGGATGGCATCCCACCTCATGTGGCTCGCTGCCTTCCTGGCAGATCTTGGGCTCCTCACGGGCTTCCTCTACAGCCTCAGGGAAAGGGAGCTCGTGCTGGACCTCCTGCAGCTCATGACGGGTCAGAGGATGAACCAGAACTATCCCAGGCCTGGTGGCGTCCACAACGACATCCCACCCAACTTCAAGGACGAGATCAGAAAGGTCTTCCGCTACCTCAAGAAGAGGTTCAAGGAGTATGAGGACCTGCTGGACGAAAGCCCAACATTCCTCCTGCGGACGCAGGGCGTGGGCATCCTGAGCAAGGAGGATGGCATCAACTACGGCGTTACGGGTCCTAACCTCAGAGGGAGCGGAGCGCGGGTCGACATAAGGGAAATGGAGCCCTACGACGCCTACGAGGAGCTCGAGTTCGAGCCGGTGATCTACGAGGAGGGAGATTCATATGCTCGATACAAGGTCAGAATGGGGGAGCTTCTCGAGAGCATGAGCATCGTGGAGCAGGCCCTGGCGAAGCTGCCCGACGGTCCATTCCGCATAAAGCCGCCCAAGAGGGCGGAGGGTGAAGGCTTTGCCAGGACGGAGGACCCTCGGGGTGAGGCCCTCATCTACGTCATAGGGGACGGGAGTGACAGACCCTATAGGGTTAAGATAAGGTCGCCCATCTTCGTCACTCTCTCAGCCCTTCCAATGATGCTTCGCGGTCATCGCGTGGCCGACGTGGTCTCCATCACGGGCAGCATAGATGTGTGCGTAGGGGAAATCGACAAATGAGTGGGCACTTGGTGGACCTCTTCGGGGCCAGCGATGCCATTACTCGCTTCCTCTTAGGCATAGTCAACTTCATCCTATATGGGATCGCCAATGCACTGCCGCCCCTGGGCTTCCTTGGGGCCCTGGGGGACTTCCTTTCCTGGCAGCCCGTGGTCCTCTTTCTGACCTGGGTGGTGGCCATCACCCTCATGGTCATCTGGGCGGCCGCTCTGCACCTTCTGGTGATGATATGGCTGGAGAGGAAGGTGGCCGCTAGGTTGCAGGACAGACGGGGTCCCATGCTCTCACAGCCTCTGAAGAAGAACTGGTGGAAGGGCACGGGCTTCTTCCAGATAGTCGCCGACGCCCTGAAGCTCTTGCAGAAGGAGAACATCACGCCAGCGGCCGCCGACAGGGCCATGTTTCACATCGCCCCCGCTTTTCTGATAGCATCAACGATCCTGGTTCTGGCAGCCCTGCCTTTCAGCGAAGGTTTCGTCGTGGCCAACGTCCCCGGGGGCATCCTGCTCATTCTGGCGGCCTTCTCCCTCACCCCCCTCGCCATCCTCCTGGCCTCTTGGTCGCAGAACAACAAGTACGCCTTGCTAGGAGGCATGAGGGCGGCAGCGATGATGATGTCCTACGAGATTCCCATGATTCTGGCCACCATTGGCGTCATCATCCTGTCTGGGACCCTTAACCCCATCGAGATTGTGGGAGTGCAGTCTCAGCCCTCCATCCTGGGGCCACTGGCTTCCCTAGGCATAAGGAACTGGTTCATCATACCTCAGTTCCTGGGATTCTTCATCTTCGTCCTCGCCATGGTGGCGGAGACGGAGAGATTACCCTTCGACCTCCCCGAGGCGGAGGAGGAGCTGGTTCACGGCTGGATCGTGGAGTACGGGGGCATGAGGTTCGGCCTGGTCTATGGGTTCAAGTGGTTGAGGACCTTGGTCGCGGCGGCCCTCGTCGCCCTCCTCTTCCTCGGAGGCTGGGACGGTCCCGTCCTCCCGCAGGAGATCTGGTTCATCATCAAGGTATACTTCGTCTTCTTTGTCTTCATCTGGATAACCTGGTCCGTGCCCAGGGTTAGGATTGACCAGATCCTCAGCATTGGCTGGAGGAAGCTGATTCCCCTTTCCTTGCTGAACATCCTAATAGCCATCTTGGTAGTCCTCGCCACACATCAGGGGTGGATCTGATGGAGATGTGGGGGGCGAGGGAAAAGGAGGTTACATCGTGGTCGAGGCCATTCAGGTCGTCTTCCTCATAGTGTCGGCTTTGGAGATCATCACGAGCGTGCTTGTGGTGACAGCCAGGAAGCTCATGTGGGCCGCCTTCTGGCTTGCCATGACCTTGGTCACCATGGCCGGAATCTACATCCTCTTCCGCTCCGAGTTCGTGGCCATCATTCAGATTCTCGTTTACGCCGGTGCCGTTCCGGTGGTCTTCCTCTTCGGTATCATGCTGACCCGCACGAGGATGATGGAGGAGGTACCATGAAGGAGAGGATCTTCGTTCTGGTGGGCCTCTTCTTCCTGACGATCCTCATGGTGGCCTCCTTCGTGGGTCTGCCCTGGAACCCCGCTGCGGAGACCGTCTCCAACGAGAGGGTGGCGGAGTCCCTCTTCCAGGACTTCGCCTTCAGCACCATCGTGATAGCCCTCCTCCTGGCGGTGGCCATGGTCGGCGGCATCTTCCTGGCGAGGAGGGAGGAGCCATGATTCCACTGGAGTGGGAGCTCTCCCTCTCAGCGATTCTCTTCGCCATCGGGCTCTACGGGGTTCTGGTCCGGCGAAACGGCATCATGGTACTAATGTCGGTGGAGATCATCCTCAACGCCGCCATCATGAACTTTGTGGCCTTCTCAGCCTACGTCAACGACCCCTCCGGCCAAGTGCTGGCCCTCCTCTCCATTGCCCTGGCCGCTGGTGAGGCCGCCATCGGGCTTGCCATCTTTCTCGTACTCTACACGGTCCACGGTACGGTGGACCTGGACAAGGTGAGAATACTGAGGTGGTAGGTTGGCCGACCTGGCATGGGTTGTGGACCTGTCCTGGCTGATTGTCGCCTCCCCTCTCCTGGCCTTCGTCATCATCGCCACCACCGGGAAGAGGCAGTGGGAGGGAGGCGCCGCCTGGTGTATCGGTTCCATTGGTCTCTCCTTCGTTCTTGCCATGATTCTCCTGGTTCACGCCCTCCTGGGTGGGGCCCTTGGAGGACACTTCGAGGTCCAGGAGCGGATATGGTACCGCTGGATCGGCTCCGAGGACATAGGCCAGGCTATCCAGTTCGGCATCCTGGTGGACAACCTCAGCGTCCTCATGCTGGCCATCGTTTCCTTCCTCTCCCTCCTCATTGCCATCTACTCCGTGGGTTACATGGGCCATGAGAGGGACAAGGCCAGGTACTACTCTCAGATAGCCCTCTTCGTCACGGGCATGCTGGGGACGGTCTCGGCCAACAACTTCCTCCAGCTCCTCATCTTCTGGGAGATAATGGGGCTCTGCTCCTACCTCCTCATAGGCTTCTGGTACCACAAGCCCGAGGCGGCCAGCGCCGCCAAGAAGGCCTTCATCGTGACCCGGGTGGGGGACATTCTCTTCCTGGTGGGCGTCATCGCGGTCTTCATCCTCTTCGGCACCTTCAACATCCTGGAGGTTTCCAGGGCGGCCCCCGGACTACCAGTGCACCTGGTTTCCATCATCCCCCTCCTCTTCTTCGGCGGTGCCATGGGTAAGAGCGCCCAGTTCCCGCTGCATGCCTGGTTGCCAGATGCCATGGAGGGTCCCACCACCGTGAGCGCCCTCATCCACGCCGCCACCATGGTGAAGGCGGGGGTGTACCTCACCGCCAGGGCCATTCCCCTGGTGGTCAACTCTCTGGATGCCAGCCTGTTCGTGGCCGTCATCGGTGGCTTCACCGCCTTCTTCGCCGCCACCATGGCCCTGGCCAACTACGACATCAAGCGGGTCCTGGCCTTCTCCACCATCAGCCAGCTGGGCTACATGTTCCTGGCCCTGGGCACGGCCGCATATGCCATTCAGCTCGGTATGGAGGGCTCCGGGGAGGCATATTCCGCAGCCTTCTTCCACCTCGCAAATCACGCCTTCTTCAAGGCTCTCCTCTTCCTCGGGGCTGGAAGCGTTATCCACGCCATGGGAACGAACGACATGCGCCTGATGGGAGGCCTCCATGATAGGATGCGCATCACATCCATGACCATGCTTATGGCGGCCATCTCCATCTCCGGCATACCGCCCTTCTCCGGCTTCTGGAGCAAGGATGAGATCCTGGCCGCCGCATACGGGGCCTCGGGAGAGAGTCAGACCTTCTTCTACCTCTGGCTTCTGGGAGTGCTCACGGCCTTCATGACGGCGTTCTACATGTTCCGCCTCTGGTACATGACCTTCAAGGGCTCCCCGCGCTGGGAGAAGGAGCCTCATGAGTCACCCAAGGTGATGACCACCCCCCTCGTCATCCTCTCCTTCTTTGCCGTGGGCTCCGGCCTGCTGATCTTCGGAATGGGCGGCTTCAGCAACCTTATCTTTCCCGGTGTGGAGGGGGCCCACGCTGAGTTCGTGTCCCCCGATAGGATCCTGATTGGTACCTTCATCGGGCCCAAGAGCTTCCTGACCTACACCTCCCTCATGGCAGCCCTGGGTGGCCTGGGACTCGCATCCCTCATCTACCTGGTAGGCTCCGTACCCGCCAGTGCCCTCACAGATACGAAGGCCAGGTCCTTCCTGCATACGATGCTGGAGAGGAGGTACTGGATCGACGATCTCTACAACCAATTCGGGCTACGGATTGTGTATGGACTGGCGAAGGTCAGCGACCTCTTCGACAGGTATGTCATCGACGGCCTTGTCAACCTGGCAGCCCGGCTGACCCTTCTTGTTGCTCGGGGAACGGACATCTTCGACCGCAAGGGCGTGGACGGGGTTGTGAATGGCATCAGCCTGAGCGCCCTCAGAGGCGGCTGGACCCTCCGGAAGGGCGAGACTGGTCAGGTCCAGACCTACGCAGCAGTCATCGTCATGGGTGCCGCGATAATCCTCTTCGTAATCCAGGTCATTTTTCCCATTCTGGGGGTGTAATGAGTGGTGCTGCCCTTCCTCTCGCTGCTCATCGCGCTCCCCGCCGCTGGGGCCGCCATCGCCCTCCTAGGACCGTGGAACAGACCCCAGGCCAGGGGTGTCGCCATCGTCTTCGCCTTCCTCACCTTCATCGTGTCCACCGTTCTCCTTCTCGACTTCATATCACCCGCGTTTGACTTTGGCCTCAGAGCCGATGGTGGCGGGACTTACACCGCCTACGAGGAGTACCTCTGGTTCCGCATCATGGACATCCCCGTCATATTCAGGCTGGGGGTGGACGGCCTCTCCATGCCCCTGGTCTTCCTCACAGCCCTCCTGTTCTTCGTTGCCGTGATCTTTCCGATGGAGGAGGAGTTCAAGCCCAAGGAGTACTACGCTCTACTGCAGATCATTAGCCTGGCCCTCATCGGCGTCTTCATATCCCTGGACTTCCTCCAGTTCTTCGTCTTCTGGGAGCTCGTCCTCATCCCAATGTACTTCCTCATTGGGATCTGGGGAGGACCCAACAAGCACTATGCTGCCATCAAATTCCTGATATACACCCACGTGGGCAGCGTCATCATGCTGCTGGGCATCTTCACCCTGGCCTATCACACCAATACCCTCAACATGATCGAGATCGCCCGCCAGGCCCCGGCCCTCGCCTTGAGCATCCAGGTCCCTGTCTTCATAGCCTTCCTCATCGGGTTCGGTGTGAAGCTCCCGATGGTGCCACTCCACACATGGCTGCCTGACGCTCACGTGGAGGCGCCCACAGCTGGTTCTGTAATACTGGCGGGAGTCCTGCTGAAGATGGGTGGTTACGGACTGTTCCGTATCGGCTACACCATGCTGCCTCAGGCGGCCCTGGACCTCTGGTGGCTCGTAGCCATCTTCGGGATTGTCAGCATGATCTACGCCTCTTTCGTCTGCCTGGTTCAGCTCGACCTGAAGAGGCTCATCGCCTATTCTAGCATCGGCCACATGGGGTTCGTCCTCTTGGGGGCTTCGAGCGTCACCGCCATCGGTTTCGCGGGGGCCATCTTCCAGCTCTTCAACCACGGCCTCATAACAGCCGTCCTGTTCATGCTGGCGGGTGCGGTCAAGCACTGCACGGGCAGCCGGGAGATTCCTCTCCTGCGAGGGTTGGGCTCCAAGATGCCCCTGTTCGCCTCCCTCCTCATCGTCAGCTTCCTGGCATCCCTGGGGCTGCCCGGACTGAACAGCTTCATAAGCGAATTCATGGTCTTCACGGGGACCTACGCCGGGTTCCCCTTGGACCTCAAGAACCTCATCATCCTACCCCTCGTTGCCGTCGTCCTCACCGGGGCCTACTACCTGTGGACCATGCACCGCGTGCTCCTGGGTAACTTCAACCCATCCCTGGGGGAGGTCAGGGATCTGCATCTGGATGAGTATCTGCCCATGGCCCTGGTCACCGTCTTCATCATCCTCACAGCCTTCTGGCCCGCTCTCTGGGTGGACCAGATATACCCCTTCAGTGGGGTCCTTGAGAGTTCCCTGGTGGCGGCGTCAGGAGGTGGGTGAGTGGCCATCCAGCTCCCCATCCTGAGCCTGATGCTTCTCGTTCCTGCCATCGGCGCCCTCCTAACGTATCTGCTGGCCCGAAGGGAGAACAGTGTGAGGGTATTGGCCGCAGCCTTCTCCCTCGTTCCCCTGGCTCTGTCCCTCTATCTCCTCGTGGGCTTCCTGAGGCCGGACCTGCTTGCTCTGAGTTCAGACCCCGCCACGGGGCGTTACAGGGCCTACGAAGAGGCCCTCTGGATCCCTCACATCAACGTCTTCTACAGGGTGGGAGTGGACGAGCTCTCCTTCTCCCTTGTCCTCCTCACGACCATCCTCGCCCCCCTGGCCATGATCTTCTCCTGGGACGAGGCCCACCGAGTGCGGGAGTTCTACTCCCTCCTCCTCATCATGGAGACCACCATTCTGGGAGTCTTCGTCGCCCTGGACTTCTTCCTCTTCTACGTCTTCTGGGAAGTCATGCTCGTGCCGATGTACTTCCTGATCGGCATCTGGGGCGGCCCCAGGAAGAGGTACGCGGCCCTCAAGTTCTTCCTGTACACTCAGGCCGCCAGCCTCCTGGTCCTCCTGGGAATCGTCGCGTTCTACTACTACATGGGAGGGGGCGTGAACGGTTTCAACATCATCGCAATCATACAGACCAACCCCATCCCCGTGGGGGTTGTGCAGGAGCTCCTATTCGTGGCCCTCCTCATCGGCTTCGGGACCAAGCTGCCCATGGTACCCTTCCACACGTGGCTGCCTGACGCTCACGTGGAGGCCCCGACGGCGGGCTCCGTCCTNNCAGATGCTGCCCCAGGCCTCTTCGGACCTCTTCTGGGTCTTCGCCGTTGTCGGAACGGTGAGCATCATCTATGGCGCCATGGTATGTCTCGCTCAGGATGACCTTAAGAGGCTCATCGCCAACTCGAGCATCAGCCACATGGGCATCGTGATGCTGGGCATCGGTGCGGCCCTCTTCGCCTTCAGCAACGGCTCCCCTGGGGAGTTCAGGGGCGTGATGGGCATGACCGGGGCCATCTACCAGATGTTCGCCCACGGTCTCATATCCGCCGCCCTCTTCATGGTGGCCGGATCCGTGGGCCACCGCCTTGGAACCCGGAACATCTCCGAGCTAGGCGGTATAATGAATAGGGTCCCGCTCCTCGCTGGTTTCATAATCATCTCCTTCCTGGCCTCCCTAGGGCTTCCAGGATTGGTGGGTTTCGTGGCGGAGTTCACTGTGTTCCTGGGGACCTACGAAGCCTTCGGGTTATGGGTCTTGGTGCCCGTCCTGACGGTGGTTCTGACGGCGGCCTACTACCTGTTTGCCGTACAGCGAGCTGTTCACGGACCCTTCAACGAGAAGCTTGGCACCCTCAAGGACATCGCCGGCTACGAGATCGTGCCCCTGGGTGTGCTGGCAGCTCTCTTCGCCCTCTTCGGCGTCTTTCCAACCCCCCTGATGGACCTGTTTTCGGACTGGACCAGAGTTCTCTTTGAGTCCATGGCAGGGGTGGTCTAGATGCCGTACCCTGACTGGCTGGTCCTGTCCCCCGTCATCATTCTGGCCTTCTTCGGCTTCCTCCTCATCGCCCTCACCTTCGTCGTCAAGAGGAAGGCCAGGTTTGCCGACATCGCCCTCGTGGGCCTGATACTGGCCATCATACCCGCCCTCGACATGGCGGGCCTCGGCCTGCTGTCTCGGTTGGGCCTCGAGCTTTGGACGACGCCGGTGGAGGTGGAGGTAAGGGAGCTGATGATGGAGGTCAATACCTTCACCCTCTTCTTCTTCCTGACCATCACTCTGACCGGCATCCTCATCGTCCTGGCCTCCAGGGCCTTCCTGCGGGAGGACGACAGGAATCCAGGGGAATACTACGGCCTCCTTCTGATCTCTCTGGTGGGCATGATGCTCGTGGCAGCCGCCACGGACCTCTTCGTCCTCTACCTCTCCTTCGAGATGGCCAGCATCGCCACCTTCGCCCTCGCGGCTTACCGCAAGCGGGATCGAAGCTCCACAGAGGCCGCCATGAAGTTCTTCATCATAGGCGTCGTAAGCTCGGCCCTCATCCTTTTCGGCATATCCCTCATCTACGGCGTCGGCAGCCACGTGGGCAGCGCCCAGGGCCTCTCGAGCACGTACACAGACCTGCGAGTCCTCAGAGTTACCATGGCCGACGGCCTCGCCACCTTCCAGCCCGTAGTCGTCCTGGCCCTCGTCCTCCTCATCGCAGGCTTTGGCTTCAAGGTGGCGACGGTGCCCTTCCACATGTGGGTACCGGACGTCTACGAGGGGGCGCCCACCACCATCACAACCCTCCTGAGCACCGCGTCCAAGATTATGGGATTCGTGGCCCTCTTCCGGGTGTTCCTGATAGCCCTCGTCGGAACTGCGGAGCAGTGGGCCTTCGCCCTGGGAATACTGGCCATTGCCACCATGACTGTAGGTAACGTGGCCGCCCTGCCGCAAAAGAGCGTGAAGAGGATGCTGGCATACTCCAGCATCGGGCACGCGGGCTACGTTCTCATCGCGGTCGTCGTTGGCAGTCATCCCAGCTCTGATATCGCAAGCTTCTCGATGGCCGGGGGGTTGTACCACCTCTTCGTCTACGTCTTCATGAAGGGCGGGGCCTTCATCTTCGTCGCACTGACGGGGGCCCTCCTCATCGGGGAGAAGCTCGATGATTTCAGCGGCCTGGCGAGGAGAATGCCCCTCATGGCCTTCGGCATGATGATCATGCTGCTCTCCCTGGCGGGCATCCCTCCCCTGGGCGGTTTCGTCAGCAAGTTCATACTCTTCTGGTCGGCCATCAGGGCCGCCCAGGTACCCGGATCCGAGTGGATGGCATCCCTAGCCGTTGCGGGCGTCCTGAACAGTGCCCTCTCCCTTTACTATTATGCCAGGGTCATCAAGCACATGTAC